>WNGK01000968.1_pt1 | contig 30373 bp, 33 predicted proteins | sample 5400601 | NCBI WGS metagenome assembly WNGK01 (sample SAMN13153376, study PRJNA577476) | soil metagenome | isolation source: 60 cm soil or saprolite under Garry oak tree replicate 1 | place: USA:California | collected 2016-06-15 | reverse complement strand
CCCTGCCCGGGCACCGGCGTGAAGATCATCGACGTCGCCAACCCCGCCAGCCCCAAGCTGGTGGCGACGGCCGCCGGCTACCCGAACACCTCCGCCGAGGACATGGAGGTCCTGTCGGTGCGGACGCCCGCCTTCACCGGCGACCTGCTCGCGACCGGCCTGCAGGACTGCGGCCTGGAGGGCCAGGCGCCGGGGCTGACCGGCGTCGACCTGTGGGACGTGACCGATCCTCGCCACCCGAGTCACCTCGGGTTCTTCGACACCGGGGCCGGCGGCACCCACGAGGTCTCGCTCACCAGGCAGGTGCGCGGCGGCCAGGAGCGGGTGTTCGCGCTGGCGGCCGTGCCGTTCTCGGAGATCGCCTCCGGCGGGACGGTCGGCGACTTCCAGCTGGTTGAGGTCACCGACCCGCGCCACCCGGTCCGCACCGACGACTGGGGCGTCGGCAAGGACGGCGGGCTGCCGTTCGGGATCGCGGGCAGCGGCCTGCCGGCCCCGTTCGACTGCACGCCACCCCCAGGGCAGCAGCCGCTGTGCCGCGGCCACTTCGGGGCCGTCTTCGACCACAGCGCCTCGCCGAGCGTCGACGGCATGACCGCCTACCTGGCCTACTGGGACGCGGGCGCGATCATCGTCGACATCTCCAACCCCGCCGCCATCCGCATGGTCGGCCGCACACCCTACCCGGCGGGCAGCGAGGGCGACACCCACTCGGCGATGCCCAACGCGGCCGGGACGGTGCTGGTCACCACCGACGAGGACTTCAGCCCCGGCGAGCTCGTCGCGGCCGGAGAGCCCAAGGAGCGTGGCGACACATGGGGCTTCGCGCGCATCTGGAGCATCACCAACCCCGCCAGCCCGCAGCATCTGAGCGACTTTGCCACGCCCCACTCGCTGACGAACTCGACGTCGGGCTTCTACTCGGTCCACAACCCGCAGATCCGCGGGAGCACGCTCTATCTGAGCTGGTACTCCGACGGACTGCGGATCGTGGACATCGCCAACCCAAGCCGGCCGCGGGAGGTCGGTTTCTACCGGCCCAAGCCAACGCTCGACCCGACCGGGGTCTTCGCCAGCTTCGGCCCCGGCGCCAAGCACCCGATCCCCTTCGTGTGGGGCGCGTACCCCCTCGGCGACCGGATCTACCTGAGCGACATCAACTTCGGGCTGTACATCGTCACCCGCACCAAGTAGCGCAAGCAGCAAAGGGCGATCGCCGGGATGGCTGGACGGATGCTGTTGCGAGCCCGGTCAGGTGCGTCGGTGCGGGGAGGTCGGCACATGCCGACCTCCCCTCGCCGGCTAGCTCGGCTTGACGATGAAGAACCCGAGCCAAAAGTCGCTGGCGTAGATGTTGCCGTCCGAGCCGAAGTATGCGCCCCACGTCTCGCGGCCCTGGAAGAAGCAGGCCTGGATGCAGGCGTCGCTCTTGTTGGCGTTGGGCAAGTAGAAGGCGGTCTCGGCGGGGCTGGTCTTGTCGGTGGTGTCGACCAGTCGGATGCCCATCGTGTAGTTGGCCACCAGCAGCGTGTTCTCGCCCTTGACGTCGAGGTTGTGCGCGTCCCAGGTGAAGAATCGCTGGAACACGCCGTTGATCGCCCCGCTGCCCTGCCCGTTGATGGCGGCGGCCTGCACCGGATGGCCGTTGATGTGCCAGAAGCCGACCTGTACCGGGTGGCAGTAGCGCGTGCCGTCGCAGTCGTGGGTGTCCAGCACGTGCACACCGCCCGTGCCGCCCGTGCCGATCTCGTCCTCCTGGTAGACCCAGTCCCCCGACGGCGTCGGCGCGGCGTAGTGGGCACAGCAGTCGCCAGGCAGGCCGGGGTAGTCGAAGGAGCCGACCTCGACCGGGTGCACCGGGTCGGTGACGTCGACGATCCGCAGCCCGCTGTCCCAGTAGCTCACGTAGTCGAGCATCCGGCCGCTGCGCGGATGGCGCTGCAGGAAGCCCTCGTGCGGCGAGTTGAACACGTCGCATTGGGCGTCGGAGGGCTGGCAGCCTTGCGGCTCAGGCGACCGGTACGTGCCGACGACCGCGCCGGTCAGGACGTTGACCACAAAGACCTCGGTGGTGCCGAACTCGAAGGCGTTGGCGTAGGCGTAGGGGCGTCCCCGCTCCACCTCGGGATCCAGCTGCACCGTGTGGATCCCGCCCGGCAGCGCGACCCGACGCACCAGCGTCGGCTGGTACGGGTCGGCCGCCGTGTCGTAGATCGAGATGCCCGCGAAGGCGCCCTCGTCATTCCACGGCTGATGCGAGATGGCCAGGTAGCGGCCGACCAGGTCCAGGTCGGCCGAGTCGGAGGTCAGCGCGTCGCTGGTGATGTGCGTCGAGAGGCGATCGGTCAGGACAGGGTCCGTCGGGTCGACGGTGCTGATGACCGCGACGCCCTGATCGTCGAAGGAGCCAAGGTAGGCGACGTGGCGGCTGGCGTCGGCCGCGACATTGGAGAACTGCCCGTCCTTCCACGGGTTCAACGCCCCAACGAGCTTCATCGGGTTGCCGGCGGCCCCGGCGGACGGCACGACGCTTACGAGCGCCACGAGGAAGCCGATGCTAACTATCCACCAAGCGGTCCGCTTCATGCTTGCCCCCTCCTGACCCTATCGTCACTGACGGCCGGAGTCTTCTCCCCGGTACCGGGGCCGTCAATGCTCAGCCTCCAGCGCAGACCCTGGTGCCCCATAGATCTTGGTCGAAGATTCGCATAGCATGCAGAACCGGCCTTCTGCCCGACACGCCATCGACGGATCGGTCCGACCGCAACGACGCGAAGGGAGAAGCGCGATGCGACGATCGTGGGCCACCATCACCGTCTTGCTCGCTGTTGTGGCGCTGCTCGGCGCCGCCACCGTCGCCAGCTCGGCACCACAGCGCCCGCTCGGGCCTGACCAGCGCCTGGACCGCCTGGTGGACCGCCTCCAGGCGACCAGCAGCGACCGGCCAGCCGCTGCCACACTCGACAACTTCAAGCTCGTCGGCCACTCCGACCTGGACGGCTTCGGCGACTACGGCGACCTGTTCGCGCACGGCAACTTCGCCTACGTGGGCAGCCGCTGCGGCGCGCAACGCCAAGGCGGCGACGGCGTCCAGGTGGTGGACATCTCCAACCCCCAGCACCCGCAGGTAGCGAGCACACTGCCCAACCCGCCGTTCACCCGTGCCGAGGACGTAACCGTCCGCGACGTGCACACCCCGTCGTTCACCGGCGCGCTCGCCGTGGTCGGCATCCAGGCCTGCTTCGGCTCGGGCCACGAGGCCGAGGTCGTGCCCGGGCTGCGCTTCTTCGACGTGACCCATCCGCGGCACCCGGTCCTGCTCGCCCACTGGGACCTGCCGCAGGGCACCATCGGCTGCCACGAGATCGACGCCGTCCAGCGCGCCGACGGCAGGGTGCTGGCCGCCTGCGCCCGCAACCTGATCGACCACATCAACACCGGCGGCGCCGTGGCCATCCACATCGTCGACGCGACCGACCCCACCGCCCCGCAGGCGATCACCAACTGGTCGCTGGGCCTCGACCCGCAGGGCGGGGTGGGGTGCCTGCCGTTCCAGTTCGCCCACAGCGCCCGCTTCGAGGACCACGGCGGCTCGCTGTACGTGTCCTACTGGGACGCCGGCACCGTCCACCTCGACATCACCACCCCGACCGCGCCCGTGGTGGTGAGCCAGACCAGCATCGTCCCGCCCGACGAGGACGGGGACAACCACTCGATGACCCTTGCCAGGGGCGGCCGGTGGCTGGTGATCAACCCCGAGGACTTCTCCCCCGGCGACTGCCCAGGCGTGCCGGGGCTGGACGGCTGGGGCGAGGCCTACGTGTACGACAACAGCGACCCCGCCCACCCGGCGTTCCTGGGCACGTTCTCCACCCCTGACAGCCGCTCCACCCGCAGCGACGGCAGCTTCACCGACCACAACACCGAGGTCGCCCTCGGCGACCAGTTCTTCTCGTCGTGGTACTCCGACGGCGTGGTCTGGTGGACCATGAACGACCAGGGCGTCTCCCGCCAGCTCGGCCAGTTCGTCCCGCCCGGGTCGCCGCCGCTGGTGTGGGGGGTGTTCATCGACTCCGCCCACGACCTGATCCTGGCCAGCGACATCACCAGCGGGCTGTGGATCGTCAGACCCAAGGGGCTCACCAACCTCTGAACGGGCCCGCGGAGCAAGGGGGCGATCGGTGGTGGACGGCCCTCGCGGGCAGTCCGCGGCTCCGGATGGCAAGCCGTAGCACTGCGCGCGCCTCCTGCTCGGCCGGGATCAAGCGAACCCAGGGCCTTGTCTCAGTCATGCGCTGGTCGGTCGGGCTTGCCTGGCGCCGCAGGAAGTCGTACCCGTATGGTGAGGCCTCCATCTTCCCTGGGCCAGGCGTGGACGTCGCCGCCGTGGGCGTGGGCCACGGAGCGAACGATGGACAGGCCCAGTCCTGCCCCATGGTTGCCGCTCACGGCTGCGCGTCGTTCGGTGGTGGCGAGTCGACGGAACGGTTCGAACAGGCTGGGGATCTCGTAGGTCGGCACAGGAGGGCCGGGGTTCTCCACGGTGAGCTGGGCGGTTCCATCATCGAGGGCGCTTGTCACCGCGACCCATCCGCGTTCGGCGAGGTTGTAGCGGATGGCGTTGTCGATGAGGTTCTGGGTGAGCCGTTCCAGCAGGGCCGGGTCGCCTGCGACGGGTGCCAAGGCGAGCGCTGTACGGATCTCGACACCGGCTTGCTGGGCGGCGGCTTGGGACTCGGTGGCGATGCGCCGGGTGATGTCGGCGAGGTCGACGGGGATGGGGTCGGTGATGCGTTGTTCGCTGCTGGCGAGGGTGAGCAGGCCGTCGATGAGGCGTTCGTGGCGTTGGTTGACGGCGAGCAGGGCGTTGCCGAGTTGACGCAGCGACTCGCTGGCTTGCGGGTTGTCGAGGGCGACCTCGATGAGCGTGCGGTTGATGGTCAGCGGGGTGCGGAGCTCGTGGGAGGCGTTGGCGACGAATCGGCGTTGGCTGTCGAAGGCTCGGTCGAGCCGCTCCAGCATGGCGTCGAAGGTGTCGGCGAGGTCTTTGATCTCATCGTCGGGCCCGTCGAGGGCGATGCGTTCGTGGAGGCTGCGGTCGGCGACTCGGCGGGCGGTGGCGGTGATGTCCTGCAGCGGTCGTAGTGCCCGCCCGGCCAGCAGCCAGCCGAACCCTCCGGCGGCGACGCCGATGACCCCTAGGGCCACCAGCGAGGCGATGAGCATCGCGCGCAGGGTGTCGTCGCGGCCCTGCCGGATCTGGGTTCGGTACTGATCGACCAGTCCGGGCGGCACCTGGTGTGACCGCAGTTGCTCGGTGGACGCCGCGCGTCCGCTCAGCTGGTGGCCGAGCGACTGCGCGAGGTAGAGGTACATGAAGGCCACGAGGATCGCGCCGGCGAGGAAGAACGCCCCGGCATACAGCAGGGTGAGCCGGACCCGGATCGTGGACCGCCACCAGCGTCTCATGGGATGCGGTATCCGGCGCCGGGGACGGTCTCGATGACCGGTGGTTGGCCGAGTTTGCGGCGCAGCATCATGATGGTGAACCGGACGACGCCGGTGAACGGGTCGATGTGTTCGTCCCAGGCCCTCTCCAGCAGCTGTTCGGCGGACACCACGCCGCCGTCGGCGCGCAGCAGCTCGGCGAGCACGGCGAACTCCTTGCGGGACAGCGGAATGTGCTCGCCGTCGCGGGTGACGGTGCGGAGATGGGGGTCGAGCCGGATGCCGGCGCGTTCCAGCGCGGGGGGCGCGGCCGGCCGCGCCCTGCGCGCCAGCGCCTGGATCCGGGCGGTGAGCTCGGCGAACGCGAACGGTTTGGTCAGGTAGTCGTCGGCGCCGAGCCCGAGACCGGCGACGCGTTCTTTGACCACGGTGGCGGCGGTGAGCATGAGGATCCGGGTCTCGGCGCCGGATTCGACCAGCGTGCGGCACACCTCGTCCCCAGACACGACCGGCAGGTCGCGGTCGAGCACGATGACGTCGTAGTCGTTGACCGCCAGCCGCTCCAGCGCGGCATCACCGTCGTAGGCCACGTCGACGGCCATCGCATGCTTGCGCAGACCCGCGGTGATCGTGTCGGCAAGCAGCCGTTCGTCTTCCACCACCAGAACCCGCATCCGCCAATCATGACGTGGTCAGGCGTTAGGGCGGTGTTAGGGAATCCCTCGCGCCACCCAAACGGCCTGTCGGGTGAACTGGTGCGCAGGACAAGCCACGCATCACAGGAAGGACGCGCATGACAGGAAAGCGGCTGGCGAGACATCTGGTGCCGGCGCTGCTGGCAGTGCTGCTGCTGGCCGCGTGCGGACAGACCAACCGAAACGGCGTCACCTCGGTCGACAAGGCGGCGGCGGGCCGGGCGTACGCGCAGTGCATGCGGGACAACGGCGTGCCGGACTTTCCCGACCCGGACGCCAACGGGCAGTTACGCGGCCCCGCCCATGAGAAGGAGAGCGACCCGAAGTTCCAAGCCGCGCAGGAGAAATGCCGCGACCTGGCCCCAGGCGGCGAACATCAACGATCCGACCCAGCCACTGTGGATCAGATGCGCAGGTTCTCGCAGTGCATGCGCGACAACGGTCTGCCCGACTTCCCCGACCCGGATCCCGACGGGCGGTTGCGCGGCGCCGGCCACGAGCAGCAAGACAACCCGGCGTTCCGAGCCGCGATGGAGAAATGCCGCCAAAAGCTGCCCGGCAGAGGTGACCATCGATGAGGCCCAAGCTCCTGATCACCGGCGCTGCGGTGGTGATCCTCGGTGGCACGGTCGCCGGATTGGCGCTGGCCTGGGGATCGGCCGCCAAGGAACCGGTAGCTAACCCTGCGTTGCCTCCCGCCACTGCGAAGGTCAGCAGGACCACGCTAGAGGAGACCAAGAGAGCGGCGGGCACGCTCGGCTACGGCGATGCGGTGCCGGTCAGCGCGGCCGGGACCGGGACACTCACCTGGATCGCGCCGGAGGGCTCCACGGTCAAGCGGGGCGAGCCGCTGTTCAAGCTCGACGAGCGACCGGTCGTCGCGCTCTATGGCTCGCTGCCGCTGTATCGGACGCTGCGTGTGGGTGTCGAGGGGACCGATGTCAAACAGTTCGAGGAGAACCTGTCGAAGCTGGGCTACACCGGGTTCACCGTCGACGGCACCTACACCGCGGCCACGGCCCAGGCCGTGCGGCGCTGGCAGGCTGACCTTGGCCTGCCCGAGACCGGAGCGGTGGAGCCGGGCCAGGTAGTGGTCACCCCGGGCGCAGTGCGAGTCGCCGAGCACACCGCCCGCGTGGGTGACAGGATCGGCGGCGACACGGGTGGCGGCGCGTCTGTGCTGTCCTACACCGGCATGACCCGGCTGATCACCGTCGAGCTTGCGGTAGCCGACCAGGCGCTGGCCGCCAAGGGGCGCGCGGTCACGGTCACGGTTCCCGGCCAGGGTGCGGTAAAGGGAAGGATCGCCCAGGTCGGCACCGTCGCCACGACGCCGGAGCAAACCAGCGACGCGTCTGGGGGACAGGCGAGCAGCGCGCCTAGTGGGAGCAGCTCGACCGCGGCCGACGCGCGGATCCAGGTGACGGTGACGATCGCCGATCAGAAGAAGCTCGGTTCGCTGGACGGCGCCCCGGTGGATGTGGACTTCGTCAGCCAAGCGCGCAACGACGTCCTGGCAGTGCCGGTCGCGGCGCTGCTCGCGCTGCCCAACGGGGGCTACGGGGTCCAGGTCATCGACGGCGATGCGACCCGCGTCGTGGCTGTCAAGACCGGAATGTTCGCCGCCGGGCGAGTCGAGATCAGCGCCGACGGCATCGCTGAGGGTGTCACGGTCGGGGTGCCCAGGTGAGCGGCCGGGCCGGAGCGATCGTGACGCTGCGCGGTGTCAGCCGCGACTATCCGGGCGGCGTCGCCGCGCTCCACGACGTCGACCTGGACATCGACCGCGGCGAGATGGTGGCGATCGTCGGGCCGTCGGGGTCGGGCAAGTCGACAATGCTCAACGTGATGGGCACCCTGGACCGGCCCACCACCGGGGAGGTGGTCATCGACGGGTTCGAGGTCGCGGGCCTGTCCGACCGTGAGCTGTCGGCGCTGCGGGCGCACCGGATCGGGTTCGTCTTCCAGCAGTTCCACCTCGCCCCGGGGGTGCCCGCGCTGGACAATGTCGCCGACGGGCTGCTCTACACCGGCGCCAGCCTCCGGCAGCGGCGGGAACGGGCAGCACGGGCCCTGGAGCGGGTCGGGCTGGGATACCGGTCGACCCACCGGCCCCACGAGCTGTCCGGCGGGGAGCAGCAGCGCACCGCCATCGCCCGCGCGGTCGTAAGCGACCCCACCCTGTTGCTTGCCGACGAACCCACCGGAGCGTTGGACAGCCGCTCCGGTGAAGGCCTGATGCGGCTGCTGACCGAGCTCCACCAGTCGGGCACGACCATCGTGGTGATCACCCACGAGCGCCAGGTCGCGGCGTACCTGCCCCGGCAGGTGTCCATGCTGGACGGTCAGGTGGTCGGCGACCGGACGGCGGTGGGGACGTGACGACCGCGCTACAACCAGGTCGGTTGAGCCCTCGCGATGTGTTGCGGGTGGGTGGGCACGGGTTGCGTTCCCGGCCCTTACGGGTGGTGCTGTCGGCGCTGGGCATTGCGATCGGCATCGCGGCGATGGTGGCCGTCGTCGGGATCTCCACCTCCAGCCGCGCCGAGCTGAACCGGCTGCTCGATGCGCTGGGCACCAACCTGCTCACCGCGGGTCCGGGCAGCACCCTGTTCGGCGAGCAAGCCACCCTCCCCGACGACGCGGTCGCCATGGTCGGGCGGATCGGGCCGGTCGAGTCCGTCTCGGCCACCGGCAAGATCGCTGACGCGAAGGTCTACCGCACCAACAAGATCCCGCCCGCCCAATCCGGGGGGATCGCCACCCTGGCGGCGCGCACCGACCTGCCCGGCGTCGTCGGCGCGACCGTGGCGTCGGGAACCTGGCTCAACAACGCCACCGCCCAGTACCCGGCGGTCGTGCTCGGTGCCAAGGCCGCCGAGCACCTCGGCATCGGAGCGGCAGGGCCGGACATGCAGATCTGGCTCGGCGGCCAGTGGGCAACCGTGGTCGGGACTCTGAACCCGGTGCCGCTGGCGCCCGCACTGGACCAGGCCGCGCTGGTCGGCTGGCAAGCCGGGCGACGCTACCTCGGGTTCGACGGCAGCCCGACGACGATCTACACCCGCATCCACCCCGACAAGGTCGAAACAGTGCGGGATGTGCTGGCCGCGACCGTCAACCCCGCCCAGCCCAACGAGGTCGAGGTGTCCCGCCCCTCGGACGCGCTCGCCGCCCAAGCCGCCGCCGACGTCACCTTCACCGCGCTCCTGCTCGGCCTGGGCGCCGTCGCCCTGCTGGTCGGCGGGATCGGGGTGGCCAACACCATGGTGATCTCCGTGCTGGAGCGCCGCGCCGAAATCGGGCTGCGCCGCTCGCTGGGCGCAACGCGTGGGCACATCCGGGTCCAGTTCCTGGCCGAGGCCCTGCTGCTGTCCGCGCTCGGCGGAGGCTCCGGGGTGCTGCTCGGGACCGCGGTGACCGCGGTGTACGCCAGCCTGCAAGGCTGGCCGACCGTGGTGCCCGCCTGGGTCATCGGCGGCGGCATCGCAGCCACCCTGGTCATCGGCGCGCTGGCCGGCCTGTACCCAGCGATCCGGGCGGCGCGTCTGGCTCCCACCGAGGCACTCGCGACCACCTGAACAGATCTGCCGACCGAGCTCGCACAGACCGAGTCGCCGCAGCGCCTGGCCGGGATGGCCGTGGTCGGCGAGGCGGTGCGTGGACGGGCTGGCGACTCGGCTGCAGCGGACCGCTGGCTGGGCCAGCAGAAGGTGCCGCACGACCTCAACTACCTCCTGTTCGCGCTGGTCGTGTTGCGAGCCGAGTGTCGCCGGCCGTCGATGCCCTTGGTCAGCTTTCTTCGGGGTCTTGGCGGAGCAGGTGGGCGAGGATGCGCTCACGGGAAGGGACGTGTGCGCCGTGTGCGCCGCCGTGGTCGCGGGCGTGGGCCTCCACCTGGGCGACGAGTTCGTCCTCGTCCTCGGCGGTGATCAGCTCGTCGCAACGCTTGCAGGTCACGCTGACGGTCATGAGGTCTCCTCGCGTTAGGCGTCGCGGTGGTTGATCAGGACGACCCCGACCGTGAGCGCGGTCGCGGCGTAGAGGCAGAACAGGCCGAACCCGGTCCAGGCTGGGAGGCTGTCCGCGTGGGGATGGACGATGAAGATCTGGCTGCCGGCCTCCATCGGCGTGTAGGGGCCGATCGTGGTCTGCCAGGATTGCGGCAGGAGTTGCAGCAGGATCGGGGGCACGAACAGCAGGGTGAACAGTGCGGCGATCGCGCCGGCGCTGGCGCGGATGATCGCGCCGAGGCCCAGGCCGAGCAGCCCGAGCACCGTAAGGTACAGACCGCCTCCGGTGACCGCCCGAACGACTCCCGGATCGCCGATTGAGGATCGCAGGCTGTTGTCGGAGAGAACCGCCTGGAAGACGAAGTAGGCGGCGAAGCTCGCAGCGATTCCGACGACCAGGGCGGTCACGGCGAACACGATCGCCTTCGCCGCAAGCACGAGACGGCGCTGCGGCACGGCGCTGAGCGTGGCGCAGATCATGCCCGTGCCGTATTCGCTGGTCATGACCAGCACTCCCAGCACCCCAAACGCGATCTGCGACAAGTGCAGGCCGGCGAGGCTGAGCCGGATCACATCCACGGTTGCCTTCTCCTGAGCGCTGAGCGCACCGGGAACCAAGATGGCGCCAAGTGCCGCCAGTGCCACGTTGAAGACCACGGCCGCCATCAGCGTCCAGAAGGTCGAGCGGACCGAGCGGAGCTTGCAGAACTCCGATCGGACGATGTTGGCGAAGCCCGACAGCGGGCTGTAGGAGGTCTGCGGGGTTGCGATGGCTGCCATGACCGGCCTCAGGTGGAGTTGGGGGCCGGGGCGCGCGCGCTGTCGGCCGTGCGGTAATCGGCGGCGTCGCGGGTGAGCTCCATGTATCGCTGCTCCAGCGACGCCTGCTGCGCCGAGAGCTCGCGCAGGGTCAGCCCGTTCGCCCTGGCGAGCTCGCCGACGGCTTCAAGGGTGGTGCCGGTGACGCGCAGTGTGCCGCCGGTCTGCCGGACGACCGCGGCGCCTCGTGCCTCGAGGAGCCTCGCCAGCGTGTCGCTCTGGGGTGAGCGGACCCGTACGAAGCTGCCCGACCCATCCCTGAGCAGGTCTTCGATGGTCATCTGGGCGATCAGGCAGCCCCGCCCGATGATGATCAGCCGGTCTGCGGTGATCGCCATCTCGCTCATCAGGTGGCTGGAGACGAAGACGGTGCGGCCTTCGGCGGCAAGCGACTTCAACAGGGTTCGGACCCACAGGACGCCCTCGGGGTCCAGGCCGTTGACCGGCTCATCGAACAGCAGCACCCGCGGATCGCCGAGCAGCGCGGCGGCGATGCCCAGCCGCTGTGCCATGCCGAGCGAGAAGCCGCCGGCGCGCTTGCGGGCGACGCTACGCAGCCCGACCAGCTCGAGGACCTGGTCGACCCGGGCCCGGGCGATCCCATTGCTGAGTGCCAGGCACAGGAGGTGGTTGTAGGCGCTGCGCCCGCCGTGGAACGCCTTGGCCTCCAGCAGCGCGCCGACCTCCAAGAGCGGACGGCGGTAGGCGGTGTAGGGGCGGCCGTTGACGGTCACCGATCCCGAGGTCGGCGCGTCGAGGCCCAAGATCAGGCGCATTGTCGTCGACTTCCCGGCTCCGTTCGGGCCAAGGAACCCGGTCACCTGTCCCGGCGGGACGGTGAACGACAGGTCGTCGACCGCCAAGGTGGCGCCGTAGCGCTTGCTGAGGCCGGTCGCCTGGATCATCAGCCGACTCCCATCTAATGGGCACCCGGGCCGATGACGCCGGTCAGGTGCAAGGCGGCAAACAGCACGACCACGACGATGGCGATGATGATCCCCACCACGGTCATCCACCGTGGTGTCGTAGTGGTCGGTCCGCGGCCGGGCTCCCTGCCAGCGTTGTTGTCGGTGTCGGGATGGGAGGGCAGGTCAGCCATGTGCCTCTCCTGTGTCGCGAGTAGTCGCCGAGGCTCTCATGAAGGCTTCAGTTTACGAGACACTATGTCGCTGTCAAATCCATAGTGTCGTAGGATCGTCGTCGCGTAGACTTGGGTGGTGCCCAAGCTATGGAACGAGACGATCCAGGCGCACCGCGCTGCGGTGCGCGACGCGATCCTGGACGCCACCGCGGCACTGGTGGCCCACCACGGGCTGACGTCGGTGACGATGTCGGCGATCGCCGAACAGACCAGCATCGGGCGGGCGACGCTGTACAAGTACTTCCCGGACGTCGAAGCGATCCTGCTCGCCTGGCACGAACGCCAGATCAGCGGCCACCTCCAACAGCTCGCCGAAGCCCGAGACCACGCCAGCGACCCTGGCCAGCGACTCCAGGCAGTGCTGGAGGCCTACGCGCTCATCTCCCACGAGTCCCACGGGCACCGCAACAGCGAACTGGCGGCGTTCCTACATCGCGACGGGCAGGTCGCCCGGGCGGAACAACAGCTCCGCGCCATGATCACAGACCTGCTGACCGAGGGGGCCAGGACCGGTGACGTCCGCGATGACGTCGCACCTGACGAGCTTGCGAGCTATTGCCTGCACGCCCTCACGGCGGCCCGCGGCCTGCCGTCCAAGACCGCGGTTCGCCGGCTCGTCACAGTCACGCTGGCCGGGTTGCGCCCGCCGCGCTGACGTTTCTCGTGCTAGCCGGTGGGGCGACTGTAGCCGACGATCTCGTCCTGGAATGCCGACTGGAGCTTGACGGTGCTGCCGGTGTGGGTGGCGGCGACCTGCATGCCGTTGCCAACGTACATGGCCACGTGCGAGATGGGGCTGTACCGGAAGATGAGGTCACCGGGCTGCAGCTCGGCGCGGGTGACGTGCCGGCCGACACTGTACTGGGCGGCTGCCGAGTGGGGCAGGCTGATCCCGGCCTGCCGCCAGGCCATCATCGTCAGGCCGGAGCAGTCGAACGAGTCGGGCCCGTCCGCGCCCCACACGTACGGCTTGCCGACCTGCGCCTCGGCGTAGCGGACCACGGCGGCGACGCTGCCCGACGGCGCCGGTGCTGAGCCCGCCGGCAGGCCCGGATCCACGGCGCCAGCAGCGGCGTCCTGACGTGACGCCGCACTCGCGCGGAGCTGGGCGAGCAGGCGTTCGGTCTGGTCGACGAGCTGCTGGACCTGGGCCTTGCGGTTGGCCAGCCGGGGGAGCTGGGCTGCCTGCTGGCGCTGGACCTTGGTGAGGGCGGCAAGCCCCTGCTGGTAGACCTGCTCCGCCGCACGGAGGTCGGCGAGCCGGTCGCTGTTCTGCTGGGCGAGCACGCTCAGGATCTGCATCCGGTCGAAGGCGACGTTGGGGTCCCCGGCACCCAGGACCGAGGCGAGCCCGGCGCCGGCACCGTTCACGTAGGTGTCGGCGGCCTGCGCGGCGATCACGGCGCTGAGCCGGTCGCGTTCCTGGCGGGCGTCGGCCGCGCGACGCTGGAGGCTCGCCGCGGAGCGCTGCGTCTGCTGCAGCGCGAGCTTTGCCTGCAGGTATTGCTCCACCGCCTGGCCTGCCTGGACGTTGAGTCGGGTGAGCCGCTCGTGGAGGCTGCTAGGCGTTGGGGCGGCGGCCGCGACCGATCTGGCCAGCAGGAAGAGGCACAGCGCCGACGTGGGGATGCCGAGCGTGCGGAGGGTTCCTCGGTGGTGGGGGGACCATCGAGTGCGCAACAAACCGGATCTTCTCCTTTCGGGCGCGCCAAATGGGCGGCCGGGCGGTCGGATCTCGCTGGGGAGCGCCTTCGGTGGGGGGACCGCGGCGCGCCCCAGCGACGGTCAAAAGGTGCGCCATGGAGCGCGCTGGATCCTACTCGGTGTAGTTGTTGAAGTCCAACCTGCATCGCGGTGCGGCTAGCTCAGAGAGCAGAGCCCGGCGAGCAGATGCACGACGGTCACGTGCTCCAGCAGTCCCGCGGCGGATGCGACCGCCACGGTCAGCAGTGCCGCCGCTGGCCCATACACCGGCGCCCGCCATCGTGCCGAGGCATGCCTGGGCCGGCCCGCCTGCAAGGCTTCAAGGCGCTCCGCGACGGTCGCTGCCGTCACGAAGGCGGCCAACTCGCCGGTCACCATGGCCTCGGTGACGCGGACCAGGGCTGACCGGACGCTGGCACGGTCCGCGTCGGTGGTCGCGGCCTCCTCGTCGGCCCACCGCTCCAACGCACAGCGCAGCACCGCCGCGCTCCGCCGGACCAGCGGCACCGCGCCGAGCGTGTGCTCCACGACGCTGGCGACCAACAGGTGACGCTGATGATGGTGGCGAAGATGGGTGGCTTCGTGCCGCAGCACGGCGGCCAGCTCGTCCTCCTCGAGCGTGCCGACCAGCCCATCGGAGACCACCACTTGGCTGGGCACACCAGCGATGCCGTAAGCAAAGAGCCTCCGGCTCGGCAGCACGACAAGATCGTGGCCCTCACCTGGCGAGTGCTGGCCGAGCGTCCGCTCCACCCGCATGGCACGACGGGTCCGGCGCGACCGCAGCACCTGGCGGGTTGCCATGGTGGCCAGCAGGCCCGCGGCGCCGGCCGCAGCCTGACCACTGAGCACCCCACCCGGCAGCGCCGTACCCAGCATCCGCTCGCAGAAGTCGGCGAACTCGTGCACGCCCGCCAGGTCGAGCACGCTGGTCAAGCCGATCACCAGCAGCGCAACCTCGACAGCGGCTGCGCCGACCGCCAGCATCACTACGCACAGCCGCGCCCACTCGGCAGGCGGCAGGCGCCGGCCGAGTGAACAGGCGAGCGCGGGCAGCACCAGCGTCCCAATGGCGCTCACGAGCAGGACGAGGGTCATCAGCTCTGGTGGCCCCGGAGGAGACGCCGAAGCTGGACCCGGTCGGCCGGGTCAAGTGCGTTCAGGAAGTGGCCCAGAGCCGCCGAGCGGTCCCTGGCCGCCTCCAGCACCTCCTCCATCCTGGCGGCGACGTACTGCTCCCGGGTGATCACCGGGTGGTAGGCGTAGGCGCGGCCGTCACGCTGCCGCTGGACCCGCTGCTTCTGCCACAACCGGACCAGCACCGTCATGACCGTCGTGTAGGCCAACTCGTAGCCCTGCTGCTCGAGAGCGGCGTGGACCTCGCCGGGAGTCAGCCACCCGCCCCGCTCCCACAGTGCGTCCATGACCGCACCCTCGAGCTCCCCCATTGGGCGCCTGGCCATCCCGAGTCTCCCGCTCCCGCCCTGCCTGCTACACGGGATCGTACACAACCCGCCCTACGACCCAGCTTCGAGCTTGACCAAACCTTGAGGACCACGCGGCCATGAGCTTGAGACGGCAGCCGTACTGTCACTGCTGGATGATCGACAGTACGCAGAGGAGGGCTTGACGATGATGTGGGGATGGCAAGGCTGGAGCTGGTGGGGATGGCTGGCGATGAGCCTGGGGATGGTGGCGTTCTGGGGGCTGATCATTTGGGGCGTCGTGGCCCTGTTCCGCGGTTGGGGCGGAACCTCGACGCGGCCGGAACGCCCCGATCCTGAGCAGATCCTGGCCGAGCGGTTCGCTGCCGGCGAGATCGACGAGGACGAGTACCGGCGCCGGCTGGAGACCCTGCGCTCGTCGAACCATCGTGCCTGGGAGCGGCAACGCTGACCTTGCACGTACCGACTCCACGACGTCGCGACGGAGGATGTGATCGGCAATGCCCGCCAGGGCTGGCGAGACCGCGCGATTGCGCCGCTACTGGGACGAGCACGCGCCACACTACGACCGGCAGATGCGGTTCCTCGACCGTAACCTGTTTGGCGACACTCGCGCATGGGTCTGCCAGCAGGCGACCGGGGAGGTTCTGGAGGTGGCGGTCGGGACCGGCCTGAACCTCGAGTTCTATCCCCAGGGTGTGCGGCTGACCGGGATCGATCTCAGCCCCGCCATGCTGGAGCGCGCCCGCGACCGCGCCCGCCAGCTCGGCCGCAACGTGGACCTCGCCGAGGATGACGCCCACGCGCTGGACTTCCCTGACGCGTTCTTCGACACGTTGGTGTGCACCTTCTCGCTCTGTTGCATCCCCGATGAGCGCCAGGCCATCGCTGAGATGCGCCGAGTGCTGCGGCCGGGCGGGCTCCTGCTCCTGGCAGATCACGTCGCCGGCTCGGCCTGGCTGGTCCGCGCCGTCCAGAGGCTGCTGGAGCTGATCACCATCCCGGTCGCCGGCGAGCACTTCTTGCGCCGCCCGGCCGAGCACGTCCGCGCTCAAGGGTTCCAAATCCAGCGGCAAGAACGGTTCAAGCTCGGAATCGTGGAACGGCTGGCAGCCCGCAAGCTGGCCAGGAGCTCGGCTCGGTGAGGTCGGGCGATGGACGGTCATCCTGACATTGCCGGTGGCCAGGCGCCGCTGCGGGCGCTGGTGGTCGACGACGAGCCACCGCTGGTGCGGCTGGTCACCGCCTACCTGGAACGTGAAGGCTTCCAGGTCCAGGCCGCCGGCGACGGCCTGCAGGCGGTCGAGCTGGCCAGGACGTTCCAGCCGGAGGTGATCGTGCTCGACCTGATGCTGCCGCGGATGGACGGCATCGAGGCCTGCCGGCAGATCCGGACCTTCAGCGACGCCTACGTGGTGATGCTGACCGCCCGGACCGAGGAGGTCGACAAACTGGTCGGCCTTGGGGTCGGCGCCGATGACTACCTGACCAAGCCGTTCTCGCCCCGCGAGCTGGTCGCCCGCATCCGCGCCATGCTGCGCCGCCCCCGAGCCGCCGCTCCACCGGTGGCCGCCGGGCCGGTGCGCCGCATCGGCGAGCTGGTCATCGACCCGGCCGCCCGCGAGGTCCAGCTCGCCGGCGAGCCCGTCGAGCTGACCCGGCTGGAGTTCGACCTGCTGGAGGCCCTGTCCGAGCGGCCGCGGGTGGTGCTCAGCCGCCGTCAGCTCCTGGAGCGCGTCTGGGGCGCCGACTGGGTCGGCGACGACCACCTGGTCGACGTGCACATCGCCAACCTGCGCCGCAAGCTCGGCGACGACCCCCGCGCTCCCCGTCACATCCTGACGGTCCGCGGGGTCGGCTATCGAATGGGAGGCGCCAGGTGAGCGGGCTGGCTGGGCGGGTGCGGGGCAGCCTGGGTGCCAAGCTGCTGCTCGCGCAGATGCTGGTGGTCATCGCTGGCAGCCTGACCTTGGCCGTGGTCGCGCTTGCCGTGGCCCCAGGGGTATTCCACACCCACGTGCGCATGGCACTCGGGGTGGTCCCTCCGGCGACCGCCCGCCACCTTGACCAGGGCCTGGCCAAGGCGATCACCGTCGCGCTCGGCACGGGCACCGGCGTGGCGGTGGCGACCGCGCTCGGAGTGAGCTTCCTGCTGGCCCGCCGCATCACCAGTCCGATCCGCTCGCTGGCTCACGCGGCCGGTCGGGTCGCCAGGGGCCGCTATACCGCCCGCGTTCCCGTGCCCGCCGGCGGCGACGAGCTGGCTATCCTGGCCGCCGCGTTCAACACCATGGCCGAGGCGCTCGAAGCCTCCGAACAGCGCCGAACCGAACTGCTCGCCGACCTCGCCCATGAGCTGCGCACCCCCTTGGCCACCATCGACGGCTACCTTGAAGGTGTCGCCGATGGGGTCATCGCCCCAGGCGACGCGATCCTGCCGGTCCTGCAGACCGAAACGGCCCGCCTACGACGGCTGGTCGATGACCTCAACGCGGTCTCCCGCGCCGAGGAGCGCCAGCTCGACCTGGACCCGGTCCGCTCCGACCCCGACAAGCTGCTCAGCACGGCGGTCCAGGCGGCCCAACCCGCCTACACCGCCAAGGACGTCACGCTCACCGCCAAGCTCGACCCTCGTCTGCCGCAGATCACCGCCGACCTCGACCGCATCGGCGAGGTGCTGGCGAACCTCCTCGGCAACGCGCTGCGGCACACCCCAACGGGCGGGAGCGTCGAGCTCGCCGCTACCACCGCCCCAGGCGGCTACCTACGGATCACCGTCTCCGACACCGGTGAGGGCATCCCTGCCGAGCAGCTCGAGCAGATCTTCGAGCGCTTCTACCGCATCGACCGCGCCCGCACCTACACTCCTGGCGCCAGCGGCAGCGGCATCGGCCTGACCATCACCCGCGCGATCGTCCAGGCCCACGGCGGCAGTATCCACGCGGAAAGTCAGGGCACCGGGCACGGTGCCCGCTTCGTCGTCACCCTGCCCGCCGCACGCGGGCGCTGATCGCCCGCACGTCGCTCATCGGGCCGCGCCGGCATCCCGGGTGTGCCGCCGGCTGGCCAGCGTTGCTGAGGGCAGAGGATCGGGAGGCCCTGCCGGGAGGAGGCCGTTCGACCCTATGGATATACCCCCAGGGGGTATTACCTTCTGTGTGACAGTCCGGATCGCCGCAGAGGAAGGTGACCGATGGCGACGACGAAGACGGCCGCCGAATCCGTCACTGCAACTGGGGAGGGTCTCCCGGCCAGCCCGGTGCTTACCGCGTCCGGCATCGAGAAGTCCTATCGGCGTGGGCCATGGCCGCTGCGCCGCCAGGGCTCGGTCCTGCGCGGGGTCGACGTCGTCTTGTACCCGGGGGAGGTGGTCGGCCTGGTCGGCGAGAATGGCTCTGGCAAGACCACGCTGATGAAGATCCTCGTCGGCGCGCTGGCGCCAGACGCCGGGACCATCAGCCGCGCTGGGAGGCTTGGGTACTGCCCGCAGGAGCCGCTGGTCTATGGCCGGCTGACCTGTGACGAGCACTTCGAGCTGTTCGGCCACGCCTATGCGATGACCCCCGCGAAGCAGGTGTCGGCTCGAGACGACCTCTACACCGCGTTGGGATTCGGCCGCTACGCGACCACCCGCGCCGACCAGCTCTCCGGCGGCACGCTGGCCAAGCTCAACCTGGGCCTGGCGCTGCTGGCCGACCCCGAGGTGCTGCTGCTCGACGAGCCGTACGCGGGCTTCGACTGGGACACCTACCAGAAGTTCTGGACCCTGGTCGCAGAGCGGCGACGCGCCGGCCGCAGCGTGCTGATCATCAGCCACTTCGTCGTCGACGAGGACCGCTTCGACCGCATCATCGACCTGCGCGACGGAAGGGCGGTGCCACGATGACCACGATCTCCACGACCAGCTTGTTCGTGCGCCGGTTCCTCACCGACTACGTGCGCAACCCGGTCAACCTTTTGGTCTTGGTGCTGGTCCCGCTGGTGTTCGTGATCGTGGCCGCCGGTTCGCTGGCCGACGCCGCCAAGCTGCTCGGCGGCGCCAGCGGCGGTATCGAGGTGCAGACGGTCACCTCCGGGTGGGCCGCCGGGTTCGTGGCGGCCATCGCGATGTACTTCCAGGTCGCTGCCGCGCGTGCCACCGACCGCCGGCTGGTCATCGCCGGCCTGCCCACCACCCGGCTGGTCGGCGCCCGCCTGATGGCCGGCCTCGCCGTCGCGCTGCTGGCCGGCGCAGCCGCGCTGCTGGCGCTGCAGCTCCGCACGGGCATCGACCAGCCCGAGCGTCTCATTGCCGGCACGCTGATGTTCGCCGTCATCTACCTGGCGGTCGGCGCGGTCGCCGGCGCGCTGGTCCGCAACCCGGTCAACGGCACCGTGCTGATCCTGTTCGTCTGGATCCTCGACGTGTTCTTCGGTCCCACGATGAGCCCCGACAAGCCGGCGACCCGGTTGCTGCCCACCCATTTCCTGTCGTTGTGGATGGTCGACCTGCCGTCCCACCATGGCGGCCGGCTGGGTGACCTCGGCTGGGCGCTCACCTGGACCCTGGCCGCCGCCGCCCTGGGCTGGGCGGTGATCGTGAGCACCAGCCGAGTGGCGCACCCGCCGCGCTGGCGCAGCCATCCTGGGTCAGCCCGCGACCAGCTCGCCGCAGCGATCCGCATGGGCTGGCGCGACTGGCGCCGCAACCGGGTGCTGTGGGCGCTGCTGGTGGTCGTCCCCGCCGTGTTCATCTGGCTCTCCGACGCGATCACCCCCGACGGCACGACCCGCCTCAGGCTGCTGGAGCACGGCCAACGCATCACCGAGGCGTTCAACCCCGCCGACATCCACGCCGGCACGATGACTCCCATCGCCATAGGATCGTTGGCCGCCCTGGCCGGACTGTTCGTCGCCGTCGACGCCCGCGCCGGTGACCAGCGCCTGGTGCTGGCTGGGATGCGAGCCAGTGTCGTGCTCGTGGCGCGGCTGGCCGTCATCGGCCTGGCGGGCACGCTGGCCACGGCCGTCTCGCTGGCGGTGGCCGCCGCCGTCTTCGACGCCCGCCAATGGGCGGTGTACGCGGCGGCGAACCTGCTGATCGCCATCACCTACGGGCTGGTGGGCGTGCTGATCGGGTCGGTGTTCGGACGGGTCAGCGGCGTGTTCATCGCCTTCCTGGTGCCGTTCCTGGACCTCGGCATCGCCCAGAGCCCCATGCTGCGTGCCGATCCCGCCGCGTGGGCGGCCTTCCTGCCAGGCTTTGGCGGCATACGCGTCCTGCTCGACGGCGGCCTCACGCCGACCTTCGACCAGACCCGCGCGCTGCTCATCGCCGCCTTGTGGCTGGTCGGGCTCGCCATCGCCGCCGCCGCGGTTGCCTGGCCTACTGCTCGGCGTGCGGGCAGGCCAGGCCGCGGGCCATCGCGCTGACACAGGCTCCGAAATCGGCCCGGTGCGCGATGGCGTGCTCTGGCGCCATGCCCGCCACGTGCTGTCCGAAGTCACTTCCTCCGCCCGGGGCGCCCTCGTGGGCGATTCCGGGCGTGGCCACGCCGAGCAGCAACCCAGCGGTGAGCACCCCCACACCGATCACTCGTCGTAGCATCGCGAGCTCCCTCCTCTGTCGTGGGCGGATCTATCACCTCGTGTCCTGGCGGGCGCGGCGGCGCACACGGCCGATCACGAACACAATCCGGGCGGCGACCAGTCCCGCAGCAGCCATGCCGGCAGCCGCCACGGCCAACAGGACGCCATCCTCGACGCTGGCGGCACCGGCGCCCACGCGCTGAGCGAGCGTCCAGGTGATGCCGAGCAGCACCACTGCGACGACCACGGCCGACCAGAAGATGACCTGAACCCGACTCCGCATGGCGATCACATCTCGATGTGGGAGACGACCGGCTGCACGGCCGCGTAGACGATCAGGGCGATGATGAACAGCACCACCACCGCGGCGGTGATCGTGATCGGCAGCCGCCGGCGGCTGAATGGATGCCGCTCCGGTGAGCGGTCGGCTAGCGGGACCAGCAGTAGCGCCACAAAGATCGCCAGCGTCGCCCACAGGATCCCCGACACGCCGACCCAGTCCTCCACCGGGTAGATCCACAGCAGCGGCCAAGGCGGCTTGGTCACCTCGATACCCTCGATCGGCGCCGGCCCGTGCGGCGGCGGCAGCAGCGCCGCCAGCAGCATGAGCACCCCAACGAGCAGCAGCCCAAGCGTGCCGAGCTCGGCCAGGTGGCGGGTGAATGGGCGGGTCGGCTCGGGCCCGGTGTCCTTGGCGGCCTCCCGGCGGAACGGAGAGGGGGCCATGCCGTGGCGTTTGACCAGCAGCAGGTGCACGACCACTGCCAGGGTGAACAGCGCCGGTAGCACGCTGATGTGCACCACGTACAGGCGGGTGAGCAGCGCGATGCCGCCGAAGGTATCGGAGAACCAGAAGCCGAACTTGCCGAGGAGCTTGCCGACCTCGATGTTGTGCTCCAGCGCCTCCAGCGACTCCTGGTCCCATTTGAGCACCGAGCCGGTGAAGAACAGCCCTGCGGTGATCCCGGCCAGCACGACCCCGATCACCCAGTTGCCCTCCCTGGGGCGCTTGAACGACGCTGAGGCGAACACGCGCAGCAGGTGCAGCCCGACCAGGACGATCATGACCATCGCGCCCCAGTAGTGGAAGGCGCGCATGAACTGGCCGCCCGTGACGCCGGTGATGATGTGCCGGACGCTTTCGTGGGCGGCGGCGGGCTCGGGGTTGTAGTACTGGGTAAGGAAGATCCCGGTGGCGACCATCAGCACGAAGCTGATGAGCGACAGGCCGCCCAGCGAGTAGGCCAAGGTGTTGGCGTGGGCTGGGATCGGGTACTGCAGGCCCTTGAGGCCGAGCCGCTCGTCCAGCGCGTCCAGCGCTCGCCGCCGCCACCCAATCGGCGGCGCCGACTCGGGGGTGGGGCGGTCGATGGTGGCGTCGCTCATCGGATCCTCCAAGCCAGCACGAGGCCGCCCAGCGCCAGCACGGCACCGATGGCCAGCAGCACTGGCCTGGTGGTCCCCTGCAGGGGGACCCGGCCGAGCGCCAGCTCGTGGGCGGGGGTGGGGCAGGGTGTCTGGGGCAGCTTGGCGCGCACCCCGGTGGGGTTGTCGACCGGCGCACCCGGGCAGGCACCCAGGGCCTGCTCCAGCAGCAGCTCGGTCTTGACCATGTCGCCGGCCTCTAAGGTCTCCTTGGCCTGCTTGACGCGGTCCAGGTCGACCCCCTCGTGGTCCTCGGCCTCCAGCGCGTCGTTGATCCTGTCGGCGGCCAGCTCCATCTGCTCGGGCTGGGTCCGCAGGATCGCGTCCGCGATTGCCACCTGCGTCCGCGCCGGAACCTTCTCCTCACCCTCATGCGCGGACGCCGGCGGGGCGAATGCGGCAATACCGAGCCAGGCCAGCACGAGGCTGCACAGGAGCGGGCGGAGGCCTCGCTGGGGCCGTGTCATGACGCCCTCCTACGTGGCGGCGGGACGGCTGCCCGCATGGTCTGGCGCGGGCGGCCGTCGCCATACCGCCATTGGGCCCGACTGTGGCGGGACCAACGGGTACTGGCCGATGTGGCGTCGGGGGTTCCAAGGGGCGACACGAGCACTACAACCGGGATCGACCCCTCGGCATCGAGGCAGCGCCGCAAAGGCTCCTCTGCGCTCCCTACGCAGGTCGGGTCGGCCGGGGCCCTGTCACCCGACCGGCTCGGGTGCCTTGCGCCCCGTGCGACGTGGCTGCTCAGCCGCCGGAGACGAGGCTGGTAGGCGCAGGCCCTTGAGGGCCAAGGCGTTGACCGCGACGATGAAGCTAGACCCCGACATCGACAGCGCGGCGATCTCCGGACGCAGCACCAGCCCGAAGGCTGGCTCGAACACGCCGGCGGCGATCGGCAGCGCGATGGCGTTGTAGCCGACCGCCCAGCCCAGGTTCTGGCGCATCTTGCGCAGCGTGCCCCGCCCGATCCGCAGCGCGATCGGCACGTCCAGCGGGTCGGAGCGCATCAGCACCACGTCGGCGGTCTCGATCGCCACGTCGGTGCCCGCGCCGATCGCGATGCCCAGGTCGGCGCTGGCCAGCGCGGGGGCGTCGTTGACGCCGTCGCCGACCATGGCGACCTTGCGGCCGGCGCGCTGCAGCTCGGCGACCTTGGCGGCCTTGTCGCCGGGCAGCACCTCGGCGATCACGGTGTCGATACCAAGCTCCCCAGCGATCCGCTCGGCGGTGGCGCGGTTGTCACCGGTGAGCATGACCACCTCCACGCCCAGCTCGTGCAACGCGTCCACCGCCGCCCTGGCGGTCGGCCTCGGCGCGTCGGCGATGGCCACCAACCCAGCCGCACATCCGTCGACGGCCGCCACGACCACCGTTCGCCCGCCCGCGGCCAGCTCTTGACGGCGAGTGCCGAGGCCGCCCAGCTCGACCCCGTCCCGCTGCATCAGCCGCAGGTTGCCGACCACGACCTGCCGGCCCTCCACGGTCGCGGCCGCCCCGTGGCCGGGAACGTTCTCGAACCCGGAGGCTGGGACCTCGGCCACCCCGTCCTGGTCGGCACGGCGCACGATCGCCTCGGCCAGCGGATGCTCCGAGGACCGCTCGACTGCGGCGACCAGTCGTAGCAGCTCCGCCTGGTCGACCCCGTCGGCCGTGACCAGGTCGGTGACCTCCGGCTCGCCCTTGGTGAGCGTGCCGGTCTTGTCCATCACCACCGCCTGGATCCGCGCCGAGGTCTCCAGCGCCATCGCGTTCTTGAACAGTACCCCCCGCCCGGCACCCAGCCCGGTGCCGACCATGATCGCCGTCGGTGTCGCCAACCCGAGCGCATCCGGGCAGGTGATCACCACCACCGTGATCGCGAACAGCACCGCGTCGCTGAGCGGCCTGTCCGAAGCCAGCAGCCACACCGCCAACGTCAGCCCGCCGCCGAGCAGCGCGACCAGCACCAGCCAGAACGCGGCCCAGTCGGCCAGCCGCTGGCCTGGTGCCTTGGAGTTCTGCGCCTCCTGAACGAGCCTGACGATCTGGGCCAGCGCGGTGTCGGCGCCGACCTTGGTCGCCCGCACCCGCAGCGTGCCGTTCTTGTTGATGGTCGCGCCGATGACCTGGTCGCCTGGTTGCTTGTGGACCGGAAGGCTCTCGCCGGTGACCGTCGACTCGTCGACCTCGCTGTCGCCGTCGGTGACGACCCCGTCCACGGCGATCTTGGCGCCGGGGCGGACCAGCAGCAGGTCACCGACGACCACCTCGGCGGTGGGGACCTCGACCGGCTCGCCGTCCCGGAGCACCAGCGCTCGGGGTGGGGCCAGGTCCAGCAGGGTGCGGATGGCGTCGTTGGCGCCGCCGCGGGCGCGCATCTCGAACCAGTGGCCGAGCAGCACGAACGCGGCCAGCACGGTGGCGGCCTCGTAGAAGACGTCCCCACCGCCGGTCAGGGTGACATACAGCGAGTACAGCCACCCCGATCCCACCGCGACGGCGACCAGCACCATCATGTCCAGCGTGCGTGCGCGCAGCGCCCGGACGGCGCCGTCGAAGAAGATCGCACACGAGTAGAAGATCACCGGCAGGCTCAGCAGCAGCATCCAGACGTCGTCGCGTAGCCCGAACGGCGCGGCCGCGCTGAAGCCGAGCACGTCACGGCCGATCGGCGACCACAGCAGGATCGGGACTGAGAAGACCGCGGCGACCAGGAAGCGGTTGCGCATGTCGGCGACCATGGCCGCCATCGATATCCCCGCGTGTCCACCGTGGCCCATCACCTCCTCCGGCGCGCGCACGGCCTCTCCAGGCGAGGGGGCGTGGCCCGTATGCGCGGGCGCCGGCCCGGGGTGCGCGGGTGGCGGGCCGGCATGCGGGGGTGGCCCGGTCGGCTCGGTCGGCCGGGGCGGAACCGGCGATGTCGGTGCGGCCGCTCCGTGATCGGCGTGCCCGCCCGACGGCGGGTCGGGCTCCAGCATCGGGTCGCACACGTGCGCAGGCACCGACTGGCCCGCGCAGTGGTAGCCACACTCGGTCACCCAGCGGCGCAGCTCGACCAGCGACGTCAACCGGGGATCGTAGGTGACGGTCGCGGTCTGGGAGACCGGGTTGGCATCCACGCACAGCACGCCCGGCCGGCGGCCGAGCACCGCCTCCACCACCGCCTTCTCACTGGCCCAGTTGAGACCGCGGACGTCAAGAACGGCCGTGCTCTGCTCCTTGGGCTTGGGCTCCATGACACTCCCTCCCCCGCCGGCAATCGGCGCATCTCCGGGGCCAGCCGGTCCCGCTGACCAAGGTTTCGCCCGCTCGACGTCCGCAATGGTCCGACTCGCTGTCGTAGCCAGGGACCTACCGTACACCGCGCCCAGCCTGTGACCGCGGCCGCCGCCATCAGTCCGGCCGCTGACGTGCGAAGCGGCGCAGGCGCAGGGAGTTGGTGACCACGCTGACGCTGGAGAAGGCCATGGCGGCGCCAGCGATGATCGGGTTGAGCAGGCCGGCGGCGGCCAGGGGGATCGCGGCGGTGTTGTAGCCGAACGCCCAGCCCAGGTTCTGCACGATCGTGCCGTAGGTGCGCCGGGACAGCTGGATGGCGGTGGCCACCCCGTCCAGGTCGCCGCGGAGCAGGGTAAGGTCGCTGGCCTCGATGGCCACGTCGGTGCCGGTGCCGATGGCGATGCCCAGGTCGGCCTGGACCAGCGCGGGGGCGTCGTTGACGCCGTCGCCGACCATCGCGACCGTCCTGCCCTGAGCCTGGAGGCGGGCGATCTCGCCGACCTTGTCGGCGGGCATGACCTCGGCCAGCACCCGGTCGATGCCCACGTTGGCCGCGATGGCGTCTGTGGTGGTGTGGTTGTCGCCGGTGAGCATGGCGACCTCCAGGCCCATGGCGTGCAGGCGCTTGACCTGGTCGGCGGCGCCGGGCTTGAGCGTGTCGGCCACGGCCAGCACCCCGCGGACCGCACCGTCCCAGCCGGCCCACACCACCGTCTTGCCCTGGCGCTCCAGGTGCTCCGCGGCGGCTTCCAGCGCGTCGGGCACCAGCAGCCCGGCCTCGGCGGCCAGCTTGCGCCGCCCGACCCACACGGTCACCGGCGTGCGGCCCGGAGTGGCCTCGACCTCCGCTCGGACGCCCTGGCCGGCCTGCGCGCAGAAGCCCCGGACCGCCGGCAGCTCGCCGTGTTGGCGTGCGGCGGTGGCGATCGCGGCGCCAATGGGGTGCTCGCTGGCGGCCTCGGCGGCCCCGGCCAGCCGGAGCAGCTCGTCGGTGGTGGTGTCCGGGCCGGCGACGGCGTCGGTCAGCTCCATCCGGCCACGGGTCAGCGTGCCGGTCTTGTCGAACACCACGATGGTGATCCGGCGGGTCCGCTCCAGGGCCTCGACGCTGCGGATCAGGATGCCCAGCTCGGCGCCGCGGCCGGTGCCGACCAGGATCGCGGTCGGGGTCGCCAGGCCGAGCGCGCAGGGGCAGGCGATGATCAGCACCGCGACCGCGGCGGTCAGGGCCTTGACGGGGTCGCCGCCGAGCAGCCACCAGCAGGCGAAGGTCAGCGCGGCCAGGCCGATCACCGCCGGGACGAACACCGCCGAGATCTGGTCGGCGAGGCGCTGCGCCTGGCCCTTGCCGGCCTGCGCCTGCTCGACCAGTCGGACGATCTGCGCCAGCGCGGTGTCGGCGCCGACCGCGGTCGCTCGCACCGTCAGCACACCGCCCGCATTCACGGTCGCGCCGGCCACCGGGTCACCAGGCGCCTTCTCCACCGGGACGCTCTCGCCGGTCAACATTGACTCGTCGACCGCGCTGGCCCCCTCGACCACCTCGCCGTCGACCGGGAGCTTCTCGCCTGGCCGCACCCGCACCAGGTCCCCAACCGCCACCTGCTCGACCGCCACCATCACCTCGCCCTCGTCGCGCACCAGCCGGGCCTGCTTGGCGCCAAGCTCCAGCAGCGCGCGGATCGCCTGCCCGGCGCGGCCGCGGGCGCGCGCCTCGAAGTATCGGCCCAGGCTGAGGAAGGCGATCAGCAGGATCGCGGTCTCGAAGTACACGCGCATCCCGCCGCTGGCCAGCTCCCACACGCTGAACCCGTAGGCGGCCAGGGTGCCGACCGCGATCAGGGTGTCCATGTTCGCGGTCAGCCGGCGCGCCCGCCGGGCGGCCTCGCGGAGGAACGGCCAGCCGATCACGAACTCGACCAGCGTGGCCACCGCCAGCGCGGCCACACGCCAACCGGCCGCCTCCATTAGCGCCGGCCGGACCATCGTGACCAGCGCGAACACTGCGGCCGGGGCGACCGCGACAACCCGGCGTCCCCAGGCGCGGCTGGCGATGGCCTCGGTGTCGGGGCCTGGGCCCCGCCGCCGGTCGGGCACCGGCGCAAGGGTGTAGCCGATCTTGGCCACACGCGCCCGCAGCTCCCCAGGCTCGACCGGCCGCGCCAGCCGGACCCGCGCGCGGCTGGTGGCCAGGTTGACCACGGCGTCCTCGACGCCGTCCGTCTTGGCGAGCACGCGCTGGACCCGCGCGGAGCACGAGCCGCAGGTCATCCCTCCGACCAGGAACTCGACCGTCCCCGGCGCGATAGAAGCTGCGGCGTCAGCGCGGTTTGTGTCGTGTTGGGTGGGCATCGTGCGATCCCTCGAGGGGGTTGTCACGCGGGCACCTCGTAGCCCTGATCCTCGATCGCGGACGCCAGTTGCGCCCGATCGATGCGGGCCTCGTCGGCCTCGACGGTCACGGTGCGGGCCTCGATGTCGACCTGCGCCGAACGCACTCCAGCCAGTGGCGCCAGCGCGGCCTCGATCGAGTGCTTGCAGTGATCGCAGTGAATCCCGGGCACCGAGATCGTCATCGTGGTCATCGCGTCATAACCTCCGCAGAGATTGGCCTACCGGGTCAGCTCTTGAGCAGCCGGTCGATCGCGGCGGTCGCCTCGGTAACGATCTCCTCGCTGCGAACGTCATCGCTGGCCGCGTCACGCACGCAATGGCGCAGGTGGTCGTCGAGCAGCGCCACCGCGACCTTGCGTAGGGCCGCGTTGACCGCCGAGATCTGCGTCAGCACCTCGATGCAGTAGGCGTCGTCGTCGACCATCCGCTGCAGCCCTCGGACCTGCCCCTCGACCCGTCGCAGGCGCCCCCGCAGCTCGTCCTTGCTCTGCGTGTATCCAGGCATCAATCCTCCAGGCCGCATCGCATCTACACGGCTATGAACGGTACCCCGGTACAGTATGCGCCGCAAGCCGCCCGGCCGGCGGCTTCGGCGAAAGTCACCTTGGACGCGAGGGGTCGTGATCGGCCTGGTCCACGTCACCTGTTGAGGCGGTCGCTGTCCGCGTTCGGGGCGTTGGAGGACAGGTCCATATCGGCGCGGTCTCGCGCGCAAGGGCCGGCGTCAACGATGACTGCGTGCGCAGCGCGTTGCTAGTGCGGCTCGAATGGCGGGGTGTCTTCGCCGAGCTCGTCGATGCGGGCGGCAAGCTCGAAGTCGCGCTCGGTGAGCCCGCCCTGGGCGTGGGTGGAAAGCGCGAGGGTGACCTTGTTCCAGCGGATGTCGATATCGGGGTGATGGCCCGCCGCCTCGGCTGCATCGGCGACCTCGCGCACGAACAAGACCGCACGCAGGAAATCCTTGCGCACGAAGGTCTTGACGATCTCGTTGCCGCGCCGCTCCCAGCCGGGCAAGCGCTTCAGACCCTTCTCGACGGTGGCGTCGTCCAGCAGTGGCATGGTCCCCTCCTTGCCGACGGGCATGATTGTCCACCACTGCCGGCACCGGTGGGAACAGCCTGAAGGGTGCGCAAACTCGAACGTGGCCGGTGAGCTGCGACTTCGCACCGAGCTACAGAGGCTCGCCCGTTCCGATGACATGATTGGGGCTGTCCTGGCAGGATGGCGGCATGAGACCAACCGCCTACCGACGCAACGCCCGCGGTCTGCGCGACCGTCAGGCCTTCGAACGTATCCGCCTGCAGGCCGGCGCGCTGTTCGCCGCTGGCCACCCCCAAGCCGAGGTCGCCCACCAGCTGGGTGTGGCCCGGCAAAACGTCAGCCGCTGGCACGCCCAGTGGCGCGCCGGCGGACAGGACGCGCTGCGCAGCGCTGGCCCCACCGGGTCGGCCCCGCGCCTGTCCGACGAGCAGCTTGCCGCCGTCAAGCAGGCGCTCAGGCAGGGCGCCCGCGCGCACGGGTTCGACACCGACCACTGGACCCTCGTCCGGGTCGGGAGCGTGATCGAGCAGGTGACCGAGGTCGCCTACCATCCCGGCCACGTGTGGAAGCTGCTGCGCCACCGGCTGGGCTGGCGCCTGCAGCGCCCCGCGCGGCGCGCCATCGAGCGCGATGAGCAGGCCATCGCGCGGTGGGTGGAGAGCGACTGGCCCCGGATCCGGGAAAAACGCCCGCCGACGTAGGGCACGGATCGTGTTCTGGGACGAATCAGGGGTCTCGCTGCTGCCAGTCGTCCGTCGGACCTGGGCGCCGCGCGGCCACACCCCGGTCATCGGTCACCACTTCAAATGGAAGCGGGTGTCGCTGGCTGCTGCGCTGTGCTATGGGTCGCGCGGCGGCGGCGCCCAACTGGCCCTGCAGCCCCATCCCGACGCCTACGACACCGACAGCCTGATCCAGGCGCTCGGCGAGCTGCGCCGCGCGCTTGGTGGGCAGAAGGCGACGCTGCTGTGGGACGGGCTGCCCGCCCACCGCAGCAAGGTGATGCAGGCGTGGCTGCGGCGCCAGCGGTCCTGGCTGGTGGTGGAACGACTGCCCGCCTACGCCCCCGACCTCAACCCGGTCGAACCGCTGTGGTCCAGCCTCAAGGGGGTGGAGCTGGCCAACCTGGCCGGCGACACCTTGGAGGAGGTCACCGCGGCGGCCGAGCGTGGCGTCCGGCGGACCCGGAGCACCCGCATTTGGCCTACTCGTTCCTGCGCTACTGCGGCCTGTCCCTATAGTGAGCAGCGATCATGTCGTCGGAACGCGCGAACGTCTTTAGCGCTGGTTTGTTGACTACGGTGACAGGTACAGGTGCAGCGGCCGGCCGGCGGCGACCGCGTCAAGCAGCCGCCCCAGCTGGGCTGGTGGGGGCCTGGTCGACCACGCCCGCCAGCAGCGCTCCAGCACGACCCA
>WNGK01002293.1_pt1 | contig 30382 bp, 28 predicted proteins | sample 5400601 | NCBI WGS metagenome assembly WNGK01 (sample SAMN13153376, study PRJNA577476) | soil metagenome | isolation source: 60 cm soil or saprolite under Garry oak tree replicate 1 | place: USA:California | collected 2016-06-15 | reverse complement strand
TGCCGAGCCCGGCGCCGAAGCCGAGCCCGATCAACGGGGAGAGGAATCCCACCGTGAGCGAAGTGCGCGCGCCGAACACCAGGCGCGCGAGCATGTCGCGGCCGAGCCCGTCGGTCCCGAGCCAATGCTGCGCGTCCGGGGGCATGCGGCGGGCAAGCATGTCCATCTCGTTGGGGCTCGGGATCGGCAAGAAATCCGCCGATGCGGCGGCGACGACCACGACGCAGATCCAGGCCGCCGCCGCCCAGAACACAAGGCTCAGACGCCGGCGCCGGCGCGGCGCGACCGCAACGTCGACCGCCGTGTCAAGCACGGCCATGGCGAATCCTCGGGTCGAGCACGGCGTAAAGCATGTCGACCGCGAAATTGAGCAGCACGAAGCCGACGGCGACGAACAGCACCACGCCCTGCAGGATGACGAAGTCGCGCGCATAGATCGCGCCGACCAGCAGCCGGCCGATGCCGGGCAGCGCGAAGATCGTCTCCACGATGATGGCGCCGCCGATCAGGCGCCCGATGTTGATCCCGGTGACGGTCACCAAGGTGAGCGAGGAGGGTTTGAGCGCATGCACCAGGAGGATGCGCGCGGGTTTCAGCCCCTTGGCCTTCGCCATGACGATGTAGTCTTCCTGCAGCGTCGCGATCATGTCGCTGCGCAGCACGCGCATCAGCACCGGCCATTCGCCGAGCGCGAGCGTCAGTGCCGGCAGCACGAAGCTGCGCAGATTGCCGAAAGCATCCTCCTCGAACGGCACCCAGCCGGTCGCCGGCAGCACGCGAAGCTGCACCGCGAACAGGTAGATCAGCAGGATCGCCCACAGGAACGCCGGCACCGAGAGCATGCCGAAGGCGCCCCCGGTCAGCAGCCGGTCGAAGCTGCCGCCCTGGCGCACCGCGCACAGGATCCCGAGCGGCACGCCGATCAGCAGACCGGCGAGCTCCGCCATCAGCATCAGCTCGAGCGAGACCGGCAGGCGCGCGCCGATCGCGGCCAGCACCGTCTCGCCGGTGCGGAACGAGCGGCCGAAATCGCCCTGGATCACCCCGCCGAGCCAGTGGAGGTAGCGCCAGGCGATCGGCTGGTCGAGGCCCAGCTGCGCCCGGAGCGCTGCGACTTTGTCCGGCGTGGCCTGATCGCCGAGAATCGCATAGGCGAGGTCGCCGGGCAGCAGCGAGGCGATCAGGAACGTCAGCAGCGTCACCGCCAGCAGCACCGGAACGAGATGCAGCAGCCGGTGGGCGATGTAGCCCAGCATCGCGCCTACTCGAGCCAGGTGTCGGAGACGTCGATCACTCCGCTGTAGATCTTGGGCAGCCCCTTCAGCCTGCTCTTGGAGATGGCGTAATAGGTGTTCTGGAAGGTCCAGAACCAGATCGCCTCGCGATTGATGAGGCGGCTGATCGCGCAATAATCCTCGCTGCGCTGGGCGCGGTCCGCCGTCACCCGCGCGTGCTCGAGCAGGCGGTCGAGCTCCGGATCGGAATAATTGGCGAGCGCCACCGGGCTGCCGGTGTGGAAATTGGCGTACATCTGCGGATCCGGATCGGCGAGATCGATGATGCGCCACGGCGTGAGCTGGAACTGGCGCATGAAGGCGCGGGTCACGACCGTGGTCTGGTCGACCTGCTCGATCTCCATGTCGGCGCCGACCTGCTTCCAGAACTGCTGCAGGACTTGGCCGTTGGTCCGCCCGCGCGGGGTCGCGGTCACGATCATCTTGAACTGGACCGGCTTGCCGTACTCCGCGATGAGCTGCCGGGCCTTGGCCGGATCGTAGGGCAGCGCCCCGTCGTCCCGGCATTTCACCCAGGAGCCGTCCCCGTAGGGATTGGCGGCCGGTTTGGCGAGGCCGTTGGTGACCACCTGGGACCACTTGGCGCGGTCGAGCGCCATCACCAGCGCCTGGCGGACGCGCGCGTCGTCGAACGGCGCCACCTTGGTGTTGAAGGCGTACACGGTCGCGCCCGAGCCGGTGTAGCTGTGCACGGAGAGCGCCGGGTCTTTCTTCGCCCGCAGGATGTTGTCGGCATCGAATTCGTCGTCCCACACGAGATCGGATTCGCCGGATTGCAGGCTGGCAAACCGCGCCTGCGCGTCGGGCAGTGGGCGCAGCACCACGCGATCGAGATAGGGGTGACCCTTGTTCCAATAGGCGGGATTGCGCTCAAGCACGAGCCGATCCCCCGCCGCCCAGGATTTCAGCACGAACGGTCCGGTGCCGACCGGGTTGCGATTGTAATCCTCGCCGAGCTTTTGGATCGCGGCCGGCGAGTGGATGGCGTTGTTGACCGTCGGCGGCGCGAGCACCGCGGGAAGATCGACCGAGGCCTCGCGCAGATGGAACTTGACGGTGAGATCGTCGAGCGCCTCGACCTTCTCGATGAACTGCACGTAGAAGGCGCAGCGGCAGTGATTGTTGGGATCCTTCTGCCGCGCGTAATTGAAGGCGACCGCCTGGGCGTCGAGCCGCGTGCCGTCGTGGAATTTCACGCCGGACCGCAGCTTGAAGCTCCAGGTCTTGTAATCGTCGGAATGGGTCCAGGATTCGGCGAGCTTGGGCACCGCATTGCCGCCCTCGTCGAGCCGGCTGAGCGTGTCGAACAGCAGCGCTGCCGCGGATTCCGCCGCGGTATCGTAGACGCCGACCTTGAGCGGATCGAGGCCCGGGATATCGAGCTCGAGCCCGACCGTGATGCTGCCGCCCTGCTTCTGGGCCGAGGCTTCGCCCGCCAACATGGCGATCCCGCAGGCGGCGAGCGCGACGCCCGCCAAGCCGCGCAGAAACCTCCGGATCGTCATGGCAGCTCCCTCCCGGTCCGCGGCGGAAATCCTTGCCGCTGGGCCTTGGCCGGCATCTTAGCGCTAGACTATCGGCGCTTGTAGCCCGGATGGAGCGAAGCGCTACGGCTTCATGCGGGTGGCTCGCGCCGCCCGGCGTTTCATCCGCTCCCAATAGGAGACCGGAAGAATGCGCTGCAGCAGATCGAGCCGGACCGCATCGGTGCCGACCAGGATGCGCTTTTGCCGCCGCTCGATGCCGGCGACGATGCGCTCGGCGGCCTGTTCCGGGCTGTTTCCGATGACGCGGTCGAAATTCGCGATGCGCTCGGCTGCCTCCTTCGGATCCACGGCGGCCGCGACCCGCGCGTTCCGCGCGATCGCGGTCTTGACGTAACCGGGATGCACGATCGAGACGCCGATGCCGGTGTCCTCGAGCTCGTGCCGCAGCGCCTCGGAAAAGCCGCGGACCGCGAACTTGCTCGCCGCATAGGCGGTCTGGCCGGCCGGCGCGACGATGCCGAAGATGCTCGAGAGATTGACGATCTGCGCGGCCGGCTCCCGCCGCAGCACCGGCAGGAACGCCTTGCACATCCGCACCGTGCCCCAAAAATTGATCGCGAACAGCCATTCCAGGTCGGCGAGGCTGACCTCGTCGAAGCGCCCGAGCAGCGCGACACCGGCGTTGTTGATCAGGAGGTTCGCCCTGCCGTGCTCGGCGAGCACCGCCTCGCGCAGGGATTCCGCCGCCGCCGGATCCCCAACGTCCGCCGCATGCTCGCTGACCGCGACGGCGGTCTTGCGCGCCGCGGACGCGACGCGGGCGAGGGCTTCGCGGTCGCGATCGATCAGCGCCAAACCGCAGCCGCGCGACGCCAGACGAAGCGCCAGCGCCGCGCCGATGCCTTTCGCGGCGCCGGTCAAGACCGCGACGCCGTCTCGGAGCGGAAATGTCATCGGGCGTTTCCCGCGCTACGCGTTGACGAAAACATCCAAGCTTGCCACACCGACATCCCGGCCATCCGTGCCGCCCACTCCCGCGCTGGCGTCGCTTCCGCCATGAGAATCCTGCAGATTCATTCCGGAATCAATTTGAACGGCGCCGTGCGCTACGCGGTGCTGGTCTCCCGGCTGCTGGCGCTGCGCGGACACGAGATCGTGATGCTGCACCGGCCGGTGAGGCACCTGGGCGCGGTGCTGGCGCTGCCGGACCATATCGACGTGCAGATGTCCTCACTGCAGCGCAGGCCTGCGGAGATCCGCCGGGTCGCCCGGCTCTGCCGTGACAAGCGCATCGACGTCATTCACACCCACAAGAGCAGCGCCCATGCGTTCGGCGCGTTGCTGCGCCTGTTCTACGGCGTGCCTTGCGTGGCGACCGCGCACAGCCTGAATTATCAGCTGCACTGGATGGTCAACGACAGGGTCGTTTGCCACAACGCGGAATCGATGCGGTTCATGCACCGTCGGAATTTCGTGCCGTGGCGCAAGTTGCGTCAGGTGCCGGCCTTCGTCGACGAGTTCTATCTGGGCGCCGCCGCCGAGGAGCCGAGCGCGACGCGCCGCCGCCTGGGCGTCGCCGCAGGCCGCAAGCTGCTGGTCACCGTCGGCAACGTCGAGCGCCGCAAGGGCATCGCCGATATCGTCGAAGCGCTGCCGCAGGTGTTGAGCGCCGGGATCGACGCCGGCGTGGTGGTGGCCGGCTGGTTTCACAGTATCGGCTATCGCGCCGAGGTCGAGGAGCGCGCCCGCACGCTCGGCGTCGAGGACCGGGTGATCTGGCTCGAGGGCACGTCGGACCGCGACATCGGTCACTTGCTGCGCGCCGCCGATCTCTACGTGCAGGCGTCTTTGGTCGAGACCGGGCCGCTCGTCGTGCTGGAAGCCATGGCGCTCGGCCTGCCGGTGGTGGGAACGATTTGCGGCTCGATGCCGGATTTCATCCTGCCGGGGGTCACCGGAGAGCTGGTGCCGCCAGGGGAGCCCCGGGCGCTGGGCGAGGCTCTGGTGCGCGTGCTCGCCGATCCCGAGCGGGCCCGCGCCATGGGGCGCGAGGGACGCCGGCGTTTCGCCGCGCAGTTCAGCGCCGAGGTGAATATCCCCAAGCTCGAGGCGATCCTGGCCGAAGCCGCGGGCGGGCCCGGAGCGGGGCACCAACACCCTCGTCGCTAGGCCGCCTGTCGCTGACCGGCCGGATGCGGCATGCTGCCGATCAGCACCCGCAAGCAATGATCGAGGTCGGCTTCGCCGAACGGTTTTCTCAGCACGGGCGCATGGGCGAAGCGCTCGTCGATGTCGCCGTCCCATGCGGTGATGAATGCGAACGGGATCGCCTTCGCATCGAGCCGCTCGGCGACCGCGTACACGGTTTCGCCGTGCGCCAGCCTGACATCGAGCAGCGCCGCATCGCACGCGTTGGCTTCGATCAACGCCAGGGCATCGGGAATCTGCGCCGCCGGGCCAAGTACTTGGCCGCCGTTCCTGCGAACGGCGTCCTCGATCTCCAGAGCGATGAGAGCGTAATCCTCGACGATCAGGACCGAGCAAGCCCGCGCACGCGAGCACATTACCGCCTCCCCAGCCGCCCACGTTTTTTTGTGACCCCGCCGACGGTCGGGTCGGCGGTGTCTGTTATCTCAGGGCGGTCTCGAAGAAACTATTTTGCGCCCGCGGCTCGACAGAGTCGAGTCAAATCACGAGTTGCCTAACTGAAACCTTGTCCACAGACAATCGGTCTCAGGGCTCGACCCGCGTGCCGACGCGAGCGCTCCAAAACCAGGGCGCGGGAGCCGGCGGCGCCCGTCGCGGGGCAGGACCGGCAGCGGGGCAAAGCTCTGCCGCTGTTGCGGGCAGGCTGCTCGGGCCGAGCCGTGACCCCCGCGCGGCGCCCGGGGGTTTTCGGAACGTGCAATTGTCCGCACCGCACGGGAACGGATTGCTCGAATCAGGGTTCTGGGTTCAAGCTGCGTGCTCGCGGCGGAGGCCACCCCGTGAATAGACCTGATTACTATCGCCAGCACGCTCTGGAATGCCTGCGGCTGGCCAACGATACGAATGAACCCAGCACGAAAGCTGTCTTGATCGACATGGCGCAAGCCTGGATCAGGCTGGCCGAGCAGGCGCAGAGAAATCGCCGTCTCGATCTCGTCCACGAGGCGCCCTCTCCCGGGCCGGTCCCGGCGGCATCCTAGAGCGGGATGCTATTAAGCCCGCCGCCGGCTCCCTTCCGGCAGACGTGCCCGCGTGATGAGCCCTCGACCGCTGCGGTATGACGTCCAGTCCGATCCGCTGGGCGGCCAGTGCTATCGCCTGAGGAGCACGGCGGCCAGGAAGCCGGCCGCTGCCGCGATGCCGACCGCCGCGAGCGGTTGAGCGAGGATCGCACGCTCGAGGGTGTCCGGCGCGGCTTCCGCCGGTGGCTCTCCGCTCGAATGCGAACCCCCGCCGATGGCCTCCTCCGCGCTCGTGGGCTCGTCGGTAAAACCCTCGGCAGCGGCGGTCGCACTCTCCAGCGGATCCTGAGAACCGGGGCTCGGCGCCCACGGCAAGGAATCCGTCTGCACGGCGCTGCCCGTCGGCTCCTCCGGAGATTTGCCCATCGCTGCCTCCCGACATGCTTCAAAGCCGGTCAACGCCCGTTCCGGTCCGGCGTTCCTGCGGCGCGCGACCAGCCGGGCGCGCCCGCGCTCGGCCGCGGCCTTGTCTCGATCCTGGACGGGGCGCATGCTCGCCGCCGCATTCGAGCCATTGCGAACCTTCGGGGTCATCATGAGCGACGCAAAGACCTACCAGGGCAGCTGCTTTTGCGGCGCCGTCCAGTTCACGGTGACGGGCGAGCCCGCCGGCATGGGCTATTGCCATTGCAGCTCGTGTCGGCATTGGTCCGCCGGCCCGGTCAACGCCTTCACGCTGTGGAACCCGCAAAGCATCCGGATCACGCGCGGCGCGGACAACATCGGCACCTACAACAAGAGCCCGATGAGCTTCCGCAAATGGTGCAAGACCTGCGGCGGCCACATTTTCACCGAGCATCCGCCGCTCGGGCTGACCGACGTCTATGGGGCGGTCATTCCCGACCTGCCGTTCAAGCCGGGCCTGCATGTGAACTACGCCGAGACGGTGCTGCACCTGCGCGATGGGCTGCCGAAGCTGAAGGATTTCCCGAAGGAATTCGGCGGCTCGGGCGCCGAGGTGCCGGAATAGGCTCGCCGCCGGGCGATGGAGACGATGGCTCGTGCAGTTCACCGCGGCGGGATGTTCTGCGCGCCATGGAACAGGTTTCCCGGGTCGAATTTCGCTTTGACCTCCCGCAGCCGCGCGTAGACCTCGTCCGCATAGGCGGCACGCACGCGGGCGTCGCCTTCGTCCTCGGTCATGAAATTGATGTAGGCGGCGCCGGTCGAGAACGGATGAGTTGCCGCCCAGTATTCACGCGCCCATTCGATGTGGCGGCGATCCTCCTGCGGATTCTCCCAAGCCGCCTGCACGTTCAAGACATATTGGGCAGTCCGAAAGCCCACCGCGTTGAGCTCCGGGTCGAGACGCGCGGGGGCACCGCCGAGATGCATGAACAGAGCGGCCGAATGCGCAGACGTAATGCGTTCGGCGTGCTCGACGATGACATCGATCAGGCGCTCGCTCATGTCGGCGAAAAAATCCGATTTCCAGTAATAGCGGCGGCCGAACGGCTGACCGGAATCGAGCATGGTCTGGTGGGCGATGAACGGCTTCACCGTGATGGTATCGGCTACCGGTTTGCCGAAGTTCTTGAGCGCGCGCATCGCGTCCTGTCCGGCGGCGGGATTGCCGTTCCAGCAGGCGGCGATCGCGGCGATCGGCGTGCCGTGCAGTTCCTCGGGGAGAAACGGCGCGGGCGGCGCGATGCGCAGGATGAGCAGACAGCACAGCTCGTCCGGCGCCGTAGCGGTGACGCGACGAAACTGGTGCGCAACCTCGCGCGCCTGCGCCATCGGGTACACCACCATGCCGCATAGCGCCTGCGGTCCGTGCGGGTGCGCCCGGAACTCGAACGAGGTAACCGCGCCGAAATTGCCGCCGCCGCCTCGCAATGCCCAGAACAGATCGGCGTTCTCGGTCTCACTCGCGTGGCGGTGCTCGCCATCCGCGGTGACGACGTCGACCGAGAGGAGATTGTCCGCCGCGTAGCAACACTTGCGGGAAGTCCAGCCGAAGCCGCCGCCCATGGTGAAGCCGGCAACGCCGGTATTCGAAACGATGCCGCCGGGGACCACTAGGCCGAAGGGCTGCGATTCATGATCGACGTCGCCCCAGGTGGCGCCCGCCTCGGCGCGGACGATGCGGCGGCCGGGCTCGACCCGCACCCCGCGTCGCAGGCTCATGTCGATCATCAGGCCCCCGTCGCAGAGCGCCGTGCCGGCAATGTTGTGGCCGCCGCCGCGGATCGACAGCGGCAGCCCGTTGTCGCGAGCGAAGTTCACGCAGGCGACAATGTCCACCGCGCCGCTTACCCTCGCGATGAGGGCGGGTCGTCTGGCGATCATGCCGTTCCAGATCGAGCATGCCTCGCCGTAGCCCGCATCGCCGGGTCGCAGCAGTCCGCCACGGAGCAGGTTGCGCAGTTCGCCGATTGCGGCTTCGTCCAGGTCGCAAGCGGGTTTCGCGGCAAGAGCCGGTGCCATGGGATCCTCGATCTCCGCCCGATGGCGGGTGCGGCATGAAATCCGAAAGAGCGCCCCCTCGAATATCGGGTCTTCGCGGCAATCTTACCACGCCGAGGCCGGATGGCGGAGCTTCTTGCACGGCCAGAAATAATCGACGCCGTGGCATTTTCGGGCGTGCCGGCGTAGGGCCAAGGGACCCGGAAGGCGCCGGGGCGAACCGATAACTGCCTCTCGCCATGCTTGTCGGAGAACTCGGCCGTACCTATCCTCATGCTCGGGTCGGCGATAGCATTGGGAATGAGCGAGATCAGGGACGAACGCCGCCTCACCACGATCCTGGCTGCCGATGTGGTCGGCTACAGCCGGCTCATGGGCGAGGACGAGGCCGGCACCCTCGCCCTGCTCCGGCAGCGGCGCCGCGAGGTGATCGAGCCGCTGCTCGCCAAATACGATGGCCGGCTGGTGAAGCTGATGGGCGACGGCGTGCTGGTGGAATTCGCCAGCGTCGTCCATGCGGTGCAATGCGCGATCGAGATGCAGCAGGGCATGGAGGCGCGCAACGCCGCGCTGCCCGAGCCGCGCCGGATGCAGCTGCGGATCGGCATCAATCTCGGCGACGTCATCATCGAGGGCGACGACCTCTACGGCGACGGCGTCAACCTGGCCGCGCGCCTGGAGGGCCTGGCTGAGCCCGGCGGGGTGTGCATCTCGGAGACCGCCTTTCGGCACGTCCAGAAGCTGCCGCTCGCCTATCAGGATCTCGGCGAGCAGCAGGTCAAGAATTTCGCGCAGCCGGTGCGGGCCTATCGGGTATCCGCCCGCCGGGACGCCGTCTCGGCCGCGGCCGTGACCGAGACGCGAGGCGCAACCGCGGAGGGCCCTTCGATCGTGGTGCTGCCCTTCACCAACATGAGCGGCGAGGCCGAGCAGGAGTTCTTTGCCGACGGGCTGACCGAGGACATCCTCACCGAGCTGTCGCGGTTCCGGCACCTGTTCGTCATCTCCCGCAACTCGGCGTTCAAATACAAGGGCAAGGCCGTCGACGTGCGCCAGGTCGCGCGCGAGCTTCGGGTCCAGTACGTGGTCGAAGGCAGCGTGCGCAAGGCCGGCAACCGCGTCCGCGTCACCGTGCAGTTGATCGACGGCGAGGCCGACCGTCACGTCTGGGCCGAGCGCTACGACCGCCAGCTCGAGGATATTTTCGCCATCCAGGACGAGGTGACGTCCGCGATCGTCGCCACGCTGCCGGGCCGGCTCGAAGCGGCGACCCGCGAGCGCGTCGCGCGCAAGCCGACCGACAACATGGTTGCCTACGAATGCGTGCTCGCCGGGAAATTGCTGCACCATCGCTCCAACCGCGCCGACAACGAGGCCGCGCAGCGGATGCTCGAGCGCGCGCTCGCGCTCGACCCCAATTACGCCCATGCGCACGCCTGGAAGGCATGCGTGCTCGGGCAGTCCTGGGTCAACGGCTACTGTGAGGACCGTGAGGCCACCTGGGACCAGGTGGGCCGCGAGTTGCAGATCGCGCTCGAGCTCGACAGCAACGACAGCGACGTCCACCGCATCCTCGCCGCCGTGAATCTCGCCGGCAAGGAACACGACAAGGCCACGTTCCACCAGGAACGCGCGCTCAGCCTCAATCCCAACGACGATCTGATCGTGGTGCAGCAGGGCGAGGTGCTGACCTGGCTCGGGCGCCCGGAAGAGGGCATCCCGTGGATCGAGCGGGCGATGCGGCTCAACCCCTACCACCCGGAGCGCTTCTGGAACCATCTCGGCCGCGCCTTGTTCGTGGCGCGCCGCTATGGCGAGGCGATCGCAGCCTTCGGCCACATCACGGCGCCCGACCATCTGCACCACGCGTTCCTGGCCGCCTGCCATGCCGAGCTCGGCAACGAGGCCGCGGCGCGCAGCCACACGGCCGAGGTGCTCAAGCGCGAGCCGGCGTTCTGCATCGAGAATTATCTGAAGACCGTGCACTACAAGCGTCCGGAAGACGTCGAGCATCACCGCGCCGCGCTCGTCAAGGCAGGGCTGCCGCTCGCGCCGGTGGCCGAGATCGTCTCGCAGGCGACCGCGGGCTCGGCCACGGCCGCGAAATCAGGAGCGTCGTAGCTCGCATGGAGCGAAGCGGAATGCGGGGACGGCGGTCCCGGATTTCGCTGCGCTTCATCCGGGCTACGGAATTCACGGATTACGTGTCCCGGACGAGCGAGCGCGAAGCGCGAGTGACGATCCGGGACCCAGGAGTAACTTCGCGAAGCGTCGATATTTCCTAATTTCGCATTCCGCCCCGCAAGTACGGCTTCCTTCTCTGTTCACAACGGTAGATCTTCCGAACGATCGCGCCAAGTTGGATTGTCTTTCTCGATCAGCTCGAGCTTCCAACTACGCCTCCATCGCTTCAACGCGTGTTCGTAGGAGCGGCCTCAAGAATCGAAGAAAATGCATCGACATGGACCAGCATGCCGACGCCGTATTTTCGGGTGAAGCCCGGCACGAGCTTCGACTTGTGTTCGGCGATTCTGCGCGCCAAGTCGTTGGTAACGCCGACATACAGCGTGCCGTTTCGCCGGCTCGCCAGGATGTAAACGAAAAAACCGTCCTCCATTCGATCTGCCCAATCAGAACGAGCCTTGCGCATAACAACTCGTATTGCCGCTTCGCGAACTTACTCCTGGGTCCCGGATCTTCGCTCGCTTCGCTCACTCGTCCGGGACACGGGATCGCCGTACCCACTCCGCAGATCATCGTTCGCGCTTTGCGCTCGCTCGTTCGGGATACGATTCACTTCACCACCAGCACCGGGCAGGGGGCGAGGTGCACCAGCCGGTCGGCGCGGCTGCCGAGCATGCGATCGTAGAACGCCGAATGGCCGCTCGCGCCGACCACGAGCAGGTCGGCCTCGAGGTCGCCGACAAGGTCGACGATGTCGCGCACCGGATGTCCGGCCAGCACGTGGGTCTTGAGCTTCACCTGGGCCGCGTCGGCCATCTCGCGGGCACGATTGACCACGGTGTGGAAGCGGCGGGCGGCCACGCCGCTTTCCTCGCGGATTTCCTCGATCATCTCCGGCAGATAAGAAATCTCCTCGACCGAGACCATGTGCAGCTCGGCACCCGTCGCTTTGGCGATCTTGAGCGCCAGCGCCAGCGCATGGAAGGCGTGATCCGATCCGTCGTTCGCGTGCAGGATCTTGCTGAACATCGCGCGCCGTCCTGGCTAGCCGGCTTGCTCGGGAGGGAGTGCTCGCGCCGGCGCGGCCACACGCTCCGCGGCCTCCGGCTCCTCCCGGGGCAACAGATGATGGGGCAGGAAGAACGCGTTGGCAATCAGCGTGGGAATCACGGCGCTGGCGACAACGCCGGCGACCACGACCGAGTATTGCGCCTGATCGATGATGCCGTGCGAGAGCCCGAACAGCGCCGAGATCGTGCCGAAGGTGAGCCCCGTCGACATCAGCAAGGTGGTATACATCGATTCCTTCTGCGGCGAGCCGAACACCTTCGTGATCGGGTAGATGCCGACGAACTTGGTCACCATCTTGCCCGCCAGCAGCACGAGAAATGCGACCGGCGCGGCGATGAGCGCAGGCACGGACACGAACGAGCCGGCGCGGATGAAGTAGAACGGGGTGAGCAATCCGAGCGCGAGCGTGCGCAGCCGCCGGATCAGCGCGTGATCCCTGCCGACCGTGCCGGCGAGCACCATGCCGATGACGTAGGCGGGCAGCACGGCTTCGCTGTCGGCCCAGCCCGCCAGCGCCCCCAGCGCGAACAGCAGGAACAGCAGATATTTGGCCTCGAGCTCGGAGGGGCGGTTGCCGTAGCGCTTGAACAGCCGCGGGGTCAGCCACGGCAGCGCGATGAACACCGCAACGGCGACGCCGGCGAACACCAGGGTGCGCAGCGTGAACGGCGCAAAGATGAAGCCCAGCGCCAGCACCGTGCCGAGATCGTTGATGAAACACGCGGCCAGCACGATCTTGCCGTACTCGGTCTTGTTGAAGCCGTACTCCAGCATCACCGCGTAGACGACCGCAACCGACGTGGTCGATAAAGCCACCCCGGCGAGCCAGCTCGGCATCACGGCCCAGCCGAGGATCCAATAGGCCGCCGCGGCGCAGCCCAGGAACGGCGCGAAAAACCCGATCAGGCCGAGCGCGGTCGCCTCCTTCCAGTTGCGCCGAAACACCACCGGATCGAGCTCCGCGCCGGCCAGGAACGTGAGCACGATGGCGCCGGCGCCAGCCAGGAATTTTATCCAGGACTCGTTTCCTCCGAGCACGTCGGCACCGAACAGCGATCCCAGGATCAGCTGCGCGAGCGTGCCGACGATGATCTCGGTGAGCGCCGTCGATACGCGGAACCACAGCGCGAACAGCGTGGCGAGGAGCGCCAATCCGAGCCACAGGGCAGCCAGCGTCCAAGCGTAGGTCATGGTCGGCTCAGTTCAGGACGGGAGAATCGGCAAGCATCCGGGTCAGGGCACTGCAATTCGCCCGGATCGGCCGCGCGCGGACTTGCAAGTCGGGGGAGAACCAATGGCGGCTCCGATCAAAGCGGCGGTTCGACAAGCCTTGCTTCGACAGGAGTCATCAGCCCGGAGGGCGGTTGCGGCGAACTCCATCGCCAGTACGGCATTCTAATGCCGGTCCGGTTCCCGTCAACACATGCGTGGCTGGAACAGCGAGCAGACCATCGAGGCGGCCGTGTCGGCTCGAACAGCTCTCAGGAGCGCGCGAGCGCCCCGGGGAGCTCGACGCTATTCGATCATTCCGGCAATTCGTATCCGATCGCACTTTCGATCTCGCACGTTCGCTGCACCGCGGGGCGGCTCATCATGCTGTCGTAGTGGGCGGAGAGATTCGGAAACGTTCCCGATGCAGGTTTCAGAGAACTGACGAGACGCCAATACAGGCGAAACAGGTGAATGTCCGCGATCGAATAACGTCCCAGCGCCCATTCCCTTCGCCCCAATCTCCGATCGGCGATCCCGTACACTTTTGTTGCGTGCTCGATCCCGAGCCGGCGCGCGGGATGGAGCGTCGCAGCGATGAACGACATCCACGATATGGCCTGGGCCTCGGCTTCAGGGTCATCGTTGGGCAGCAGGGCTGCATCGGAGAAGCGTTTGGCGAGATAGTAGAGAATTGCCGCCACTTCGGTCAGCGGACGCCCATCGATCACAAGCGTAGGAACCTTGCCTTCCGGATTGAGCGCCAGATAGTCGGGCGCCCGATGTTCTCGTTTACGGAATGATATCGGTCGGGCCCTGAAGGGTACGCCGATTTCATGCAAGGCGATGTGAACTGCCATCGAACTGGAGCCGGGCGCGAAATACAAAGCGAGCATTTGTCTGCCTGCGGATGGCGGCCGGCCGTGAGAGCCATCGAGTGCCCGCCCGGGCAACGGCAAGACCGTCGTCGCCCACGCTGCGGCTCCCCAGGGATGTGGTTACTGAAAGATTAACGATTGTGAGGGCATAAAGTTAATGCATCCTTAAGCGCGCGGGCGCGACAACCGGAAGCGCGGCCGATTCGGAGGACGGCGTGGTCCGATTCGAGAACGTGGGCTTGCGCTACGGCTTGGGCCCGGAGATCCTGTGCGATCTCTCCTTCAGCGTGGAGCCGCGTTCCTTCCAGTTCCTGACCGGCCCTTCGGGCGCCGGCAAGACCTCGCTGCTGCGCCTGCTCTATCTCTCGCTCAAGCCCACGCGAGGCCTGATCACGCTGTTCGACCACGACGTCGCCACGCTCTCCAAAGATGCGCTCGCCACGCTGCGGCGCCGCGTCGGCATCGTGTTCCAGGATTTCCGCCTGCTCGACCACATGACGACCTACGAGAACGTCGCCCTGCCGCTGCGGGTGCTCGGCAAGGACGAGAAAAGGTACCGCCACGAGGTGGTCGAGCTGCTGCGCTGGGTGGGGCTCGGCGAGCGGATGCTGGCGCTGCCGCCGGTGCTATCGGGCGGCGAGAAACAGCGCGCCGCAATCGCCCGCGCCGTCATCGCCCGGCCGCAGCTGCTGCTCGCCGACGAGCCGACCGGCAACGTCGACCCGGTGCTCGCCCGGCGGCTGCTGCGCCTGTTCGTCGAGCTCAACAAGACGGGCACCTCGGTCATCATCGCCACCCACGATATCGCCCTGATGGACCTGTTCGATGCCCGCCGGCTGGTGTTGCACGAGGGCCGCCTCCACATCTACGACTGACCCGGTTTGCGCGCATGGATGCGATGACGCAACAGGCTCTCCCATCCGACCTGCCGGGCGCGGCGATGCCGGCCGGCCGGACCTCGATCGTCCCGGCGGACTCGATTGCGGGCCGCGCGCTCGTCGCCGTGGTCGCGATCATGACGTTCCTCGCGGCGCTGACGCTGGGCGCGGTGGTGCTGGTGCGGGCGGCCGCGGGCGAATGGCAGTCGGCGGTCGCACGCGAGCTGACCATCCAGGTTCGCCCGGTCGAGGGCCGCGACACCAATGCCCAAGTCAAGAAGGCGGCGGATCTCGCCATCGCCACTCCCGGCATCGTCGGGGTGCGGGCCTATTCCAAGGCGGAATCGGCGCGGCTCTTGGAGCCTTGGCTCGGCACCGGCCTATCGCTCGACGACTTGCCCGTACCGCGCATGGTCGTGCTGCGCGTGGCGCCGGACCGCGCCCCGGATCTCAACCCGCTGCGCAAGGCGCTCGCCGCCGAGGTCCCGGAGGCAAGCCTCGACGATCACCGCGGCTGGGTCGAGCGCATGCGGACCATGACCCGCACCGCGGTCGCCGCCGGCATCGGCGTGCTCATGCTCGTCCTGGCCGCCACCATGCTGTCGGTGGCCTTCGCAACCCGTGGCGCGATGTCCGCGAACCGCCCGGTGATCGAGGTGCTGCATTTCGTCGGCGCCCGGGACGGATTCATCGCCGGACAATTCCAGCGGCATTTTCTCTGGCTCGGACTCAAAGGTGGCGTCATCGGCGGCGCCGCCGCGATGCTGCTGTTCACGATTGCGGGATTGTTGGCGGATTGGTTTAAAGGCACCCCGGGCGAGGACCAGCTTGCGGCGCTGTTCGGCGGTTTCGGCCTCGGGGCCGCGGGCTACGGCGCGATCGCCGGGCTCATCGTGCTGATCGCGGTCGTCACCGCGGGCACCTCGCGATTGACCGTCTACCGCACCCTGGCATCGATCGAATGAGCGGCCGGCCGGCATCGACCGCCGCGCACGCCATGCGGTATCCTGATCGGCAGGGTGCAAGCCGGGATCAGGTGTCGCTATGAACGGGAGCGCCGCAACCGTGGATCGGGCCCGCAAGCGCCGCGGCCGCAAGCGAGCGCTGGTCGCGGCGGTTGCGATCCTGCTTGCGGTGCCGGTGCTGCTCGCGGCCGGATTCCTGTGGTTCGTGCTGCGCATGCCCACCGACGAGGTCTCGCTCGATCGCAGCGCCGACGGCATCGTGGTGCTCACCGGCGGCGCCTCGCGGATCCTCGATGGCGTAGAGCTGCTGGCGGCGGGGCGCGGCAAGAGGCTGCTCATCAGCGGCGTGCATCGCGGCACCACGACCGGCGAGATCGCCCGCACCGTGCCGGAGTATTCCCGCCTGCTCGCCTGCTGCGTCGATCTCGATCATTCGGCGGTCAACACCGTCGGAAACGCGGTGCAGACCCGGCAGTGGGTCAAGAACCGCGGCTTTCGCTCGCTGATCGTCGTCACCTCGAGCTATCACATGCCGCGCACCATGCTCGAGCTCGCCTGGCAGATGCCCGACGTCGACCTGATCCCGTTTCCCGTCATCAGCGAGAAGATGCGCAACGAGCCGTGGTGGACCGCGGCTTCGATGCGGCTGTTGCTGTTCGAATATGTGAAATATCTCGTCGCCCAGGTCCGCACGCGGCTCGAGCCCGCATCCGACTCGACGGATTTCGCCGGTGACCGGAGCCGCACCAAGAGCTGATCGTGCCCGCCGCGCGCCTCGATCCGGCGCCGCCGGCTCGATCGTGCTGCGCTCGATCCTGTTCAACGCCGCGTTCTATCTGACGCTGGTGTTGTATTTGCTCGTGGCATTCTCGGCGCTGCCGTTCCCGCGTCACGTGATGCTCGGCGTCGCCAAATCCTGGGGCCGCACCAATCTGCGGCTGCTGCGGGCGATCTGCGGCATCGAGGTGGAATGGCGCGGGCTCGACAAGATTCCGCACGGTCCCCTGATCGTCGCCTCGAAACACCAGTCGGTGTGGGAAACCTTCGCGCTGCTGCCGCGGTTCGCCGATCCGACCTTCATCGTCAAGCGCGAGCTGATGTGGCTCCCGGTGTTCGGCTGGTGCATGTGGAGGGCCGACATGATCTCGGTCGACCGCGGCGCGGGCTCGCAGGCGATGTTCGCCATGACCGACCGGGCGAAATTCGAGATCGGCCGCGGCCGCCAGATCATCATCTTTCCCGAAGGCACGCGCCGTGCCGCCGGCGCCGCGCCGGCGTATAAATTCGGCGTGGCCAAGCTCTATGCCGCGACCGGCGCGCCGTGCCTGCCGATCGCGCTCAATTCCGGGCTGGTGTGGCCGCGCCGGTCGTTCCTGCGGCATCCGGGCGTGGTTCGCGTCGAAATCCTCGACCCGATCCCGCCCGGGCTTCCCGCCGAGGCGTTCTTCGCCCGGCTGCAGCACGAGATCGAGACCGCAACCGCGCGGCTGCTCGCCGAGGGCCGGGAAAGCTCGTAGCCCGGATGGCGCGGTGCGAAGCGCCGCGCCATCCGGGAAAGGGGTCCCGGATTACGCGCCCGCTCGGCGGGCGCTCCATCCGGGCTACAAGGTTGCGCCGTGCGCCTCGTGCACGCCATGCAGGCGCTCGGCGAGCAGGTGCAGATCCCGGTCGCGAAACCCGAGCGCCTCGAGCTCCTTTACGGTTGCGAGCACGTAATCGCGGTTGGCGCCCGAACGGCCATGACCCTGGCGGACATAATGGAGCTGGGCGGCAAGATCGAGCTCGCCGGCATATTGCGGATGCGAGCGATCGACCATGAAGCAAAGCGCCTGCACGCGGCGGCGCGGGTCGCCGTCGAGCAGCACGGGCCGCGTGGTCTCGCGGTAGACCGCGGTCACCTGTTCGCGCTCGCGCAGATAGGCGATGGTCGCATCCTTATTCTTTGCGGGCGTGCGATAGGCGATGCCGCGGCAGGTGCCGCCGCGGTCGAGCCCGAGCACGAGGCCGGGCCGCTCCGGCGTGCCGCGATGCACGTGGGAGAGCACGCACAGCGCGCGATGCGCGCCGTAAAGCCGCGCCGACACGCGCTCGAGAAAACGAAACCCTGGGCGCCACATCAGCGAGCCATAGGCGAACGCCCAGAAATCCGAGGTTTTTGCGGCGGGCGGGGCGTCCATCGGCAGGCGGCTGGGGGGTTCGGAGCGGAATCAATAGGCGAATCCCGCCTAACAGCTCGGCGCCGGAGAGGCAATTCGGCGGCCGGAGGCTGCCGTCCCCGCGAAAAGCGGGGACCTCGCGGCGAACTCGATCCCGGATTACGCACCCGCCGCGCGGGCGCTCCATCCGGGCTACGGACCATGACAATTCGCGCGTTCCGGCGGGCCGGAAACTCGGCTAGGGCTGCCTTGTTCGGGCCAATCCGACACAATAATGACAGGCATTTCTGCGTCGTGTCCTACCAGTGTCCAATAAAACGCCGCCACACCCCACAGAGGCCAGGGGCGGCGATAAGCGCGCCCTTCCGCTGCACGGGTGGCCGGACCAGCCCCGCGGCCACCAGCGGGCTCTAAAGGAGATTCCTCAATCGGATACGTATCGCCCTTACCCGGGCCGTTGGCCTACCCGCCGGCGCCGCTGGCGGCGATGCTGGCGGGCCCGCGCCGCGCCTTCTCTTTCCGCGGGAACTGCCCACATACAAGGTGGAGGCAATCCCAATGACAATCGATCCGGTCTTCGCCGCGTTCTACCGCGGTAAAGACGCTATTCCTGGCGACCCGAACCCATATCCCGAGGGCTCGGCCGAGTGGCGCGCGTGGTGTCACGGTTTCGAGAGTGAGTACGGCGAGCGCACGCCGCTCAGCGACAGCGAGGTCCGGGCGCGGTTCGCCGACCTGAGCCTCTGACCCTGATCGCCATCACGCCGGCTCGACGGTGAACTCGTGTGCGATCGCGCTGGACGGCGCAGCTCTCCAGCCGTTGACAATCCATGGCAGCCGAGCGGTGTCGGTGAGGCGGTTGCATTCCTCCATACCGACCCGAACCGCTACACCTGACCTGCCCCTTCCGCTTGCCCAGCCAATCACCCTAACCCGCGGCCTGCGCTCGCATCTCATGACGCTGATGGACGCCGCGATCCTGATCCGCGATCTTGAGCCGTTCGCGGCAGACGCGGCCCGTATGGGATCGGACGGCCGAGATGATCCTGATCGCGGCGGAGACCGCGGAGCGCGACGGCATCGCTGAAGCAACTCGGCAGTTGCTGGTCTGTGTCGAGAGTGAGAATTGGTAGAAGCAGAACGTCCAACCGAGGAAAACAATGGTTGGTTCACAACGTGACCGTCTTCGAAAGGACGGAAGCGGACGACGTGTTGACTGCAACCGTCACGGTCACGCGACACGACCAACTCGCCGTCGCGCTGAAACAACGCGCAAAGCCGGTCATCATCGAAAATGACGCGCTCAGTCGCCAGTTAATACGGCTTGAGTACTGGCGTGACGCGAAATGGTGGCTCATCGCTTGGCTGGTTTATCGCCTGCTCGCGTCGGCCATGGCCCATCAGTACCACTTGCTGGCACGTGCATTGGAAAACGATCGAGGCTAGCGGTCGCCTGCTGCTTACGCCTTACGGGTCCGCAGCAACGCCCCGTTTCTGAGATGCCTCGCGACGGCGCGATCATCTTCGGCGACCTGATCGGCAAGCTCCACGTGCTGCGGATCGAGTGCCCGAAATGCGGGCGCGCGGACGCTACAAGCCTCCGTCGCTAGTGGCGCATAACGGGCGCAAAGGAGAAAATTTTCACGTTCCTCGATGACATCACTGGAGGCTGCCCGCGCAACGCCGGCGACGGGGTGCAAACGGACGGCGTGATTTCGCCGCTTTTTGTATTTATTGCGCGTTCGTAGCTACCTAGGTTGCGGTGGGGGAAGACTCGATGGCAGAGGAACCAACAGGCGGTTTTTTGCGCAGCCTGCCTGGAATGGTAACGGCGTTAGCTGGATTGATAACAGCTGTTGGCGCGCTTGTAGGTGCTCTTGTTGCAGCCGGGATTATCGGCCCAAGCACAAAGCCGCATACCACTGCTCCATCCGCAGCGGCCGCGAATTCTCCGGTGGAGCGCCCCGCTACGCACACCCCGTCGGCAGCCGCGGCGAATTCTCCGGTGGGGAGTCCCGCTCCGGGCCAGTAGGCCCGTCACCCGCGTCCCGCACGTCTTGAGCCTAAAACGCAAGTAGATGCCCCGCGACGGCGCGATCATCTTCGGCGATTTGATAGTCGCAGCCGCAATCGCGGATCGCGCCAGCGACCCACTCGGCAGCATAATTGTCGCCGGCGATCGTCCCGCAGTGATACTGCTTGGCCAGGTCGCAGAACTCCCTAGCGGCCGCGGCCGGATCACCCTGGCGACCGCGAACCACGTCGGCAATAAGCCGCTCGCCGTCCTTATGCACGATGGAAATGCAGCACGTATCGTGCCGGCCGCCGCTCATGTCGACAAAGCTGGAGTAACGCGTGCCTTCCCGCGGCGGCAGCTCCAGCGGCCGCCCATGCTCGATGGCAGCCTCGATGCTGGCGTCGTCGAGGAACGAAGACAAATCGAGCCTGAACTCAGCGTCCCATTCGCTTGAAGCCGATGCCGGATCGTCCGCTCGCGCTTGCTCGATCATGCCGAGATCGATAGACGGGTTGAGCACGGCGGTAGGCGCCTTGATCACCAGCACGTCAGCGCTGTCTTGGCCGAAATGGCTGCGAAGAGTCGTTGGCCAATCATCCGAACCGGGACGAGATGGTGTAGCACGTGCTGGACCAGTTGGGGACGATAGTGGACCAGATCGCCGAGGGTGAGCCGGGGGGGCGCACCAGGGCTCCGCGGATCAGCAGCATCATCACGCTGACCGCACCGAAGATCCAGGCCGTGCCCCGCAAAATGTTGTCGTCAAGCATTGTCGCGCCTTCGGGTCTTTAGATCGCGAAGTAAACGAAGGCGGTTAGGAATTGTTCACTGCTACGACCGGTATTTCGGAACTCACGTGGACCGAATGCATTGATGTGTGCGCCGTCGGCTCCTTTTGCGGGTAGGTCGGTTTTTGACGAGCTGCCGCGCAGCCGCCCCACGGAGATCTCCGTCCATGCTCACGGATGCTCTGCTCAGTCGATTGCTTGCGAGCCGGATCGTGCCTCGTGACGCAAAGCTAGCTGCCATCGAGAGCTGGCGCCGAGAGCTTGCATCCGCCTCCTTGCGCGGACCGATGCACCGTCGGCTGGAGCAGCGGCTCGCTTCAGCGAGCCGATTGCTGACGACTTCCCTAGCCGCCGTTTAGGGGAGTCTCGCAACCCGAGGAATCACCTATTCGGCGGGTTTTGCGTTAGATACCGGAGTCAGCATCGAGGGTGGCTTTGTGCCGAGCAGAATCCACTCCGGATTCAGTCAGCCTGGCACAACCTGGTCGGTCCCATGGAAACCGGCAAGTGCTTTCATTGTCCGGATATTCGGAAATCGGGGGAAGACCATGGACGGCCTCGGGACTGGGTGAGTTGGCCCCAGCCGCAGGCCGCTCCGTTTTGGCGGATGGAGCCAATGATTTCACCGTGGAATTGGAGAGGCTCGGTTACATGGAGGGCCGCAATCTCGTGCTCGACTGGCGGCTGGTTACGTCGGCAGAGCGAAATGCCGCGTTGGCTGCCGAATTAGTCGCGGCCAAACCCGACATTCTGCTCGCTGCTGGCTCGCAGCAGGTCGAGGCGTTAAAGCGCGCGACGGCTTGAAGGCCACCATTCCGGCGCACCCTCGTTGTCCCGAGGCTCCCGCAATGCTTTGCGCCAGGCGGGGCGCTCGGCAACGGTCTGCTCCGCCGTGTGTGACGCACATCACAGGGATATAGAACACGGCCAGTGTAGCTTTGCCTATATCGGACGAGAAGATCCCATTACGCGAGTAGCTCTATTAGCGCACCCGCGGCTCTATTATCGCCAGGGTGTAAGAAGCTTACTGCTGGATGGGAAAGCCATGGGTTAATAGGGTCGTTCGCCGACTTGGCACGCGCGCCGGAACGATAGGGTTGTGTGACAAATGGACGATTTGCAGCAGTGGTTGGAAAAGATAGGTCTAGCCCAATATTTCGAGCTGTTTGCCAAGAATGACATGGATTGGGAAATCTTACCAGAGTTGAATGAACAGGATTTGGAAAAGCTCGGCGTTTCTCTTGGACACCGAAAAAAGCTCATAAAGGCGATATCAGAAGCTTGTTCGACCTCGTTGCGAGCGCCCAAGCGGATCCTTGAAACCCGATCGGCTACACGCGCGGCCAACGCTAGGGCTGAGAGGCGGCACCTGACGGTGCTGGTCTGTGATCTGGTAGGGTCGACTGCGCTCTCTACCCGGCTCGATCCAGAGGACTTGCGAAGCATCCTTCGTGAGTTCCAGCGTTGTTGCGGCGATGCCATTCGGCGCTACGAGGGCCACGTCGCCCGGTTCATGGGTGATGGAGTGCTCGCCTATTTCGGCTTTCCAACAGCACATGAGGATAATGCCGAACGTGCGGTAAAAGCGGCTCTGGAGATGGCTGAGTCAGTTTCGGCTTTAGCCATCCCAATCGCCAAAAAACTCGAGGTGCGGATCGGTATCGCTAGCGGCCGCGTAGTGGTCGGCGATCTCATCGGAGAGGGGCCGTCACGCGAATTCGCGCTTGTCGGGGACGCGCCAAATTTAGCGGCGCGGTTACAAGCCTTAGCCGAGCCCAACCAGATATTAGTGGCCCCACGCACTCGGCATTTGCTTGGCAGGCTGTTTGAGTTCGGCGATCTCGGCGACCACAGCATCAAGGGATTCGAGCGGCCCATTCATGTGTGGAGAGTCCTAGCACCTGGCTCTGCTTCGAGTCGATTTGAGGCGCGCCAATCCTCGCACCTAACGCCCCTGATCGGTCGGCAAGCTGAGCTGGGCTTATTACAGAAGCAGTATAGCAAGGCGAAACGCGGGAAAGGTCAGGTGGTCCTGGTTTCTGGCGAGCCCGGGATAGGGAAGTCTCGTCTGATCATGGCGCTACGGAACCGATTGGCCGGAGAGAGTTGCGTCTTCTTATCTTTTCAGTGCTCGTCGTATCACACGAGTAGCGCACTATATCCGTTCATTCATTGCCTGGAGCGTGCCGCCGGGATAACCCGCGATACCTCAGCTGCGGCTAGATTGGACAAGTTGGAGGCTCTGGTCAGCCTACGCACGGAACAAACAAAATCGATTGTTCCGCCCTTGGCCGTCCTATTGTCGATTCCCATCACGGATCGCTACGCACCATTAGACCTCACTCCCGAGCAGCTAAAGAGCCGAATATTCAGCGCTTTACTCGCTCTGCTGCAGGCCAGTGCCGAGCAAGAACCTGTGATTCTCGTGTTCGAGGACGTGCATTGGGCAGATCCCACTTCTTTGGAGCTGCTCGAGCGCATCCGCGACAATGCAAAGAATTGGCGGATGCTGGTAATCTTGTTACATCGTCCGGATCTCACTTTACCTTGGGCCGAGCAGCCAAACGTGACCTCGTTGGCGATTAATCGGCTGGATCGCGTGCAGGTCTCTTCGATGATCGAGAGCCTGATCGAGGGTCGAGTTTTGCCGCAGACAGTAATAGAGCAAATTTTAGCCAAGACCGATGGCGTTCCGCTCTTCGTTGAAGAGATAACTAAAGCAGTCGTTGAAAGCACAATTGGTGGATCAAACGAAGATCATTCCGACATGCAGGCTGCGCTGGCGGTGCCAGATACCTTGCATGATTCTCTGATGGCGCGGTTGGACCAGCTGGCTCCGGTGAAAACTGTGGCGCAGATTGCCGCCGTAATTGGTCGCGAATTCTCATTCGAGCTGCTGAAGACAGTTGCTCCTTTTCCAGAGAATGAAGTCGACGCCGCGATCGATCGCTTGCTTGCATCTGGTCTGGTGTTTCGAAGCGGCCACGTAAGCGAGCAAAGTTTCGCCTTCAAGCACGCTCTCGTTCGAGACGAGGCTTACGCCAGCCTACTTCACGACCAACGCCGGAAGTTGCACGGAAGACTCGCAGAAACCCTCTGTAGAGACTTCAAAGAAATTGCCGACACGGCTCCCGAGATTGTCGCACAGCATTATGCCCAAGCTGGCAAGCCTAAACCCGCGATCGACTATTGGCTTAAGGCCGGTCGGCAAGCTAGTGCGCGATCCGCTTTCGTCGAAGCAAGTACTCACCTTCAGCAGGCTCTCAAGCTGCTGGCCGAGCTGCCGGCAGGCATGGATCGCGACAACCTTGAACTTCAACTCCAACAAACGCTGGGGAACGCATTCGCCGCAGGTAAGGGTTTTGGCGCCGCCGAAACGATTCAGGCTTACAAACGGGCGCTAGATCTATGCAACAATTTTGAAGACTCCCCCCAGAGATTTACAGTGCTCAATGGGATAATAGCCTTCCACGTCATACGAGGCGAATTCGAGCAATCTCGACTCTTGGCCGAGGATTTATTATCACGGGCCCATCAGCAGGACGATTCGATGCCCAGGCTGATGGCTCATCGTGCTCTCGGCCAGGCGCTGTTCCTGATTGGCGAATTGACTGCTGCTCGTGACCACCTGAGCAACTCGCTCAAATTGTACGATGCGGCGCGTCACGGATCTCTTGCTCCGATTTTTTCCCAGACTTATCTGGCACTTGCGTCTGTTGTGCTGGGGGACATCGATGGCGGGTTGGTATATGGCCGGGACGCGATGCACCTCGCGGAACAGTTGCGGCATCCGCACAGCATCTGTAATGCACTTGCGTTCTTGGCGGGGGCGCACGTGCTATGTGGCGACGCAGAGGCGGCTTATCCAGTCGCCGAGCGAACGATCACATTGGCCTCCGAGTATGGCTTTCCGCTTTGGTTGGCTGGCGGCCATATGCTGCGAGGTTGGGCAAGGTCCAATCTCGGGGATGTGGAGCCGGGACTCACTGAGATTCGCAAAAGTGTAAAGGCGCTGGAAGCAACTGGGGCGTTGATCTGGGTTCAGTTCGCTCGCTATCTCTTGGCCCAGGCGTTAGCCAAAGCGGAGCAACTCACTGATGCTGGGAAGCTGGTCGATCAATTATTAATGATGGTAGCTGGGACCAGCGGGCGCTGGTACGAAGCCGAGCTTCATCGTCTTAAAGGCGACTTGCTGCTCCACGGAGGCGACCCTACAGCGGCCGCGGAGGTCTGCTACGAAAGAGCCATGGCTGTTGCGGCGCGGCAAGGGGCGCGCCTTTGGCAACTCCGCGCCGCCAATGCCCTCGCCTCGATATGGAGCGCTCAGGGAAGACTCCCAGAAGTGCACTCTTGCTTAGCTTCGCTTTGTGCCACCTTTGGCGAAACGGTTATCAGCGTCGATCTGCGTCAGGCAAAAGCTCTGCTCGCCAGCATTACCTAATACCAATCCTCATAAAGAGTGACCGACGACTGCTCAATCGCGGTGAGAGTTAGTTCCTAGCACCTACATCGGAACGGTCTGGCCCGGTTCTCCCGTCCAAGGCTGTCCGTGATCTCCCGAATGTCAATCAAGGAAGCCGGGAGAGCAGTTCAAAGCCGTTTCCCTCGGCTTTGTCCCTTATTGCGAGACTAGTCGCAGCGACGAATGTGCGTCACGCTGCTGTCGTCTCTGCTGATGGTTACGTCACGACAGCCGTAATCGCGGTCGTATCCGTACCCATGCCGCCTGGATCGCCAATCGCGGTCTTGGTCACGTCCAACGCACCCAGGACCGACGCAGAACTGGCCGCCCGCCAGCACAACCGGCTTATCGGTAGTGCTCAGGGAATCCGCAAGCGCAGGAAATGCCGTGACGCAGGGTGAGAGGCGGGCGCGAGACAAGTGCTTTTGGCGGCTTCCATCGTTGCCAAAGCCCTCAGTGCGAGCAGCGCGAGCGCTCGCACCGACCCCTATGTCCGGCAGCCCCTCGCCTCGAGCTCGAGCCTACTCACGAGACGTCTGAGCGCCGCGAGCCCTCCGAATGCGCGCCAGCCGCTCCGAAACCGACCAGCACACGTCCGCCGGCCCCGCCACCATCACGTCGAGCCCCGCCAGCCGCAGCGCGCGCCGGAGGTGCTCATTGACCTCCGTCAACATCCGCATTTGCGCCCTCAAAGCCGACAGCTTCCGCAGCGCCGGCCACGAACTGCCGCCCGCGCCCTCGATGTACTCGCCGGCCGGCTTGCACTTGGCAAGCAGCGCGTGCAGCAGCGTGAATTCCTCGGTGTCAAGCTTGGCGAGGTCGTAACCGTCGTCAGGCCGCTCACTGGGCCCTCCGGCGAGCGCCGGCAGGGCAGCGCGCAGCTCGGAAACAATCCTTGGGTCGGGCCGGTCGCTGGCCAGCTCGGTTGCCAAGCTGCGCGCCAAGGCCCGATCCGCGCGGGCCGTCAGGGCGTGCTGCTGGCAAACCTCGTCGAAGATCGCCTTAGCGTCGTCGATGTCGATGTCGTCGGTCATTTGAGCACCGTCCGCAACTTGGCGGGCTCAACCGCCACGGGATTCCGGCGCCGCCGCTTATCGGCGAGACCAATCTGAGCAAGGATCTTCGAGATGGTGTTGGCGACGCGGACCGCGTCCTCGGCTCGGTTTGGTCGACGCAGCGCCAGCGCCGCAGCCTGATACGCCAGCAGCCGCTCGGCCGGATTCAACTTCGCCACACCACCAAACGGCTCGCACCACTCGGTGACTAGCGCGTCCAGCCGCGCTTGCCGAGCTGCCTTCGACTTGCCGTCAGGGTTGCCAGACTGGCCGGGCCGCCAACGTGTGGCGCCACCACGACCGTGTTCGGCCCTCTGCTCCAAAACCTGCATTATTTGACCCCTTCCAACGCCGCTTATCGATCATGCGTTGGACACGAAAGTCAAGCGCAATAGAAAGTGCCTGCAGCACAGCTGTTAATGCGTGTCTATGACAATGTTTTGCCGCTCTGCTAGAGCAATATCGGGCTTGGATCAGACGGACGGCCGCGGCCGCGGATGGCGGGTGCTAATGCATGCAATCGGGAAAGAATAGCACTTGGTGGTGGAATGCCCAGTCTACCCTGGCCAATTTCACCTTGGGGCGCTGGCACGGGCGGGCTACGATAAGCCTGACTAGCCCGCACTAAGCCGGCCCCCGTTAAAATGGGCCTCGAAATCGCCCCTCAATCCGCCCCGAGGCTCTTGATCGGGAATGTGCTGGCGCAGTTTGAGTTGAATTGCCAATTGGCCCGGATACGCACTCATGCGCATTATTGGGTACTAAATGAACTTTGATCCCGTTCAATCTGATCTAATTGCCGCAGAAGTTCAAAGCGCCGTCGAAGTGCTGCTAGATGGGATAGAAGGAACTTGTGGAAGCCGCAAAAAACGACGGTCTTAGTTGCTTTGGGCACGTCATGACTCTTCTATGGGGCGCTTCATAACCGCGATCCACATCGGAGATGCAGGGTGTGTGTATTCACCTAGCTCCGCTCCTAGTGAAGATTTCTCTTGCGCACTCATAACATAATTTGCGGAAACCGCTTCCCAGCCTTCCGCCCCCAGCTTTTTGAGCCAAAACTCAAAGCCCTCAAGGTCGTCTGCCCTTATGACCTCGTACTCCCATTTCATATTTTTTTTCGCTTTGGCCCGTTGCCGCTTTGCACGCTTCGGAGGCATATTTTTCATCGGCTGGCGGCCGACTTTCCTAGAACCGCGTAGAGCAGCCTCAAAACGCCGTTGCGTCTCTTCGGCGCTGTATTCGTCGTCAGAACGCTTGGTGGCCATTTAGGAAATGTACCATGACTAATGCTGCAATCGAAAGTCCGAATTTTCCGCCGGATTTTCACGTTCTATCCGCGTTGCTGTCCTCAAGTCTGCAAAAAAACGATTCATGACGCCACGGCGTTCGGGCAGGGATTGATCTGCGGCAATCCTTATCATCGACCAGATCCAGCAGCGCGGCGGGGGTCGATCCGGAGCAGACATTGATGTTCTGGCGCACGCGCTGCGCCGATCACCACCAAGCGGGCTCCGCCCTTGCACCATGGGGCTCATCGCCGTCGGAGCACTGCGACGGTGCCGGCCGCTGCCGCGAGACTGCGCTTCCAAGCGGTCCTTGGCAACGTCGATGCCGAAAAGGAACGCTGTGCCATCTTCGTATCCCTTCCTTGCTGATGCGGGCTCGTGCCTAGGCAACTGTTCGGGTATGGAAGAAACGACTGGAGCACCAAGCTCATTCGCGGTCGGACAACCGAGGCGGCGACGGGCTTCCAGTCGCGGCGGGAGTCGGCTCATGACCGAACCTCCGTCACCCCTCACAATGCTCCTTTTCCGTCATACAAGGCGGCGGACGGCCCCGCAAAAAATGTGCTAACGCCTCGTATCGGGTTAGCGTGGACGGGTCTTGAATCGGGGATCAAGGGGAGTAGAGTTCCAATTGCCGTCCCCGCCGCGAGCCGCTTTCGAGGCACCGGTCCAGGGGAAGAACTGGACGGCCTTGGCTGCTGAATCCGAAGCCAAGGCCGTTCCGTTCATGAGGCGCTCTTTTGCAAAACTTCGTCGCCCGGCACTTGCGCGCAGGGAGGAAGAGAAATGGTTCGAATCATCGCAACTGCAATCCTCGTATCACTTATCGGGCTCGGCTCGGCAGTCGCCCAAAACTCCTGCGCGACGAAGGCGGTCAGCAAGGACGGCAAACCGCTTGCCGGCGCGGCGCGAACCAGTTCCATAAAAAAATGCTGCGAAGACAGCGCACTCAGCGCGGACGGTAAAAAGCTTTCCGGCGCTGCAAAGGCAAGCTTTGTGAAAAAGTGCCAGACTGACGCGGGCTAGGCACGCCTGATTTTCGTCACGGGTGGAAAGGGAGATTCCAGAAATGGATCGGCGTTTTGCTGTTCTGGTTTGTTCGGCAGCGATGTTCGGGCTCGTGTCGCTTCCTGTGGGAGCTCAGCAGAAAACAGTGAAACAGTGCGACGACGAATGGACAGCGAACAAGGCGACCATTCAAGCGAGCGGAAAAACCAAGAAGGTCTTCGTTGCCGAATGCCGCGGGCAGGCCACGGCAGCCCCGGCCGCGGCGCCCAAGCCTGCCACCACGGCTGCTCCTAAGCCCGCAAAAACCGCGGCTCCGAGCCCCGCCGCGAACGTAAAGACGGCGAAGCAGTGTAACGACGAGTGGACAGCCAATAAGGCAGCCATTCAGGCCAGCAAGAGGACGAAGAAGGAGTTCATGGCCGAGTGTCGTTCGCAGCCGGCCGGATCTTCCACGACTACCGCTGCGCCGCCACCTGCAACGCCGCCTCCGGCCGCGCCGGCGAGACCGTCGACCGCTGCGCCGGCTGCGCCACCCCCGACTGGCGCCCCAGCAAGACAGCCTTCAACCGCTGCGGCTCCGACGACAACGCCTCCCCCCGCAACGACCCGGTCTCCGACGACCCCAGCACCGACGGCCGCTGGCCAGTTCTCAACCGAAGCGCAAGCCAAGGCCCGGTGCCCCGGCGACACGGTCGTATGGGTAAACCTCGATTCCAAGGTCTATCATTTTGCCGGGACGCGGAATTACGGGACGACCAAGAGCGGCGCGTATATGTGCGAACGAGACGCCACGGCGGCGGGGTCCCGAGCGGCCAAGAACGAGAAGCGCCCCTGATCTTTGGGCCGTGCGTGAAGCCCCGGGCAGACCCGCGCCATGTGCGGCCGCTTCACTCAAAAATACACTTGGTAAGAGCTTTACCGGCTCTACCGGCTCACGCAGCCGGCACTCGGCCGCGGTACAACATCTGCCCGACCGATCCGGTTGACGTGGTCATACGGGGCGATGTCGGGCTTCTCGTTGTGCCGATGCGGTGGCAGCTCATTCCGCCCTGGTGGAAGAAGCCGCTCAAGGAGCTGCCGGCGACCTTCAACGCCCGAGCGGAGACGGTAGCGGAGAAGCCGATGTTCCGCGATGCGTTCCGGCGCACCCGATGCCTGATTCCGGCGTCGGGGTATTACGAGTGGCAGACCACGCCGGACGGCAAGCAGCCCTACTACATCACGTCGACCAACGGCCCGATGTTGACGATCGCGGGCCTGTGGAGCGAATGGCGCGATCGGGTGAACGACGAAACGCTGACGACCTGCACCATGATAATCACCGAGGCCAACTCGTTCATCAGCGCGATCCACGACCGGATGCCCGTACTGCTCGACCGCGAGAGCGCCGACGCCTGGCTCTCCGGTGATGCCGGGCTCGACCTGTTGAAGCCCGCGCCCGATGACGCGTTGCGAATGTGGCCGGTGTCGCGCCGCGTGAGCAAGCCGGGGAATGGCGACGACCCAACGCTCATTGAGCCCATCACTGTTCATGCGAGTACGGAACCGGCAACGCTGTTCCGACTGAACTGATCGGACCCGCCGGGGCCTTTGCGGAGATCGGTCGGCAGCGGCTAGTCAACGTCCGGTATGAATCGCGTTACAGACCCAAGTCAGACGCCGCACCAAGTCCGAGAAGTGCCAGGAACCGACAATACCGGAAGTCGGACCGTCATTCGATCACCTCGTCGGCGCGCTGCTGGAGATGCAAAGGCACGTCGAGGCCCAGTGTCTTGGCGGTCTTGAGGTTGATCACCAGCTCGAACTTGGTGGGCGCCTGCACGGGAAGATCGGCCGGCTTGGCCCCCTTGAAGATGCGATCCACGTATGAGGCCGAGCGCCGAAAGATATCGGAGGCGTCGGGTCCGTAGCTCATCAGCGCACCTTCCGCGACGGTCTCTCGCAACGGGTAAACCGCCGGCACCCGATGGTGTGCAGCCGATCTCATGATCACCTCGCGATTGC
>WNGK01000966.1_pt1 | contig 30403 bp, 22 predicted proteins | sample 5400601 | NCBI WGS metagenome assembly WNGK01 (sample SAMN13153376, study PRJNA577476) | soil metagenome | isolation source: 60 cm soil or saprolite under Garry oak tree replicate 1 | place: USA:California | collected 2016-06-15 | reverse complement strand
CGGCATTGTAAAGAGTTAGCTGAGACACAGTCGTAAGTCCTTCCAGCCGTGAGGGTTATCAAATTTCTCACTGTGAGAAATTTGATAAGTGCTTGCATTGGAAGCGGTTATAGAAACGCAGCTTTCGGGATCGAGATTTCGGTTGCAAGGTGCTGAGCGCGAGGTGCTTCAGAATGAAGGAAGAATGCAGAATGCAGAATGGGGAATGAGAAATCTGGGGTTAACCAAACTTTCTCCATGTTTTTCCGCCAAATTGCCCACCGTGGGTTAGGCGCTGCGCGCTGCCTATGGTAGGATCGCGCCGGTATGGAAAGGCAAATTAAGGTAACTAAAGGATGGAGAAAGCTGGCCGAAGCTCGGAGGGACGTGACAGAGGAATGAAGAAGGAAGAATGCAGAATGCAGAATTAAACGGCGGTCGGTGCGGACAACTCGGCGCGGCGTCGGGCCGCTTTGGTGTGAGGGTTGGAGATCGGGCGGAGCGTGGCGGGGTCAGGTCCCGGAATGGGCAGTTGAATGCGAAAATGTTCGCTTATGTTCGCTTATGTTCGCCTATGTTCGCATAATTTGAGAAAAAATGTTGCGGGTGCGGCGCCACCGAGGATTGCAAAATGCACGGAATGATGAAGAGGCGAAGGCGGTCCGGAACGACCGTCAGCCGAGCCAAACCGGACCAACAATCGGATCTGCTAAGAGCCAAATCCAGCGCATTAAAGTGAAAACATTTGCTGCAAGGGGAATTAAGATGACATTGGACGCATGACGTTCCTGCCCATCGTTGAACGGGAGCTGCGCGTGGCGGCGCGGCGGAAAAACACGTTTTGGACGCGCATGGCGGCGGCGCTGGCGGCGGTGCTCATCGCCGGCTGGGCATTGCTGACCACGGGTTTCTTTCCGTTTCCCGTGAACGCGGGCCAGATGATGTTCAGCGCGTTGTCGGGGCTCGCATTCGCTTATTGTCTGTTGGGCGGAATCCTTAAAACCACCGATTGCCTCAGCGAAGAAAAGCGGGAGGGGACGCTGGGCCTGCTGTTCCTCACCGATTTGAGCGGGCACGACGTGGTGCTGGGCAAAATGGCGGCGACCTCGCTCAATTGGGCCTACGGTTTGCTGGCGGCGTTTCCGATCCTGGCGACGGCGCTGCTGTTGGGCGGGGTGACCGCCGGCGAATTCTGGCGGACGATCCTCGCCTTGCTCAACCTGCTCTTCGTTTCCCTGGCCGCGGGCATGTTCGTCTCCTCGATCAGCCGTCACGAACGCAAGGCGATGGTCGGAACGGTGCTGGGGCTGTTTTTGTTGTTCTACGTTCCGACATGGCTAGGCAAATGGCGCCAGTCGGCCACGAACGCGAGAGAAGTTTCGCCGGCCATCTTGGCGTTTAGCCCGGGCCGCCCCTTTTCGACGGCATCGGATGGCATTTATCTTCGCAGGGCGAATCAATACTGGTGGTCGCTGTTCGTGTCGAACCTGGTGGGCTGGGGAATGCTGGGGCTGGCCGGCCACTCGATCCGTCGCACCTGGCAGGAGAAGGCGATGAGCGCCAGGGCCTTCCGCTGGCAGGAACTCTGGCGGCGGTGGCGCTTTGGAAAGCCGCGGGTGCGCGAGGCGTTTCGGAAACGGTTGCTGGCCATCAATCCATTCTTCTGGCTGGCGTCGCGATATTGGAGGGGACCACTTGCGCTCACTGGAGTCCAAATGGTGGCGTGCGGTTTTTTTCTATGGCGAATTTTGGCGGAGCCGTCAAGCGGGGCAACAGCTTTCACCGGCATCTTTCCCGCCGCGATGTTACAATTTACCGTAAAGATATGGCTGGCTGCCGCGGCTTGTCGCCGATTCATTGACGATCGCCGCTCTGGCACGCTGGAACTCGTGCTGGTGACACCACTGAGCGTGCCGGAAATTCTGCGCGGGCAGTGGCAGGCTTTGCGGAGGCAACATCTTGGCCCGGTCATTGTCGTCCTGCTCTTTGATCTTTGCGTCCTGGTCATCATCTCGACCAAGTCCACACGTGCTGGGCCGGTTGCATCCCGCACATTCGTGCTCATGTTGCTGGCCTGGATGACCATTTTTCTGATGGATCTATTCGCGCTCGGCTGGCTGTCGATGTGGCTGGGACTCACGTCCAATCACGCCTTCCGCGCCATGAGTCTTTCAGCGCTTTTGATTCTGGTGGTGCCGTGGGCGGCATTTTATTTCGCGATTAGCTTTGGGATGATGCTGGTTGTGCCATTTTTTGCGGCCAACCGCACGATCACGGCGGGCAGCGTGCCGTTCTTTGTGCGACCGGTCTTTTTCATCGGCTTATGGTTCGTGCTGTCGCTGGCGGCCGACCTGATTTTCGGGCGGTGGGCGCGGGGCAAATTGTATCGTGAATTCCGCGCGCGCGCCGCGCGGCCAATTCCATTCGCCAAACCGCCTGTCTTGGCAACCCCGCCGCCCTTAGAGCCTGTTCACCCGTGAGGCTCATATTGCTCCGGGATCGGCTAAAATGCTATTGACCCGCCAAGGGGTGATGGTTACGTTGCGCGGCGCAATCAATTCGGCCGTTGTTCCTCCAGTCGTCGGACTGGACGGCGCGGACTGACGCGACGCACGGCTTGGGTTCCATGCACGGTCGCCCGCGGTTCCCCCGGGACGCGGGTTTTTTGATTGCAGCAAGCTATGCGACATACCATCTCGGTTTTGGTCGAGAACAAGTTTGGCGTGCTCACGCGCGTGGCCGGACTGTTCAGCGGGCGCGGCTACAACATCGACACCCTCAACGTCGGCCCCACCCACGACCCGAACACCTCGCAGATGACGATCGTGACGCGCGGCGATGACGCCACGCTGGAGCAAATCGTCAAGCAGCTCAATAAGCTGGTCGATGTGCTGGCCGTGCGCGATTTCCGCGAGGGCGAGTTCGTGGACCGGGAGCTGGTGCTGGTGAAGGTCAGCGTCGATACCAAAACCCGCGCTGAAGTCATGCAGATCACCGATATTTTTCGGGCCAAGATCGTCGATGTGCAGCCCAAGTGCCTGACCATTGAAATCACCGGCAACGAAAGCAAAGTGGAGAAATTCCTCGACTTGATGAAAACCTTCGGGGTGGTGGAGCTTTCGCGCACGGGCAAAGTGGCGCTGCCGCGCAAGTGAAGCCCCGGATTCCCCCTTCGCGTTCCAAAGTAAAAACCCGCTCAACCCTCAACCAACCACGAACCCATGGCTGCAAAAGTTTACACCGACAACGACGCCGACCTGGCGGTTTTGAAAGACAAAACGCTGGCCGTGCTGGGCTTCGGCTCGCAAGGCCACGCCCACGCCCTGAACCTGAAGGACAACGGACTCCGCGTCATCATCGGCCTGTACGACGGGAGCCAGTCCATTCCGCTGGCGCAGGAACGGGGGTTCGAGGTTTTGCCGACGGCGGAAGCCGTCAAGCGAGCCGACGTTATTTTCGTCGCGCTGCCCGACACCAAGCAGCCGGCGGCGTACCAGAAGGAGATGGCGCCGAACCTCGCCCGCGGCAAAACGCTGTTGTTCTCGCACGGCTTTTCCATTCATTTCAAGACCATCGTCCCGCCGCCGGAAGTGGATGTGATTCTCGTCGCGCCCAAAGGCCCCGGCCATATTGTCCGCCGCCAATTCACCGAAGGCAAGGGCGTGCCTTCCTTGATCGCCGTATATCAAGACCCCAGCCGGCGGGCCAAGGCAACGGCGCTGGCGTGGGCCAAAGGGATCGGCGGCACGCGCGCGGGGGTCCTGGAAACGACGTTCAAAGAGGAAACCGAAACCGACCTCTTCGGCGAACAAGCGGTGCTTTGTGGCGGCCTGACCTCGCTCGCTTTGGCCGGTTACGAAACACTCGTGGAAGCGGGTTATCAGCCGGAAATGGCCTACTTCGAATGCCTGCACGAACTCAAATTGATTGTCGATCTGATGAACGAAGCCGGCATCAGCGGAATGCGCTTTTCAATTTCGGAGACGGCCAAATGGGGTGACGTCACCGTCGGGCCGAAGATCATCGACGCGAGCGTGAAGAAACGGATGAAGGCCGCCCTCAAGGAGGTGCAGAGCGGCAAATTTGCGAAGGGCTGGATCGCCGAATATCAGACCGGCTACAAAAAGTACCACGCCTTGCTCAAACAGGGGGAGCGGCATCCGATTGAGAAGGTCGGCGCGCGACTGCGCGGACTCATGCCGTGGATGTCGAAACGTTCGGTCAAAGGCGCGCAGGCGGCTTACTGATTCCAAATTGCTCTGGAGTAGAGACGAATTCCCCTCACCCCGGCCCCCTCCCCGAGGAGAGGGAGAATCGTCCGCCGCGCTTTCGCCATTGCAGAGCGCTTCGACTCATCTCAGCGCGCGGAGCGGAGTTCCCTCTCCCTGCGGGAGAGGGCCGGGGTGAGGGGGGACGAGGCGCAGCCAACCAACGAAACTTTTTTCGCAACCAGATGCGTGGACTGGTGTTTCCCTACCTGACAACTCAAAACCATGCTCGCACGATTGCCAAGCCAGGTTCCGCTCTTGATGACGCGCGCCGAAGCCATCGGTGCGGGAGCGGCGCCGACTCAAGCAGTTCGCCGCCATGCCACGCGTTCGGGTGACGCCGCTGTTTGGTGCTCCATTTCGCCACTTTTTCCTGCCAACCCTAAGCTTCCGGCCGCTCCACCTTTGGGGGCTTATTCCACAAGCCCCCAGGATGTTGCGTGCCGGAAGCAAGTTTTTTTCGACTTGATCGCTTCAACCGCGGCAACGGGCTGGATGGCGGGAGAAGACTCGACGGAATCGGCCGGTTACGTATCGATTTCAGCCAGAGCCAGTTACACCTGCAAACCGATGGCGCGGAACGGCGGCCGCTTTTTGCCAATCGTCTGGCAGCCCGCGCCGGCCTTAACTTTACCCCTGCAAATCCGACATTAAATCAGGGGCGCCAACCAAAACTTTGGTGTGGTGCAACGCGCAAGATCGACTACCTTAAGTCCATGAATTTGTGCCGTAAAGCGGGCGTGTGCGCGGTGGCGGCCCTTCTGGGCGCCAGCGCGACCCATTGGGCCAAGGCGGACGCCAAGGCCAATCCCTATGAATCGATCGTCGCCCGCAACGTGTTCGCCTTGAAGCCGCCCCCGCCCCCGCCGGATCCGACGCCTCCCCCGCCGCCCCCCGCGCCGCTCGCCAAAGTCGTCCTCACCGGGATCACCAGTATTTTCGGAGAATCCTCCAAGCGCGCCATCGTGGAGATCACCGAACAGGAAGCAGGCAAAGCGGCCACGGTCAAGAAGCCGATTCTGCGGGAAGGCGAGCGCGATGGCAGCATCGAGGTTGTCTCCATCGACGTGGAAAAAAGCATCGTCCGGATTCGCAATGGCGGGGTCGAGACCAATCTGATCTTCGAAGTCCAGAAATCGCCGGCTGGCCCGCCCGCTCCTTCGCCACTTCCGGGCGCTCCCGGCGCGCCGATGACTGCGGGGTTCAACCCGCCTCACCACGCGGGCCTGCCAGGGGCAACGCCGGCCGCGAACCCAGCCGGCATCGCATCGCCCTATTCAGCCAATTCCTCCGGCTCCGGTGGCATCACTATCTTGTCCGGGGGAAATTCTCCGGTTTCACCATCAACGGCGACGCCGGCGGGCAACATCTCCGTACCCGCTTACGTGAATCCCAACACTGGGCTCCCCTCGGTGTCCGGTGGAATCGGCGTCAGCATACCGACGATTGGCGGGGCTGCGCCAGAGAACGCCGGAAGAGTGATTCCCTCGCGACCGATCCGCACCGAAAACACCGCCGCCGAGGCGCCTGGGCCGAGAGTCCCCGTCAACCTGCCAGGTGGTTTTCCGCCTTTGCCGCCGATTGGCGAGTTGCCGTCCCGCCGGCAATCCCAGTAATCCAGCACGGCGGGAACAGAATTTTCAGCCGGCAAACGGAGTAACGCGCTCCTTCCGCCCCACAGTTCGGAGGGAACAGTTCCGCTCCACCGCCGGATAGAAACCCCTCCGCTCCACTACCATCGCAGCGTCGCCGGAAAATATTCCCGGATCAACTCGTCGTAGAAGGGGCGCAGTTTTTCAACGTCCGGTCGTTCGTGGCTTTTCGTGTAGAGGTCATAGGGATTGAACGCCCGGACCCAGGCGAACATCTTTTTGTCCTCCGCCGACATGAGGTGCTGATATTCGCCTTCGCGATGCGCCGGATAAAATGAATGGTAGCGGACCATGTAGAGCGCTTCCTTCGGCAAATAATCCTTGACCGCGTGATAAAGATATTCGTCGTGTCCCCAGGACAGGCAGACGTGGTCCAAACCGCAGCCCTCGGAATAAATGCCGGTCCGGCTCTGGTACCGCGCCACGCGGCTGTCAGGGTTATCCGCGAAAAACTGGTGGAAGACAATCTTCTCCGAGTAAGCGCAACCGACCGGAAAAGTGTCGCCCACCACGGCCCACTGCGGCTCGCCGTAAAGGCAGAGGATTTTCCCCAAGTCATGGATCAGCCCGGTCAGGATGAACCAGCGCGGGTGGCCGTCCCGGCGGATTTGCTCGGCGGTCTGGAGCAGATGATCGAGCTGCGAGAGGTCGGTGTCCGGATCGCTCTCATCGACCAGCGTGTTCAAATAATCCAACGCCTCCCAAATGCTCATCTGGCGGCGGGACAACGATAGAAACTCCTTCCGCTTGGCCTGCACGAAGTCATAGGTCTGGTGACGATGATTGAGCCGGTAAAACTCCCGCACGCTCGGTCGCGCGTCGGTCTCGTAATTGCGGAACTGCTCCTGCTTCTTGTCCGGATCAGTCGCCTGGAAGGCCGGGGCGCCTGGTTGTCCGTTCTCCGGGTAACGGACCTTCAGGAAATCCTCCCATTCTTCCAGGTTGGACAATGGCGCGTTCACCTTATCCGGCATTTCTCGTGTTGGCATACGTTTTGATGATTCGCTCCAGCCGCGCGGCTGAAATTCGCACGGCAACAATGCCTCCATTCGCGCCAGCCCGCAAGTTCAAACGGCGTTGCGCCGGCTCAACTCATTCAGCTCTGACTCCGGCTTTGGCGGAGGCGGTCCAGGCCGACCGCCAGGATGATCACCGCCCCAATGATGATTTCCTGCGTGAAGGTCTGCCAGCCCATCTGATTCGATCCGTTGCGCAACACCGCCATGATCAGCGCGCCGATCATCGAGCCGAGAATGCTGCCGGTGCCGCCGCTCAAACTCGCGCCGCCAATTACCACCGCGGCAATGATGTCCAACTCCAGCCCGACGGCCACCGTCGGATCGCCCTGCGTCAGGCGCGAAAGTTGCATCAAACCCGCCAGCCCAAAAAACAATCCGGCCAGGCCATAGATCAAGACCTTGTGCCGCGGAACGCGGATCCCGCAGAGCCGGGCGGTCGCCTCGTTCGAGCCGATCGCGAAAATGTAGCGCCCGAAAATTGTCTGCCGCAGGACCACCGACATCACGATGGCCAGCCCGATGGCGATCCAGACGCCCGGCGGCAGCGGGAACAACTGCGTCGGGAGTGCCCGCGCCATGAGGTTGTTGAGCGGCGTGTCCGGCGGGTTGTTGACCGTTTGATTGCCGGCCAGCCACTTCGCCGTGCCGCGCACGATTCCCATCATGCCCAGCGTGACGATGAACGGCATCATGCGAAAAGCCGCGATCACCGCGCCGTTGATCAAACCGATGACGCCGCCGCACAGGATGACCAGCGCCATCGTGGCCGCCGTAGAATAACCTCGCACCAGCAACGTCGCTCCCAGCACGCTGGTCAAGGCCACGACCGACCCGACGCTCAGATCGATCCCCCCGCTGACGATGATCATCGTCATCCCCAGCGCGCCGATGGCCACGATCACGGTTTGAATCAGGATGATCTTGAAATTGCCCCCGGTGAACAGATACGGACGGACATCCGAGCTGAGCGAAAAAAGGCCCAACACCAGCAACAAACCGAAAAAAGGCCCGACCAGATTCAGGAAGTGCCTTAAGCCGGCGGCTTTCGCGGTCGTCATTCGCTTTGCCCGATGGCGGCGCTGATGATCCGGTGCTCGGTCCATTCGCCGGCCGGTTTGAGGCTGGAGAGCACGCCCCGGCACATCACGCCAATGGTGTCGCACACGCCCAACAGTTCGGGCAGGTACGAGCTGACAAACACGATCGCCGTGCCTTGCGCCGCCAGTTCGCCCATCAATTTGTAAATCTCCGCCTTGCTCCCCACGTCGATGCCGCGCGTCGGTTCGTCCAGCAGCAGAATCTTCGCTTCGTGGTGCAGCAGGCGTCCGAGGGCGACCTTCTGCTGGTTGCCACCGGACAGTTCATTGACGCTTTGAGCCGGGCTTTGGGCGCGCACGTCAAGCCGCTGCATCCAGTCGCGGGCGGTTTGCCGCTGCCGCCGGGCGTTGATGAAACCCCATCTCGAGACCGGCCCGTAACGGGTGACGGTCAAATTGTCCGCCACATTTCGATTCACCATCAACCCTTCTTCCTTGCGGTTTTCGCTCAGCAAACCGATTCCCGCGGCGAGGCGCTGCGCCGGCGTGCAGTGCGTCTGTGCCTTTCCCCGCACCCAAACCGTTCCCGCCCGGACGCGGTCCAAACCAAAACAGGCCCGCAAAGTTTCCGTCCGCCCGGCGCCCACCAGCCCGGCGATCCCAAGGATTTCCCCTTCGCGCAGGGTCAAGCTGGCCGAGCGCGGCCGGGGTTCTCCGGCCAGCGAACGCAATTCCAACACCGGCCGGCCCAAGCCGTGCGGCGTGCGCGGGTAGATGTCCTTGATTTCACGCCCCACCATCAAGCGAATGATCTGGCTCAAATCCGCCCCGCGCATTTCGCCGCTGCCCACGCTCTCGCCGTCTCGCAGGACCGTGTAGCGGTCGCACACGCGCTGGCATTCCTCGAGGAAGTGGCTGATATACACGATGCTCACGCCGCGCTCGCGCAACCGCCCGATCACGCGGAAAAGATTCTCCGTATCCACCTGCGTCAGCGTGCTCGTCGGCTCGTCCATGATCAGCACCTTGGGCTGTCCGATCAACGCGCGCGCAATTTCAATCACTTGCTGCTCGGCGATCGTGCGCGATCCGGCGGCAGCGCTCAGCGGAATATTTTCGTGGCGCAGTTCGGCCAGCGCGGCGCGGGCTTGTTCGCGCCGGCGCCGGCGATTCAGCCAGCCGAACTTGGCCGGTTCCTCGCCCAATAAAATGTTCTCTTCCACGCTGAGGTGCGGGGCGAGCGTCAGTTCCTGGTAAATCATCACGATGCCGCAATGCCGCGCATGGAGCGGAGTCGCGGGCACCCACGGCTGGCCGTCCAGTTCGATCGCTCCGCCGTCCGGGGAATAGACGCCGCTGAGGATTTTCATGAGCGTGCTCTTCCCCGCGCCATTTTCGCCGATCAACGCGTGCACCTCGCCCGCTCCCACCTCGAAGGAAACCCGCTTGAGCGCGCGCGTGGCGCCGAAGGCCTTTTGCACCTCGGACATCCTGAGTCGCGGGTGAGTCATGAGCAAAGGGATCAAGCTTTCGTCCGCGCTTTTTGCTCACTTCAAATACTTGTCCAGCGGCGGGTGGAGCAACTCCCGGATCTCCGGCTGCTCCATGTTTTCGGGCGTCACCAACACCACGCCCGTGTCGAGACGGTTCTCGACTTTCTCGCCCTGCAAATGTTTGACCATCGTCTTCACGCCTAGATAGCCCATGAGCACCGGGTTTTGCACCACCAGGCCCTGCACGTCGCCCTTCTGCATGTCGAGCACCGATTGCGATCCCGCGTCAAAGCCGATCATCTTCACTTTTCCCCCGGCCTTGCCGATGTCCCGCAGCGCCTTCGTCATCGCGATGGTGGCCGGTTCGTTGGGACAGAAAATGCCCTCGACTTCGTTGCCGAAGCGGTTCAACAAATTCTGCGACGCCTGGTACGCCGTCTCGCGCGTGGCCCCGGCATATTGGTCCGACGAGATGAGCTTGAGATCGGGAAACTTTTTCAACACGTCCAGAAAACCGGCCTCCCGCGCCTCCGTGCTCGCCGAACCGACGGCGTAGCGCAGCAGGATGACGTTGCCTTTGCCGCCCAGCAGTTTCGCCAGATGCTCCCCGGCCAACTGGCCGCCCTTGTAATTGTCCGTCGCGACGAAACTGACGTATTGGTCCGACTTCAGGCCCGAGTCGATGATCACCACCGGAATGCCCGCCTGCACCGCGCTGGCCACCGGACTGACCAGCGCCTGCGAATCCAGGGGCGCCAGGACGATGCCGCTCACGCGTTTGCTGGTGAAATTCTCCACCACCTGGATCTGCTGGTCGCGGTCATCCTCGCGCAGCGGCCCTTTCCAAATCACCTCCACCTTGAGGCCGCTGGCGCGCAATTCCTGTTCCGCTTTCCTGGAACCGGCCTCTATCGACTTCCAAAACTCATGCGTCGTGCCCTTCGGGATCACCGCGATGGTGAAGGCCCGGCCCGAAACCGGCGGCCCGGCCTGATCCGGTTTCTTGCCGCAACTGCTCAGTGCGACAATAACCAGGCAGAACAGAAGCCGGCGCAGAGATTTCATGCGCGCACCCTAAGTAAGCAAATTCGGCTTTTCAACCCTTTTGATGGCGGCGGCCGGAACGCAACTGCGCCGCCGGCGATCGGGTCTCACCCGAATCCTTAGAGCGTGTTTTAAAAATCCACGAAAGCGCCGCGTGAGGGCACGCGGCCTACAGGAAACATGACGATTCTAGCCCCATTGTAGGCCCGGTCCCCTGACCGGGCGATTTTTGAAACACGCTCATAGCGATGGAGAGGGGGAGCGCGACCGTCTCGGTCGCACCCGTCGGCGTCGTATCTGTTTAGCGCGAAAGTAGGGATGGCGCGCTGCGCCGTCCCCGCCCGCGTCGTAGCGGGCGGAACGAATATCCGAGCGACACAGCCGTTCGAGGGAGCTGCGCCGCCGAACACGGCGCGGACATCGCGACAGCGTCCGCAGACAGCCCGTACCGGGCGCGGTCTCCACACCGCGCCGACGCCCGACCCATCCGCTGCCCGGCTCGACGTGGCACAAGTGGCTAAAGTGGCTGAAGGTGGCGGCGTGGACGCTTGCATTCCTGCTCAGCGCCGGGGGAAATTGGATAACTCCCTCTGGCTCAACGACCCTCCGAACATAGACCGTCCGAGCATAAACCGCAATCTCCAATCCGCCCTTGAAGTCCCTTGCCATCAGCATCTTGCAACTAAAATCTCACCGTTAGAAGTTTCATAACGCCCTCTGGCTCAACGCCCCGTTTGGGCCAGTCACCGCAAAGCGTCCTCCGGGATAGAAACAGCCCCCGTCACTCCAAATCCTACTGACATTGGCCTGGAAAGTCCCCAAAGCGGGTAGCGCATGCTTTCCAGCCTGCGGGTTCCCGGAACTTTCCAGTTCCGTGGACCTCGGTGCCTGGCCGAACTCGGGACTGGAAAATCCAATGCCGCGAGGATTTCCATTTCATCATCCCGGAGGGATGGTTGAGAACAGCCCGGCGTTTTAACGCCGGTACAAAGGTCAACGGGCGCCAAGTCCCGGAGGGACGGCTGAAATCGCATGCATCAGGGAATCACCCTTTACAAAACATTAACAGCGCCTCAATGTCGGTCGTGATGCAAAAAAGGGCGTCAAATAGGGTGGACAATATCTGTTCGCGGCACAAGCACACATGGAACGATTGGTTGAATTCATAAAACAGACCCCCAGCTGGGGAACAATCGTCGCTGTCGTGGCTGTCTCACTTTCGCTCGTCGCGCAGCTCCTCAGATCTCGCCTTGTTCGTTTCCGGGTCGTCCGGAACGTAGAGTTCGCAAACGCGAAACTCGCTGAGGTGGAGCAACTCTTCTCGATAGATTCCAAGAATGAGACTCGCCTTGAAGAGGCACGCCACGTCCTGCGGCGACAAGAGACCTCAGCGCGCTGGAACAAGTGGTCGATGCACTCACTGGTTTTTGGTCAGTACGTAGTGGGTGGTGTCTTGGCTACGTCGTTCATACAGGCGGCACTTTCCAAGGAAACTGTTGGTGTGCTGGGCGTGCTGGTTCTTGTGTCATCCCTGATTCACCAAAGATTTCGCCCCGACCTCCAGTATCGCAATGCAAGTGAGCGCGCGGCCTTACTTCGAGCGCTGATTCGCAAAGCAGAGGACGAGATTTATGCGATTCTCTCGTCACAACCTGAGGCCAAGACAGCTTATTCCGTTCGACAGATGGTCTCAGACGGGTTATCGAAGATTGAGGCATTGGAGTTGGCTGATGTATCGACTGGAAATGGACATGAGGCTGCCCGCTAACAAGTGCGCCGCAGCGAACCGCCGGCGTGCTTCTCTGCTCTTTGAGGAGCGGCAATCCGCGGGATCATTTTACGCTTCCCCCTTCACGCCATCGGCGTTCGCTGAGGTTGGAAGTTAGGTGCTCGTTTTGGCATGGCTATCATCAACAAGCAAGGAAACGTGATTGCGCGGTGCCCAGAATGCGATGGTGCCAAGAGCACCTTCGAGTACGCTTCAGGGGGCCACCCGCTTGGACACATCACAAAGGTGTATGAGACGAGGCATAGCAGGGACAACGACTTGCGAGTTCGCTTCCAACTATTCAGATGCGCTGGTTGTGGACGCGCGGGCTTAGGTTCGATTCGCATGATGGCCGTGCACGGTTCCTATCCAGAGGACATTTGGCAGCTTTTGCATTTTTTTCCTGTGGCCAAGGAGAGGCTTCCACTCCCCACTGCAGTTCCAAAAGGCATTGAAAACGAGTTTCGAGAGGCAGAGATGTGTGTTGAGCATGACTGCTACCGGGCGGGAGCTGCCTTGTTCCGTTCAGTCCTCGACAAGACAATGCGAGCTAACGGATACAAGACAAAAGAAGCGAAGAACCTTCGCGACCAGATTGATGAGGCGGCCGCCGACGGAGTTATTACCGCTGCCCGCCAGCGCAGAGCTCACGAGGAAGTTCGCGTCTTGGGGAACGATGTCTTGCACGATGATTGGCACCAGATCTCGCTTGAAGATGTTGAGGCCGCTCACCACTATGTACAGCGGATTCTCGAAGACGTGTATGACGACCGGGATTCTGTTCTTAAGTTGCTCAGGAATGCAGCACGAGTGCCGGAAGAGGACAAAGAGCGCGGACCAAGCACGTAACAAGTGCGCTGTAGCGAACCACCGCCATTCTTTTCCGCTAGGTTCGGGTCGGCAGTTCGGACGCGCGTTTCACGTGCCACCCCGCCTCTGTGCGGCGGTGGCTGAGCTTTGTCGCTAGGCGGCGTAATTATCGTATGGCTTTACCCGATTGGTTCTACAAGCGAAGGTGGGCAGAGGCATCGTCTGCCTCTTTCGCTAATCCGGTTTTGCAAACGTCGATCGACAGATTCGCCGACCGTGTCGTGGAGCTTCTGGTCATCGAGGTCACTTTGCCAGATTTGCGATCCATTTTAGCCAAAGAGGGCGACCTGAACGAAGCGGAGGCGCTTATGTACCTGGTATCGCCGTTTCACGTCATGTCTGGCTTAGGCCATTTCACGAGTGCTGCGATTCCACTAGGATCCGCACTTACTGCTTCAGCGGCTAAACTGGGGTGCAGCCTGACAGTTGAAACCGTTATGCGAAGGCAGGGCGAGTACGCCGTCCCACTCCTCGACGCGGAGGCACTGAATAAGCGTGCGCTTTTCATTTCAGAGCAAGGCCTGTTTCAACTCGCACGCAGGGCCTGCCGGCATATACTCGATCGGGAGATTCAAGATGCTGCCCTCCTCTACGAGGTGGGATCTGTGTGGCAGGCTGCATTCACGTCTTGGCGAGGCGGTGCCGGGCTGAAAGAACTTTTTGATGGATACTTGCAGCTTCGGTCTGGCGATGACGAGTGGGTGAGTTCCGTACGACGCGGCATCCACGGCGGGCGCGAGGCGGCCACGTAACCGCCATAGAGCGTTCTATGATACAAGAGCACACCTGATGATGCTACTCTGCAAAGTCGAGGATGTGTTTGAGATCGAAGGGCGAGGCTGCGTTCTCGTGCCGGGCATATCTGACTCCGTGCCTAAAGATTGTGTGGCACGTTTCGGCGATCCCATCGAGTTGCGGAAGCCCGACGGTTCATTCGTCCGCACTCATATTTATGGTATAGAGATTCTGGACGGACCGAATCGCAGAAAAATTTGCACTCCAATTGCATTGCCGCCGGAGTTCACGAAGCAGGACATTCCGATTGGCACGGAGGTGTGGTTAGCCCGAGAATGAGGTTGGAGGCGCTCGCCCCGGAGATTCAACGCCTCGACCGGACTTATCGAGTCGTTCTTGTTTTTCTGGCCGGACCGGCTACGATTGGACCTCTGAAATTCGAACCTTGATTTATGGAAGGCCCCAAGAACGAGCCGGAACGGAAGCCCCTGGCGGACCGCGATCGCATGAGCGATTTGCAGCGCCTTCGCCACTCCTGCGCCCATGTCATGGCCACGGCCGTCCTGCGCCTCTGGCCGGACGCCAAGCTCGACATCGGCCCGCCGACCGACGAGGGCTTCTATTACGACTTCGATCTGGCCAGCCATCGTTTCTCGCCGGACGATTTCCCGAAAATCGAGGAGGAAATGAAAAAGGTGGTGAAGGACAACCAGGTCTTCGAGAAATCAATCAAGACCCGCGAGGAGGCCAGGAAATTTTTCGAGGAGCGCGGGCAGCGGTTCAAGGTCGAGCGCCTGGCCGACATTCCCGAAGGCGAGCCGATTTCCTTTTATCAAAACGGCGAGTTCATCGACCTCTGCGCCGGGCCGCACGTCATGCGCACCGGCAACGTGAAAGCTTTCAAACTGCTCCGCGTCGCCGCCGCTTACTATCGCGGCAACGAGAAAAACCCGCAGCTCCAGCGCCTCTACGGCACGGCCTTCCCGAACAAGACCGAGCTGGAAACCTGGCTCAACGCGCAAGAGGAAGCGCGCAAGCGGGACCATCGCAAGATCGGCAAGCAGATGGAGCTGTTCACCTTCGACGACGACGTCGGGCCGGGCCTGCCGCTCTGGCTGCCCAACGGCGCGGTGTTGATCGAAGAGTTGGAGAAGCTGGCGAAGGAGACCGAGTTCGCCGCCGGCTACGTGCGCGTCCGCACGCCGCATCTGGCCAAAGAGTCGCTGTACAAGTTGAGCGGGCACTTGCCGTACTACGCGGAGAGCATGTTCCCGCCGATGGAGTTACTCGAAGAAGAGGACCGGAAAAAGAGAATGGAGCTTGAAGCTAAGTTGGTTTCGAGACGCTCACAAATTTTAGGTTCTATCCCTGAGTCAGAACCAACCGACCAGAGTCTGAAGGACTTGCGCGAAGGCGAGCAAGAGCTTTTTGCTTTGATGAAACAAATCCGCGAGCATGGCACACGCTACTACCTCAAAGCCATGAACTGCCCGCATCACCACAAGATTTTCGCCGCGGTGCCGCGCAGCTACCGCGATTTGCCGCTGCGCCTGGCCGAATACGGCACTTGCTATCGCTACGAGCAATCGGGCGAGTTGATGGGCCTCATGCGCGTCCGCTCGATGCAGATGAACGACGCCCACATCTATTGCTCGACCGAACAGTTCGCCGCCGAGTTCCGCGCGGTCAACGAAATGTATCTGAAATACTTCAAGATTTTCGGGCTGGACAAATACCAGATGCGCTTCAGCACGCACGATCCGGCCAAGCTCGGCCAGAAATTCGTGGGCGAACCGGAACTGTGGAAGAAAACCGAGGAAATGGTCCGGCAGGTGCTCAAGGATTCCGGCATCAATTACGTCGAGATCGCCAACGAAGCCGCCTTTTACGGCCCGAAGATCGACGTGCAGGTCTGGAGCGTGGCCGGGCGGGAATTCAGCATTGCCACCAATCAGGTCGATTTCGCCGTCCCGCAGCGATTCGGCCTGGTCTATAAGACCCGCGATAATAAGGAAGAGACTCCGCTCTGCATTCATCGCGCGCCGCTGGGGACGCACGAACGCTTCATCGCCTTCCTCATCGAGCATTACGCCGGCAACTTTCCCCTCTGGCTCGCGCCCCGACAGGTCCGCGTGATCCCCATCGGCGAGCCGCAATTTGATTATGGCCAGGGCCTCGTGACTGAACTTCGTTCCCACGGCGTCCGCGCCGAAATCGATCGCAGCGGCGACAAGCTCAACGCCAGGATTTTCAAGGCCGAGGAGCAGAAAGTTCACACCATGCTCATCGTCGGCCAGAAGGAACAAGACGCCGGCGCGGTGGCCGTCCGGGTCCATGGCCAGGGCGACCGCGGCGTAAAGCCGCGGGCCGAGTTGGTCGCCGAACTCCTCCAGGCGATCAAGGAGCGCCAGCCGTAAAGTTGAAAGACCGGAGCGCGGCTGTGTCCGAAGGACCAGCCGCAGCAAGGCCGGGTACAACGACGCGCTGAGCCACTCCAACGCGCTTCTCCCTGCGCGGCCGCTGCGACTGGGACTCCGTCCACAGTCGCGCTCCGAACTCTGGAGAGGCCAGGATAGACTTCGGCCCAACATTCCGGACTCATTTCAGGATCGTCCCGATGGACGCCTCGGTTCCCCCCAAGGCCGCCGCTGCCGCCGGCATTATTTTCGGAACAGCCAAAGCAGCAGCGTCAGAATCAGGCTGATCAGCAGACAGGTGACGATCGGGAAATGAAAACTGAAATTCTCCCGCGAAATGTGAATGTCGCCCGGCAGCCGCCCAAACCAGCCCCGGTCCGCCCCAGACCAAATCAAAAGGCCGGCCACCGCCAGCACGATGCCGATGATAAAGAGAAATTTGCCGAACTCACTCATCGCGTCCGTACTCTTGCACAGCTTGGCCGGGAGTGAAGGAAGAATTCCCGCCCGGTTTTTTGCATGCGTTCACGCGGCTTCGTGCTAGGCTCGCGCCGACCCATTATGGCAACTATCGCAATTCTTGGCACCATGGATTCCAAAGGCGAGGAGCACGCCTTCGTCGCCGGCCAAATTCGGCAGCGCGGCCATCAGGTGCTCGTCATCGATGCCGGCACCCTCGGCGAACCCACGTTAAAACCGGACATCACGCGCCAGCAAGTCGCCGCCGCGGCCGGCGTCGATCTCGCGGCGCTCGCCGCCCGGCGCGATCGCGGCGAAGCCGTCCAGGCCATGTCCCGGGGCGCGCCGATCCTGCTGGCCAAGCTCGCGCACGACAAAAAGATCGACGGCGTCATTTCGCTGGGCGGCGGCGGCGGTACAGCTATCGGCACGGCGGCGATGCGCGCCCTGCCGATCGGCTTCCCGAAAGTCATGGTGACCACCCTGGCCAGCGGCAACACCGCCCAATACGTCGGGGTCAAGGACATCGTGATGTTCCCGAGTATCGTCGATGTCGCCGGCCTCAACCGCATCTCGCGCCAAATCTTCACGCGCGCCGCCGGCGCCATCTGCGGCATGGTCGAGGCCACGCCGCCCCAAGCCGAGGACAAGCCGATCATCGTGGCCAGCCAGTTTGGCAACACGACCGCCTGTGTCGATCACGCCCGAAAAATTTTGGAGGCCGCCGGCTACGAAGTCCTGGTATTTCACGCCACCGGTACCGGCGGGCGCACGATGGAATCGCTGATCGAGTCCGGCCTGGTTGCCGGCGTGCTCGATATCACGACCACCGAGTGGGCGGACGAATTAGTGGGCGGCTTTCTCTCCGCCGGACCGGCGCGGCTCGAAGCTGCCGCGCGCCAGGGCGTCCCAGCCATCGTGGCGCCGGGTTGCCTCGACATGGTGAATTTCTACGGGCCGGAATCGGTGCCGGAAAAATTCAAAGGACGCAACTTTTACCAGCACAATCCCCAAGTGACGCTGATGCGCACGACGCCGGCGGAATGTTCCCAACTCGGCCGAATCATCGCGGAGAAGTTGAACCGGTCCCAAGGTCCCGTGACCGTGCTGCTGCCCAAGAAGGCCCTCAGTATCATCAGCGCGCCCGGCCAGAAATTTCACGACCCGGCGGCGGACGCGGCCCTGTTCGAGGCGCTGCGGGCGCATCTGCGTCCCGGCATTGAGGTGATTGAAATGGATTGTGCGATCAACGATGCCGTCTTCGCCGAAGCCTGTGCGACGGCCTTGTTGAAAAACATGCGGCGCAAGGCTTGAGTCACCATTTGCCCCCGTAAACCGCGTTGCGGCCCAGCAACTGCTCGATGCGAAGCAGTTGATTGTATTTGGCCACGCGGTCGGTGCGGCTCAGCGAACCGGTCTTGACCTGGCCTGCGTTGGTCGCCACGGCAATGTCGGCGATGGTGGCATCCTCGGTCTCGCCGGAGCGGTGGCTGATGATCGCCGTGTAACTGTTCTGCTGCGCGAGTTCGACGGCGTCAAGCGTCTCGGTGAGCGACCCAATTTGGTTGACCTTGACGAGGATCGAATTGGCCACCCCCTGATCGATGCCCTTGCGCAGGAACTTCACGTTGGTCACGAACAGATCGTCGCCCACCAGTTGAATCTTTTCGCCGAGCTTTTCAGTCAGCAGTTTCCAGCTCGCCCAGTCGTTCTCGGCGCAGCCGTCCTCGATGCTGATAATCGGATAGCGGCTGGTGAGTCGGACGTAGAAATCCACCAATTCACCGCCGGAAAGCTTCGGCCCCGAGCTTTTTTTGAAGACGTACTTCCCGCGGGCGGCGTCATGGAATTCCGATGCCGCCACGTCGAGCGCGAGAAAGATTTCCTTGCCCGCTTTGTACCCGGCCTCCTTCGTCGCCCGCAAAATCGCTTCGATGGCCGATTCGGCGCTGTCAAGTTTCGGGGCGAACCCGCCTTCGTCCCCGACGGCCGTGGACAGCCCCTTTTCCTTCAGCACCGCTTTGAGCGCGTGAAAAATTTCGGTGATCGCCTGCAAGCCCTGCGCAAAAGTGTCGAAGCCTTTCGGCACGATCATGAACTCCTGGAAATCAATCGGCGCGTCCGAATGGGCGCCCCCGTTGATGACGTTGGCCATCGGCACGGGCAGCACTTTCGCGTTCGGTCCGCCAAGATATTGGAACAGCGGCAGCCGCCGCGACTCGGCGGCGGCCTTCGCGTTGGCCAGCGAGACGGCGAGGATGGCGTTGGCGCCGAGCTTGGATTTGTTCTCGGTCCCGTCGAGTTCAAGCATCACGCGATCGACCGTGAGTTGATCGACGGCGTCGATGCCGCGCAGCGTCGGCAAGATGCGCTGCGTGACGTTTTTCACCGCCTTGGAAACGCCCTTGCCCCCGTAACGCTTCTTGTCTCCGTCGCGCAATTCGAGCGCCTCGTGCTTGCCGGTGCTGGCCCCGGAAGGGACCGCCGCCCGCCCCTGGACGCCATTGGCCAGGATCACGTCCGCTTCGATGGTGGGATTGCCGCGCGAATCAAGTATTTCGCGGGCCTGGATGTCGGCAATCGTCGTCATAAATCGGCCATCAATTTTGCCAAATGAGGGCGCATCATAAGAGCGATGGCCTCCGAGTCAAGTGCGAGGGAAACCGCAGCCCCTCACCGGGTGTGGTTGGAAGTGGGTGCGAAGCTGCCGGCTAAAGCCGGCGTTCCGGCCGCAATGGAACGCTGGCTTTAGCCGGCAGCCTCGCTCTGTGCACCCACATTTAATCACACCCCTCCTCAGCGCGGCTGCTCGATCACCGTCTCGCCATCGATCCTGGCCGCTTTGACTGTTTGTTTTTCGCCGCCGGGCCAGCTCACCTCCAATTCGTCGAAGTGGTCGGCCGCGCCCAGGCCGAAGGTCACGGGCAATTCGGATTGCGAGAGGTAACTGCGCGTCGGCATCACCTGGCGCGTCATAGTTTGGCCGCCGGCGCGCAGCTTGATCGACGCGCCGATGGCGGATCGGTTGCTTTTCGTGCCCACCAGCTTCAGCCGCAGCCAATGATGCTTCAAATCTTGATCGTTGCGCAGGAGCAGCGGCGGGCCGTTCACCTGGGTGAGCACTACGTCCAGATCGCCGTCGCCGTCGATGTCGGCGAAAGCCGAGCCGCGTCCCACGATCGGTTTGAAGAGGTCCGGGCCGGCCTTTTGCTCGCTCACGGGCACAAACGTCGCGCCGCTGGCCGCCCCGCAATTCCAGAACAATTGCGCCGGCTGCGCGTAACGCTGGCTCTGCTGGATTTTGCTGATCTCCTGCTCCAGATGGCCGTTGGCGGTGAGCAGATCGAGCCGGCCGTCCAGATCGTAATCGAAGAAAAAAATCCCAAACTTCAGCAACAAGCGGCTGGCCGTTCCGACTCCTTCGGTCAGGGCGTCATCGGTGAAATTAGCGCTCCCATTATGCGACACGTAAAGGGCCGTCATTTCGTTGGCGAAATTGCCGATGGCGATCCCGAGCGCGTCGTCTCCGCGAAAGTGCGCCGCGTCAATGCCCATCGCCCCGCGCGTGTTGCCCAGGCTGTCGAAGGCCACGCCCGCCAGCGGGCCGATTTCCTTGAAGGTGCCGTCGCGCTGATTGTGAAAGAGAAAATTCGGGGTCGTGTCATTGGCCACGACCAGGTCGATCCAGCCGTCGCCGTCGAAATCGATCGGCGCCACCCCCAGGCTCTTCGCCGCCGGCACCCCGGTCGCCGGGTTCTTGACCTGCACGCCGCTCGACGCCGAAACATCAGTGAAACGCCCGTTGCCCTCGTTATGGTAGAGATACGGAAAAGCGCCTTGAAAATTCATCGGCGGCCCGTAGGCGCGCGTGACCCCATCGAGCTTGTAGCCCACTTCCGCGTCGATCTCCTTCGACCACTGGACGTAGTTGCAGACGAACAGATCGAGCTTGCCATCGTTGTCGAAGTCGATCCACGCGGCGCTCGTGCTCCAGTCCGTTCCCGTGCCGCCCACTCCGGCCGGCGCGGTGACCTCGGCGAACTTGCCGTTGCCCTCGTTGTGAAACAGGTGATTGCCCCCCACCGCGGTGATGAAGACGTCCGGCAGCCCGTCGTTGTCGTAATCGCCAATGGCCACTCCCATGCCGTAGAAACCAACGTCGAGACCTGAACCGGCCGTCACGTCTTCGAAATGACCCTTGCCGTCGTTGCGATAGAGGGCCGCGGTGGTCGGCTTTTTGCCCGCCGCGAGGCGCCAGGGCCACCAGGAGGAATTGACGAACAGCAGGTCCTGATCGCCGTCATTGTCGAAATCGAAAAACGCCACGCCGCCGCCCATCGTTTCCGGCAGCAGCTTGTCGCCATAAGCCCCGTTATTGTGGACGAAGCGGATGCCCGCCGCGGCCGTGACGTCGGTGAACTTCACCACGGGAATCTCCCGCTCGACGCGGCTCGCCACGCTGGGGGCGGTGATCGGTGTGACCTTAGTCTCCTTGGACGCGGGCTTCCGATTAGCGAACCAGATCGCCCCACCGGCCACGACCGCGATGACCGCGGCGGCAAGCATCGAACGGCGAAAGGCCCGCCCGATCACTGCATCGTCAAGATGGGCCGTCTCCTCGTTCTCGTCAGGTCCTTTGGCTGGCTGGCTCGGGGCGTTGGGCCTGGCCAGCATTTCTTTTTTGTCTTCAGGTGTGTCGCTCATAATTCGCGGGTCAAATAGGCGGGTTGCTCGCTCTTGAGGGTTAGCTAGTGTGCGCTCACAGTCGCAGCTTTACAACGGCAGCCATCAATCGTTGCATTCAAGGAATGCTCACCCTCGCCCCATCGGATGGGGAGAGGGACGGGGGGCACTGCCATTGAATTAGGGGATTTCCTGGCTTGCGAGGACGCTGCGACGCCGGAGCTCCGTAGGAGCGTCCTCTTTGTAGCAAACGGATCCCACCCGGCCAAAAGCCCCGTCGGGGCGACATTTTCGGCTTCGATGCCGCTCCTACGGAGCTTTGGATTTTTGCCGTTCGCTTTCTACAAATATATCGCCCCGATGGGGCTGAAGAAAGTTCCCTGCCCCCTAACTCAATGCCAGAGGGGCCGGGGTGAGGGGCCACTCCTGGTCTTCTCTCGTGATTGTAAAGCCGTGACGCTTGCACCTCACTAGGGGGCGTGACGCGATAGATAAAAAAGCAAAAGTCGCCACGCTGAGCGGATAATCCTGTGGAAAAATCGTCCGCGGCTCGATGGTCGGGCGGTTGTTTCTTCATTTCGCAGCCGCCGTCACCGGGGCGTCCGCCGCTTGGCCCGCCGCCGCGTTGGCCGGAAGCTCCGGCGCGCCCGGACGCTGCAGGGAGTAAATGACGATCGCTTGCGCCGCGTGGTCCGCCGCCGGGTTGGCGCGGCGCGCGATGGTGACGGCCCGGTCGCGGGCGTTGTCGTCGGGCCGGAAGCGCTCGTGCCAGCGGCGGTGTTCGGCGGCGGCGGTTTCATTGCCGAGCTGGGAGTAAATCAACGCCAGGTTGTAATGCGCGGTGAGGTTCTCCGAATCGAGCGCCAGCGTTTTTTTAAACTCCGCGGCGGCCTGGGCCAGAAATTCTTGCTGCCGCTTCGGATCGCCGCGTTCCCACTTCGCGCGCTCGAAGAGGGTCTGGCCCAGCTCATTGATGACCTCGTAGTCCTTGCTGAAATCGAATCCGCGCTGGTCCAGCTCGGGGTAACGGTCCTCCAGGATGCTGCGAAACTCAGTGATTGCCTTGTCGAGATAGCCGTTCTGTTTATTCACCAGCCCGTTCAGCCACTCGACGGTCCAGCGCGCCGCCGGCGGGCTGGCGCCCGCCGCGCGCTGCAAGGCCGCGACCGCCTCATCCAGCCGGCCTTCCTTGAGATAGACGCGGGCGAGATTCAACGGGCCATCGGCGCGGCCGAGCTTTTCCACTTCGGAGAAAGCCTGGGCGGCTTGAATCAGTTCGCCTTTCTCGCTGCCTCTGTCGCCTTCGAGGAGCAAGCCGATGCCGTAGTCATTCCAGCGTTGCCAGGGCACAATCGGGGAATCCTCGTTCGCCGGCTGCCCGGCCACACCTTCGACCGGAAACGTCACGCGGTCCGTCGCGATCGTGGTGATCGGCAGGTCGTTGGTAAAATCCTTGCCGAAAACATACTGCATGTATTTGGTGTCGAACTTCCGGTATTGGACTTTGACCTCCACCGTCAGCGTCTCGCTCAGTTCGGCGGGCACCTTTAGCCCGTAGTGGACCACGGCGGCCGCGCCCGGAGGGATTTGATGGTTGTAGAGCGGGGTGAAAATATCCTGCGGATTGCGGCGGTCGATGCGGTTGCCCTCTTTGTCGAGCATATAGACGTTTAGAAAATGGGACCACGGATCCACGGCATTGCCGGGGCCTAATCCGCCGCTGCGCCCCACCAGGCGGGGGCCGCTGGTGACTTTCGCATCGACCCACACTTCGTTCGAGTCCGTCGTTCCCTGGGTAAAGGGATGGCCGAGTTTCACCGTGCGGACCACCACTTCGAGCAGATAATCCTTCCCGCGCCGCAAGGCGGGCGCCTTTGGGCGGAGGGGCGCCAGCAATTTGCCATCGATGCTGCCGCCTTCCTTCACCCCGAACAGATCGATGCGCACCGAACCTTTCAAAAACTCCTGGTGCGCTTTCACGATGTCCGGCTGGCCGCGGAGGTGGGCGACGCCGGTGTTGGCCGCCGGGAACAAATGGTTGTGGATGCTCAGCGCGTGGTTGGTGGGATTGAAAAACTTCGCCCCGAAATCATCCGACGCCTTCAGCGGCATGTGGCAGCCGGCGCAGTTGGCCTGCGCTTTTTCGGGATAGTAAAAACTGCGCGCCCCATGGCCGGATACCCCGCTGAGCAGGAACGTATCGTAATGGTTTTGACCCCGCAGGAATTCCTTGTACCGGTTCAATTCATACGGGATGCTGACCTTGTGGCACGTCGAGCAAAACTCCGCGTTCCGGTGGACCTCCGGCTTGAGAAAGGTTTGCTTGTGAAACTCCGGTTTGGCTTTGACGAGCTGCTGATTGACGTATTGCAGAATCTTGTTCGTGCTATAGGCAAACGGATAATGGATCGGCTCGTCGATGGTGTAATCGGCGTTGCCGCGCGTGCTGTTGATGTGGGTGATGGCGTGGCAGGCGGTGCAGGTGATGCCGGCCTGCGCGGTCGGATGCGTCACCACGTCGAAGTTGGGGTCGTCAAAGGCGCCGCTGAAAAAGGGGACCACGTCGTGGCAGCCGGCGCACCAGCGGGAGGCCTTCACGTTGCCGTCGCGTTCCCAGGCGACTTTGCGGGTCTCGCGGACGCTAAAAAGATACGGCTGGTTGTTGAACGAGCTGAAATGATGGGCGCTGTGGAACCAATCCTGGTAGGTGTCGGCATGGCATTTGAGGCAGTAGTTGTCCATCATCAGCGTCCGGGCGGGAATGAATTTGCCCGAGGCCGTGCGCGCCAGCGACGGTTCGAAATACTGCTTCCCTTCCACCGAGCCGATCTCGTTTTTCTTCGGATGCTTGGAGTGCAGCGCGACCATCGCCAGGACAATCACCCCCACCGCCGCCGCCCAGCGCGCACCGGCCTGCCACTGGATGCGCGGACCGGCGAGCCGATGGAGGACATACAGCCAGACCGCCAGCAGCGGCGTGATCACGTGCGCCCAATAGAGCGGGGCCCGAACGTTGGGGTTTTTGATGACGAAAAAGTCAAAGCGCATCAGCGCGATGCCGGAAACGAGCAGCACCAGACTGACGGTGAAGAGCAGATAACCGGCGCGAACCGCCCGGCGATTGGGCCGGTCGCGCGCGTTCTTAATGTGCGCCACGCCAAAGACCAGGAACGGCGCGACCAGCAACAATCCCAGGACCAGGTGCGCTCCGAACATGACCATGTAAAAGTAATTCTGGTAGCTAAGCCCCTTGACCGCTTCGAGCACGCGGATGCTCACAAGGTACACCGAGTTCGCCCCCAGCAGCGCCACTAGTCCGAAAATGCCACGTAGCAGAATGCGCAACCGCGGGCCGACGGCGCGCACGTACTGCTTGCGCGCGGCTGCGGGCTGGGGTTGGTCTTCGGTGTTCATGCGCAAGTTAACCAGATAGCATGTTCAGTTGTGTCTGGGCAACCGTGACGTTATCACCCAAAAATAAAGCGACGCCTGCCCCAACTCAAGTAAACGGGGGCGGCACGCCCGATTCCTACGGCGAACTGCGCCCGGGCCGGGGTGAACGGTCGCCGTTCCGGCCACCGGCCAGCGACCAGAGTTCCTTCCCTGGGCTTGCGGATGCGTCAGCCCTGCTTGACGCTTACCCCAGGCCCTCCGCCGGCAGCCTCCATACAGAGCTTGCAATCCGTCGCCCGCCGCTCCATCCTTAGGTTGCAATGTTTCCGTGATGAGTTGAACGACTGGCACGGGCGCGCACATGAGTAATTCGCCAGACACCGATTTTGACCTCGAGCTGCATTTTCTCCCCGCTTGGGCGCAGAAAGCTCCGGACCAAAATCGTTACGCGAAATACGCCGGGGAAGACCGGCCGGCCGACGATCGGCAACGGGACCGCCGCGAGCGCCCACCCCGCGGCCGCGACAAATCCACGGCTCCGCGCCCGCCGCCGGGGGCTCGCCCGCATCCTTCGCGTCGCGAGGATCGCGGCTTCGCCGCCAACAAAGCCCGCCGCGACCCCCCCCCGGCCGCGCCCTTGCCCGAACTCAACGTGGCGTTCTTGTCGGAAGACAAAGGGGTCGATTCGCTCGCCCGACAGATCAAAGTCACCGGCCGCGCCTACCCGCTGTTCGACATTGCCCAGATGATCTTGCAAAAGCCCGAACGGCATTCCGTCACCTTGAGCATCCGCAAGAAACCCGACGGGCAAGCCGTCCAGCCCATGTTCGCTTGCGCGTTGGATGATACTCTCTGGCTCGCGGAAGATGACGCAGTGCGCCACGTGCTCGACAGGCACTTTGCCACTTTTTACCAGCCCGAGCGCACGCGCATCGACGCGCCCAAAGGCACCTACACCTTCGTGGCCCAGTGCGGCGTGAGCGGGGTCATTCTCGGCCCGCCTAATTATCACGGTTATCAGGATCAGCTTCGCAAACTGCACGCTGAGCGGTTTGCGCGGATGCCTTTCGACGCTTTCAAACAACGGGTCAAAATCGTGCGCGATGACGCAGTGGTGAAACAATGGCTCGAAGAGCAAAGTTGGAAGACCGAATACCTCTGCCTGAACCTGCCGGAGCCTTTAAAACTTGGCTCACGTGAGGAAGCCGAAAAACATTTTCGCGCCACGCATCTGGCGAACATCATCAAGCCGGTGGAGAGTTTCCACCTTGGCGGCACGGCCAGCCGCAACCTGCGTTCGCCCGCTTTGGCGCGCCTGATGCGCCATGCGTGGGAAGAGCAAAAACGCTTTCCGCTCCAGGTGGCCACCGTCCTCAGCCAGAAATTCGCGGCCCACGGCCTCCATTTTTTTAAGGTCAATAAATCCTTCACGCACGTCGCGGTTGCTCGTCCGCATTATCTCGATCTGGAGGCCGTGCCGGTGTCCGAAGGGGTGAAACGCATCGTGACGTTCATCAACCATGACCCGAAGTGCACCCGGCGACGTTTGCTGGAGGCGCTCGCTCCCGCCGCCCCAGCCGCGGGCGTGGAAGGCGCGGCGGTTGAAGCGGGGAGCTCGCCGGAAGCCACCGCGATCATTGGGGACCTGCACTGGCTGATTCATCAGGGCCACGTCATCGAGTTCGCTAATGGGTTTCTGGAAACGGCGAAAAAGCCCGTTGCCAAGCCGCCAAAAACCGCCGCCAGCCCGCCAGCCGGCTCGCCCCCGACTCAAAGCGCTGCCGCCCCGGAGTTGGCCGTCGAACCAGCCTCCAGTCCGGCCGCGGTCGAGCCGTTGATGCCGCCGGTTTCGAGTACGACCGCCGCGGCTGCCGTCCCACCGCCGGCCGCCGAAGCCACGGCGCAGCAGGCGGCAAGCGACCACGCGGGCGGTCAAGAAGCCGGCCAGCCCGGCGGTGATTGAGTGGATCCATTAGTTGGGAGAGTTCGGGGTCGAGTGATCGGAGCACGTATGAAGTCTGGAATTTGCCAGGCAGGGATCGCCGTTTGCCTGTTAGTGGTGGGGGCGGCCTTCCCTGGCCGCGCCGCCGAGAAGAACACCCCGGCTGAGCCGAAAGCCAAGCCCGGCGCTGAGGAAACCATTGATGCGCAACAAGCGTTGCGCTCCTATCTGCAGCTCCAGGAACAACTCCACAACGCCTTGTTGACCATCGAGCAGAGCCGGCAGGAAGCCGACGCGGAGGCCAAACGCAACGCCGAAGCCATCGCTGAGCGCCTCAAGTCGCTCGAACTGGCGCTGGACTTTCAGCGCGAAAGACAGGAGCGCAATCTGGAGGCCATGCGCGGTACCAACCACTTCATGCAGGTCTTCACCGTGATCTTTGCCGTCCTTGGCCTTTTGGGCATCTGGCTGGCCTCCTGGTTCCAAGTGCGCGCGATGAACCGGCTCGCTGAAATCGCGACCGCCCTGGCTCCCGGGCCGGAACTGGGTCCGGGCCGTCGGGCCGCGGCGGCGCTGGCGGGGGGGCAGACGCCCCTCGTGGCCTTGAATCCCAGCGAGCAAGCCAGCGGCCGCTTGTTGGGGGCCATCGAACGGCTCGAAAAACGCGTCCACGAATTGGAAAGCAGCACTCACCCATCCCTCCCCGCCCAAAACCAGCGGCAGGACGATGCCCCCCGCTCCATTCTGACTGCGAGCGCGACGGACTCCGGCCACGATGAAAAAGCGGAACGGATTTCGCTCATGCTGGGCAAAGGCCTGGCACTCTTGAACCTCGAACAACTGCCGGACGCCGTGGCCTGTTTCGATGAGGTGATCGCGCTCGATCCGCGCAACGCCGAGGCGCTGGTGAAAAAAGGCGCGGCCCTCGAACGGCTAAAAAAACCGGAGGAGGCGATCGAATGTTACGACCGGGCCATCGCCGCGGACCATTCCATGACCCTGGCCTGGCTCTACAAGGGGGGCGTCTTCAACCAGCTCGAGCGTTTCAGCGAGGCGCTGCAATGTTACGAACAGGCCTTGCGCACGCAACAGAAGACCCCGCTGGCCTAAGCTTGCGTGGAACGCCAAGGGGCCGCCGTGGCGCAAAGCATCCGGTGCCAGCCCCAGCTTAGTTCCAAGCCGACCCAGCCTTCGCGCGCTCCGCTTCCAATTGTTTCTGGGTCAGCGCGATGCTGGCCTTGATCAATTCGCGGTTCTCTTCCGATCTCGCGGCCAGCTCTTTTTCCAAGTCGGCGATGCGCTGCTCGTAAAGCTGGAGCCGTTCTTCCGACTGGTTCTGAATTCTGGCGAAACGCAGTTCGAGTTGCGTGACCACCAGTTCGGCCACCTGCTGCGTGTTGAGCAAATGCGCCCGTTGCGATAACAATTCCTGCACCAGCTCGTTGGTCAGCAGATGGGCCAAGTGGGGCGCCAGTCCCGCGCGCACGATGGCCAGCGCTTTCATGATGCGTTGCTCGGTTTCGTCCATCTGGCGCCGCCACTGCTCGACATTCGTGGTCTGCGGCCAGGCCTGGCCCAACAACAAGGCCGGGTGCGCTGTTTGCCCGTTGCCGGCGGATGCCGCCACCGCCGTATCGACCGGCATAAAGACGGTCTGATTGCGCGAGGGACTTAAGATTACGGTGTACGCGCCCGGCTGGTTTGAAGAGTGCGCCAGCGGGAGCGCGCGGTGGGGCCTCTTTCTCAATCCTCGCCAAAGAATGAGCAACCCGGCGACACTCACCCCAGCCCACACCCAGGGATCATTCCGGCCCGGAACCCGCATCCGCGCCCAGGTTGTTTCCAGCCAATCGCGCGCTCCGGCCATGAGTTGTACAACGCTGGGTGACTCCAAGCCAGGCGACGTTTCCGGTTGCGGCTCCGCGTTCCTGGCCTTGAGTTGGTCGAGGGCGGCCTTGCTCCTGGCATCGATCCGATCCCCGATTTTGACGATCACCTGGCCCGCTTGGTAACGGTCGGCCGCCTGGATTGACTGGGTGGCTCGTGCGCGACTCTGGCGCGTCAACCTTTCGTCGAACTGGCAGTTCTCCTTCAGCAAACCGGCGAGAAAATTGGCCACCCCCTGTTCTTCCCCGGAAAAACGCCGCTTCAGATCAGCCCGGGCCTGGCTCAGCGTTGGCATTTCCGCGAATGACATCAGGGCGCTCTTTTTCTCGACCACGCTCAGGTCCAGCGACGCCTCCGTCTGTTTCACCGAAAACATCCGTACTTGCTCCTGGCCGGACTTCGCCGCCGGTGGCAGCGTGTCCGCCCGGATGTGGCGGTCCATGGCGGCCCGGAGCTTGGCGACCCACTCGGATTGAACCGCCTCGTCCGGCTCGCCCTGCGCCCAGGCCGTCGTCAGCCGGCCGCTCAGGGGAAATGTCCGCTGCTGGTTTTGGAATGCCGCGACGAACTGTTGGAAGCGCGGGCTGGCCATCGTTTGCGGGTTCAACTTGCGCCGCTGGTAAGCCCCTTCCAGGGCGTCCTGAAACTTCTCCCGCGCGCGCGTGAACGTGAAGCGCAAGTTGGATTCCACCTCGTCGATGGCGGTGGCATGGAAAAAAAAGATGGGCGGCACACCCTGGGCTTGCTGCTGCCGAAGTTGCTCCGTCCGCTCCGGGTCGGTCACGATCAACTCTACGGGCGTGACGATCTCATTCGTGGCGAAGTCGCCGATTTTGAAGTCGGGCAGCGGCGGGAATTGGCCTGGGGAGCGAGCGGTCATCGCCACGAGAGCAATCAGTCCTCCCCAAAAACATCGGGCGGTTGGCATCGCGAATGGACGGCTCGAACTGATGGCCTCCAGCGATAAAGACGAAACCGCCGGGAAGCAAGTCCGAAAAATCGTGCCGACCGCAGCGCCCTCAAACATTTTTTCTGCCATTAAGCGAAGATTTTTTGCTAATCCCAATCCCCGTTCATCCGAGCAAAAAGTGAAACATGTGTTACGATCGCTCAAATGTTTGGCTTGCCCATTCATCCGTTCAGCATTTCCCTGCAGCCAACTCCCCCGACCCAAATCGAGGTTCGTCCGCGCCAATCTTGATCCAACGGCTTGCCCGCAGGCCGGTGCATCGGCGGCGCGGCCGGCTGCGGCCAAGCTGGCCCTAGCGCCTGCCTCCCGTGCGCGGACAGCCACGCAGGGCGCGGCCTCCTCACGCGATCCGGGAACGCCGCCTTCAGGCGGCAGCCTCCGCAGACAGCCCATGCAAGGCGCGGTCTCCTCACCGCGCCGATGCCCGAACCAACCGCTGCTCGGTTCGATGTGGCGGAAGTGGCTAAAAGCGGCTGCGTGGACGCTTGCCTTCCTGCAACCGCCCCAGCGGCCGTGCGCAGCACCTCACAGTGAGACATTTGATAACTCCCTCTCGCTCGACGAGGTTGCCGAGCCATCCCCAAAAAACCGTCTGGCGGGGACGCCGAAACACAAACCCGGCACGGCGAGGCTCCCGCCGAACCGTGGCTTCGCTTTCGACTATTTGGCGCCTTTCGCGGTTCCGCCACAATTGCCGCAAGCCTCTGCACCCAAGCGGCTGAGCGCGGATTCCAGACCCCAGCTTTTCCCCACTTCTGCATTCTTCATTCTGCCTTCTGCCTTCGCT
>WNGK01001246.1_pt1 | contig 30416 bp, 26 predicted proteins | sample 5400601 | NCBI WGS metagenome assembly WNGK01 (sample SAMN13153376, study PRJNA577476) | soil metagenome | isolation source: 60 cm soil or saprolite under Garry oak tree replicate 1 | place: USA:California | collected 2016-06-15 | reverse complement strand
CCCTCGTGGATCAGCCCGAGCAGGATGTGCTCGGTGCCGATGTAGTTGTGGTTCAGCATCCTGGCCTCTTCCTGGGCCAGGACCACCACCCGCCGTGCGCGGTCGGTGAAGCGCTCAAACATGTCGTGTCCTCCGGGCCACGGCCCCGGCGGCCAGGGCGTTCCTGCCCTGCTCGGTGAACCAGATCGTGCCGCCCGGCCCGGCCGTGATGTCCGCCGGGATCATGTGAGGCCTCCGGGGGAACTCGGTGAGGACGCCGCCGGTCGTGATCCGCCCGATCCTGTTCCCGTAGAGCTCGGTGAACCAGAGGTTCCCGTCGGGACCGGCGGCGATCGCGTTGGGGCAGGCCCCCGCCGTGGGCACGGGATGCTCCTTGACCTGGCCCGCCGTGGTGATCCGCCCGATCCTGTTGCCGTTGCACTCCGTGAACCACAGGTTGCCATCGGGTCCGGGGGCGATGCCCTCGGGCTCGCCGGCGGACGTCGGCAGCTCGAACTCGACGATCACGCCGTCGGTGGTGATCCGCCCGATCCTGCTGGGGTATTCGGTGAACCACAGGTTCCCGTCCGGTCCGGCCACGATGTCCTCCGGGTAGCTGAGGGCCTGCGGCAGCGGGAACTCGGTGATGTTCCCGGAAGGCGTGATGCGCCCGACGGCGTTGCCGATCCACTCGGTGAACCACACGTTGCCGTCGGGTCCCGCCGCGATGCCCCACGTGACCGTGCCGGAGGTGGGCAGCTCGAACTGCGTGATCTGGCCGGAGGGCGTGATCCGGGCGATCTCCTGCCGGCTGCGGTACTGCTCGGTGAACCAGAGGTTGCCGTCGGGCCCGGGGGCGATCTCCGCCGGGTTGCCGGCTCCGACGGCGATGGGGAACTCCGTGAAGTTCCCGGCGGAGCCGAGGCGCCCCACCCTGTTGCCCGAGTTCTCCACGAACCACATGCCTCCGTCGGGTCCGAGGGTGATGCCCCAGGGCCCCGCATATCGGGTCGGGATGTCGAACTCCCGGACCGGGCCGGCCCGAGCGGGCAGAGCGCCGATCGAAACGAGCATGATCGTGGTCACGAGGAGCAGTGCTCGCCGCATCGTTCGCCGTCCTTGCTCTTGCCCCGGGCGGGTGCGACCCGCCTCGCCCCGGGGAGTGCCCCAACCTCGCGGCGACGATAAAGGAGAAGGCCGCCGGATGAAAGGCCCACCGGCCCCTCCGCCGTCGCCGGCCGGCCTGATAACGGAGAGAGGCCCGCCGAGACCCGGACTCCGAATGGCAGAGGGCGGCTCAGGCCGCGTGGCTCTTCGGTTCGGCCGATCGAGGGAGCTCCCCGCGTTCGACCGGGGAGTCGCTCCGGCTGCGAGATGTGGCGAAGCGAATCGCCGACACGAGGGCCACCCACGCGATGCCGAGGGCATAGCCGGCGAGGACGTCGCTGAGCCAGTGAGCGCCCAGGTACAGACGGGAGAAACCGACGATCAGTCCGGCCGCCACCGCCAGACCCCAGGAGATCACACGCCTGCGGCCCGTGAAGCTCGCCCCGAGCACGATGGCCGCCATCGCGTAGAAGGCAACGGCCTGCGTGGCATGCCCTGACGGGAAGGCGAAACCCGTGTAGTGGCCGATCCAGGCCGAGGCGGGCGGCCGCGCGCGGCCCACCGGCGGCTTCACGATGTCGTAGGTGACGATCGCTCCGCCGACCGTGACGGCGAGCATGGCGAGCGGGCGCCAGTCGCGCCGCCGCACCAGAAACCACCCACCGATGGCGAGGCCGAGAGGCACGATGACCGCGGTGGAACCGAGCCACGTGGACGCCTTCATCGCCCCGGTCAGCCAGCCGACTCGATGGGCCAGGAGCCAGAAGGTCACCTTCGGATCGACGAGGGCCATCTCGTCGTGGCCCACCACATCCTGGGTGAGTCCCCCGAAGAACCAGGCAGCGAGCGCGGCCACCGCGACGGCGAACGTCAGCGGGAACCCCCGGGGCGTGGCGGGCTCGAGCCGACGGCCCAGCCATGCGACCTGCCTGGGAAAACGCCCACGCACCCAGGCTCCCCCGAGGTAGCCGAGGAGGACGAACCCCCCTCCCCACAGTGCCCCGCCGGCAACGTTGTAGGCGAGGAACGTCGAGTAGTCGACATGGGACATGCCCGCCAGCCCCGGGACCAGGACGCGGAGCGCGGCGGTGAAGCGGCCGAAGAACACCGCGCTGCCCCTGCGACGCCGGACGTAGGCCTGGGCCGCGTCGAGGTGCCTGTCCAGGTGCCGTTTGACGATGGGCAAGCGGCCCACCGTCCCGTGGAGCAGGGCCCTCCCCCACCGTCTGCCGATCAAGTAGCCGGCCGAGTCGCCGACGACCGCCCCCAGCACCGCCGCCGCGATGGCCGCGCCCAGCGAGACGCGTCCCTGGGAGGCGAGCACGCCACCCAGCAGGACCGCGATCTCGCCGGGGAACACGAAGCCGAGGAACGCCGAGGCCTCCAGGGCGGGGACGAGGAAGACGACTGCCAGAGCCGTCCAGCCGTGGAGGCGCAGGATCGAATCGGCCACGCTCCCGAGCACCTGGAAAGGATAGCCAGCGCTCCAGGGGAGCCGGCTAGGCTTGAGGTTGAGTTAGGGCAGGGCGAACGCGTAGATATGCCCGTCGTCCGCGGCCACGTACACCCTCCCGTCGGCCACGGCCGGGGAGGAGTCGTAGATCCGACCTCCGGTGGTGAAGCTCCACACCTCGGCCCCCGTGGTGGCGTCCACCGCGTAGAGGTTGTGGTCGTCCGAGCCCACGTAGGCCACCCCGTTTGCCACTGCCGGGGAGGAGTAGGCGATCGCGCTGGCCGTGGCGAAGCTCCACTGCTGGACCCCGGTGGCGGCGTCGAGCGCATACAGGTCGCCGTTGTCGGCCCCCACGTACACGACGCCGTTGGCCACCGCGGGGGAGGAGAGGACATTGTCGGCGCCCGTGGGGAAGGTCCAGAGCTCGTGCCCGGTGGCGGCGTCCAAGGCGTAGACATTGCCGTTGTCCGCCCCCGCGTACACCACCCCCCCCACCACGGCCGGGGAGGATTCGACCGGGGACCCGGTCGAGAACCTCCAACGCTGGACACCGTTCGACGCGTCGAGGGCTCGGATGCTGTTGTCGTACATCCCGAGGTAGACGGTGCCGTTCACCACCGCCGGCGTGGTGATCATCCCGTGGCGGTTGAAGTAGGTCCAGAGCCTGGCCCCGGTTGAGGCCCGCAAGGCGTACACACCGTGGTCCAGGTCCCCCACATACACCACGCCGTTCACGACCGTGGGCGAGGTGAACAGCATGGGGCCCGGCACCGACACCCTCCAGAGTTCGGCGCCGGTGGAGGCGTCGAACGCAACGACGTGCGAGTCGTCAGACCCCGCGTACACCGCCCCGTTCGCCACCGCCACGGAAGCTTCTGCGAAGCCGCCGGACGACGAGGTCCACAACAACGCCCCGGTTGATGCGTCGATGGCCTTGATCGCGTTCGATGCCACGTACACGACGTCGCCGACCACCGCCGGGGACGTGTCGCCCAGCCCCGCCCAGTAGTTCCACGCCTCGGCCAGGCCCGATACGCTCGAGGTGTCCAGCACGTTCTCGTAGGGGTTGTCGCCACTGTTTGCATCGTCGAAGTGAAACCTCGGCCAGTCGGTGCGCACGGTGAAGGTGGTCTGCGCCGAAAGGCCGGAGCTCTCGCCGATGGCCTCGACGGTGTGAGGGCCGGGCAGGGCAGCCGCCGGGATGGTCACTTTCGTCAGAAAGGTTCCGGCGGGTCCGGTCACCGCGTGGCGGAGGCCCCCTCCGTCGAAGAGCACGTCGATGGTCTCCGAGGCTCCGAACCCCTGACCGCGGAGCGTGGTGGACGTGGTCGGCGGTCCGACGGACCTTGCCAGCTTGATCTGGGCAGCGAGCGGACCGGCGTCTGCCGGGAGGGCCAGGCCGAACGCGATGACGAACGAAACGAGACAACAGGCCAGACGGGTGGGGCGCATCTCCTGCCTCCCTATGGCGGCGGGTTGGGAGCTTACACGGCACGGATCCCCCTGGTCTGTGTGGACGAGGTGGGCTACATCCCGTTCGACCCGGAGGCCGCGGCCCTGTTCTTCGCCCTGGTCTCCTCCCGGTACGAGTGGGCCTCCCTGATCGTGAGCTCCAACAAGACGTTCAGCGCTTGGGCGGAGATCTTCGGAGACCCCGTCGCCGTGGCGGCCATGGTCGATCGCCTCGTCCACCACGCCGAGGTCATCGTGCTGAAGGGCGACAGCTACCGGCTGAAAGGCCGGGGGAAGGAGGTGACCGCCACCACTGAGGTGTCGTAGGTGTAAAGGTTTCGGCCGGCGCTAACTGTCAAGGTTTCGACCGGCGTTCACAACTTGTCACTGACCTCGTAAGGGATATCAGCTGGAGCCAACATCCACAACCAATACCCGCCGGAGAAGTCGAGACGGACCCGACCTGGCAGCCTGAACCCCTCGGGGAGCCACGAAGGCATTGCGGGCGTCCGCTTCACGGCCCGATCCTAGTGGTGTGTCGCTCAAACAGCGTGGTGGGTTGCGAGACCCGAACGCTGGTTCGCCACTGGCGATAAAGAGCGCCGAGCGGTCAATCTGCTGGCGTCGGTGGCACACTCTGCGGCATGAACGGTGCGTCTCGGAGGATCGGCCACCGCGTCCTCGTCGACGGGATGATGGGGTCCGGGAAGAGCACGTTCGCACGTACGCTCGCGGCAGGGACTGGTTTGCCGTTGATTCACCTCGACGTCCACTACTGGAAGCCGGACTGGGTGCGACCCCCGGACGACGAGTGGAGACACCGGCAACGCGCGCTGCTCGCTGGCGAGGCTTGGATCGTCGACGGCAACTACAACGAGACGCTTGCCCTTCGGCTCGAACGCGCGGAAACCGTCGTCTTTCTCGATACTCCTTGGTGGTTGTGCGCGAGTCGCGCGTTTGTGCGGGGGCTTCGCAAGCCCGTTGGCGAGATGCCCGAGGGTTGCGAGGACTCGGCCAACGGACGCTTGCGCGACGAGTGGGGCGGCGTTGGGAGGATTTGGCGCAACCGCCGTTCAGAACCTGAGTACGCACTCTCCGAGATCTTGCGGCACGGGTCTCACACGACGGTGCACGTGCTCCGTTCGCGGCGGGAGGCGAGGGCGTTCCTCGATGCCGTCTGTCGCTAGAGAGCACCATCCCCGCCCGGCGCACAGCGCCGCTCTGCCAATCGGTTCCCTGCTCGCTTCGCGCTCCGATCTGCCCGGCTGTCGTACCCGCCAGATCATTTGTCAGACGGACCACTAGCTCCCTTTGCGTTCTATCGAGCCAGGGGTTGTAGCCTCGCTCAGCATGGAGCTTGAGCAGGTCTGGCCGGAGGTGCAGAAGGAGCTCGCGAGTCGAGGGTTCATGGTCTTTCCCAGCCCGCCCGTCAACATGGACCAGAGCGGGTCCAGTGCGCCATCACCACTTGCCATGTGGCCGCCGGATCGCACCCTGGAGGAGTTCCTCGACCTCGCCGTAGCTCTCTCTATGCGACTCGTGTACGCATGGGAGTGGCGGTTCACCGAGCAGGACCTCGACGACGTCATGGGTGAGTGGGACCAGGCGAGCGAATCCGCCTCCGAGGCCCGTCCACCGAGGCGCCGAGTGGCCGGCTACGTCGGTCGAATCACCTCGATCAACGTTCAGTTCACCTATGGGGGAGTGGTGCACGGCTGGGAGCAGCACGCCCCATGGAAAGCCGAGCTTGAGAGTCTGCGACCGCCTGCGGTTGACGCTGACTCGGACACCGAGGGCTGGGACCAGACCATTCGGAGGTTGAACCGCGATTTCGGGGACAAACGCGAGGCCTGGGTCGATCGCCTGGCTCGCGATGATGCCTTCCAAAGGACCTCGTTCGGCCGAGCCAAGACCGAGGTGGTGCTGCGAGCCATCCCGGAGCTATCAGAGGCGGCGTCCAGGGAAGGGGTCGACATAATCGCCAGCTCTGCAACGAGAAGCTTCGCCCGCGAGATCGGTGCCGACGCCTGGGCGCGGTACAAGTCCGTGATCATTCCCGAGCGAGAGCGAGAGTTGGCCAGACAGGGACGCGAACTGATGGCCAGGGGCATGTCCAGGACCGAGGCCGCGGGGCGGCTGGGAATGGGAAAGGACAAGTTGGGCCGGCTCCTCGCGCAGTACCCGGACGGCGATTGACCAGGGGCGCGGAGGGAGGACACGGAACGCGGCGATGGGGGGGCGCATCTTTCGGGGGCGACTGTCCGGTTTCGACCCCGCCCTTATCCTAGCCCGCAGACCGGTTGACGGGCTAGGATAAGGGTGGCATCGAAACCGGACAGTCGCCCGGAACGCTCCGACCAGCCCAACGGACCCCCCTCTTCTCGGCTCCTGCCGGCCCATCCGGGTTTGGGGGGGGTTGGCAGCTCGACCGCCAGGATAAGGGCGGGGCGGGGGGGGTCGAAACCGGACACCCGCCCCCCTGGCAACGCTGGGCCAGGCCAACGCACCCCTTCTCTGTTTGGGCTCCTGCTGGCCGATCGGTTGGCTCCCCCGGTGACGAAACCGGATAGCGCTCCGCAGGCTTGACACCAACGCAGGCCGTCAACTATGTTGTTCTCGCGGTCAGGAGGGCTGCCTTTTCCGGCGGTCCGTGCTCCCCCTCGGGGAAGCCCTGGTCGCATTCTCTTTGCCGGAGGTGTGGGTGCATCTTCTCTACGTCGATGAGAGCGGGGACGTCGAAAATCCAGGTGAACACTTTGTCCTTGGTGGGGTCGCCCTCCACGAGAGCGACCTACTGCACATGCGCCGTCGGGTCGAGCGAATAGTCAACCGGTACCTGTACGAGCACGTTCGAGGAATCGAGCTACACGCGAAGCCGATACGCACTGGGTCGGGGGCATGGGGACGAATCCCTAAGCCGGTAAAGGCGGGACTCCTTCGGGATGTTCCTCGCCTCCTTGGGTCATTCGTTTCGCCGTCAGGGCACCCATACGCCCTATTCGCTGTCGCGAAGGCTCCCGGCGCTATCCCAGGTGCCGACCCGTTGGAGCGGAGCTTCGAAGAGCTTCTACTCCGGTTCACTCAGATGCTGGTTCGCCAGCATGACGAGCTCCTCCTAGGGCTGGTTGTCGCTGACAAGGCGAAATATGAAAAGACATTGCAACCCATCGTAAGCCGCTGGCGAGAGTCCGGAACCCGCTTCTCAAAGCTCACGCGACTCGTCGAGGTTCCACTCTTTGTCGACAGCGGGGCGACCCGGCTGACTCAGCTGGCCGACTTCGTTGCACACGCTGTCTTCCGGTACTACCAGGCGGACGACGCTTCACTAATCACTCCGATGCTACCCGCATTCGACGCTGATGGTGGAGTCATGCACGGTCTCGTTCACCTGACCTCTCGTCGGGGTACTTGCGGCTGCATGGGCTGCGTCACTAGGCGAGATGCCCTTCGCGCCGCTCGAAGCCCCCGGTAGGTGATGGACTCGACTGAAACATCGGCAGCCATATACCCCCCAAGGGCGCTTCAGTGGGTCCCTTTGGGGACTTCCTCTTCGATGAGTTGCCGGCCCGGACTCATGTCAGATCGGAGGAACCGCCCGAAGCAGAACAGCGCATGGTCGACTTGGCGCTCGAACTCCGGCCGCGCCGTGCCACTCAGCTGGACAACGAATCGCCGAAACCGCAGGTATTCGTTGAATGAGGCCGTGGCCGCGGCGCTCAGGTCTTGGCTGGTCAGCATGCCCGCGATGCGTCGCCAGGCTGTCCATGCGTTTACGTCGTAAATCGGGACTTCGGACGGCCAGGCGATGTGACATAGCATTACCCGGTACACGACCCCACTGGCTGTCGCCAGCGATGCCGTGTTGTCATAGAAGGCTTGGAGCGCCGGCACCGAGAAGGGGCTGGTTCTTGCAGAGTTCAGCTTGTCGAGGCCTACCCTCTTGGCCGCTTCCAGCGCTGCTTTCTTCCCCTGTGTAGCCTTCCACTTCATCAGCGCCTCTACGTTGGCCTCGGTCAGCGTTTGGCCGCGTCGAATGTTCTCCTCGTAGGCCACGTCCCATTTCTTTCGATACAGCCTGCTCCACGACCGCACAAACTTAGGCGCGGATCCCAGAGTCAGCGCGGGCAGGTCGAACCTCAACGATGACGAGTCCGGGGCAACCAATCTCTTCCGCCTCCTTTTCTTCATTGGGCCTGGGTGCTACTCCCTCCGTCCCCCAAGCCTGGCTCACTGCATCCGAGCTTCGCCTGGTAAATGGCGCAACATAGGACATCGTCCCGGGAAGGTTCGATCCGACGGCTCAGCAAGGATTCCCGGGCATACTCCCCGGCGGCGTGCGTGATGTTCTGCCGTAAGCCTGGCCTCGGAATGGATGTCGAGGCCGAGAGGACGTCTCCTAGCGTGCTTGGCGCCACCCCCGCCGCCCGCGCCACGGTTCGAAGACCCCGGCTTGCCACCAGGTCGGTCAGAACAGGTACCACAAGCAGCCAGAACTGATCGTCCTCCGGGTAATCGTAGTCGTTCAGGTATTCGCCCTCGTCCGTCACCAGATGGTGGATGCGGTTCTCCAAGTCGTTCGACTCCTTCCCGATGTGCCGGACCAGTCCGCGCATCGACACGACCTCACGCCTTCGGAGCAGTCCGACCGTCGGACCTCGGCAGGGCCAGCCCTCCGGCCCCGCACTCTTGGACTCGGTGTGGTTCAGGTACTCGACCAGGACGTCCCGATAGGTCTTCACCCGAGCCAGCCGATAGCCTCCAGTCGCCCCGACCGTCGTGATCCGGTAAGCGATGTGCTTCGGGTCGAAGCGGTTGAACCAGGCCATACGGGTCCACCCCCGTGGGTCCCGCTCGTACGGGGCGACCAGAACGAATCGCTTCGGGTCCTCGTCGGATGGGTAGCCCCCCCGACCCTCCACGAAAGCCACGAGCATGAAGTTGAAGGGCTTCACGGCGTCGGCGTAGGGCCGCCTTCGGTTGAATCCGGCGAAGGCGTCCAGCAGGCCGGGGCTGCTGCAGGAGATCCGGGAGACCGCCGGCCGATCCAGCCATTCCGGCCCCGAGCCCTTCCGGCTGAGGTCGGTCCGGATCAAGAGTTCCCACGCCTCGATGATCCAGCTCCGGTCGGCGGATTCCGGGTCGAGCGGGTTGAGGAACTGCGCCAAGCCGTGCTCCTTCGCGTCCACCACGTCGGAGGGATCGCCAGGCTCGTCCGTGTCGGTATCGGCCAGGTCGGGCGACCCGACGACGGTCGGCCCGCGCCGGCGGCCAGGGAGGTACAGGGCGTAGCGCTTGGCACTGATGGCGAAGCATCGGACGGCCCGCCGGCCCGCTTTCGCCTCGGGGTCCGCGTAGTTCTCCTCCGTCAGCTTGAGAAGCTCTGGGACTGCCGTCCGATCGTAGGGGTTCAGCTGGTTGAAGCCCTCCCGGATGAGATCGACCTCTTCCCAGCTCCGCGCCCGAACCGCGTCGCCTCGTCGCCCCCGGTGCGGCCCTCCGAAGCATCGCACCAGCCCGCCCGTCTCGGTCGCGACGATGGCCATGGAGTCGGTGTCGCAGAACGCATAGGCCCCCAGCTTGCCGTCGGGTCCGAGGACCAGGCGCTCCAGCATGGCCAGCATGAGCCGGGCCCCGGCCGCGACCGTGGCGGCCAGGGGCGGGAAGGAGAACTCGCCGGGATCCTCCGGGGAACGACTCTTGACCATGAACGAGCGGAGGCCGAAGACCTGAAGGTCCTTGGTCGATCGGCCGAGCAGCTCGTGTCGGATCATCTCGGCGAAGATGCCGTAGGCCAGGGAGTTCGCGAGCGTCTTCGGGAACCGATCCAGCCGGTCGCGTTCCTCCTTGGAAAGCGACGGGTCGGGGGGCGTGCGTCGCTGCTCGACCAGGGTCCTGAACAGGTTGCTGTCCGGGTCGTTCGGATCCACCTCAACCGCACCGAGCAGCCTGACCGATCGGAGGCCATCGGCGACGCCGTGCGGAACCACCCGGATCACCCGTCGGATGTCCGGGGTCCGGCCGGTGAGGAGCTTCGAGGCGCCCGCGTCGGCGATCGGATACCACAGAGGCTCCGAGCAGTGGAAGTGATTCACCCCGATGCCCCACGGCCCGTCCGAGCCGGAGTAACGGGCCCGGACGGGGAGCACGTCGCCGGCCGGCACGATCTGGACCAAGACGTTCAGGCGCCGCCAGGTCGGTTTCCTCAGGCAGGCCGCTACGGTCAGTCCGTCGATCCACTTTCGGACCTCATCAGCCGGCTCCTCCTTCGCATCGATCCGCCCGGCCCGGAGCAGGTCCCAGGCGCCGGTCAGGACGGCCACCGTCGGATACATAGCCGTGAAGTCGACCGTAGCCACTGGGACGGGCACCTTCCTGATCCGGCACTCGGCCCGGCCGCCGTAGTACCCGACCATCCCGAGCCCCAGGACCTCGTGCCAGGGCATGCCCCTCGGGTGCTCGCCAAGTCGCTTTCTGGGCGGTGCGATCTTCATGGCCCCGAGGTACGCCTTGCCGATGGAGGCCGCGCTGAAGGCGTTCTCGGCCTTGAGCTCGATGGGGTGCCGCCGAAGCTCGGCCATAGTCTTCTCCCAGAGCTTCGCCGTGACCTCGACATCTCGCCGGTTGTACTCGAGGTATCGATGGGTGATGACGCCGTGCCTACGGGGCTGTGCCTTCCCGACAGTCAGGTCGAATGCCTTCGCGGCGTCGTCGAGGCGGTAGTTCCGGTCGGACAAGGCAAAGGCCATGGTGTGCAAGTCGAGCAGGCGCCCGTGCCCGAACTCGCCTCCCGGGTTGGTCAGGCGGATCAAGTGACGCTTGGCGTCGATCGTCTTGACCTCGACCCGGGAGCGGCGGTAGTTCTCTGTCCCGGGCCGGCTCTTCAGATTGGACATCACGAGCGAGAATCCACCGTCGAGTCCGTCGAGCTCCCGCCACCGCCGGCTGTCGGAAACCCTCCATCCGAGTGCCAGGCGGGACACGTCGAAGGGCACGTTGTAGCCCGCGACCACGAGGTTGAACTCCCGGGCGTAGCGAAGGACCGTCTCGGCGAAGCTTCGTCGGGAGAGAAGAACCATGTTCCATGCCGCGTCCATGACCTCCGGGTCCGTGGCTGCTGGCCGGTGCTCGGCGTGCCGCCGCAGCCTGGCGAAGCCACGGGGGTCGCGTTGTGGCAGGTCGTCGGCGTGGATCAGGTACTCGACGGCGCACGCCATGCGGGGCACGCCATCCTTCCAGGCCACACGGTAATACCGGGCCGATCCGAACAGGAAGCGTTGTGAGGGGTCGGTCGTCGTCTCGGTGTCGAAGACGAGGACGTGTCGCGGCTCTAGGAGCCGCTTGGCAAGGCGCTCACGCTCGGCCGGCCCTCGGGACCGGGGACGGCGTGTCCATGCCCGGACGGCGGTCCAGAGGAAGTCGTGCTCGGCGATGGATCATGATGCCTCGCCCAGCTCTATCTCGGCCAGTATCCGGGCTGCCTTCGCCTCCGCTTCCGCCAACCGTTGGTCGAGGCCGTCGGCGATAGCCCTCGCCGCTGCGGCGTCCTTGCAGGACCCGAGGTCGAGCATGAAATCCAGCAGGGCGTCGGAAACCACGAGGAAGCGGAAGCCTGCGGGAAGCAGGGCCTCGAAGTCCCGCTCGGTCCGCACACGGAGCAGGCCAGCGATAAACGGCTCGTGCTGGGCGATGATCCACCACGGATCGACGGTCATCGTGCCGGCCAAATCCGCCAAGCGGTCGATGATGGTGTCGGCCGTCTCCTCCAGCCTCCGGAGCTTCTTGACCCACGGGCCCCCTTCCTGGGGGAGGGGAAACAGCGCCGTCGCGTAGCGGAGCGTTCTGGCGATCGTGCGCAGGAGCCGCGTCAGGCGAACCCGGTCGTTCCGGGTGAACCGAGTTTTCTCACGTGATCGCACCGCCCGAACCCTTCCCCGTCCCGGGTACTTGCGGTTGCGTCGGTCCCGACCGAAGGGATCGGGAACCGCTCGCAGGAGGCGTTCGGCCGGAGGGGTCAGGACGTTGAACACCCGGCCGAACCCGAAGGCGATGCGCTCCTCCAATTCGGCCCGGCGACGGAATTCCGGGCTGCCGCATGCCCGGCGGAGTGCCACGGCGAGCGTTTCGAAGGTGCCCCACACCATGCCCCACAGCACGTCGGGCCGTCCGTGGGGCCCGTCCCGGTGCGAGAGGTTGACCCCGGCGTCGTACTGGCCGCTGGTGAAGGCCGGGTGGCAGCCGGGCACGCACATAGGGTAGGTGATGTCCGGGACGTTGGCCTCGCCGGCGATGTGGTTGTCATCGAAGTCCTCAGCCCGGGTCACGTCGCAGGTCATGCACAGCCCTCGTTTCATTCGGCTCTCCTCCTCAGGCCGCGAACTGGTAGATGGATTCGAAGTCGGGCTCGTAGATGTCGAGGGCGTCCTGGATCGTGTCGGCGTCCGTGGGGAGCTCGACCCCGCCGACCCGGGCTCCCTGGAATGCCCGCAGCTTCGACTCGTCCCCGGTCCTGGCGAACTGTTTGACGGCGTTCCAGTACTCCCCGAGCTTCGAGGCCTTTCGGGAACCCCGAACGTCGATGGCTCCGACCCTGCCGTCCGGATGGATCACCGGCATCTGACGGTACAAGCGGTCGGCCCTCGTCGGGACCAGCCGCCCGAAGGCATCGCGTTCCACCGCGGGGCCCGCATAGCTCCTCACGGTTTCCACGCTCACGCCAACGCGGCGGGCGGCCGTGCGGACGGTCAAGTTCTCATCCCGGGCCAGGGAGACGGTTCGAAGCGACAGCTCCCAGGCCAGCCGGGACTGTGGCCGCAGGGCTTCCAACTGTGCGCGGTTCCGGACGATCATGCGGTCTGCACCTCCCTCTGAACCCCTCCCTGTGATTGTCCATGGACCCACTGACACTCCTTTGGAAGCCGCCAGGCCCAGCCCGGATCGATGGCCACGGCGTAGCGGTGCTTCGGCTCCGTGCGCACCCGGCCTGCCTCCACACCGGTCCGGCGAAGGTGGCCCACGTCGTTCGATCCGAAGGCGTCCCACACGGACCGCGGATGCCGCTCTCGGCCGTGGATCAGCAGCGAAGCTTCGGCCTGGGTTCGGCCCAGGTATCGGAATCCGGCTGCCCGGTAGATCGTTCCGTCATGGCCTACGGCCGGATCGGCGAAGGTCACCAAGACCTTGTGCCGGCCTTCCCGCCGGAGCATCCGCACGACCACCCCAAGGACCCGGCTCTCGGCGTTTCGGGGCAGCCGGTCCGACAGCCACAGCCGAGACAGAGTGAGCACATCAGCGGGGCGAGCCGCGACGAAGAGCCGGTGGGCGTGACGGGCTCCGGGGGTGAACACGGCGGCGCCTTCCAGCCGGCAGCCGAGGTACACCCCGAAGGCCCGGGAAGACGCCGCAGGGGTGGAGTGCGTGTAGTGGTTGCGCTCGATCAGGTCCCGGACCTCGGACAACGGGACCTCGCGGACCTCAAGGCGCTTGTTGATGGAGCGTCGGGGTCGGACTTGCACCGCCCTTTCCGCGGTGGATGCCGCGGCGTCCTGCTCGCTGAACGACCGACGCACGTTCGATCACTCCCCGGCCAGCAAGGCCCCGACTGACGCGATGGGCTCGGCCGCGCCGGCCAGTCGGGTCCCCAGGCTCCGGGCCAAGTCCTCACCGAGGACCAACCGGCAAGCCTCGGCGGCCTCGTCCTCATCGCCCAGAAGGCCCGAGCCGTCCTCCATCGCAGTGACCACCCGCCGCAGGAACGACGCCACCTTTCGCTGGCGGGCCCGATCCGCCCCGGAGAAGACCCGGGCCCCGACCTGGACGAGGGACTCCCGGACCGACTCCTCCGGGAGCTGTCCGGGCTTGCGCAGGGCCGGGTAGACATACGTGCTCCCGCCCCGGCTGACGGTGCGATCGGTCGGGGCGATGGCCGCCTCGTGCTCCAGTGCCTCCCGGATCTTCTGCACGGTGCTCGGGGAGAGACCGGCCCGGGAGGCGACCTGCATGTTCGGGGTGTCCGGGCTGGTGGTGAGCAGGTGGGCGGCGAAGGCTTCCTTGTCCCGCAGGGTCAGCGCCTTGCCGTGCAGGGCGTTCGCCTCGAACGCGGCGGCGTACAGGTCGCCGTCCGCCGGAGCCTCGACCACCCGAGCCTTGATCTTCTCCCGCCCGGCGTTCTGGTGGGCCGCGATCCGGTGCAGGCCGTCTTCGACCAGGAACCGGGAGCCCTGCCTGACGACTGTGATGGGCGGCAGGCTGTCCAGCGCTTCGGCCAGGGCGGCGACGTGCTCGGCCTCCAGTCCGCCCACCCGGACCTGCATGGCCGGGTCCATCGCCAGCTTGGCCATGGGCACCTCGATGACCTTTTCGGTTGGCATCCAATCCTCCAATATGTAGGTTCCACCAAGCCCTGTGGTTCACTGGGAAGGCGGGCGGGCCATCCGAGACCATTGTAGCCTTTGACCAGCACGAACGCTAGGGCTCGGCCTGGATTGGCTGGCCGGTCGAACGCCTGTTGGCGTCGTCATCCTGCCGGGTCAGAAGTGATAGGGTCACAATCACAAGGAGATGCCCCCGCGGTGCTTGCGACACCCGGGGGCCGGCACAGGAAGGGGGTACCTTCCCATGCAGAAGGACCGTACCGCACTCACCGTCTCCCCCGAAGGCGTGCTCGTCGTCTCTGGCTACGCCACGTCTCTCCGGGTGGAACGGGGGCATCTGGTCGTTCGATCCGGGACCGGGCGGGACATCCGGGAGGGGCGGCTCAGCAGGGTGGCCCGACCGAAGCTCAAGCGACTTGTCTTGATCGGACGGGGCGGGTTCCTCACATTGGAGTCGCTGGCCTGGCTGGACGGGATCGGTGCCAGACTCGTGCACGTCTCCAGGGACGGCCGGATCCTCGCGACCTCAGGAGAGTTCGGACTGGACGACCCGAGACTCCGCCGGGCGCAAGCCCTCGCGGCGACCAACGAGGCCGGGGTAGAGGTCTCCCGGTTCCTCATGCGGCGGAAGCTCGACGGACAGGCAAGGGTCCTGGCCAGGATCGACGGAGCCTCCGATCCTGCATCCGCTGTCCAGGAGGCCCTCGGCCATGTCGAAGCAGCCCGGAGCCTTGACGACGTGCGAAGGACCGAGGCCGAGGGGGCGCTCGCCTACTGGACCGCCTGGGCCAACCTGCCGGTGACCTTCGGGAAGGCACACGCAAGCCGGGTCCCCGAGCATTGGCTGAGGTTCGGGAAGCGGGGCTCCCCGATCACTGGCCAGCCCCGTCTCGCGGCCAACCCCGCGAATGCTCTGCTGAACTATTGCTACGCCCTGCTGGAGGCCGAGTGCCGGATCGCCTGCCTAGCGGTCGGCCTCGACCCGGGCCTCGGGATCATCCATGCCGACCAGAAGGCCCGGGACTCCCTGGCTCTGGACCTGATGGAGGCCGTCCGGCCGGAGGTCGATGCCTTCGTGCTAGACCTCCTCCGAACCCACACATTCGGCGGGAAGGACTTCCACGAGACCCGGGAAGGCGTGTGCCGCATCCTGGCCCCGCTCACCCACCACCTGGCGGAGCGGGCTCCCGAATGGGCCCGGGCGGTGGCTCCGGTCGCCGAGAAGGTCGCGAAGATGTTGGCCGATGGCTCTGGCAAGCGGTTCTCCGTGCCGACCGTGCTCACGCAGGATCGGCGGTCGGCCGGACGTGACGGTCTGAGGCGGGGTCCCCGAGCGACGGTAAGGACCACCGCACGCCCCTTGCCGTCCGCGTGCCGAAGCTGCGGCCTTGTCCTGGACACGCCGGGCCGGACCTACTGCGACGAATGCCTGCCGAAGGATCGGCGGGGACGGACTGCCGCGTTCTCGGCAGCGGGGCCGGCTGGGCTGGCGCGGCTGCGGGCTCAGGGGATCGACCCGAGCCAGAGCCCGAAGGCCAAGCGGAAGATGGGGAGGGCGAACGCCCGGAACATGCGTGAGGTCCACGCCTGGGACCGAGAGCACGAGCGGCCCGACACCGAGATTTTCGTCCGGGAGATCCTGCCCGGACTTCAGGGCCTCCCGCTTCGGAGGCTGGCCGCGGCGACCGGGCTCTCGATCCAGCACTGCGGGCTGATACGGCGGGGGCTCCGGGTGCCTCACCCGAGGCACTGGGATGGATTGCGAAGAGCCGCTGCTCAAGGGCCAAATACGAGCCGTGTCGTTCCCTCGGCATAGACTTCGGCGGGAAAGGGGAGAGGGACCAAGATGCCACCCAGGCCAGCAGCGAACCCAAGGGAACGCCTCCACGACGGGCCAACAACCCACGACATCATCCTCGGAGACAGCAGGGAGATGCCCGAGCTGAAGGACGAGTCGATCCATCTTGTGGTGACCTCGCCGCCGTATGCGAACCTCAAAGAGTATGAGCCGGACAACCCCAGCCAGCTCGGCGACATCGACGACTACGAGAAGTTCCTCGACGAGCTCGACAAGGTCTGGGCCGAGTGCTTCCGGGTCCTTGTTCCGGGAGGACGTGTCTGCTGTGTTGTAGGAGATGTGAACATCGCTCGATCGAACGGAGGCCGGCATTACGTCCTGCCCCTCGCGTCAGACATCCGGATCCGCGGTCGCCGCATCGGCCTTGACCACCTACAAGGCATCCTCTGGTACAAGGTCGCGAACATCAAGCTCGAAGCTTCGAAATCAAGTCGATACCTCGGCAAACCAAACCTCCCCGGCGGGATCATCAAGAACGACGTCGAGCACATCGTCTTCTTGCGCAAGCCTGGATACCGCTCTCCGTCTGCCGAGATGGAGTCGCTCAGTTTCATTCCTACTGACCAGTACGTTCAATGGTTCCGAACGATCTGGGACGACATCCGCGGGGCATCGCTGCGGCATCATCCGGCGCCATTTCCCCTAGAGCTCGCCGACCGCCTCGTCAGGATGTTCTCCTTCGTCGGAGACGTGGTGCTCGATCCTTTCGGAGGCACGGGGACAACGGCTCTATCGGCGCTCAAGGCGAGCCGATCGTCGATCACATATGAGGTGGAGCCGAAGTATTTCGAGCTCATCCGAACGCGGCTTTCCCAGACGGACATCCTGATGACCCCGGACGTGAGATTCCACACCCGGGGACCTGAGGGCACCACAACCCTCTGACGCGACAGTGGAGCGGATCCCCCCCCGCGTCTTTCGGAAAGCGGTTCTGAGCTTCTGGGATACACGTACCGTTCAGCAAGCGGCGGCGGTCAGGGATCAGGGGGCACGATCGGCCGTCACCGGCGGTGCCCAGATGGACGGCTTCGCCCGGAAGCTCGAAGAGTTGATGATCCAAGTGGGGGTCCCACGACTCAACATCTTCAACCGACGGCGTGTGGAACTCCCCGGGTACTTCCGGCCCACGAAACAATGGGATCTCCTCGTGGTGAGCGGGCGCGAGCTCGTCGCCGCGATCGAGCTCAAATCCCAGGTGGGGCCATCGTTCGGCAACAACTTCAACAACAGAACCGAGGAAGCCTTGGGGGCCGCGCTGGATACCTGGACGGCCTATCGGGAGGGTGCCTTCGCCGCGTCTCCACAGCCCTGGCTGGGCTACTTGTTCTTGCTTGAGGATTGCCCTCGATCGCGGCTGCCTGTGGCCGTCGTCGAGCCACACTTCCCCGTCTTTGAGGAGTTCCGGGGAGCCTCCTACGCTCGGCGCTACGAAATCTTCTGCCGCAAGCTGGTGAGGGAGCGCCAGTACGCAGCCGCGTGTTTCCTCACCTCAGACCGTGCGAAAGCTCTTCGTTCCACGAACTACGACGAGCCGGCGCCAGACTTGAGCGCCAGTGTCTTCCTGACGGAGTTGCTGATACACCTTGAAGGCCGAAGGTACCAGAGCGCCATCGACTGATGATCTCGAAAGGACTTCAGCGGCACGTGGAAACTCGCCGTGCCCTGGCCCGACGTGGTTGAATCCGGGCGTGGTCAAGGTCTCGCTCCCATCCGGCGTTCCGCTCGTGGACGCTTTGGTTGCGGCACCGTCACCGACGGTTCAGGAGTACGTCGCTGCGGTGTCTGCGTATGTCCTGATCGCCGGGCAGCTCGATCAGAACTCCAAGAAGAGAGCCCAGATGTACAGCTCGTTGGTACTCGGACGAATCGTGCTCGGCGAGCTTGAGGCGAGGATACCCGGGCTTGATGGCCATGCGGGGGAGCGTAGGGTCAAGGGAGCGCTCCGCGCGGTCAACGCGGATCTCTCCACTGTCGACCCGGTTCACGGATTGCGCCTAGCTGTCGAAGTGAAGCCCGTTCTTCTGGCAGTCGGCAAAGCCGTTTGGAACCGATTCGGCGACATCGTGACCTTCGCCGTCAACTTGCATCTCGGGTCTCCGCCGGCCGTTCTCGGTGCCCTCGTGCCCGTTTCCACTTGGGAAGAGGTTCCGCGTCCGGGCGGAAGACCGCGGGATAGGACTGGGCTGGTCGCCCGGCTTGCGGCTGCGTTTGCGGGCATCCGGGGCCGACAGACAGCAACAGACAGTCCTCACTTGCTTGAGGCCATTGGCCTGGTGGCCTTCAACCCTCTGGCCGGCGGAATCGTCCCCGACCTCCCACCCATAGGAACGGGTCTGCGGTGGGAGGAGTTCATCGATCAGCTCGTGATCGCATATCAACAACGGTTTGGAACCCAAGCAGTCGGTTCCCCACGCTATGGGTCAGGCCGGCTCCGTCCGTGACTGTGCCGCTCGCTCCCGCCCCTTCGCCAAAGCTTCCTTGAGCGTCGATTCGGTCAGCAGTAGATCAAGCGGAACCCAGATCCGAGTCGCACGGTACTGAGCGCCGTTCGGCAGCGGGGCCGGCAGCGGGATGGGCGGCCCGAGGCGAAAGACGATCTGGAGAAAGGGGAATCCCTGTGTGGGGATGCCCGGGATCACGGAACGGAGCTCTTCGACCACCTCATAGCCCTCGACGTGGCGAACGTCTCGCACGTGTCCTCGCCAACGGAACGCTAGATAGTTCGGAGGAGTCTTCGGCCAGCCGTGCACCCCGTAGGGGCAAAAGTAGGTGTCCCGCTGAGCGACGAAGTCCACGGTCGAACACGGCCACCCGGGAGGAACTTGGGCGCTGAGAGATACGGAGTAGGTCCAGTTGGATGCCAGGTCTTGCATCGTCACGACCCCCCTTAGGTATGTGGCCAGATCGCCCAGCACCCGTCGCTCTCGCTGTCTGCCCTCATCCCTCAAGCCTTCGACCGTGGAGAGCATCTGCCGCCACGAGCGATAGACGACACGGGCTCCCCCCACGGTCTGTGGAAGCTTGTGGCTCGCGAAGGCCGGACTGCACTCGGCGAGGACCAAGAAGGCCGAGTGGTTCGATGAGAGCCTCGGAGAGTAGAGCTGAAGCTGGCGGAGGCTAGGTAGCGACCACCCCCGCTTCGCCTCCACGAGCAGATGATGGGACGCCGTCCGGAGCTCGATGTCGGTATAGCCTCGGTCTGGACCTCTCTCCTGAAGGCTCACGCTCGACACCTCAGCCACGGTCTCACCAAAGGCTTCGCCCATGAGGCGTCCCGCCAGCCGTGGCACGTTCGCTAGTCCCCATCCGAGGCTGTACGTGAGGTCGTTCTCCTTTCTCCCGAGAAGATCGAAGACTGTGTGGACCGGGCGGCCATGAACGGTGAGGATCATTCGCCCGCACCCCGCGGGCTCGCGCCCGGCCCGGATTCCTTCAGCGCCTCCATCACGTCCAGCCGCAGCAACGGCTTGGCTTCAAGGTCCATGAGCACTTCGGCGACGTCGCGGGTGTCCGGTCGCTCGTGCATCTGCCGAATCAGGTCGGCCCGCCGCTCGGGGGAAGAGGCGAGCACGCGAAGGAGCTCCTGACGGGCGCCGAGCGGGAGGCGGCTGAGGCGGCGCTGGATGCGGCGGTCTCGACGGTCGATCCTCACCAATGGGCAGGGTAGCCGAGGAGTGGGGGCGGCGTCTCCTCTGCGGCTCAGCGGGCGACCTGGTTCCGGAATGCGATCCCGAGGAACAGCAGCATGGCGGCGCTGATCACCCGAACCAGCAACCATACCGTCGCGACGAGCAGGCCCCGGAGCTCCACGCCGGCAGGTGGAGGCTGCTGGAACAGCGCCCGGAGGGCGACCTCCGAGGCCTGGAGGGAACTGCCGCAGGCGTGACCAGCCGAAGCCACCTTCACGCAGGAGGCAGCCCAGGGGGCGGCGAACAACGCGATGGCCACGGCGAGGGTGCCAGCGAGACAGAGCAGGGGGCGGATCGCTGATAGCCCGTAGTCGGAGGTCTTCCAGTACAGCCACCTGGCGATCTTGCGCAATCGCCAGGGGGAATGCTTGCGACCTACCTCCATCTCCGCCCGGTACCAGCCGTGGGCCCGGACTCGATCCGACTGGCTCTCGAAGTTCCTTCGTAGGGCGCGATAAATGCGCTCGACCTCAGACGCCGCGATTGGGCGCGGGGAGTCCACCGGCAGATCCTTCTCGTCGGCGACGATAGGACGAGATTTCTCCTCACCTGGCCACCTAACGTCGGAGGCGAGAGAGAGGCCATCGATGTCGCGTGCATCCCTGAATCGGATGTTGGACGGATCAAGATTTCGCAAGCTGACGTTTTGTAAGGACATCGTTCCGAAAGTCATATCCGCTGGGCCTGCCGAGCCGGAATCCGTGAGGGATCGCACGCCATCGATCTCCACCCATCCGTTGCCGGAGACCTCAATGCCAAACACAAGAGCCGCGCCGAACTGACAGGCTCGGATCATCAGGCGGGAAACGGTCGCACCCGTGAACCGGGCGCCCCGGGAGAGGGTTGCGTTTTCAAACATGGCTCTCTCGGAGATATGGACTCGGTCAAACATCGCAACCCCGGAGATGCATACTCTTTCGAACCTGATCCAGGAAAGGGTCGCATAGCTGAACTCGGCGTCCCCGGAAATGCTCACTCTGTTGAATTGGACCACCCCCGCGAAGTCGGCGCCGAGGAACCGAACATCCCCACAGAAGGTTGCGCTGTCGAATACGACATGTCGTGCGAAGACTGCGTTCTCGAAGAGAGCGTCTCCGGAGAAGGTCGCGCCGTGGAAGAAGGCCTCCTCCGAGAAGGTCGCGCGGTCGAACAGAGCGACCTGAGAAAAGGTCGCCCCACTGAATCGGGCGCCTTCCGAAAAGGTCGCACGGACAAACAGAGCGCCCCCGGAGAAGGCTGCGTCCTCGAAGAGGGCCTGTCCGGAGAAGGTCGCGCCCTCGAACTGAGCATCGCCGGAGAAGGTCGCGCGGCGGAACCGGGTCCAACCAGAGAACGTGGCTCGGGAAAACGAGAGACCGACTGAGAAGGTCGCGAGTTCGAATTCGGCCTCGGCGAAGGTTCCGCCATTGAACGAGGCGTCACCGGCGAAGTTCACGCCCTCGAACCGCATACCGCCGAGGAAGTTCGCGACATCGAAGCGAGAATCCTTGGAGAATATCGCGCCGCCGAACGAAGCCTCGCGGGTGAAGGTCGCACCTTCAAACCGGGCCTCTCCGGAGAAGGTCGACTCGAAGAAGAGAGTGTTTCCGGAGAATGTCGCGCCTTCGAATCGGGCATCCCCCAAGAAGGTCGCGCCATAGAACGAGACATCGCCCGAGAACCCCGCTCCCTCGAACCAAGCGACGCCCGAGAACGTCGCGCCGGTGAAGTCACTATCAGCGGGAAAGATAAACCTCTCCCACCGAGCCACCCACGACTCGTCCTCGTCCTTGAACCACTCAGCCAGCTGCTGCCAGAACCTCTCCGAGTCCCGATCGGGGGCGTCGCTCTTGAAGAAGAGGAGTAGCTCCTCGGGCACCTGCTCCCGGTCGGCCCGCACGGTCATCTCGTCTGCCTCCGCTCGCCGTCTTGATCTGGGTCCGGAGAACCTAGGGCCGGCGTGCGGCTGACGCAAAAGGGGCGGGCTGGACTCCAGAGAGGTAACGAGGTCGAGACGCTGGTCGGGGGGGGGTTGATCCGATCCGCAGGGGGTGTCCGGGAAGGGGTATCCAGTTTCGACCCCGCTCCTTCCCAGTGTCCACCGGGGGGCTTGACTCCTCCTCCGACCGCGAGCCAGAGTAACATCGTGCACGGAGCGGGACCACCTCTCCGGGCTAAGGGAAAGCGTCTCGACGAAGGTCCCACCGAACAGGCCAAGACCAGCACTAGGCTCACCTCACCGAGTTCCGGCTAGAGAACACAAGGGAGGCGAGCCCAGTGCGGTACCAAGTGTCCATCACCGTGGAGGTCCACTCAACCCAGTTCCAGGAGATCGAACGGGCCTGCGTGGAGGCGGGAAGAGCGGCAGCCAGGGACGCCATGGTCGGGATCTGCCGGCGCCTGGAAGGTTCCCGAGGTCCTCGCGCCATGAGGGGCCGCCATGGCCGGCGCCGGAGCATCCTCACCCGGGCCGGGTACATCACCATCACCCGGGGCCGGGCCCGCCGGCCCGACGGCACCCGGCACTTCCCCCTGGACAAGCGTGTGGGGCTGGCTCCTCACCATGAGGCATCGCCCGCAGTGAGGCGCCGCGGGTGCGAGCTCGCCGCGGAGCACCCCTACCGGGAGGCCGCCCGACTGCTCTCGGCCGAGGTCGGGGCCCCCGTCGATCACCGGGCCCTGTGGCGGTGGGTCCAGGCCGAGGGCGATGCCCGCCTCACCGAGCGGGCCGAGCGGGTGAACGCCATGTTCGGCGACGGGCAGGCCCCGCCCCGGCCCGACCGCCCCGTGCCCGATGCGCTCACCGTGGCCGTGGACGCCACCGGGATCCCCCTCATCGAGGGCAGGGGGGGCTCGGTCAAGGTGGCGGTGGCCTTCACCCGATCGGAGCAGGTCACACAGGGCAAGCGCCGCCTCCTCGACCGGATGGTGTTCGCCGACATCGGAGACCCCGATGCCTTCGGCATGGCCCTGGCCTACCAGATGGAGCGGACCTACGGGGTCCATCAGGTGCAGCGCCTGATGCTGCTGGCCGACGGGGAGACCTGGATCAAGCACCTGGCCGACGACTGGCTTCCCGGGGCCCGCTACCAGTGCGACCACTGGCACCTGGCGGCCAAGATCCGGGAGTTCTGCGAGCGGGAGGAGCCCCGGTTCCGCCGGATGCTGGACCGGGCCTTCTCCGCCCCTCACCACCTGGCCACCCAGCTGGTACAGGGGCGGTGGCGGGGCAACCCCGAGCGGGCCCAGGAGCTGGCCACCTACCTCACCAACAACGGGGACTACCTACACACCCACCGGCACATGGGGCCGGGGCAGTGGATGCACGGCTCGGCCCCCGCGGAGAAACACGTGGAGCTCACGGTGAACCGCCGGTTCAAGCGCCGGGGGATGCGGTGGTCAAGACGGGGGGCCCGCAACCTGCTGGCCATCCGACTGGAGGTGATCGCCTCGAGGTAGCCGACACCGTCCACGCTCGCTCCTCTCGCCCCGCTCTTCCGGCCATGGAAGAGCTGGACCGAGAGGAGGGGAGGGCCCATCATCACCATCAACCCGAGGTGAGCCTCAGGGACCTACATCGGGACGCTTAGGGGCTAAGGGGAGTCGACGGCACGGGCGGTTGCTGGTGGCGGAGGTACGTAGAGGAGTAACGTGTCTGCGTTGAAACTCATCCCGCGTCGGCCGACCGGCGGTATGTACGTTTTTGCAGCGATCGGAACCGCACTGCTTGTGGTCGCGAATCTGCTCCTCCGTGGTGGAGCCGCGAGGCTTGGATCGGCGCTCGTTGGCCTAGTGCTGGGCGCCCGAGCATTCGCCTTGAAAATTGACAGCGACTTACGCAAGCACCACCACCGTGACCAAACAGGTCCGCGAGGGGAAGCCGCTGGTGGTGTCACTGGGGTGGTTCCCTTGTTTCTCGGCTTTACCGCGGCAGGGGTCGCACTATATGCGAGTTTCCGCTACGGGGCTCGACTCTTGGGATTTGAGGTGGACCCGTACATTGCTGCCTTCGAAGCGTTCTTCGTTTTGGGGCTGCTGGGACTTGAATGGGGCTTGGTGGACCAGAGCGAGTCCTAAGCCCCCCCCGACTCCCTCGCACCTTCGCCGGGTAACGGCGGTTGGATGCATACGTTGGGTCCACGGCGCCAAGAACCGGCAACAGGAGGAGACCTTCGTTACCAGGCCGGCCGCGCGGGGGGGTGTCCGGTTTCCACCCCGCCCTTATCCTAGCCCGCAGACCGGTTGACCTGCTGCGGCCATGGCCGTAGCGTCCCACCCGATGCAACGGCTCGAAGGCAAGGTTGCGCTCATCACCGGGGCGGCCTCCGGCATGGGGCTCGTCGCCGCGTCGCTGTTCGCATCCGAGGGCGCTCGCGTCGTCCTGGCCGACGTCACCGAGGAAGCCGGACAGGCCGTCGCCGAGGAGATCGCCGCCACCGGGGGCCGGGCCGCGTTCGTTCGGGCTGACGTCTCGCAAGCCGCCGACGCAGAGAGCATGGTGCGGGTCGCCATGGACACGTTTGGATCGCTCAACGTCCTCTACAACAACGCCGGGATCTTCCCGGCCGACGACGAGTCGGTCACGAGCACCGACGAGGCCGTGTGGGACCGGGTCATGGCGGTCAACCTCCGGGGGGTCTTCCTCGGGTGCAAGTTCGGCATCCCGGCCATGCTGTCGTCGGGCGGTGGCTCCATCGTCAACGTGGCCTCGTTCGTCGCCCTCATGGGTGCGGCCACGCCGCAGATCGCCTACACCGCCAGCAAGGGCGGGGTGCTCGCCATGACCCGGGAGATCGCGGTGGAGTTCGCCCGGAAGGGCATCCGGGCGAACGCGCTGTGCCCCGGGCCCATCGAGACGCCACTTCTCCAGGAGCTCATGTCCGACCCGGCCCGCAGGGAGCGCCGGCTGGTGCACATCCCCATGGGGCGCCTCGGGCGGGCCGAGGAGATCGCCCGGGCGGCCCTGTTCCTGGCCTCGGACGACAGCTCGTTCATGACCGGTGCCGCCCTGGTCGTCGACGGCGGCATCACCGCCGCCTACGTCACCCCCGAGTAGCCGCTCGGGCCAATCCCGTTCGTCCGAAGCGGCCGGAACGGCGGCTTGACACGGATTCGGCGCGAGAGCTAAATCGCCGCAAGCCCGGTTAGGCCACGTCCTGAGGAGGTGTTGCCATGGCTGAACAGCCTGGGGGGACCGGAGTGATCGTGCCTCCACCGGGAGGCCGAAAGTCCGACACGGAACGCCTCCACGAGTTGGGCTACGCGCAGGAGCTGGCCCGCAAGATGGGCGGGTTCTCCAACTTCGCCGTCTCCTTCACCATCATCTCGGTCCTGTCCGGCTGCCTGACCCTGTTCTACTTCGGCATGAACACCGGGGGTCCGGTCGTGATCACCCTCGGATGGCCGCTGGTGGGGATCATGGTGACCATCGTCGGTCTGGCCATGGCGGAGGTGGCCTCGACCTATCCCACCGCAGGCGGCCTGTACTACTGGTCGGCCAAGCTCGCCAAGCGGAACGCCCCGGCGTGGAGCTGGTTCACCGGCTGGTTCAACCTGCTCGGGCAGATCGGCATCACGGCGGGGATCGACTTCGGGCTGTCGTTCTTCGCCCAGGGGCTGCTGCACCTGCTGTTCGGCTTCTCCACCAGCAACGGGGCCCTGATCGGGGTCTACGCCGTGGTGCTGTTCCTGCACGGGCTCCTGAACACGTTCGGCGTCCGGCTGGTGGCCCTGCTGAACGACATCTCGGTGTGGTGGCACATCCTGGGCGTGATCATCATCGTGGCCGTGCTGCTGATCGTCCCCGACAAGCACCTCGGCTGGGGGGACACCTTCACCAAGTTCGTCAACAACACCGGGTTCTCCTTCGGCGGTGCCCGGATCTACGTGTTCCTGGTCGGCCTGTTGCTGGCCCAGTACACCTTCACGGGCTACGACGCGTCGGCCCACATGACCGAGGAGACCCACGGCGCCGACGTGGCGGGCTCCCGCGGGATCGTGATGTCGATCGTGGTCTCGCTCATCGCCGGGTGGATCCTGCTGATCGGCGTGACCCATGCCATCCAGCCGGGCAGGTACGCGGCGGAGGCTGCGGCCATGCGCAGCGGCGTCCCGCAGGGCGCGCCCATCGACATCTTCCTCGACGCCATCGGACGGCACGGGGCGGAGCTCCTGCTCCTCATCGTGGTGGGGGCGCAGTTCTACTGCGGCATGTCCTCGGTCACCGCCAACTCCCGGATGATCTACGCGTTCTCCCGGGACGGCGCGCTTCCGGGGTCGAAGTTCTGGCACAAGGTCAACAAGCGGACCCGCACCCCCACCAACTCGATCTGGCTGGCCGCGGTGGGCGCGTTCATCCTGGGCCTGCCCTACCTCTACTCGCCGGTGGCCTACTACGCGGTGACCTCGATCGCCGTGATCGGGCTGTACATCGCCTACGGCATCCCGATCTTCCTTCGGCTCCGAGCGGGGGAGAGCTTCCAGCGGGGACCGTGGCACCTGGGGCGGTGGAGCTACGTGGTCGGCTGGATCGCCGTGGTCTGGATCGTGTTCATCGCGGTCCTGTTCATGCTCCCGCAGCTCTCACCGGTGAACCGGCTGGCCAACTTCAACTACGCCTCGGTGGCGGTGGCGGTGGTCGTGGTGGGCGCGGGCGGCTGGTACCTGGTGTCGGCCCGAAAGTGGTTCAAGGGGCCGAAGGTGCAGGGCACCTCAGAAGAGCTGGCCGCCATCGAGCGTGACCTCGAGTCGGTGGGGTAATGGCTCGATGACCAGGGGCCTGGTGACCCGCGAGGAGCTGAAGCAGCTCGTCGTGGACGGCGACATCGACACGGTCCTGCTGGTGTTTCCCGACCAGCAGGGCCGGTTGGTGGGCAAGCGGCTCACCGGAGACTTCTTCCTCCACGACATCCTGGAGGGTGAGGGGTGCGTCCACGGCTGCAACTACCTCCTGGCGGTGGACATGGAGATGGAGCCGCTCCCGGGCTACGCCTACGCGAGCTGGGACCTCGGCTACGGCGACCTCAAGGCGGTCCCCGACTTCTCCACCGCCAGGCGCATCCCCTGGCTCCCCAAGACGGCCCTGATCATCTGCGACACCCTCGACGAGGAGACGAACGAGCCCGTCGAGGTCTCGCCCCGGCAGATCCTGAAGCGCCAGGTCGAACGGGCCCGCGCCGCGGGCTACACGGTGATGTGCGGTTCGGAGCTGGAGTTCTACCTGTTCCGCGACTCGTTCGAGGAGGCCTCCGCCCGCAGGTACCAGGGGCTCCAGCCGCACTCGGACTACATCATGGACTACCACATCCTGCAGACCTCCAAGGACGAATATCTGATCCGCCAGATCCGCAACGGGATGGACGGGGCGGGCGTTCCCGTGGAGTTCTCCAAGGGCGAGTTCGGGCGGGGCCAGCAGGAGATCAACCTCCGGTACGCCGACGCCCTGGAGATGGCCGACCGCCACGTGATCTACAAGAACGGGGTCAAGGAGATCGCCGCCTCGGCCGGGCGCGCGGTGACGTTCATGGCGAAGTGGTCGATGGCCGAGGCCGGCAGCTCCTTCCACCTGCATTCGAGCCTGTGGGACCAGGGCGGCTCGAAGTCGCTGATGTGGGACGGCTCCAGGGGCGCCGAGGGCGCCGGGCACATGTCGCGGACGTTCCGGCACTACCTGGGCGGGCTCATGGCGTGCGCGCACGAGATGGCGTGGATGTTCGCCCCGTTCGTCAACTCCTACAAGCGGTACCAGCTGGGCTCATGGGCCCCGACGGCCATCGTGTGGAGCCACGACAACCGAACCTGCGGGTTCCGCATCGTGGGGGAGCGCAGCGGCTTCCGGGTCGAATGCCGGATCCCCGGGGCCGACGCCAACCCGTACCTGGCCTTCGCCGCCACCATCGCCGGAGGGCTGCACGGCATCGAGAACGGGATCGAGCCACCGGAGATGTTCCGGGGGAACGCCTACGAGGCGAAGGATGTGCCCCGCGTCCCCACCTCGCTGCACGAGGCCGTCGACGCGTTCGCCTCGAGCGAGGTTGGACGGAAGGCCTTCGGCGACCTCGTGTTCGAGCACCTGCTGAACACGGCCCGCCAGGAGCAGCGCATCTTCGACAACGACACCGTCACCGACTGGGAGCTGATCCGCTACTTCGAACGGGGCTGAGAGTGGGGCCCCGAGCGGCGGGACCGGCGGCGGCGCCGCCCGGCCGCGCACGCGCCCAGGACCGCCGCCCCACTCAGCGGGACCATCACCACGGCGCCGGAGGCGGCGCCGCTCGGCGATGGAGAGGGCCGGCTCGGGCCGTGCTTGCGGCAGCGGGGCAGGATGGGCGGGCAGTGGGAGCGTTTCGGGCTGGGGGACGGGCTCGGGGGAGGCAGGGTGACCGAGTGCTTCGGGTTCAGCGTGTTGCGCGAGAAGTCCGGGGTGGGGAAGTCCAGCACCCGCTGCCCCGCCATCGCCGTCGACATGAAGTCGTGCCAGATCCGGGCCGGGATCGAACCTCCGAACACGTCGGCGTACCCCTCGACGTTGTGCATCGAGATCTCGCCCTTCTTGTAACCCACCCACACGCACGCGGCGAGCTGGGGCGTGTAGCCGCAGAACCAGGCGTCCCGGAAGCTCTGCCCGGTGCCGGTCTTGCCGGCCACGGGCCGTCGGGGCAGCGTCGCGGCCGTGCCGGTCCCGTGCGTGACCACACCCTGGAGGGCGTAGGTGACCAGGTCCGCGTCGTTCTCCGGGACGGCCCGGACCCCCTTCGAGCCGTCCCTCCACAGGACGTGGCCGGAGGCGTCGCGGATCGAGCTCACCACCTGGGTGTCGTGTCGGACGCCCCGGTCCGCCAGCGTGGCGTAGGCGGTGGCCATGTCGAGGGGCGTCACCGCCTGGGAGCCGAGGGTGATCGAACACACCGCCTGGAGCCTGGTTCGAACCCCCAGCGCCTTGGCCGCTTTGACGACCTGGTCGGGCCCCACGTCCAGCACCAGTTGGGCGAAGATCGTGTTGACCGAGTGGGCCGTGGCGTCCAGCAGGCTCATGGTGCCGGCGGACTCGTCGGCGAAGTTCGACACGTCCCACGGCTTCCCGGTCTTGGGGTCCATGCACCGGGGATCGTCCACGATCAGGTGGGGAGGCCCGCTCCAGGTCGACTTCAGCGAGATGCCCTGCTCCATGGCCGCCGTCAGCGTGAAGGTCTTCGCGGCGCTGCCGGTCTGGCGGTGGGCCTGGGTGGCCAGGTTGAACTTCTGCTTGTCGAAGTCCCGCCCGCCCACCAGCGCCCGGATCTCCCCGGTGGCCGGGTCGATGGCCACCAGGGCCGCCGAGGGGTCGCTCGGCGAGGGGAGCTCCGACGACACGGCCCGCTCCGCAGCCTGCTGGTCCTTCTGGTCGAGCGTGGTGGTGACCCGGAGGCCGCCCTCGAAGGTCTTGGTGTATCCCGTGAGGTTCAAGAGCCGTTGGGTGACGGTGTCCATGAAGTAGGGGTACAGCGTCGGCTGCGGGGTCGGCTGCGGGTGGGCCAGACCCGGGACCTTCAGCCTCTTCCCCTCCAGGCGTGAGGCTTGCGTGGGCGTGATGTAGCCCTGCTGCCCCAGGTCCTTGAGCACCAGGTTCCTCCGGGCCAGGGCGTCCTGGGGATGGGTGGCTGGGTCGAACTGCCCGGGAGCGGCGATGATCCCCGCCAGCGTGGCCGCCGGGAGCGGCTTGAGCCGGCCGGCGGGGACGCCGAAGTAGGTCTCGGCGGCGGCCTGTGCCCCGTACGCGCCGTGCCCGAAGTACACGGTGTTCAGGTACATGCTGAGGATCTGGCGCTTCGTGTACCGCTTCTCCAGCTTCACCGCAAGGACCGCCTCGTGGACCTTGCGGGGGAGGGTTCGGGCCCCGGAGGTGAAGAGGTTCTTCGCCAGTTGCTGGGTGATGGTCGAGCCCCCCTGGAGGATCCGTCCGTTCAGGGCGTTCTCATACGCCGCCCGGAAGATGGCCACCGCGTCGAGCGCGCCGTGCCGGTAGAAGTCCCTGTCCTCGACGGCCACCACCGCGTCCTGGAGGTTCGGCGAGATTTGCCCCAGGGGCACGATCGTCCGGTTCACCTCGGCGTGCAGGGTCGTCACCGGCTTGCCGTGGCGGTCGAACACGAACGTGGTCTGCGGGCCCACGGGGATGGGTGGGATCCGAACGTCCGTGTAGCGCGTGAGGGCCCCGGTGACCCTGCCGATGGTCGCCGCCACCGCCAGGGCGGTGATGCCCACCACGACGAACGCGATGGCGACCAGGGCGAGCATGCGGGGCGCCAGGAGCGGGGCAGCCGGGCGGGGCGTCCCGGTGGGGCGGTGGCGGGCGCGGGGGATGAACGCGGTGCTCGAACGGCTCAAGTCGTCGGACCTCGTCGGGACACGCTGTCGAAGGCTCGGTTTGGGCGGCGGCCGAGAGCCCGGCCACCTTGGGTCTGGGCTTGCCCCTCCCCGGGGGGACCCAAACCCGAGGCGCCCGGTCTCCACGAGATGGCAACGAGGCGGCTGCGCCGTGGCCGACGGCT
>WNGK01001133.1_pt1 | contig 30431 bp, 22 predicted proteins | sample 5400601 | NCBI WGS metagenome assembly WNGK01 (sample SAMN13153376, study PRJNA577476) | soil metagenome | isolation source: 60 cm soil or saprolite under Garry oak tree replicate 1 | place: USA:California | collected 2016-06-15 | reverse complement strand
ACGATTACTTCACCAAAGCCGGCGGCAAGCCGCGGTCGAAGTTCCAACTGAACGAACCGGGCGGCAATTTCGGCGGCCCTCTTTGGATTCCTCACATCTATAACCAGGACAAGAACCGAACCTTCTTCTTCTGGAATGAGGAGTGGCGCCGGCTGATTCAGGGCAGTGCCCCATCCATGCAGAATGCTATCCTGGCGAGCAACTTCCCGACCGCCGGGTCGAGCCTGGCGTATACACCTCCCAAAGGGGTTGCGCCTAAGGTCCCGTGTAATCCGGACGCGACCGGCAAATGCCAGGTCGATCCCGCCAAACTCGCGCTCTACGCCGCCGATGGCCTGACGGCTGGGCAGCCCTTCCCCGGAAACGTGATCCCAGCTAACCTCATCGATCAGAATGCGGTGCTTGAAGTCAACGCCGGAACCTTTCCGAAACCGAATTTCAACAATGGCACTCAGTACATCGCGTCCATTCCTCAGCCGACCAATGTTCGCGAGGACATCGTGCGCATCGACCATGCCATCAACAGCAAATATCAATTGATGGGGCACTACCTGCACGACACCCTCGCCCAGAATTACTATCCGCCTCTGTGGGGAAACAGCACGTATCCGACGGTCGGTACTGCCATGAACAATCCGTCGTATTCGGCGGTAATCCGGCTGACCCAGACCTACACGCCTAGCCTGCTGAATGAAACTGCATTCCTCTACAGTGGCAACAAGATCACCCTGACGCCGGTTCCCGGCCCGGGAGGCGGCCAGTTCCAGCAGCCCAGCGGCTGGACCGCGACCAGCTTCTTCCCGGCCGCCAACAACCTGATGCATCGTCTGCCTGAAATTCAGTTGATCGGCTCACCGCTGAACGTGAACTGGAGCCCAAGCTACTACCCGTGGAAAAACGGCTACGAGGGCTTCGAGTACCGGGACGATGTTTCCTGGACCAAGGGCCGCCATCAGTTCAAGTTCGGCTTCAGCTGGCTGCATGACTACAAGAATCAGCAACTGCAGCACAACACCAATGGAGTGGTGCAGTTCAACTCAAGCGCTTTCTCAGGCGACTCGTATATCAACTTCCTGCTCGGCGATGCTTCCTACTACGATCAGTTGGAATTCCTGGCGGGCAAGCACTGGGTCAACAACAACTACAGCTTCTACGGCAACGATAACTGGCACGTCACAACGCGCCTGACACTCAACCTGGGCCTTCGTTTTGACGGGTTGCCGCACGCCTTCGAACGCTACAACAAGTTTTCCAATTTCGTTGCGGCGGATTACAACTCTTCACTAGGCAATCCGGTGCAGGCGGATGGCACACTCACTCCGGCCTCTCTCTCCACCTTCAGCGCCACCGGAAGCGAGCAGTTTTATTTGAACGGCATCAGGGAAGCAGGCGTAAATGGCTTCCCGCGCGGAAATGTTCAGAATAAGTACAACACGTGGGAGCCCAGGGTCGGGTTTGCGCTGGACGTGTTGGGAAACGGAAAGACCGTAGTGCGAGGCGGCTTCGGAATGTTCTATGAGCGAGTTCAAGGCAATGACGTGTACAACGCCGCTTTGAATCCGCCCTTCGCTTACATTCCTTCTGCCAACAACGTCTACTTCTCCAACCCGAACACCAGCGCGCTGACCGGACAGACTACACTGAATCATTTCCCGTCGAGTCTCACCACCATCAAGTACAACTACCCGCCGCCCGGTACGGCCGATTGGAGCTTCGGACTTCAGAAAGCGGTGGCGCCTTCAGTTGTTGCGGTGGTGCAGTACGTCGGCTCGTCAGGCTGGGATCAGAACAATGACCGGCAGATTAATACACTGCCGCTGTCTGATCTTGGTTCACGACAGGGTGTCGCTACAGGCAAATTGAACCCGAACAGCCACCGGATTTTCCCCGGATTCGCTGCTATCAACCAGGAAGAAAATGAAACCAACTTTAACTATCACTCGCTTCAGGCCGGGATCCGTGTTGAGAACCGGCACGGGATTACAACGCAGGTAGCCTACACCTGGTCACACAACATTTCGATTATCGCCAACGATCTGGGTGGCCTGTCGAATCCGTTCAACGCACGATACGACCGCGGGTCCGACACCGGGTTTGATCGACGCCACATTCTGAACGTGAGCTACATCTACGCGCTTCCGTTCTTCAAGGACAATGCTTCCAACCTGGCAGCCCGTGAAATCCTCGGCGGCTGGTCGATCTCGGGCATCACGGTCGCGGAGAAAGGCACGCCTATCTTCATCCATTACACCGGATCCGACGTCTTGGGCTTGACCGCCGGGGCCAACCGCCCGAACCTGGTCTCGAAGGTCACGTATCCCAAGACATTCAACCAATGGTTTAGCACCGCTTCGTATGCCGATCCTGTTGCTCCGTGGAACGGCGGGCCCAACCAAGGCTTCGGAAATGCGGGCAAGGATTCCGCAGTGGGTCCAGGAATCTTCAATTGGAACCTCTCACTCTTCAAAACTTTCGCACTCAGCTCTCGTGAGGAAGGACCGCGGATCGAGCTGCGGTTCGAGTCGTACAACACGTTCAACCACGTGGATCCCCAGGGAATCAACGCCAACAGCCACGATACAAACTTCGGCCATGTCACCAGCGACTATGGTCCACGTACCCTGCAGCTCGGAGGACAGTTTAAGTTCTAGACCTTGACTCTTCCATCGCGGCGCGGCAGGTCTCACTGCCGCGCCTTCCTTTTCTGCGCCGGCCGCTGCGGTCACTTGCGATGCGCCGTTACCGCAAGCGAGAATGCAGACGGAGATTTCTTTGAAGTCGATTCCACATGCCAGTCTCTTCGCCGTAGCGATCCTCGCTATCGTCGCACTCGACTGTTCTTCGCAGTCACCGGCCACGAGCCGTGAGCGTGATTCCGCGTTCGCGTTGGAGCAAGAGGGCAGGAACGCGGAGGCCGAAGCTGCGTGGCGATCCGTCTTGAAGCTTCACCCAGGCGATGCCGAGGCTTATGCACACCTTGGCCTGCTTGAAGCCCGGCAGGAGCACTACAAGGAGTCCGTGCCCCTGTATCGCAAGGCGCTGACCCTGAACCCGCAGATGCCTGGCCTGCGCTTGAATCTGGGTCTCGCGCTGTTCAAAAGCGGCGAGTTGAAACAGGCGATCCAAATCTTCACTCCTTTGCTGAAGAGTGAGCCAGAGTCCTCACCCGAAGCGCAGCGTCTCATTGCATTGCTGGGACTGGCGCATTACGGGATCGGAGAGTACTCCGCAGCCGTGCCTTACCTTAAGTCCGCAGCCGCAAACGATCCGCAGAACCTGCAATTCCGGCTTCTTCTCGCCCACAGCTGTCTCTCGTCCCGGCAGTTCCAATGCGTTCTGGATACGTACCACGAGATTCTGACGCTGAATGCCGAATCGGCCGAGGCCGACATGCTGGCCGGCGAAGCGATGGATGAAATGCGCAACCCCGGCGGGGCTATCGAGCAGTTCCGCGCCGCGGTGAAAGCGGACCCCAAAGAACCAAACGTACACTTCGGCCTGGGATACCTGCTCTGGACGCAGAACCAATTCGAAGAGGCGGCTCGAGAATTCCAGGCTGAACTTGCGAACGTGCCCGACAATGCGCAAGCGCTAGCTTTCCTGGCCGATGCGGATATGCAGACGAACCATGCGCCGGATGCCGCGCCATTAATTGAGAAGGCGCTGCAAATTGATCCCCGCATCGAAAGGGCCCACCTCGACCTCGGCATCCTCTATGCCGATAGCGGCCGCAACACGGACGCAATACGTGAATTGAAGGAGGCCGCGCGGCTGATTCCTGAAGACGCGAATCCGCACTGGCGCCTGGCGCGGATATATCAATCCATGGGTGATAAGACGCAGGCGAACCTGGAATTCCAGAAGACCCGGAATTTACACAAGGCCGAGAACGACACCATCATGATCAAGCTCAAAGCTGCTCAGGACAAGGGAAAACCGGCAGAGGATGCAGCATCTCCACCGGCTGATAAGTCGGGAATTCAACCTAATAACTAAGTTCGATCACATTGATCGAATACGGATCGAAGCTGTGCTCGAACTTTGGACTCGCCACTGGAAAGGTGCGTTCGACTGGCTTGATTACCTCGGGATGCGCAATGGTGTTGGTGGCATTCGGCGATTTCCCGCTCATCGTAATTAGCGTCGCCGGTCCCTTCACGGCGGATATTCCGTCCAGCGCGATCGCAATCTGCTTCACGTTCGAGGTCCCATTCACGAGCTTGATGTAAGCCTTTCGCTTGCTTTGATCGCGCGTCACTGAAGCGGAAACGCGCGGCCCAGCATCCGTGAGGTTGGCCGCCACTATCTCGGTTCCAACATGGCCGGCAAACATCACCTGCGCCCAATAACTGGGTGAGCCATAACCGGAGAGAGCGTCATAGCCGATCAGATCGGACTCCCACTGCATGCCACCGGGATTCACGTTTACAAACAACGGTGCATAGCTGTTCATGATCACGATGTCGCTGTTGCGCTCCATGCCGGTCATCCACGCAGCGTCTCCAAGCGCCGCTTCCAGATTTGGTGTGGGTTCTCCTTCGCGCGTCGCCCATTCGCCCACGAAGATCTTCGGCCCGCTCCGATCTGCATGGTCGTAATGGCCAGCATCTGAAAACGACTTTTCTGCCGGCATGTAAAAGTGTTCGTCGAGCACGTCCGGCTTCGCGCTCTTCACCGGCGTCGTCGCAATCAATTGCAGGTCTGGGTAGCGCTGTTTGAATGCTTTGAAGTATTGCGCGAACCGGCCGTCATAGGAGCCGGAGCGATCAAACCAATCTTCATTCCCAATTTCGACGTAATGCAGCGGGAATGGCGCCGGATGGCCGTCTTTGGCTCGCTCTGATCCCCATTTTGTGCTCGAGTCTCCAGTTACATATTCGATCTCCTCCAGCGCATCCTGGATGTAGGGATCCAGATCCGGCCCGGGCTCCACATGCTCCTGCGCCATCGAATAGCCCGCGTATACAGCGAGAACAGGCTCGATCTTCAGGTCTTCGCACCATTCGAGAAATTCGAGCAGCCCCATTCCATCGGAAGATCGATAGCGCCAGGGACTCGGATGGGTGGGGCGATCAACCAGGGGGCCAATCGTATTCTTCCATTGATACCGTTCCGGAATGTGGTCGCCTTCAAGATAGTTGCCACCGGGCAGACGCAGGAACTTCGGATGCATTGCTGCAAGCATATTCATCAAATCGATTCGGTTTCCATTCGGGCGATCGTGATAGGTGGGTGGGAACAGCGACACCAGGTCGAACCACACGGTAGCCGGACGCGTAATCGTGAGTTCGAAGCGGTTGTTCGCCGAGGCAGGCACCGACCCGGTCTTGAGCTTGAAGGAGTACTGCTTCCACTCACCGGTCAAGCCGCTGATGGTCGTACTGGCCGCCGTTGCTCCAGTCTGATCGTTGACCAGGCTGGCTGTTACCGGGACGCCGGCGCTATCGGTTTTCGCATAGAACGAACCGGTGTAAATGGAGTTCGGCCGCACCGCCATTCCCCAATAGCCGTCGTTCTGGACCCCCGCAGGGGCCGATTCGCTCGCCGCACCAACAGTTACCTTGATGCTCCGCGACAGAGCGGCGCTGGGCCCGGAGTGATCTTCGACCGTAATGTTCACCGTTGAGTCGCCGCGCACGACCTGTGTCCAATGGAAGAGGGGCCGCCTTCCGGGACCGACCGTCCGATCGCGGATCAGCTCGCCGTAGAGCCCGCCATCATAAGAGAAATTAATTTCCTCGGTCATGAGCCCGTAGAACATGGGGCTGACCTTCCCCGTCGGATGATCCAGCTGGACGCTGAGCGAAGCCTGCTGGAGTGCGAGCATCGAATTCGACAGAATGCAACAGAAGAGAGAGAGAATGAACCATCGTCTTCTCATGGGTCGCCATAATAGCTCACGGCAAAAGGTCTCGCAATGAAAAAACGTTTACTTCATTCCAAGAATTTCGACGCGCCGGGGTCCCCGACCTGCTCCGGGCGAGTGCGCCCTTTCCGAGCATCGTGAGCCGAGAAACGGATACCACAAAGTTGGCGGCTATACTGCTCCTGCTTCAGTTTGAGGCGCCAGCGGCAGGATTTGCGGTTTCGGTTGACAATCCTCCATGCGCAGAGTATCTAGATCTAGATCCCGAGAAAAGGATTTCTCAAACTTCCGTAAAACCTCGGGCCTGATCGCACAAGAAGCTTGCCCATGCCGGTCGTGGATGCGCATAATGCATGCATCACAAAGAGAAAATCATGACTACTAAAAGGCTGAAAAAGAAGTCTGGGTCAGCAACGAAATCGGCGCGCATGGACATCAACGCTGTTGCCAAGCTGGCTCGAGTGTCCATTGCCACTGTTTCTCGCACCATCAACAACGTTCCCACGGTGAACGCGGAGATGGCCGAACGCGTGTGGGAAGCGATTCGCGAGCTCAACTACTTTCCCAACACCCAGGCTCGCGCCCTCGTGTCTGGTCGGAGCCGGCTTCTTGGCCTCATCGTCTCTGAGATCACCAATCCGTTCTTCCCTGAACTGATCCAGGGATTTGAAGAAGTCGCGGTAGAAAGCGGATACGAGATTCTGGTCAGTTCCACTAACTACGATCCCAACCGAATGTCGCTCTGCATCCGCCGCATGCTCGAGCGCAACGCCGAGGGCGTTGCCATTATGACGTTCGGCATTGAAGAACCTCTGCTCGATCAATTGGCCGACCGCAACGTTCCTATCGTCACGGTGGATGTCGGCCCAGACCGTCCCGGGTTCAGCCTGTTGAAGGTCGACTATCGCCATGGCATACGGCAGGGGGTGCAACATCTGGCTGCCCTGGGGCACCGCAAGATCGGGTTCATTTCAGGGCCCAAGCGGCTACACTCCGCGCAATCCCGCCTCACTGCATTTACCACCTCACTCAATGAGTGTGGTATTCCCCCTGAACCGGCTTGGCTCCTCGAGGGCGATCACACCCTGGAGGGCGGCATTGCCGCAATGGAGAGGGTTCTAGCCAGCGGCAAGATCCCCACCGCGGTCATGTGCTCCAACGACATGACCGCGATCGGCGTGCTTCACAAGGTCTATCGCGCCGGGATGAAGGTTCCGGATGATCTCTCCGTCATCGGATTTGATGACATTCACATGGCGAGGGTCACCATTCCACCCCTTACCTCGATTCACATGTCGCGGCTCGACCTCGCGCGTGCTGCCGTCATGGCCCTGCGTGCCCATCTCGAAGGCACCGGTCCGGACCGCGAACACAAAATCGATACCTATCTCGTGGTTCGCGAGACAACGGGTTATCCACAGGGCGCCATGCAGGATCTCCCAATGACAGGAAACCGGCAATCGAGAGTTTCTGCACCCTGATCGGATTAGCCGCAACCTTTGCCCGGGGGTCTCGCCAAACGACTCATGGAATCCAACCATTTTCCGACACATCAACTCTCCGGGTCCGGACGATCCGGGCCGGGACATTGCCAGTACCGGTTGCGCCTTCGTGCACGGACACGGTCTGTCGATTGGAAAGAGATTGCCGAAGTATCCGGCCAGAACCTCGACGTGCAGGTTGAGGAAGGTCCACCGAGTGTGAAGGCTAGCGGGCGCGAAGGTCTCAATTCACTGAAGCGGGTGAACTACATAATTGTTGTCTTCCGTCTCCATTGCACACTCGCGCGGACCGCTTCATTTTGACTACTGCCGCTACCCGAACTGTATGAGGTCCACTCTCCAGTACGAAGATTTCCCCAGAAATCGAAAAGTGTCCACGTAAGTATTTCGGAGGCTTCCATGCGTGAGATGCGCTTGAGAGCTCATGGAGCGGTCGCCCGCTGCGGGATCCTCATGCGCTGCGTAGCCGTGCTTCTGTTCGCCACCAAGGCTCGTTCCCAGATCGCGGGAACCGGCAATTATTCAGGGAACCGTCACAGACGCAACCGGGGCCGTCGTCCCGAACGCATCCGTGACACTCACCAATCGGTCAACGCATGTGACGCGCTATGGTGCTACGGGACAACAATCGCAGAGACTTCTTGAAAGTGAGCAGCGCCGCCGTGGCTGCAACCGCCGTCTCATGGAACGCCGCCAGCTATGCCGCCATCCTGGCCGCCAATGATCGTGTGAAGGTAGGAGTCGTTGGATGCGGCGATCGCAGGCCCACAAAGGTTGATGTCGCCGACACAAAGGACGCAACCGGCGTGTATCTCACCAGCGAGGGAGTCAAGGGACCCGCTGTCTGGTCGACTCGCGGTCGCTGGTGCTCGCTCATAGGGCACACCGGAAGCCACGAAGTGACGATCGCAATCTTCGACAGTCCCAGGAACCCGGGCTACCCGACCTACTGGCACGCGCGAGGATATGGGTTGTTTCCCGCGACTCCCCTGGGACGCAATATCTTCGATCCAAAGCAGCCCGCGTTTAACTTCACGATTGAGAATCATGAGACCGCATTCTTTCGCTACAGGGTCGTCTTGTATTCTTACGCTGCAAGTGGCGACGAGCTGAATCGAGAAGCGGACCTCTTCGCCTCCGAGCACAAATAGCGATCATGGGTTCGTTCCGGGAGGATGTCCAGATGGAACGTTTCAATTCGGTGCGCCGGGATTTTTTGCGCACTGGTGGTTTCGGAGTCGCGGCAGCCGCGATCCCAATCCTTTCGTTTGCGGATTCGGCTCAGGATACAGCGGGCGGATCCTCGGTACCCTCTCATGGAATCTTCGACGTGCGCAAATACGGCGCGACGGGCGATGGCAAGACCCTCGACACAGCTGCCGTGAACAAGGCAATCGAAGCAGCAGCTGCAGCGGGCGGCGGATTGGTTCTATTCTCAGCCGGAACTTATCTCTGCTTCTCGATCCACTTGAAGAGCCAGGTCCATCTTTATCTGCAACAGGGAAGCACCATCTTGGCTGCGGACTCGCCGTTGCCAGGCGAGCAGACCGGTTACAACGGCGGCGCCTATGATGCGGCCGAGCCGAACACAGAGTGGGACTCCTATCAGGACTACGGCCATAACCACTGGCACAACTCCCTTGTCTGGGGTGAAGGCATTCACGACATCAGCATTACAGGGCCGGGACTCATCTGGGGTAAAGGGCTGTCCAACGGTCGCGGACGCAAAGGGGATGGCGCGCCGTACGTTGCCGAACAACCCGGCGTGGGCAATAAGGCCATCGCCCTCAAGAACTGCCGCAACGTGCTCTTGCGCGATTTTTCAATGTTGAAGGCCGGCCACTTTGGACTGCTGCTCACAGGCGTCGACAACATGACCATCGACAACCTCAAGATCGACACCGATCGCGATGGAATGGATATCGATTGTTGCCAAAACGTCCGCGTGTCTAACTGTACGGTCAACTCGCCATGGGATGATGGCATCTGTCCGAAATCTAGTTATGCGCTCGGTTACGCGCGGCCCACGAGGAATCTCACCATCACCAACTGCTGGGTTACTGGCTACTATGAACTCGGCTCCGTGCTTGACGGTACCTTCAAGAAGTTCGCGCCTGACTCTCGTGTCCCGCGGACCGGCCGCATCAAGTGCGGCACGGAATCGAACGGCGGCTTTATCAACATCACCATTTCCAATTGCGTCTTCGAAGGCTGCCAGGGCTACGCACTCGAATCGGTCGACGGCGCATTGTTCGAAGACATCGCCATTACCAACACAACGATGCGCGACCTTTCTTCGCCGCCCTTCTTTATGCGTCTCGGCGCTCGACTGCGCGGTCCTAAGGAAACCACGAAGGTGGGAACCATGAAGCGCATCCTCGTCAGCAATCTCGCCTGCTTCAATGCGCCGCAAAAACAAGGATCCATTGTGACTGGAATTCCTGGTTACATGATCGAAGACGTCAAGTTCTCCAACATCTACATTGAGACGGCAGGCGGGGGGACAGCGGAGGATGCAAAGGTTCACCCTCCGGAGCTTGAAAACGGCTATCCGGATCCCGGCAGGTTTGGACCGATTCCGGCCTCCGGCTTCTTCCTGCGCCACGTGCGCAATGTCGAGATGAGCCACGTCGAAATCGCCCATGCGGCTCCGGACGCGCGTCCTGCGTTTCATTTGGCCGACGTGGACCGTGCGGATTTCTTCGCCGTCTCTGCTCCACGAGGAGCCGAAGGCGCGTTCGCACTGCACGGCGTCAAGGACCTGCGCATCGGCTGGAGCCGAGCCACCGCCGACATAAATCTGAGCAGCATCGATAACAAGATGGTGTAGTTCGAGACGTAGAGCGCCTCCGGCTGCCACTGTGAATTTGAGGAGTTCTGAATAATGAGGATTCATTTGAAGTTCGTCGCCATTGTGTTGCTGTTGTCGACCGGAACTCTCATCGCAGCGGCACAGCAGGATTACTTCACCACCTGGCCGGAGGGGACTTCTCCGCAAGAGGTTGGCAAGCGTCTCGCCGAACACTTCATCACCACACCGCACCAGGGTTCGACGATCTTCTACGGTGAGGTCGGGACCTGGTACGGTGCCCTCACCTTCGCGCAATTATCCTCCGACACCGCCCTGCGAGACAGGCTTATCAAGCGCTTCGATCCCTTGCTGCCCGGCGGAGCCGAGATAAATCTCATTGGCAAACGCAGGCACGTGGACGATGAAATATTCGGTATCGTTCCTCTGGAAATCGCCATCCAGACCAAAGACCAGAAATATCTTTCCTACGGAAAGCAAAATGCCGATCGCCAATGGGAGAACCCGCAGCCGGACGGCTTATCTGCAGAAACGCGCTACTGGATCGACGACATGTACATGCTCACGATTCTGCAGTTGGAGGCTTATCGCGCCACGGGAAATAAGGAGTACTTGGATCGGGATGCCGCGGAGATGGTCTCTTATCTCGATAAGCTCCAGCAGCCGAACGGGCTTTTCTACCATGCTGCGGACGTGCCCTACTTCTGGGGTCGCGGAGATGGCTGGGTGGCTGCGGGTATGGCCGAAATTCTGCGCGATCTGCCGCCAGACCATCCGCAGCGGGCGCGCATCATGAAAGGCTACAAGACCATGATGGCGGCGTTGCTCCAGTACCAGGGGAAGGATGGCATGTGGCGCCAGCTCATCGACCATGACGAAGCATGGCCGGAGAGTTCGAGCTCCGCCATGTTCACGTTTGCCATCATTACCGGCGTAAAAAACGGCTGGCTTGATCCTCACACCTACGGCCCTGCAGCGAGAAGAGCATGGATCGCTGTCGTCGGATACATCGACCAGAACAGCGACGTAACCAACGTCTGTGAAGGTACCAGCAAGAAGAACGATCTGGAATATTACCTGGAGCGCAAACGAAAAACCGGCGACTATCACGGTCAGGCCCCGATCCTGTGGGCTGCCGCGGCGCTGCTACGCTAGCAGAACGAAAGTTGGAAGTGCCACCTCAATCATCGAAATTTGCCACACAATACGGGAATCCACCGTGTCCTTTTCGGTACGAGGGCAAGCTGCGTTGGCTTGCTTCTGACAAGCGATCAGGGTCTGGCGTTGGAAGTCCCGCTTCACTTCATCCAGCGCCAGATGGAGCAATCTTCGTGTGGAGCGGAGGCGTACTCGCCTTCGGGCTGGTTGGCGAGGATGCGGTTGTCGGCGAGACGGTCCTGGCGCGAGCGCTTGATCTGGCCCTGGAACAGGCGAACCAGGTTGGGATGAGGCTGGCTGGCATCAGTGCGCGAGCGGCCGCGCTGCAAGGCGTTGCGGTGCTCTTCGAAGACGCCTTCCTGCTCGTTATTCACGTAGAGGATGTCGAGTTCGCCGGTGCGGGAGGCGAGGACCCGCGTCATCGCGCGGAGCCAGCGTCGCATCACGACCGCCCCAAACGGATTGAATAGGAAGGCTACGCAGCGGCCCGGTGGGAATACGAAGTCGACCGCGTCACAGGCAACGATGCGCAAGGGAGCGTGGGCACGGCCGGCTTTACGCCAAGCGGTGAGGTTGCGGCGGGCGATGCGCACAAGCGCGGGATGAAGCTCGACGCCGATGACCAGACGGAAGGGGAGTTCCGCGGCCAGCAGGACTGCACGGCCCATGCCGGCGCCGACGTCGACGAACGAAATCTGCTCGAGGCTGGCGGGACAGGTCCGTCGCCAATGGCTCACGAACGCGTGGAAGACCGACGGCGCGACACCGTAGTAGGCTGTGGCGTGGCGGTCGTGGGCATGACCGGAGTTGAGGTGGCGCCCGGCGACGAGGCCGCTGGTGCGCACGCCGTTGGCTTCGTCGAAGGGATGCGGCAGAAAGCCATCCTTCTTGGCGAGGCCGGGCAGAAGGCGGCGCCTGGGTTCGGTTGAGGTGCTCACGCTGATGTGCTCACTCTGATTGGCTCACTCTGGTCGGCTCATTCCCGTCGGGCTCACTCTGCAGGTTATCGTGCGGGACCGCGCGCTACAATTCCGGGCGTGGGGGTGATGCATGCCAAACGGAATGCGAGTGGCGCTGTTTCTTCTGATGATTTCGACGGCTGGGGCTGCATTCGCCGCGAAGGATGTGCCGGTGCCGGCGAGTTGCACGCCGCAAGTGAACGCGAAGCTGGCCCAGCTGATCGCGCAGCATCCGTCGCAGAATGTGGACAAAGTAATGGCGTGCGGAGTGGCCACGCAGAAGACGCACATTCAGAAAGGCGGCCCGCACGGCAGCCATCACGTGACCACCATCGCGGCGCCGCTTCCCAGCGGGCAAATGGTCAACGTGCAGATCGTGACGAACGACGCACTGGACGGACCGGTGACCGCGCAGGTGAACGATCCGGTGATTGCGTACGGACAGGGGTACATCTCGCACGGGCTGTGGGCAGCGGGGATTCACGACACGCATTGCTCCACGCATCCCGGAGCGGACAACGGCTGGGTGGTGGTGGCGGGCGCAAAGACGCCGAAAGGCTGTCCGAATTCGCAAGACTCAGACCGCGGTGAGCAGCGTGCGGCCCAGAGCGCCGGTGGCCACATCCTGCGCAACGAGCGCTGCGTCGCGTGCCAGGCCGGGGAGATCGCGGAGCTGCCAGGCAAAATCCCATGCGGCGTCGCGCGCGGCATAGATGTTGAAGGAGCTGAGCAGGCGGCCGACCTTGCCCGTGTCCTCGGCGATTTCACCGAGCGGGTCGGTCGCCAGCATCGCGAGCGCCGCGGGCATGACGCCGTCAAGCAGCGTGTTGACGGCCATGTAATCGGCATGCTCGGGACCGTCCTGCGCGGGCAGGATGTTGAGGTCGGCGTTGGTCCGATTCAGCGCCAGCGCAAGATCGCGATTGATGTGGGCGTTCATGCCGGCGAGGGCGAACTGAATGTGCTCGATGCAGGGGTCGAATCGCGATTCAAAGAGGACCGCCCATGCCGTGGGCGTTTTTGCCTCGGCGAGGTACTCGCGGATGGCGCTGAAGTAGAGGCCGGCGAAAACCACGTCGAGATGGAGCAGCCATTCCGGAGTCTGCCATGCGCCGCCAGGCGGATTCAGATCGACCTGCTCGGTGACCATGAGATAGAGGCGATTGAACCACTTCAGGCCGTCCGTGGGCGGCAGGAGGTCGTCGATAGCCTGCATCTGCGCGATCACGCCAACGATAGTGGATGGCGCAGCGCCCGCTAGGAGCGCGGCAAGAGACTGGACGGGCGGATCGGGCTGCTCAGGCTGGCCAGGCTGGACAGACTGGTCGGGAGCGGACGAGGGAAACGTCGCCATGCGGGGCCTCCGGGGAATGGCTGCAGTATACCGAACGTCGGCGGTGCAACTGAATTCTGCTCGCCCTTGGCATCGATGGCTAGAAATCGTGATGATCGTCCCGCAGGGCCGAGACAGTGCGGGCGTGGCCTTCCCCGGGAACCAGGTTGGCGGGCGGGTTAGTTTCTTCGGCGTTGGCGCGCACCTTGGAAACGGTGAGCCAGTTGTCCTTGCGCGGCTGCTCGGGGATCCACGGCGGAAGCGGCATGCAGAAGTAGCGGCTCAGCGTCTCAGCGTAGGGCTCGTAGAGGCGGCGCAGTTCGCGCAGGCGCTGCTCTGATGACCCATCGCGGCACATGCTCACGCCGCTCTGGCACAGCAGCCCGTAGAGCTGGTTGTAGCGCTCCGTCGGCAGGCGGTCGGGTGCCTCGGTTATTGGATTTTTAGTGAGCACCTGCGTCAGGTCCACCATCGCGTGGCGAGCCATGGCGAATGTGAGCTGGGCCTGGCGAGCTTCGTGACCCTGCACGCCGGAGATGAGCATGGCGGACGCATCCAGGATGCAGGTCAGCGCGCTGATCCAACTCTGGTTGGTGTGCTGCGAGCGGAAATAGCACAGCAAGGGGAACGAGATGTGGCTTTCGAGCAGTTCGGCGGACCAGCGTTCCCACTCGGTCAGCAGAATGGACAGCGCCTCGGTCGCGTCTTCGTGTGCGTGGCGTCGCATGAGTTCGGCTGCTGTGGGCGGCGAGCCCGCGCGGGCGTCGAGCAGCGAGATACTCACCTCGCGCCGCGAGAAGGCTCCATAGAGCACAGGGAAGTAGCCCATCACAATCGCGAGGAAGCCGAAGCCAGTGCCGGATTCAATCACCATCAGCCAGCGAGCCGCGCCGGTCACTGGTCCCGCATCCGTGGGGCCGAGGGTGAAGATAGCCGTTCCGCTCACGTAGATATCCGACCAGAAGCCTACCTCCTGCCGACTGTCGTAGAACGGTTTCCCAAGCGAGTAGAAGAGCAGCCCAAACCCTATCAGCATCAGCGCTGCCCACAACCCCAGCAGCAGGATCAGGGAGAGCGGGCCATAAAAGCTGAACGCTGTCTCGCGTTTGCGCGGGTGATGAAGACGGTTGGCGAAGAATACCCACGGTGGCCAGGTGGCGATGTAAAACAGGCGCGTGAGCCGTACGCGGCCGGTGGCGCGGCGCGGCAGGATGATCGTCTGGAATGCATCGAGCAGCACGGTAAAGACACACAAAAATCCGGCGATCATCGGGACGATGTGCATCCAAACCTCCTGTTGCAATAGTGCGTTGCGGTCTCTCAGGACCCGATTGTGTGTGTCGCACTGCCGGCCGGCGTCCAACCGGCTGCCACTGCCACCTGCGATTGCCTTATTCTAGCCGTGCAAGCGCAAGAGGAGGGCACCGATGGTCGACCTCGGGAAGGCGCTTCTCGGTCTAGGCATTCTGCTGGTGATCGTCGGCGGGTTATTGTTGCTCGCGGGCCGCGCCGGCATACCGCTGGGACGCTTGCCCGGGGACTTCGCATATCGCGGCAAAAACGTGCAGGTGTTCTTCCCACTGGGCACGTCGATCGTCATCAGCGTGGTGCTGACCCTCCTGTTCTACCTGCTTTCGAAATTGAGGAAATAGAAATCTTTGTTTCGCCGCTGCGATTTCCTGCGCGAAAAGGCGCCCTCAGCCCCTGAAAATTCAGTTGGGCAAGCAATCTCGGGAGCCGGGAGGCGCATCGCAACATCATCAAGTTCGGTGAGGCCGAGGAGGGAAGAACCATGGCTGCCCAGGCAAAGAAATGCGCGAATGCGGCTTGCAGTTGTACCGCACAAGATAAGTCAAAGTACTGCAGTGCTCACTGTGAAGGCGTAGCGGAGAAGGTCGAGATCATGTGCACCTGCGGACACCCGAACTGCGGAATGGGCGCAACTTCCGGCGCATAAACGCCTCGCTGACAAACCGATTGCACTGCTCGGCGGGAGACCAACGCTGGTAGTGTGCATCGCCGCAAATCGTGAGCCCGTTCACAAGTCTTCCAGTCCATCCCACACCCCAGTTTGCTGTTCTTAGTTGACGAACCCGGCCCCGGGGAACAAAGCTGTCACTGGCAGCTTGTTCCCCCGCCGGATCGGAACGGTCCCGGCCAACTGCGGAGTGGGTGGTTATGGAACCGCATCTGATCTTGGGTATTGGCGAACTGTTGTGGGATCTTTTACCGGCGGCCGCGAGGCCAAACGACCTTCCGGACGGCAGCAAAGCGCCGGTTGGTTCGTTGGGCGGCGCCCCCGCAAACTTCACAGTGATGGCAGGCCGCCTCGGCAGTCACGCCGTCGTCCTCAGCCGCATCGGCCGCGACCATCTTGGCAGCGAAGCCGTGGCTACGCTCGATCCGCTGCCCGCCGACACCGAGTACCTGCAGATCGATCCCTATCACGGCACGGGCATCGTCACCGTCGATTTCAAAGAGGGCCAGCCTCATTATGTGATCCACGAGCCCGCGGCATGGGACTTCATGGAACTCAACGACGACTGGGTGCGGCTGGCTGAGAGGGCCGATGCCATCTGCTTCGGATCGCTCGCCCAACGTGGCCTGGAATCGCGCCAGACCATTCAAACGCTGGCCGCGCAGACATCGTCGGCCTGCGTGCGCGTCTTTGACGTGAACCTGCGCGCGCCGTTCTATTCCAGCGAAGTGATTCAAGAGTCACTCGAACTGGCCACCGTGATGAAGATGAACGATGCTGAAGTTGCGCTGGTGCTGGGGCTGCTCGGTCTGCCGGCCAGCGATGTTGCCGATCCCGCGGCCCTGCGCAATGGGGCCGAGCGGCTGCTTGGCGAGTTTCCAACTCTGCGCATGGTGGCCATTACGCGCGGTGGCAGCGGCAGCCTGCTGGTAACGCCCGAGACCGCCGACGAGCATCCCGGCGTGCCAATCAAGGTGGCTGACACCATTGGCGCCGGCGACGCCTTCACCGCCGCCATGACGTATTACCTGATGCGCGGCGCCAGTCTGGCCACCATCAACGAGGCAGGGAATCGATGGGGCGCATGGGTGGCCTCGCAGGTGGGCGCCATGCCGCCGCTGCCGGTCCATGTGCAGGAACGCATGAAGAGCATGATTGAGGGCCAACCCGTGAAGTAGAGTAGGGATTGTGATCATCAACATTGCTCGCCGCGCGCATGACCACAACTGGGAACTCGATCCGATCGCGCGCTCGCTGCTCGACACCGACTTCTACAAGCTGCTCATGCTCCAGTTCATCTGGAAGCACTTTCCCACCACGCGCGTCTCCTTCGCACTGCAGAATCGTTCCACGCACGTGCGCCTTGGCGAGATCATCGAAGTCTGCGAGCTGCGCCAGCAGCTTGAGGCCACACGCAAGCTGCGCCTGCATAAATCGGAGATGATCTGGCTGGCCGGCAACACCTTCTACGGCCACAGAGGCATGTTTGAGCCCGCCTTCCTCGAGTGGTTCGCCAACGACTTCCGCCTCTCCGACTTCGAGCTGTCCATTGAAGACGGGCAGATCGCGCTGCGCTTCGACGGCCTTTGGACGGAAGCCACTCTCTGGGAAATCTATGCGCTCTCCATCATCGACGAGCTGAAAACGCGCGCCGCCCTCAAGAAGCTGAGCGAGTTTGAACTCGATGTGTTGTATGCGCGCGCCAAGTCGCGCCTGTGGGAGAAGATGGAGCGCCTGCGTGGCGTGCCCTGCCTCAGCCTCAGCGACTTTGGCACCCGCCGGCGGCACAGCTTTTTGTGGCACGAGTATGTAGTGCTGGCTATGCGCGATGTGCTAGGCGAAAGCTTTACCGGCAGCTCCAACACCTATCTCGCCTACAAGCACGATCTTGAAGCGATGGGTACCAACGCGCACGAGCTGCCTATGGCTCTGGCCGCGCTCGCCAATACTGAGGACGAGTTGTGCACCGCGCAGTACCGCATGCTTGAACTGTGGCAGCAGACCTATCAGGGCGAACTCCTCATCCTGCTGCCTGACACTTTCGGCACCACGCAATTCCTGCGCAACGCGCCCGACTGGGTTGCGGACTGGACCGGGCAGCGCATCGACAGCAAGGATCCCTTCATCGCCGGCGACGAGTACATTGCCTGGCTCACGTCGCGCGGCCGCGATCCGCGCCGCAAGCGGCTCATCGCCTCCGATGCGCTCGACGTGGACCGCATCCTCGCCCTTCATGCGTATTTCGGCGGCAAGATACTTGGAGACGCAACGCCGGTAGATTTTCGCAGCGGTGCGGATTTTCAAAATCCGCACCGGTGGCGACCAGAACCGCGCATCCGCTTCAGCTCCGGATGGGGCACGTTCCTCACGAATGATTTTCGCAACTGCGATCCGCAGGGCGACGGGAGCTTCGACCCCATCAGCCTGGTTTGCAAGCTCAGCGAAGTGGAAGGCCGGCCCGCCGTGAAGCTCTCTGATAACTACGCCAAGGCCATGGGTCCGCCTGAAGAAGTGGATCGCTATCGCCGCATCTTTGGCCCCGAAGGCATCTCCAACCTCCCCGTCGAAGCGTGAAGGTCTGCGCGTCGAGCAACGTGGGTGCCCCATTCTAAAAACGGTTTCATCGTTTTTAGGGTGGGAGACCACCGTGAGAGTCTGAAGGTCACTCAAAAATGGGTGCCCCATCCTAAAACGGCTTCATCGTTTTAGGGTGGGAGATCAAGCAGGTTCGCCCGAGGAACCCAGGTCGAGCACGTTGAGAAGTAGCTACGCAGCCGAGCCGTTCCCGCCAGACATCAATCGCAGAAATCCATCCGATCGCATCCGCGTTCCAGGAAACACGCGCTCCAGGTTATCTGCGCCCAGCGTCTTGCTCACCACCTCGCCCAGCACTGCGCGATAATCCGTCGTCAGCGCCAGGTCGCGCCCCTCATTGAGCTGTTCGTTGGCGAGCCCCGGCCAGCGCCCATACACCTTCCCGCCCTTCACATCCGGCCCCAGCACGAACATCGCATTCGCGTGCCCGTGATCGGTGCCGCCGGTGCCATTCTCGTGCGCCGTGCGGCCGAACTCCGACATGGTCACCAGTGTGATGTTCGCCGCTTCGTCGCCCATGTCCTTCCAGAACGCCGCAATCGCCGAGGAAAAATCGCGCAGCCGATTCGACAGCTGCCCATCCACGCCGCCCTGGTTCTGGTGCGTGTCCCAGCCGCTCACGTCAGTGAACGCAGCCTCCACGCCCAGGTTCGCTTTCAGCAGCTGCGCAATCTGCTTCATGTTGTTGCCGAAGTCGGAGGTCGGATAATCCGCCGCCGACTTGTACTGCGCGGGGTTCGCCGCACGCAGCATCTTCACGGCGTCAAATGTCTCTTCGCCGGCGGCGTGAAAGATATGGTCCCCGCTCGCGCCATACATCGCCTCGAAGGCGTTGGCCGCTGGCGACGGAGCGGGTCCGCGCGCACCCACCGTAAAGTTGTTCACGTTGCTGATGGCGATCGCCGGAATCTTGCCGGCCAACGTCCGCGGTACCTCGGCTCCGAGCGCCAGAGCGCGAAACGCGCTGTGCTCCTGGCGATGTCTCAGGTCTTCTGCTTGCAGCGCGCGATTCAGCCAGCCGTCGTCCGTGCTCTTCACGCCCGGCGTGCCTGACTCCATAAAGTCCTGAGCATCGAAGTGCGAGCGCGTCATGTCCGGCGAGCCCGCCGCATGCACAATCGCCAGATGCCCCTGGTCGTACAGCGACTTGAAAGCGGCCAACGACGGATGCAGCCCGAAGAATCCGTCGAGATCCACCACCTGCTTCTGGGGAATCGCAATGCTTGGTCGCATCGAGTAGTAATTCTTCTCGCGGTACGGCACCACAATGTTGAGTCCATCGGCCGCGCCGCGCTGGAAGATCACCACCAGCCTGCGATTCGGCGCCAACGCGCTCTGCGCCATCCCACTCTGTGCAATCACGGCGCGCACCAGGAACTGCGGAATAGCCGTTGTTCCGGCCAGCGCCAGCGCGCCCTTGTGAAGAAAGAAGCGGCGATTGATCTGCATAAAAGTACCCCACCCCCCAAATCTGTCATCCTGAACGAAGCGTTTTCAGCGGAGCCGAAGGACCTGCTTCTGTCCTTGCCTTTGCTCTTGTCTTTGCTGTTGTTCTCGCTTTTCGCTCCCCACCCCAAAAACCTGTCATCCTGAGCGAAGCGTTTTTCAGCGGAGCCGAAGGACTTGCTTCTGTCCTTGCCTTTGCTTTTGTCTTTGCCGTTGTTCTCGCTTTTCGCTCCCCACCCCAAAAACCTGTCATCCTGAGCGAAGCGTTTTTCAGCGGAGCCGAAGGACCTGCTTCTGTCCTTGACTTTGTTTTTGTCTGTTCTCGCTTTCCGCTCCCCACCCCAAAATCTGTCACCCTGAGCGAAGCGTCTCTCAACGGCGCTGAAATTCGGGACTGCCCAACAATAATCCTGCCAGCAATTGATCCTGCTTCTCAAGCGGCGGTGCGGCCGGAGTGCGGCGTGGCTGACTCTGATTCATCGCAACAGGCATCGCCGCCGCACCCGCCTGGCTCTGCTGCTCGAACTGCTGCAACACGGCCGTCTGCGTCGACGGGCTCACCTGTCCGCCGACGAGCAGCGATTCCAGCCGCGCCTCTTCGCTCTCCGGTGTGGCACTGTGCGCAGCAGGCGCCGGAACTGTCTGCGCTGGTTTCGCCGGTGCAGCGTCGGAATCAAGATCCGAAAGCAGATTCAGCGCAGGCTGCGTCGCGCTCAGACTCGGCGATTCCTGCGTCGACCACGTCGTCGTCACGCCATTCAGTCGGTTCGCCGCCAGCGACAGCGCAAAATTCATGCGGTTCACCAGCGCCCCAGTCGACACCCAATCCGCTGCGTCCCACTTATAGCCCGTCGGCGGAACGCATCCATACAGCGGCATCCCCATATCGCGCAGCGCGGCCACCAGCGGCTGCACATTGGTCAGGCTCGCGTTGCTGGCGCGCGCGGCACTCACCACATACTCCAGCGGCGTCTTCACCTTGGCGCGATACACATCCGGCGACCAGAACTCCGGCGAGCGGAACATCGTTTTCAGCACCGTCGCGATATCGCCGTCCGATGAGAGAAACGCCTTGGCCATGCGATCCACCAGCTCCTTCGGCGGATCATCGCTCACAAAACGCACCGCCAGCTTGCGCGAAATAAACTGCGCCGTCGCTGGCCGCATCGCCAGCATGTGCAGCAGGTCGCGCCCCTCGCGCTCGCCGTGCTCCTTGAACTTCTTGCCGAGCACCTTCTTGGTTCCGGGCTCGTGGCGCTTCTCATCGAATTGGAATCCACCGCCGCGCTGCGGCCGCTCGACCGTCCAGCCGGTCAGGATGCGCGCCGCCTGAATCACGTCAGCCTGCGTGTAGCCGCCATTCACGCCCAGCGTGTGCAGCTCCATCAACTCGCGCGCGTAGTTCTCGTTCAGCCCCTCGGGCGCCTTCTTGTTCTTGTTGGGATTCCGCGCACCCGCAATCTTCGCGCGGCTCGCGGCCAAAGAATCGGGCCCGATGCTCTGCGCATTGTCCAGGTAGATCAGCATCGCCGGGCTGTGTGCCGTGGCTTCCAGCAGGTCCCCAAACTTGCCCAGCGCCCGCGGCCGAATCACGTCGCGCTCGTAGCTCACCAGATAGTAAGGCGTCGCCTCGTTCTTGCGCAGAAACACGTTGAAGTGATTCAGCCAGAAGTCCGTCATCACCTCCTGCAACTGCGCGTTGGAGTAGATGTCGCGCATCAGCCGCTGCGCCATCAGCTCCTGCACCACCAGCCTCTCCGGATTCTCCAGAGCGCCCACCGTCTCGCGCATATCGGGCGTGAGATCCGCCATGAACGCCTGCCGCTGTGGCCCCTTGAGCGACTTGAAGAACGCATCGAAATCCGGCTGCGACATCCTCGTCAAGCGCAGCACCCGCTCACGCGGCGGAAGCGCCAGCACCGCCGAGATCAATTTCGAATCAACCGCCGCATCCGCCCCGGCCGCATCGCCAGCCGCATTCATCTGCCCCGCCTGCGCCATCGAACCAGAAGCCGCCATAGCCCCGCTCTGCGCGTCTCCCGCAGCCATCTGCATCGACCCAGGTGCCGCGGTCTTAGCATCTATCCCGCTCTGCGTCTCCGCGGCCGAAGCCAGCTTCTTCTGTTCCCGCTTCGCCGTCACGCGTGTCACCTGATTTTCATAAACCGCGTACAGCGCGCCCTTGTCCGGCATCGGCGCCTTGCCATCAATCACCTGCCGGATCACCGCATTACTCGGCAGCCGGAACAGCAAATCCTCCGGCGACCACGTCATCGCCGGATACTCCGCCAACCGCACTTGAAGCGCCGTGTTGTTGATCGCCGCCGGGTGCATCTGCTCCTCGAACCACTTATCCAGCCCCATCGCCTTCACTGCGTCCACATCGCCCGGCCGCGGCCCAAACGTGAAGCGATTCAGCGCGTGCAGTATCCGCTCATCCCCCTGAATCGGCCCCGGAAACGCGCGCCGCTCGGCCGGCTTATCAATCGCAGCAGATCCAGCCTCCCCAAATCCGGGCGTAGACGAAACCACCAGGCTGACACAGAGCGCGGCGGCCCATGGGCCCTGCAATAGCTTCATAAATTATTCTCCGCTGAGGATGCCGGAGCGCGGTCGCGGCAGATAGTAGCCATTCGTACGGACGAGTTTTTCCGCCGGAAGTTGCGGTCGCCCCGATCTGCGCGCCGCGCAGCATAGATCGTAAGCCTCTCTCCTTGACAATCTACATATCCAGGCTCCGTCTACGGCATCTCCACCCTGCTGATTCCCGCCGTGCGGGCCGCGGGCGTGCAGCCTGCAACGGTCCTTCGCGACGAATAGCGCGCTACTGATGCGCCGTGCGCTGTTCCGCGCCCGCTGGCTCCGGCCTTCGCGTGAACTGGAACCCTTGAATCCGTCCCGCATCGAGAATGAAACCGGACACGTGATGATCGGCGTCCCGTGTAAACCGGATCGTCCCGATCTGGCTGCTAAACACGTCCTGCGTAGTCGCGCGCAGCGAATCGGGCTTGCTCTTCAGCCGCATCAGCGTGAGCTTGCCATCCTGGACAGTGAAGCGGTACACCGGCTCAATCTCATCGCTCACAAAGGCGCCCGCGTACTCAACCAACTGCGCGGGAGTTGGATCGACGGCAACGACCGACTCGTAGACCTCGGCATGGTCTCCATCAAATGACTGCTCGATGCGAGCGGGCTTGCCCTCAGCGGCCGGTACAAAGTGAATGTCGAGATGCTCTCCCCACGGCACGTCGCCGATGTGGAAGTGCCCCTCCGCGAAGGTCTTCAGCGGGTGATACTCGTCTCCGCCAAAATCCACCACCAGCGTGCCGTCCTTCAGCAGTATCCGCTGATAATCGTCGTCCTCGCGCTTCCAGTAGGTGCCCGCCACAGCCTGCATCTGCTCCGCCGTCATCGCCACAATGCCAGTCTTCGCCGGCTCCTTCGCCTTGTCCTTGGCTGAATCTTTTGCAGGCTCATTGAAATCCTTTGCGAGCATAATGTCCGCCACCTGGTTCACCAGCGAACTGGGATTCGTACTCGCAAGGTTGCACAAAACAGTCGCGGAAAAATGTTGATCCGGGAAGCGCGTGATGTCAGATCGATACCCCGCATCCGCGCCGCCGTGGCCCACCGTTCGTAGGCCCTTGTAAGTTCCAATTGCCAGGCCCGCGGCGTAGTCCTGGTCCTTGCCGCTGTTCAGCTTGCCTTTTTCCAGCATCTGCTCAATCAGCGCCTGCCCTCCCACCTTCGGATGATAGAAATTTTCATCCCACAGCTGCAGATCCTCGACCGTGGTGTGCAGGCTGGTCGCGCCCGCTGTGTCGAAGTTCGTCAGATTCATCCGGAAGGGCTTGTCCTTGCCGTCCTGTTCGTAGCCAAGAGCGTCGTGCTTGATCACCTCTTCGTGATCGTCGCGAAAGTGCGTGTGCGTCATTCCCAGCGGCTCAAAAATGTTCTTGGTCGTAAACTCCCGGAACGACATGCCGCTCACCCGTTTCACCACTATTGCCAGCAGTGTGAATCCCGTGTTGCTGTACATGTACTTCTCGCCGGGCTTGAAGTTCAGCGCCTTCTGGCGCACCAGCACCGACATCACGTCATCATCGGTAATCAAATCCTGCGAGTAGCGCCACCCCGCCAGTCCCAGCAGCGACCATTGATCGCGAAGCCCGCTCGTGTGGTGCATCAAGTGCCGCAGTGTGATGCGCTCCCCGAAGTCCGGAAGCTCGGGAACATATTTGTGAATATCGTCATCGAGCGAGAGCTTCCCCTGCTGCGCCAGCAGCAGAATCGATGCCGCCGTGAACTGCTTCGACATCGAAGCCACGTGAAACACGGTCGCAGGCGTAATCGGCACGTCATCGTTCAGGTTGGCCATCCCATAGCCGTGCTTGTAAATGATCTGTCCGTCCTTGTAGACTCCCAGCGCGCACCCCGGCGAATCCGGCTTGTTCCATTGCTCGAACACCTTGTCCACCTTAGCCGTCATCTCGGGCGAAAGCGTCTGCGCGTGAGCCGCAAACGAACCCAGCAGAGCACACGAAGCCAGAACAACGCTCGGAACGTTAAGCCTAGAGCGCAAGTGCGTCATCACAGGACCTCCAAAAGTCACTGCGAATTATACGTCGAACCGTTTAATCCATCTTCCTTCCAAAGGACAACCACAAATCCACCCGTCCCACAGAATTGTCGCCCAATTGCACTACAAATGTAGTAAAACTCTACCACACTCAACTCCCAATCAACGGCAATCCCATTCCCGGCATCCAAATACCGGGCATTCATTTGAAGGAAGGAACGAAACCACATGCCGCAGCAGAAAGAGCAAAAGGAGCAGTCCGTCAAGGAACTCGTCAACGCTCTCAACGAAGACCTGGCCCGCGAATATCAGGCGATCATTGCCTACACGGTCTACAGCAACGTGCTCTCCGGCGCCCAGTGGATGAGCATCGCCGCGGAGCTCAAGAAGCACGCCGCCGAAGAGCTGCAGCACGCCATGATCATCGCCGACCAGATCGATTACCTCGGCGGCATGCCCACGGCCACGCCCAAACCGGTGAGGCTGAGCGAAAAGCCCGAGGAGATGATCCGCTTCGACCTCGACAACGAGACCGAAACCATCCGGAACTACCGCCGGCGCGTGAAGCAGGCCGAGGCCGTAGGCCACTACGCCCTGGCCGAGCAGCTTCGCAAGATCATCTCCCAGGAGCAGGAGCACCAGCACGACCTGGCCACCGCCCTGGGCATCGACGTTCCCGACGTCTTCTCCGAAGGGGCCTGATTCGTGTTGGAAACCGGGCCTTCGCGGTCCGGTTTCTTTTTTGGTGATTTGAAACACATTCGCATGCAAAAATAAAAACGCTCAAGTCTTTTACTTTCTTGCGATTGCACGCAAAATTGGGGGGATTTTTTGCGCGAATGTGATTTGGAACACAGTGAATACAGTGAACAGTGCACAGTGAACAGAAAAAGCGAGTGAATGAGTGAAGAAGTGAACGAAGAGCGGGGAACGGGTAACGCTGAACTCGCTGCGGTCTGCATTGCTGGCTCCTCTCTCGCTGAAAATGCGAAATCTCCCTGAAATGCGAAACGCCCGCCGAATGGGCGGGCGTTTTTCTGGCTACTGATTCAAGTATGACAGATTCGAATAATTAATCACTAGTTTTTGGAAATTTATTTTCGCTTTGTTTTGTGTGGGTTGCAACGTTTTCCACAGGTTCGGCACTTGACAAGTTTTTGAGCGAGGTTGGGCTTCGTGGCCTCCCACCCTTCGCAAAGAGCGCGAAGGATGGGGCAACCCACACAGGGTTGGACTTGGGAAGAAAGTGAAAGCTCGAGACGTGGGCCACCCGCCTGAGGGGACGGGCCTTACCTCAGAGAAGATTTTTTGGCGACTGCTTGGCCGGCTGCCACGGACTGTACCTCTCGCAGAAAATCCGACGCGGCCATCCCGCCGTACCTTTTGGCAAGGGGATCACGAGCATAGGGAACCACCACGGGGCTCTGGCTGGTTTGCGTGATAGCGTCGCAGTGCTGCACATGTACGCCCGAAAGTCCGACGCAATAATCTTCCGCGAAGACATCGGGCGGAACGGGAACGTGGACCGGAATCTGGAAGATCCCCTGCACGCCTTCACCCGCGGCCGGGAAGAGGCCTTGAACCAACTTTGTCTCATTGCCCTTGGATTGCCGTAAAAACAAGACGTACACATTGGACCTTTCGATGTACGGACCACGGACGTCGAAACGACGCGTGAAGATCCCCGGTGATGACGGCTCGCAGGGGAGGCTACCAACGGGCACCCCGAAGATGAGGGCGTCGCCGGCATGGTGGGGGCCTTTCCAACTGCGGATGACCCTGACCTCGTTGTAAGTCGTAACGCTTTCGCCCGAGGGAGACAGTACCACGGCACCATCGAACACTCCCGCCAGGATCACCTCATCGCTTTTCTCCATCAGAGTATTCAGATCCTGGACGAGCGTTTTCGGATCGACGTTGTAGGGCTGAATGATCCAGCCTTCCCCCGGGTCTTCCAGGGCGCGCTGGCAGAGGGCGCTCGCGAAGATGGTCTCCTGTGGCCATTGGGCCCTTATATCGCTCAGGCTCAGCTCCCGGGAGGCGCTTTGTGGCCGGCCGGTTCCGAGCGCCGCAACGGCGACGAGCATTGCGCCGGTCAGGTTCCGCATGATCGTTTTCATCCACCCTCCTTGTGCCAGCCCCTGCGGGGATCAACTCTCGTGAAACCTCTTCGTTCCACCAAGATCTGAAAGAACGACGTAACCGCACTCACATCGGTCTGCTCATTGCGCTGTTACAGCGCATGGGGGGGCCGAGGTGTACGGGCTGTAATTGGTGTCGCCCTGATACGCTGCCGTTACCGCGTACTTACCTGCCGCTAGTGTGATTGGAATCGTTACTGCGGGTGGGGGTCCAGGAACCAGTGTGCCCGTTCCCGACCTACCCACAAGCGCGAGCGCGGTGAGCGAACAGTTGTGCATCCCACCCTTCGCAAAGAGGGCGAAGGATGGGGCACCCACAGGGTTGGACTTGGGAAGAAAGTGAAAGCTCGAAGCGTGGGCCACCCCGCCTTCATTATGACCGTCAAGATGTGACGTTCAAAATGTGATCATTGAACAGGACTCCGAGGGAAGCCTGAGAGTTGTGAATTGTACTGCGCTACAGCCGCGCCCCCGACAATTTCCCAGGCACGAAATGTCGCGTGCTCATGCTTTTCCTTTTCTGGATGTACACTGGGCAGGATTAAGACAGAATAGAGATTTCCAACCTCTTCAGCGACATGGGTTAGGATCTCTCTCGCCGTTAGATCACGCAGTTGCTCCACCTTGAGATGCGCAGAGACTTCTTTTGGAGGGGCAAATCCGTTTATCATGCCTCCCGTTCCCGATACCCCCTGCTCTGAGGCTCCAACGGCAGTGGGAAAGCTAAGCTTGAACTCGCTGAGATTGCTCGGGACCTGATAATTCCGGAGGGTATGGTTCATAGGATTGGCAGAATCCTTCAAAACCTGCTTCTGAGCGACGATGAATGGTCCCTTCTGGGCTAATAGCACGTATCCTGGGCACTGAGCCACGATCTCTTCGAGAACTACACGCGCTGTGCTTTTTGGTCCAACCTGGACCGATACATTGGACGGTATCGGATCTACGAGCTCACCCAGCACCGACACGTGAAATGTTTGGTCAACAAAGAGCAACGCTTGCGGTAAATCTCCGCGAAAGGTTGTGCTCTTTGGGCCTTGGGAGTCGCATGCAGATGATACCAAAAAGAACGACAAAAGAACGATGCCCCGTCTCATATCAGTCTCCTCCAAAATCCTATTGCACACTTGGTGGTCCAGGACATGTGTACGTGACGGTCTTTGTCTGGATAGCAAATCCGTTCGCTGACCATGTTTGACTTACCTTCTCGGTGCAGGACCCAGTAGGCTGGCCGCTGCCGTTCGGGGGCATACAGCTACTTGAGCAGATTGCCAAATAGTCAGGCGTTGGGAAATTGCCATTGCTGAGTGTGGCGCCGCTGGTCGCATTCGGGGTATTAGGAACACCTGCGCAGCTGTTGCTAATGGGAGAAAAGCTCTCGGCCACGGGTATTCCGGAAAACTGGATTGGGGTGCCATTTTGATCTTTTACAGTGTAAGTTATCAGAGCCTCCTGAGTTGTGTAGGTGAGGGATTGATTTATTTGCGTGCACGAATAGGGCGTCGAGCTGACACTTGCCCCAAGGCTGGTGGGCTTCTGTGCAGTCACAGATTGATTCGCGGTCCCAGATTGTCCATTGAGAGTATAGGTCACAGTGATTGTTGATGTACCCGCCGATTGCCTCTGAACGGTGACGGTTGCACTGGCGGGTGGCCCACCCTTAACTACACCAGAGAATTAGGTGCCCCATCCTTTCACAGTTTCATCGTGAAAGGGTAGGAGCTCTCGAACTCGGCCGCGCGCTCCCGACCTACCCACAAACGCGAGCGCGGTGAGCGAACAGTTGTGCATCCCACCCTTCGCAAAGAGCGCGAAGGATGGGGCACCCACAGGGTTGGACTTGGGAAGAAAGTGAAAGCTCGATCCCTCGCCGGCGACTGGGGCGGCGGGCCCCAGTGGGACCTTACAACCCTCTGGAGTCTGGTCGTTTTGAAGGATCTCGGCCTCGACCCAGCCAGCACGGAGGCGCGCAAAATGATCGACCGGGTCGACGAGGGGCTGGTGTTCAAGCCGCTCAACAACCGGCCTTTCCTTCACGGCGAAACGGAGCCTTGCATCAACGGCAGAATTCTCGGCGTTGGGGCGTATTTCAAGGAGCCGAGCGACGCGTTGGCTGGTCAACTGGTGGACGAGCAGCTCGACGATGGCGGTTGGAACTGCGATGCTCCCAAAAGCCGGCGCTCTTCGTTCCATACCACCATCTGCGTTCTGGAAGGACTGCTCGCATACGAACGAGCGGGGCGCAAATCGGCGGCCATCACCCGGGCCCGTGAGAGGGCGGAAAACTATCTGCTCGAGCGCCGCATGTTCCGCTCGCTTCGAACAGGCAAAGTCATCAACAAACGCTGGCTGCGGTTCTCGTTCCCGATGTTTTGGCACTACGACGTGTTGCGCGGGCTCGATTATCTGCGGGACGCAGGAATCAAACCTGACAGCCGCATCAGTGAAGCCATCGAAAGCGTGATTGAGCGCCGCCACCAGAACGGGCGCTGGCCACTCAACCTTCTTCATCCCGAACATATTCCATTGGAGATGGAGACCGGTGTGGGCAGGGCGAGCCGCTGGAACACGCTGCGCGCTCTCAGAGTTCTGCGTTGGTGCAAACAATTATAGTTTTGGAAATTTATTCTTTTGCGTTTGGCGGCGGCGGGCGGTATCCCCTCAGGATCACCTGCGATCAACAAGGGTCGTGCAATGAAGCTCATTGAGTGCGTTCGGCTGTTCAACCGCAGTATTGAACGGCGCTTTCACCGCAGTGAATTGAACGATGCTTTCACCGCGGGCAATCTTGACGTTCCTCCAGGAGGGGGATCATCATTCTTCGGCCGCCGGAGCCGAACTACCGCTTCGGTCCAAGAAACCCACAGAGTTATGCCTATGCTCCCTTTGCTCCGATCCTGCACTACGACGCAACGCAAGCGAGTTTCAATGGGGGCAACTTCTGGGATATGCGCGCGACGGGGATCCGCCTGCGCGGAAAACAATAGCGGGCGCGGGTCGGCTCCAAGCAGGGCGAACCAACGCTTTGGTACGCCCTGACGGGTGGGCGGGCGTCGGCGAGAGGCTCGCCGTGCGATGGACGAATTTCTCCCGGTAAAATCACTGCAATCAATCTGTTTACACCTCTTGTTGAGCGGCCGTCGAAGCTACGCGATCAAGACGGGTCACCTCGGGCCCAACGGAGCACTGTCCCGGCAAATATTCCGTAAAAAGCAGGGAAAACGGTTGCTTCTGCAGGTCCGGGAGCGCCTCCTCCGCGAGCTCGCCGATGTGGATGAACCGATTGGGGTCGGCTGGGTGTTGAAATGAGGTGTACCGGTGTTCCGGGTGATGGCTGCGAATCCCATCGACAAACTCGTAGATGTCAGCCTTGAGATTGTCGAAATCAACGTCGGGCTTGACGGTGTAATCGACGCGGATGTACTTGGTCATTTTGCGCCTCCATTCATCTCTATTGCGGTTTTCGTCGGAGCGAAGATAGGTCGGCGCCGCCGGCCGGATCTAGGACCACATCGTGCCGTCCGCCCAAGTCTACTGGGGTAATCCCTAGGTGCGCGGGATGCGAAAATCCATTAAGCTTTTGGCGTCATAGCCTGTGAATGAGGGCAGCCTGTAACAGCGGGGTCAGCCAATGGTCACGTCCGGCGGTGTTTTACGCGTGCTGATCGTCGACGACGAACAGCTCATTGCCGACACGCTCGCCATGATTCTGTCACGCGCTGGATTCAAGGCCTGGGCCACCTACAGCGGTGAAGATGCCGTTGAAAGAGCAGCCGTTCTGGCCCCCGATGTCCTGGTTACCGACGTGGTCATGCGCGGCCTCAACGGCATCGAAGCTGCCATTCAGATAACCCGCATGCAGCCCTCCTGCAAAGTGCTGCTGTTCTCCGGGCAGGCCACCTCGGCTGATCTCCTGTGCAGGTCAGAAGCTCTCGGGCATCACTTCGAGCTCATCCTCAAGCCTCTCCATCCCACCGAACTGATCGAGCGCCTCAACGGCTACGCCTACAACCGCCGCCAGGCGGAGGCTGCCCTGTAATCGAATTCCCGACCAGCCTTTGCGAT
>WNGK01001019.1_pt1 | contig 30483 bp, 34 predicted proteins | sample 5400601 | NCBI WGS metagenome assembly WNGK01 (sample SAMN13153376, study PRJNA577476) | soil metagenome | isolation source: 60 cm soil or saprolite under Garry oak tree replicate 1 | place: USA:California | collected 2016-06-15 | reverse complement strand
ACGCGGCTGCCACCACAGGTTGAGCCACCCTTCTGAGTGCTCATCGCGCCAGAGCAGTACCGCCTCACCCGACCCGGCCCGGTCGAGCCGGCCCGGCTCGATCAGCGCAGCCGCCAGCCGGGCCCGCTCAGCACATTCTTGCGGCGCCAGCGGCCGGTTGCTGTCTGCGATCGCCCGCAGCCGCGCTTTATCCAGATCCTGCAATGGCGTGCCCATTGATGATGATCTTACACGCGCCGCAGGCACGCTAAATGAGCGGCCGCTCAGGAAGGGCTCCGTCGCGCCCGGGACAGCATTCTTCCCGCCACTCATCATTCTTCCCGCCACTCACTTGAGCCGCACCCAGCGGACGACCGAGACGCCCGGGTCGGCGCAACCTTCATCAACGGCAAGCTCGCCGGACGACCCAGCGAGGAGGAAACCCAGCCCGGAGCAGCCTAAAAGATCTTGATCCACCGGTCTCGACAATTACTCCTTCGCGGAGGAAGCGACGCGATCGATAGCAGCGCTTCGCCCGCGACAGTCTGCGACAGTTGGCTCGTGGCCATGGAGCGTTTGGAGGCAGGGAATGGCTGTCATGCTGATCGCCCGCTTCGCCCTGTACATCATCGGTGTGTGGGAGTCGGAGGAGCGCGTCCGTACGCGCTGGGCCAGCGAGGGGTTCGAAGACGTGCTGACCTCGGTCGGCTTCCCATCACCAAAGACTGCCGATATCACCATCCTTGAGTTGCACGCAACGGAGCCACCGCTTTGAACGGACAAGACGCCGCGGTCGCCGAGGAAACCGGCGGCCGTGTTGTCGCCAGCTTCTTCTATGAGCGGGTAGCGTCTACGGCCGCATTCTTGCGGTTCTCTGTGCCGTGCAGGAATACCGAGGTGACGAGCGCCGCTGCTTTCTCGACGCCGGCCTGGCGCTCAGCGGCCATGCGAGCCGCGGCCAGGAGCAGGCTGCCGAGCAGGAAGACCAGTTCGTCGGCGGACAGATCGCCGCGGAAGGTCCCGTCGTCGATGCCGCGGCGCAGTAGCGCCCGGATCAGCGTCTTGATCTGCTGTTCGACGTCGCCGGCGTAGCCGGGCCCGTGGTGGTCGATGACGGCGGCGTACTTGCTGCCGGCCGCGGCGACTACGCGCGCGATGCGGGCGATTCCCTCGGCCACGGGCAACGGCGCGCCGTCGGCCGCGCGCCCGCTGCCGCGTCGGCCCGGCCCGGCCAGCAGGACTGCCCAGACCGGCCGCCACGGCGCGGCGCGCAGCACCGGCGGCACCAGGGCCACCCCGTGGCCATGTCCCCGCGTGAGCAGCGCCGCGACCTCGATCCATGAGGACAGCTTGGCGGCCGCTGAGCCTGCCAGCTGGCGGGTGGCCCGCCGGGCGGCGGCGATCGCCGCCCGGGTGATGATCGCGCAGCTGCCGTTATATGAACTCCGGGAACTCTTCCGCTGGCCAGGCCGGCCGCGTGCTCGGCGCGGAGGTCGAAACAGGCGACCGCGAACCCGTCCCTGGCCAGGCGGCGGCAGATGGCGCCGCCGATGCCGCCCTCCCGGTGCACATCGGCGACGTTGTAGAGATCAAGGAGAAGCACGAGATCAGCCAGCTTGATGCCAGTGCGGTGGAGCTCGATGCGGCTGATCTTGGAGCCGGCCAACGGCATGCCGGAAGGTCCCCTCTTCGACGTGCCGCCGAAGCTCTAGCGTTGGCCTCGCGCAAGCTGTGGTAGGTACCAGGTCCAGGTCCGGCCGCCGTTAGTGGTGGCGTAAATGGGCGGTGCGCCGGAGGTGTCGGGGCTCCAGGCGAAGCCGGCGTCCGGGCTGACGAAGTTCACCGTCATGCCGGGCTGGAAGCGGATTCCCTGTCGGACCGGCGTCCAGGTCTGGCCGCCATCGGAGGTCAGGTAGAACACCCGGCCCGGGGTGTGCAGTCCAGGGATGAGCAGCCCTTGCCTCGCGCTGAAGAAACGGGCCGAGCCAGACGGCCCGGCGCCTTGCGGCACCGCCACCGCCTGCCAGGTCGTGCCGGTGTCCTGGGTGACAAGCAGGTAAGGAGCCTTCCCGCCGTGGTCGATCGTGAGGAAGCCGGCAGGCCCGAAGAACTGCGGCGCCGAGATGAAGCAACCGTCCGGCATGCAGGCGTTCGCGGGCAGCGGGAGTGCCTGGGGCGCCCAGTGGGCGCCGCCGTCGTGGGTGGCCAGCACCGCGTCGGCCAGGGTGAAGCAGGCGCCGGTCAGCCAGCCATCGGTGGGGGTTGCGAACCCGATCCCGGTCTTGTCACAGGCAGCCGGCAGCCCGATCGGGCTGGCCCCTGCCTGGTTCTCCCGCGGGCTCGCCGCGATGAGCGACCAGCGCCGCCCGGCGTCGCTGGTGCGGTATAGCTGCGCGGGGTTGTTTCCCATCGCGGCCCCGAGGTCTTGCAGCAGCCAGCCGTGCGCGGGGTCGCTGAAGTCGAGCCAGCGGGCGACGCCAGGGGCGTGCAGGGGTGCCGACCGGGTCCAGGAACGTCCTCCGTCGCGGGTGCCGAACACCTCGGTTACGGCTGGCCGGGCACCGGAACGGGTGCGTGTCACGGCGAGCCATGCCCGGCTCGGGGAGACGGCAAGGAGGACCACGTAACTGCCGGCCGGGGCCAACAGCGGCTTCGCCAGGGCAGGTGTCACGGCGGTCCAGGTATGCCCGCCATTGAGGGTGCGGACGGCCATCAGCGCCGCAGGGACGGGACCCGCCGGGTTCTTCGTCCAGGCCAGCGCCCAGCCGTCTTGGGCCGAGACCATCTGCAGCGAATCAAGCCAGACGGTAGCCGCAGCCGCGGGGACCGAGGCCGCGGGGACCGAGGCCGCTGGCGCCGGCCGGGCGCACCGGCCGTGGGCGCAGGTGACCAGGTCGGCCCTGGCCAGGCCCTGGGCCGTCACCACCCACAATGTGGTGCCGGACGCGGCAACGGCCTGCGGGTGGCGGCCGGCCCGCAGCCCCGTTCCGGTGAAACGGCCGGTCCGCGGGTCGATGCGCAGCACGCCCGCGTGGCGGGCGTTTCCCGCCCGCGTCACCCACACCACTCCCGGCGCGACTGCCAGCAGGCCCGATCCGTTCAAAATCGGCGAGGGGCCTGAAGCTGGAAGCGGTGACAGCAGCGGGGCCGTCGCCGTTACCCGGTTAGTTCGCGGATCGATCCGGGCTACCGCTGCCCCGTCGGACGCCCAGACGGCGCCATCACCGACGGCGACCTGCCCGAACAGGTGACTCCCGGAGATGCGAGCGACCACCCGCCCGCTGGCCGGGTCGACTCGCAACAGGCCAACCGAGGGCGGCACTGCGACAGATATCCAGACCGCGCCCTCACCCGCCGCCAGATCCTCGATCTTGCCAGGTGGCAGGGGAAAGGTCCGCACGGCATTCGTCGCCGGGTCGATCCGGACCAGCGGCCCGCCGCCGATGTACCCCAGTGCCCACAGCGCCCCCGCGCCGAAGGACAGCGCAGAGGCATGGACCCCGATCCTGGCCGTTACCTTGCCGGTGACCGGATCCACCCGCAGGACGCCAGCGGCGTCTTCGACCCACAGGCTGCCCGCCCCGAAGGCGACGCCGGTAAGTGACGCACCGGGGTCAGACAGGACCTGGGTGGCGCGGTCGGTGTTCGGGTCGACACGCAGCACGGCGTTGCCGGTGGTTACCCACGCCGCGCCGCCTCCGGTGGCAACACCGAGAATTCCAGGAAGCCGGAAGGTCGCCGTGAGTACGGCACGTGCTGGGCCATGATGTGCGCCCCGGCCGCCCGGCGCCGGCCGCGTCCCGCATGCCCCGATCGCTGCCGCCAGGACAGCCGCCGTCAACACGGCGCAGGCCGCACTGCTCCTGCGGGTGGGGCGCAGCCACGTTCCGGCGAAAGGGTGACGCGATCGTGCCGCGCGCATCCGCGTTATGCCGTTCCCGCTCATCGGGCACTCCTTACCGGCCCGGACAGCCGGCCTCTTACCCCTATGACGACGGGAAACTGGCGGCGGTTGCGGAACGCGGGGTCGCGGGTGAAGGGCTTGGCCTGCCAATGCCGCCTGGCTGACCTGCGCGGCCATGTCCCATAACCTGACCCGCGCCGCCGGCGCGCTGGCCGGGGCGTTTCATGCCAGGGCCAGCGGCGCGACCATCCGCCGCCACCTCATCGCGTCAACGGCAAGACTGCCATGCCCGACGGCGCCAGCCTCAGGAGCGTGGCCGAGAATCCATTTGCGGTCCGGTCAGTCACTGGCCAGGGCCAGCACGATCACGGCTGTGAGGATCAGGGCCAGGGCGAGGATTACCACGCCCATCATCGCGTCGGTGCGCGGCTCCTGATCCTGCGCCTCATGCCGCCCGCCCATGCCGCAGTGGTACACCTCCGCGCGCAGCGCCGCGCCGCCATGCTGTCCTCGTGAGTTATTTGTCATTTGCGAAGGCGGTGATCTGCGGTGGGCTGAGGCGCCGTTGCAGCGGTTCGGGGCCTGCCGCCCCGCCGCCGGTCACTTCAGGTCAGGTGTCCGTGCTATGGGGGGAAGCTCAGCGCCGCGAAACCGCCGCCCGAACCTGTCGATCTCAAGCAGTACCACGTCCGAAGACACACTCGCATCGGTGGCACGACGAACGAATATCGGCTGGTCGCGTGACGCGGATGAGGTTTTCGGCGCCCACAGGATCACGCGTGCGGCGCAATCTCCCGACCCACGGTGAGGGCGGACCGCAACTGATCCGGTATTTCATGAAGGACAGCGTCCGGCAGCGTGCCTGTCGCATCGAGCACCTTGCTGAAAAAGCACCGGGCGGCAGACGCAAGAATGACGTTGAACACGTCGACATCGGAGAACCCGAGGTCGCGGAGTTCGTCAATGTCCTCCTGCGTGATCTTCTCGGCCTCTTCCGCGACTTTTCGCGCGAACCGGACGACCGCCGCGTCAGCCGCATCCAGCGCATCGGCCACGTCGTTTCCTGCGATGCTCACGACCTTCTCGGCCGAGTAGTAGCTGGTGGCGAGGATATTTCCGTGCACGAGACTGCAGTAGCTCGATCTGATCGCCGTCGCAGTCGCAACCGTCGCCAGCTCGTAAAGTCGAGGATCCATCCCCGAGGTGATGGCGTTCTTCAGCCCCTGCCAGCCCTGCAGCACCCCGGGCCGGAGACTGAACGCGCGAGTGAAGTTCGCCACGTATCCCTGCGCGGCCAGGTCCTTGTCGTACATCGCTTTGACCTCGCCAGCCGCCTCCTCGGGCGGGACAGTCTGAAGGTATGGCATCGTCAGTTTGCTCCCTTCCAGTTCCGACGCTACGCCGTGCCGGCGAGGCACAACATCAGAAGCCCGGGGCCCGGCCTACTCCAAGGGCGCCCGGTGATTGTGCACCACACGTTGTTTCCGTCGGCGAGGACATCCGCCAAGAACGACCCGTTAACCGAACTCAACAGAGTTCCCGCAGGTCACAGCGTTGGCCGCAGACAACACCTGGCAGCCGGGGCGTGCCCGGTGCCCCGTTTGGCGGGTCGCAGAGGTACCTGCATGAAGCTGGCAGCCCGGAAAGCGGACATGGGCGTAATACCACTTGCCAGCCCTCTCCTCGCTGCTGCTTGGGGCCGCAGCCCATGATCCGGGCCCAGCGCCACCGAACGGCCCTTGACGTGCCGATACTCGTCGTATTCCGGCACAAAGGCGACGCCCGGGCGCGCTGCTAGCACGATCGCGGGCTAACGCCTGGTCTGCGGCATGTGCGGATGGAGCGGACCTGTACTCGACTGAGCGCTTCTGACTGCGGGCCTGGCATCCACCCTGGGGGCTTGCTTGCTGTGGGACGCTGGCCCGGTGGTCGTAGGGTTGCCGGTGTGGACTCGCCCGGCACAGAGAATGACTTCGGCACTGGTGTCCGCATGCGGCTGCGTCTGGCGCTTCGCGAAGCTCTCAGGGCGCGCGGCATGATTGCCACGCCGGCATTGCGCCCGGCATTGAGCACGATCGGCAACGCCGGAGCCGTTGATCCTGAACACGCCGTCTCCGGATGGCTATACGCTGCCCGCATGTGGGGAACGTCATGAGAGTGGTGGTAGCCCTCGGCGGGAATGCGCTACTGCGCCGGGGACAGCCGATGACCGTGGAAAATCAGCGCGAAAACGTCCGGCTGGCATGTGGCCGTCTGGCGCCGATCGCCGAGAAGCATGAATTGATCATCTCGCACGGGAATGGCCCGCAGATCGGGCTGCTGGCCTTGGAGGAAGCGGCATACGGCGCGGTGCCTGAGTCTCCGCTCGACGTATTGGGGGCGCAAACTCAGGGGATGATCGGTTACCTTATCGAGCAGGAGCTCGGGAATCGGCTCCCGTTTGAGAAGCCGCTCGCGTCGCTGCTAACAATGATCGAGGTTGATCCCGACGATTCAGCTTTCGCTGACCCGAGTAAGCCGATTGGCCCGCTTTACAGCAGGTCTGAGGCGGACAAGCTGGCGGCAGAGCGGGGCTGGACGTTCAAGCCCGATGGGGACCGCATGCGCCGCGTGGTGCCCTCGCCAGTACCAAGACGAATCTTCGAGCGCCGGCCCATCAGGTGGCTGCTTGAGCAGGGCTGTGTCGTGATCTGCGCCGGGGGCGGCGGGATCCCCACCGCCTACCGGCCCGGCCGGCAGCTGGTGGGAGTCGAGGCAGTGATCGACAAGGATCGTGCCAGCGCTCTGCTCGCTCGCGACATCGACGCCGACATCCTCATTATGGCCACCGACGCGCCGGCGGCCTTCGTACGGTTCGGCACCCCGCAGCAGCGGGCAATAGTGGAGGCCGATCCTGACGTCCTGCTCGCCGAGTATGGAGCCGAGTTCGCAGCAGGGTCGATGCTCCCCAAGGTGATAGCAGCGTGCGACTTCGCCAGGACGACGGGAAAGCCCGCAATGATCGGTGCACTGTCCGACATCGACGCCATGCTCGCCGGCACCGCGGGCACCCGCGTCGCGACCGGCGTCACCGGTGTCGCGTTCGCTCACAGCTACGCCTAGTTGAACCCCCATCCATGTAGCCGAAGCGAGGAGATCGCCATGCCGTTGGGGGCGTCCGAAGTAGGCAGGCCGCGCAGGGCACTAGTCCACCGGCAGGGACATGAACCTGAGCACCCTCGCCCGACCCGGCCCCACGCCGGAGATCGAACCGTCTTGAGGCGTCCCGGGAGGGTTAGACGTCAGCTACCCAAGCACGCGCGGCATGACAGTGCGGTGCGCCACGAGGCGTTCTGTTGTATCCCCGGCTCAGCTGGGAACTGGAGGGAGGTTGCGCGCGGGCGGCTCGGGGTACTGGCGGCCAGCACGGTGGCGGCAAGCAAGACCCGGGACGACTGGCAGCCGCGCCGATGAGTTCCGTTGCGCCGAGGCGTCTGACAGTGTGAGCAACTCCCGCCCAGGAGGCAGCGCCGCTGGTCCGAAGTGCTTTCAACCGCAGGATCGCCGACGACCGTAAAGGAGTGCAAGATGACCAATATGCCGGAGATCGTTTCAGCCGGGAAGTGGCAGCAGGATCGCGACGAGCTGCTCAAGGCCGAGAAGGAGGCAACTCGCGCGCTCGACGCGCTCGCCGCGCGTCGCCGCCGGCTCCCGATGGTCAAGTTCGACAACAGCAGGTACGTGTTCGGCACCTCAGCCGGCCCGAAAACGCTGCTCGACCTGTTCGCCGGACAGCGACAGCTCGTCGTCTACCAGTTCATGGACAACGGGCCCGACGACTACTGCCCGGGCTGCACCCACTTCACCAGCAACGTCGTTGACCTGGCCGCGCTGACCGATGCCGGAGTCAGCTGGGCGACAGTGTCCAACATGCCGCTCGCCCAGATCGAGGACTACAAGGCGCGGATGGGCTGGACGATGCCGTTCGTGTCGTCGCACGGCACGACGTTCGCCGACGACTGCGGCGCAGGCGGCGGCTTCATGCTCAGCGTGTTCCTGCGCGATGGCGAGGACGTCTACCGGACCTACTGCACCACCGCCCGCGGCGTGGACCGGCTCATGTTCGTCGGCAACATCCTCGACCTCACCCCGTACGGACGCCAGGAGGACTGGGAAGATTCCCCGCCTGGCTGGCCGCAGCATCCCACGTACGGTTAGGTCAGGCGGCATGTGGTGAGAACCTGACTTAAATGTCCGGGACCCGGGAACCCATCCCCGATGCGTGCCCGGGCGAGCCAGGCGAACCCACCACAAGCGCGCCGAACGGCGGGCCGCCGGCGTACGTGCCGGCACTCGGGCCCGACCACTCCATGACACCTGGCAACGACCGTCAACGCGGCATGAGAGTGCGTTGGTGCGCGTGCCCGAACCTGCCGTTTGTCTCCTGGCCACGCAGATTTCTGGCTCGGCCAACAGGGCGGATTCGGCGGTCACCGGTGGCGGACCGCACGAGTGAGCGTCCTTGAAATCAGCGGCGTTGACGGCTCGCGCAGTCTGCTCAGTGGTAGCGGTGGGCCAGGGTGGCTGCTGCCATGGCGGCTGCGCTGACGATGGCTGCCGGTGTGACTAGGTAACCGATCAGGTGCCATTGGCGCAGGCCGGTGATGGCCGCGAAGATCGGCGGGCCGATCAGGGCGCCGGCGCCGCCCAGCTGTACCAAGATGCCGTTGGCGAAGGGGAGGTCGTCTATCAGCTGGGTGACTTTGGGCAGGCTGGCGTAGGCCGCCGATGCCGCGATGCCCACGGCGAAGATGAGTGCGCCGGCGGCCCCGATGCTGGCGGGTAGCGGGACGCCGCCGGCGAAGGTTACCGCTGCCAGCGCGGGGCACGCCAGCATCGGCCAGGTCAGCAGGCCGGGACGGACCCCGCGGCGCAGCAGCACCGCGGCGCAGGCGTTCCCCGGGATGCTGGCGGCCGCCACGGCGGCCGTGGCGGCACCGGCGGCGGCCGCCGACAGTCCCAGCTGGCTGCTCAGGTAGGAGGGCAGCAGCGACACGATCGCCACTGTCATCAGTGACAGCGCGCCAAATCCGCACGCCAGCAGCAGCGGGGCCGCGAGCCCGGCCCGGCGATGGGCCATGGGCCCTGGCGCCGCCGGCGCACCCGCGCTCTGGCCGCGGGCAAGCATCAGCACCACACCGGCCAGCCCAGCGCACATCATGGCCAGCACCGCGAACCAGTCACGCCACCCGGTCCTGCTCGCGGCGAGCCCTCCGGCCGCGGCGCTCAGAGCAAGGCCAGCTGGCGTGCACGCGCCCCACAGGGCCGGCGCGACCGAATTGCGCGCACCGCCCATCTGCCGGACCAAAGCGCCCGGCCCCCCGACGACGATGAGCAGGTAGCCAATTCCTTCCACCGCCCGCAGGCATATCAGGGCGACCTGGCTGGACGGAATCAGGGTCATCGCGCCGCCGCGTCGCTGGTGCTGCCGTACCTGAGCCCTGGCGAACAGGGCGCGCTCTGGGACCCGCTGCTGCACGGCACCTTCGTCGGCCTCGACCTAGGCCACGAGCGGCGCCACCTCGCCCGCGGGCTGGTCAACGGTATCCTCCTGGAGAGCCGCCGCTGCCTGGCGGTACTCGACGAGACCGGCAATTTCGGCCATGACCTTGAGGTGGCCGGCAGCAGCGCCACTGACCCCGGCGTTCCGTGCCGACCTAGCGGACGCCACCCGCCGCCGGGTCAGCATGCCCGGCGACCATGACACCGAGTACTCAGCCCGCGGGGCTGCGCTCCTCGCCGCCCGCGGCGTCGACGGAGAATGGCCGCTATCCTCGTTCGCCGGCACCGGGCCCGTGGTCGAGCCCGACTCCGGCCGCGCAGTGATCTGGGACGAGCTGTGGGCCGATTACGAGGGGGCACGCACGGCGATCGTCGGCCACTATCATGCGACCGCCACGCGCGACAACGCCGGGCCGACCGGCCGTCACCCGCCGGCCTGACCAGCGTTGCGCTGGCCAGGAGTCGCCCCCGGCTCCCCGGGCGGGATGCTCCGCCTCGCCCCCGCGCGGCCGGTGCCCTGGCGCCGCTCCATCCCGTGCCTGACCCGCCATGTCGCCCTGCACAGTCCTGGTTGCGGAGGATTGCCCGCCCCAGCGAGAAGGACCCGTGCGCGTCGCAGCGCGCCCTGCGCTGCTGCCATCACGTCCACGGGCAAGTACCGGAATTGCATCTTGCCGTCATGCTCTGTCGAGTCGCCGATCGGGAACGCCGCCAATCTCCCGCAACGTCCGTACCCTCGAGGTCCCCATCGACCGGGACGCCGTCGCCTCCCGCACCGCCGCGGCGGCAGTACGTGGCTGTGAGTCACGGCTGGCGCGTGAACCTTTGCTGGCTGCTGTACGTGATATCTCGGGGTACCTGTCCATCGCCCCGTCGGACCTATTAGGGAGGTCTTCATGCGCGCAGCACTGATCGCAGGGCTCATCGCCGGGTTCACATTGATGGCTGGCGCGGCTCCAGCCTTCGCGGCGGGCAACCCGAGCGGCACCGGGTTGCCCAGCCAGTCCTGCCAGGACATCGAAGCCGCGGGAGGCACGGTGCCGGGCAATTCCAGCTCATCGCCGGGCTCGCCGTTCAACGAGCCGGGCATCAACAGCGTCGCCGGTGGAACCGGCGGCCAGCACTACAACGAGACGTCCCAGTACGACGTGGCCTGTTACCAGGTTTCCCAGCACTAGTCCGCCGCGGCGTGGCCCCGTCCTTTTCGGCCCAGCGGCGGGAAGGGCGGGGCTTCGCCATCGATAGGCTGTGTCGCGAAGTTGAAGGTCACGCCCTTGGTCTGCCGGGAGATGTGGCCGAAGCGCATTGCCCGCGTGTGCCTGAACATGCTGCGCTCACGCAGCCTGCGGGGCGAGGAATCCCCCGGGGTGCACCTGCCCGACCCTCTCGTCAGCCCCGACGCGGAGCTGCAGCCGGAGGGAGGAGGCGTTCCCTCCGACTCGGCCGGCCTTGCGCTGCTGGCCGTGCTCGACACCCTGGCCCCGGCCGAGAGGCTGGCGTTCGTGCTGCATGACATGTTCGAGCTGTCGCCAAGCGCAGCCGCGCCCGGACTGCCGTTTACCGCGAGCATCGGGATACAGGCGGGCTGCGGGCAGGTTCTGTGCCTCAGCTTGCGCAGTCACCGGCGGCCATCGGGCCAGCGCGCGACCCTCGCCGGACCGCGGGCCGGTCAGCAGGGTTCGGGTCTGGGTCACCGCGGATGCGGCTGGTAGCTGAGGAGCAGTACGCCGGTGGTGGTCGGTGTGCAGCCGGCGAGCCGCAACGGGATCGGCCGGGGGGTCGCCCGGAACAGCCGCTTCCCGGCGCCGAGCACCAGCGGATGGACGAACAGCCGGTATTCGTCGACGATGTCGTGCTCGATCAGCGTCTGCACCAGGACACCGCTGCCGAGCACGGCGATGGTGCCGTTGCCGTGCTGTTTCAGGTCGTTGACCGAAGCGGCGACGTCGCCTGCGAGTACGTGGGAGCCGGCCCACTCCAAGCTGGTCAGCGTCTTGGTCACGACGTACTTCGGGGTGGCGTTGAGGTGTGCCGCGATCGGGTTGGTGTCCGGCTCGGCGGGCCAGTGCGCCGCCATCTTCTGGTAGGTCTTGCGGCCGAAGAGGTAGGCCGTGGTCGCGGCCAGCCCCTCCCCGGCTGCCTTGCCGAGCACCTCGTCGCCGTACGGCGCGGACCAGCCACCGTACTCAAAGCCGCCGTCGCGGTCCTCGCCGGGCGACCCCAGGCTCTGCATCACCCCGTCCAGGGTCACGAATTCGATAACTGCCAGCTTCCGCATATCCTGTTCCTTCCTCGCGGCCGACCCAGTTGGGGCTCCTCACCCCTTACACGAACGAACCCATGCCAGATCGACACCGGCGAGACAAGACCCCGGGCGACAGCGCACCCGCGTCCGGCGACGATCAGCTCGCGGGACAGTCTGCAGCCGGTGACCGCCTCCCACAGCAGCCACCCGGCCGCCGTGAGTGCTTGCCGCGGGCAGCGGACCGGGGCCCGCCTGCGGGCGGGCGAGGCAGGACGCCCGGGCTGAGGACCCACCGCAGATCCCGGCTGGCCGGCGCATCGGGCCGCGCGGAGCTGGCCTGCACCTGAAGCGCCTAGTCGCCCGGCACTACCCGGGTCGGATAGAGCGTTCGGTCGCCAGTAACGTCAACGACCTCGACTGTGGGCGCGAAACGGGCAACCGCACGTATCAGCCGATCCTCGTTCAGATGCCAGCCGGCAGCAGTTGCAGCGGTGGCGGCGATATCGAGCGGTACGCCAGGCGCGGAGACTTCAAGGTAGTTCGCGGCCATAGGGCGGATAGCTCTCGTGGGTAGCGGCGGCGCAGCTTCACGGCGCTGGATCCCGAGCCGCTTTAGACGGTTGTATTTCCAGATCAGGAGCCGTTGGATGTCTTCCCACGGGTAGGACGTCGCTGAACTTAGCTGGAGCGCATAACGGCGGAGCATGACTCCAGCGTGGTCGACGCGTATCGCGGTCCTGAATGTGAGGCTAGCGGTGGCGATGACCAGTCCGCCCAGACCGAAGAAGCCAAATGTGAGAACGCGTATCCACAGCGGTGTCGGAACGACGATTACAACGGCGCAGAAGGCCGCGCAGCCTGCCAGGCCCAGAAGCGTTTCCCTGCTCGGGCCGAACTTGGCCTGATAGACATCTTCCGTGGTCCGGGTCATGATCAGAATGTTATAGATGATCACCAAGAGGTTCCAGCGTTGGTGAGACCGGACGTGGACCGCTCTCATCCCATCCTTCCGATAGGCACGGATCTGATCCGGGTAAGCCCGAGGTCAAGGGCGCCGCAGGCGTCCCGGAGGGACGCAAGGCCGCGTAGTTAAGGAACCGGTGATCAAGTCAAGGAAGATTGCGTAACGGCGTGGTGGTTACCTCTGGTAGACCCGGGGCAACCCATCACGTTCGTCCCGAACCAGAGGTCCCGTTGCGTACTCAGTCTGCCACCACCACCATCACGCATGCCGTCACTGTCGCCGGGGGGCGTCTTCGCCCCGGGCCATCTGGGGGTTTAACCCAGCATCTGCCGTTCGAGCTGGTTGATGATGTCCTGGCGCAGACCAGGACGGTGCGGCGCCGGCTGCGGGCACTGCCGTCGCGGGCCGGGGTGTATTTCGTGCTCGCGCTCGGGATGTTCCCCCGGCTGGGCTATATGCGGGTGTGGGGCAAGCTGGCGGGCCTGGACCTGCCGCGCCCGTCGGAGAAGGCGCTGCGGGACCTGCGGCGGCGGCTGGCCCGGCGCCGCTGGAGGCGCTGTCCGGCGTGGTGGCCGGGCCGCTGGCCCAGCCGCGCACGCCCGGCGTCCGGTTCGCCGGGCTGCGGACCGTCGCCTTCGACGGCCTGAACTCCCTCGAGGTCCCCGACACTGACCGCAACCGGGCCTGGCTGGGGAAGATCCGCCACCGGCTGGGCATGGCCGGGTACCGGGCCCTGCGGCTGATGACGCTGGCCGAGACCGGCACCAGCGGCCTGCTGGGAGCGACCGCCGGCTCAGTGTCCGACCGCGACGAGACCCATCTGGCCCGGCGGCTGCTGCACCTGCTCGGCCCGGGCAGCCGGGCGACGGCACGGTCGGCATCGGTCGGCGCCGGACTCGGTAGCTCCGGCACCGGCTGGCCGTCGCCTTCGATGACGTAGTCGACCTGGCTCTCGTGCAAGCCGTTCTCGATGCCCTGCACGTAGGGAAGCGCCGGGTCGGTCTCGACGATCACGATCTTGGCGCGAGACGCAACCGCGCCGTGCCAGAGATTCGCCGCGCTGAGGTTGAAGTAGCCGTTGGCGTCGACCGGGCAGGTCTTGATGACCATGATCACGGGAGGGTCGCTCGCCGAGGGAAATAGCGCGGGCGCGCTCGAGTGTCTTCAGCGAGCGGCTGATCTCTGGCGCGACGCCAATGCCCCATACGACCGGGCTCGCACAACTTGGGGCCATAGGTGCGCAGGCATTAAGGAGCGACCTGAGAACTACCATGTCCTGTGAGAGGGCCGCGCCGGCGGAGGCTGTACGTGGTTCCCCTGCCGACACTACATAAGGGAGGAGATAGCGATGTCAGTGCTCAGGTTCGAGCCCTACCGGGACCCTTTCCGGGAACTCGACCGGCTCGTCGCCATGGCCGCGAGCGGGACGCGTGCACCGCTCGGTATGCCCATGGACGTCTACCGCGCCCAGGACGGCAGCTACCACCTCGAGGCCGACCTGCCCGGCGTCGACCCGGACAGCGTCGAGGTGACCGTCGAGCACAGCACCTTGACGATCCGGGCCGAACGCACCCCGCACTACGGCGAGAGCGAGCAGGTCATTGTCGCCGAGCGGCCCCAGGGGCCGTTCACCCGGCAGCTCTCCCTCGGCGAGGGCGTGGACTCGGAGAACCTCACCGCCGCCTACGCCGACGGCGTCCTGCACGTGACCATCCCTGCCTCACCGAAGGCCCAGGCCCGCCGGGTCGAGATCACCCGTCCGGCCGGCGGCAGCCGCACCATCTCGGGGAGCACCGTCGAGCATGGCGAGGCGCCGGCCGGCGGGACAGGCGGTGGCGGCGACTGAACGTCCCTGTGCCCCATTAGCGGCCGGCCGCCTCCCGCGCCCGCTGGCCGCCCGCGCGGCCAGCGGGCGCGGATAAGTGCCGGGCAGCGTGTCCTCCGGCGGGGCACCTTGACCTGTCGGCGGCCACCGGGCTGGACGGGCACGAGGCGGTCATTTTGCTGTGCCCGAAACCGCGGGCCAGCACCACCGGCAGGTCGGTCTCGGACAGGCGCACAGCGGCGGTCACGCCGACCGGGACGCGCGTGTCCAGCCTAGCGGCGAGCGGCACCACCTCGCGGCAGCGGGCGCCGCATGCGCCGAGCAGGAATTCGTCGAAGAATTGCGTTCGGATGACCGCGGTGGGAGGCGAATACTGAACCACCCTCCACAGCCGAGCTTGGGTAACGCCCGCCGGCGATCGTGCCGATGCGGAGCCGACGCGCGCGCTCGTAGCCGCGATGGAGAGCTTGTGCAGGTTGGGCGTGGTATGGCTATGAACCCGTTATGGGGTCGGCCGTGCTTCACCGAGCAGCCAGTCCTGGCCGGACCGCCTAATGGCCGCCTGCCAGCCCAGGTGGGTGAGCTGCCGTGTGAGGTCCCCGTCGTCGCGGACGAGTTTGATGAGCCGGTAGCGGGTTCCATCTCGCAGGCGCCGCTCAACGACCTCACCGGATCCGGCCACATATGTCTCGCGGTCGGCAGCGGCAGGCTGGTCGTCGACAAACAACACGCGGCCGTCGCTGGCCAGCGCACTGCGGACGACCGACCAAAACCGGCCGAACGCGGATGCGGGCACGTGGGACAGCCAGAACGCGAAAAAGACGGTGTCGAAGCGCTGCGGCGGGGTCCAGTCCAGGACGTCGGCGGCCAGGAAGGTCACGCTCCCGGTCATACGCCGGCGTGCCAGAGCAATCATCTCCGGGGCGGCGTCGATCGCGGTGACGCTGCGGGCGTTGGCGACCAGGTGCCGGGTCCACACTCCGGTTCCGCAGGCGACCTCCAGCACGTCGCCCCCCGGATGCAACTGGGCGACAAGCGCCGCGATCCGCCTATCGGCCCTAGGCAGGTCCCCGTATGACGTCACGTCATACTCGGCGGCCCGGCGGCGGTAATACGCGACCTGCTCGCGCCATGGCATCTCTGGCATACCCGACAGCATTGCCGAGACCACCGCCCCATAACAGAGCACTCTGCGGCTGCGCACTCAGATGACCCAGGCCGCGCGCATGAACTTGGCCCGGTAGGCCTGATACCCGGCGGCGGAGACCTGCGTCCACGCCGCGTCGTGCAAGCCGAGGGCCGACACCTCGTACCGTTGCCCGGCCAGAATGCGCAGCTCGCCCTTAGCGACTCCCGCCGAGAAGCTGTCCGCCACGACCACCGCGCAGCCAGCCGCGGCGAGCATGAGAGCGAGCCACATCCAGGTTGGCGGGCGGCGCGTCGACAGGGGCAGCTTCGCCCAGGCGGGCCGGTCGCGCGAGGCCCAGAAGAACGCGCGCAGTTGCTCACCCGGCCGGGCCCGCCTGCCTGGCCAGCCGTAAAGCAGCACATTGGATGCGAGTGACCACGGGCCGCAGAGCAGCCAGAGCGCGACGAAAAGGGCGCCGGTGCCGCCCGCACTTATCAGCACCCGGTTGCTGGGCCAGGAGTCGATGTTGTCGGCAGCGATGGCGATGTAAAAGCCAATGGCGATGACAACGACGGCAGTGTCTGCTGTCATGCAGGCTCGCAGAACCCACTTCGGCATGGTGACGGGGCGACTGGCGGCCTCAGCGTTCGCCTGGGAGAAGGGTGGCCGGGTTCGGGCGCGTGCCCGCTCTTCCAGCAGGCGGTCATAGGCTAGCTGCGCCTCCTTCGGCAGGTGCCATTGATTTCGTGGGCGGTCTCATCCATTCATCCCCTGTCGGCCTGGACTTCTCGGATCAAGGCGGCGGCCCGGTCGGTGATCGGGACGCCCGCGCGAAGATTGCAACCGGGGCGGCACTACGGGAACAATCCCCGACTCCAGGCGCGCTCGGTGATCCGCCCACACCACCCGGACGCTCCGGTCAGCCGCGGCCAGCACGCCTGCGTCGTAGACCCCCGGGTGGGATGGCGGCCGGCGCTCCGGGGAGCGGTTCCGGTGCGGCATCGGGCCGCCGGAAGCTCCGCTTCCAATCCCAACCAGGTGTGTACTCGGCTCGCGTTGCGGTGCGTGTAGCCGCAAGGGCATCGAGTCTGATCACAGCAGTGCGGCCACTCGGCGGCCCGTTTCGGGTGCGTACTGGAAACCGTGTCCGCTGCATGCGGAGACGACGACTATGCGGCCATGGCGCTCGATGAGGAATCGCTCGTCCGCGGTGGACGTGTAGACGCAGGTCTCGAGGTGAGGCTCAGTTCCGCCGACTCGGGTTCCGAAGCGATCCCGGACCCACTGCGCCGTGCGCCGGGCGGCTTGCGCGTCCGGCCGGAGCCTGACGTCAGGGTCGACCACCGGGCCGGGAGCGTGGAGCGCGGCCTTGAGCCCTCGCGTAGGGCTGGGGAGGGCGTACGGGTCTGAATCGCCGTATTGAATGATCCCCGGCGGCGATGGAGCCGGGGATGGGAAGTAGCAGACGGTCTGACTGGTCGTCGTCAGCGGCAGCGATATGCCCACGGTTTCCAGCAGACACCGCGTCCACGGGCCGGCGCAGACCACCGCCTGCCCGGCCGACCAGGTGCCGGCAGTGCTCTCGATCTCCACGGACTGTTCGGTGGGGCCGCATGGCGGTCGCCGCGACGCCCTCGTGGATGGCGACGTCCCGGTTGCTGGCCTGCCCGGCGAAGGCGGTGAGTGCTCGGTCGGCGTGGATGATGGCGCCGTCGGGCTGATGGATCGCGGCGATGCCTGGCGGCAGGCTCACGCCGGGGTATGCCCTGTCGACATCTGGCTGCGCCCAGATGTCATGCGGCAGGTCGTGGCGCAGTAGCCCCGTGAGCAGATCCTGCTGGCCATCTCCCCAGGACAGGCAGCCCGTGGTCTGCAGCAATGGGCGCCCGTAGGCTTGCTCAGCCCTGAGCCAGTCCTCGCCGGCGGCGATGCCCCGCGCCACGTAGCTGTCATCCGGGTAGGCGGCGAGAACTCTCATGCGAGCGTCCCCGGTGCTGGAGCCCATGGCGTGACCGATCTTCACGCGTTCTACCAGGGCGACGGAACGTCGCGCGGTCACCGCGGCCGCCCAGGCGGTGCACAAGCCGAGGATTCCGCCGCCGACAACCAGCACGTCGACACTGCGGCCGCTGCTCACGTCAGTTCCCGGGTTTCCCGCTGGTCAGCGGGGCTGGGACGTCGCGGGCAGTAATGTCGTCGAGTGTCTCGCGCCGCTTGATCAGGGTCACCTCGCCGCCGGAGACGAGAACGCTGGCCGGCCGGGCCATCGCATTGAAGTTGCTCGCCGTCGCGTCCTGATACGCCCCGGTGTCCAGCACGGCGAGGATCTCGCCCGGGACCATCTCGGGCAGTGCCCTGGCCGGGCAGCCGCGGCCGGTCCTGCGGTCAGCGAGATATGGCGCGGGCGTTGAACGGTGGGGGGCGGATCGGCGCCATCGTGTCCATCTGGTTTCTTGCCGGGCCGGTTGCGCCAGGACTGGCCGCGCAGGTCACCCTACGCGGCCAGCCCTGGGGGGGCCGATCACAAACGTTGACACTGGATCGTGTCGGTAGTTGCACTACAAATACTTCTGCAAGTCTCAGGCAGAGACATCGGTCAGTTGACGGATCTTTGAAGCCGCGACCGCGACCAACGAGTCGGCGCAGGCCTGACGGTGCAGCCCCGACACGCTCGACAGCCGCCGCCACAGCGTCCGCGCCGACACCCCGCCGCCACCCGCCCCCCGCTACCTGCAGGCGGCCTTCGCCGCCAGAACGCTGCGCGGTCATGAACGCCAGCACATCGACCGGCCGGACACGCCGCGGCAGCTTGCCGACCACGGTGAAGAAAACCTTCAGGTCATAAGCAACGGCCAGCACCGTCACTCGAGGTTCACAGTTCCAGCATCCTGTCCGTCAGCGCACCGATCGGATCGAGGCCGAGGTCAACCTGGATCTCGGCGCCGAAGGCAGCGACGAGCGTCGTCAGATTCGAATGATCGATCGACGTAGCCAGGTGCCCGCCGCCGACGCGGCGCGGCGTGACTGGCCCGGAGGTCGTCGCCAGGCCCAGGTGCCCGTCGATGATGCGAGCGAGCAACCCCGGCCGCTGGTGGCCAGATCCTGCCTGACCTGACGCGCGCTCTATGCGGCATGAGCGGTCGTGTTACGTGGTCCATATAAGGGTGTCCCGAATGCTGCATTATCTGTCGACGAGGAGCGACTCCGGGCGCACTGCTGTCTTCCAGGGCGCGGGTTTAATCGCAATACTGGCGGAGCAGGCCGAGGATGTTACGGAGCTTTTCCACCGAATCCGCCGACACGGGATCAGGGTTGAAATGCATCACGTCGTTGCGGACATCGCGGAGTTCATCGAGGCGTTTGACAAAGGCCACACGATCCAAAGGCCAGCCTAGTTTCGCCCAGCTGGCGGGGTTCTCCAGCGTGCGCTGGTAGTCGCCCATATCAAGGTCGTCGAAGGAGCGGATCGCCCGGGCGCCGTCGGAGTCACAGAGTGATGTCACCTCATTTAGGGTGAATGTCCGGGAGATCACATGGCGGAGCGTTTGGTCCAGCTCGCCGAGAAGAAAGAACGGTGTCGCCAGCTCACCGTAAGCGTGCACCACATCGGCTGTGGTCACGATACCGGCGATAGCGTTCTTCTCGTCCCGGACGAAGACGAAGTCGGAGGCTTCCAGTGTGCTGAGCACATCGATCAGCTCCTGGTCATACCTGGCCTCGTGAGCGCGGACGATGGCGTCCGGGAAACTCGCCGACGGACTGGCGTGGCGCGCCTGAGCGATCGACTTCCAGGTCACCGCGCCCCGCAGCGTGTGCGCGCCGGAAAGCACGGCGAGCTGCGAGTAGTCGTTGAGGAGCATCAGCGTGATGGCCTCCTCGAACGTCGCGGTAGGCGCCACGAACGCCACTCCCTCCAGCGCGGAGGGAAGATTACCAACGGTCAGGCCGACATCTAGCTCTTCCGTATCGTCTGCGTCCGCTGGTGTCGCGCCGGATATCCCGGCCTCGAGGGGCGCGGTGACCAGATGAACGACCGCGTCGAGCGTCACTGCGCGGAAGCTTGGCGAGGTGATCAGCCCATGGTTGGCCAGATCGGCTTCGATCCGCTGGCTGATGCGATGGCCACGACTCTTGGCGGCCCACAGCGCGAGCAGGTCGCGGACGGAGATCTCCACCGGATCGTTGGCATCGGCCCGTCTGCGCGCGTCCTTCAGGAACTCATGAGGACGCAGCGGAGCTGGCGACGCATCTTCGGCTTCATCGGCCTCTTCAGCCGACCGGGCCGCTACCTGATCGAGGAACTCCTGGCGGAGGGAATCCAGTGAGCGCCGCGACGAATCGACAACCCACGCATGCCATCCGTCCATCGCCGGGATATCTGCGGCCACCGCTGCCGCCCTGGACGGCGACCTGAACTCCTGACCGTCTTCCAGTTTGATCCCGCCCGCAGCGGTGATCACAGCACAATGCGTGTCGCCGATGCGCGGCCGTTTGAACTTCAGGGTGGCACCTGCGGCAAGCATTCCGCCAGTAACGAGGTCCGAAACCCTAACCCGGCGTCCGTCAAGGAGGTATGCGGCCCTGGTGGCGGGGCCACCCAGCGCTTCTGCCATAGGCGAGGCCTCCATTACGGATCGGCCCGGTCAGGCTGACTTGAGAATCGTGCCACACGGGGGTCGCGGTCGGGGACGGGGTCGGGGACGGGGATGCGGCGTTTGGCTGGCAGTTGGGATCCATCAGCCTCGTGTAGAGGGCCCCGCCAGCACGCAGGCCGACCCGGCCAGCACCCGTCGCGGCAAGAGCGGATGGCTGGCTGCTGGCCGGCGCACCTGCCGCGGGCACCTTGGAACTCAACAGCGCCGCGAGGCTCGGATGTCAGCACCCCCCGCTAGCGTGTTCCGGCTCGGTCCGGGAGGGTGGCGGCATGATGGCGGACCTCGACATTGCTCGCTGGCGGTTGCGCACTCAGCACCTGGTCTGGCCCTTCGCCGTGTCGGCGCGCGAGGCTGTCGGCTCGCTGCTGGCCGTCCAGGCAGAGAACCCCGGTCAGGCGGCCTGGGCAGTGGCCTCGCGCACGCAGAACCCGGACCAGGCCGATCTGGCGGCCCTGCTGGCCGACGGCGCCGTCCTGCGCACGCATGTGCTGCGGCCCACGTGGCACTTCGTGCGGGCCGAGGACATCGGCTGGCTGCTCGACCTGACCGGCCCCCGCGTACGGCGGGTCACCGGCCAGCAGCTACGCGAGGCCCACGGCCTCGACGAGCGCTCGACCGGCCAGGCGGTCACTGCCGTCACCCAGGTCCTGGCGAGCCGGGGACAGCTCACCCGCGCGCAGCTGGCTGACGAGCTGCGCGAGCGCGGTATCTCTGGCAGCGGGCAGATGCTGATGATCCTGCTGGCCCACGCCGAGCTGGACGGGCTGATCTGCAGCGGACGAGCCGCCGGCGGCGACCACACCTACGCGCTCATGGACGAACGCGTGCCGGCGCCACGCCGGCTCGGGCGGACCGAGGCGCTGGCCGAGCTCGCCCTGCGCTACTTCACCGGGCACGGCCCGGCGACCGAACGGGACCTCGCCTACTGGGCGACGCTCACCCTCACCGACGTGCGCGCCGGCCTGCAGCAGGTGCGTTACCGGCTCGGCTCGTTCCAGCACGACGGGCGCACCTTCTGGCACCCCCCCGGGGAAGCCCCCGGCGGACCGCAACAGCCCGGAGCCCACCTTCTGCAGATCCTCGACGAAACCTACCGCGGCTACCAGGACTCCCGCTGGCTGCCCGGCGCCGCCGGCGACGTGCCACGCACCCGGGAGACCGCGGCCGGGATGGCCCTGGTCGACGCACAACTCCTCGCCGCCATGCGGCGCACCATCGCCCGCGACCACGTGCAGTTCGACCTGCGGCCCTACCGGCCCCTGACACCCCCGGAGACCGAGGCCCTCGACCAGGCCGCCAGCCGGTACGGCGAGTACCTGCGGCTCAACGCCCGGCTCACCCTGACCTGACCATCGCGCCCGATCCCAGCAGCGGCATGAGCGCCCCGCCGCACGACCGGCGGCAGAAGCGGAAGTCTTCGGTTTCGGCCGGGCATGCATAGTTCAGCCTGTCGCATAATTGCCGACCACCGAGCCTCGGTGGGGAGGAGATGCCACCAGTGGTGGCTTTCCGGCCGCCGAGTGGAGCGGGCGAGCCCTGTGGCAGCCCGTCCAGCGGCCGTGTGGAGATCATTTTCGCTGCGATCCGATTTTGCGACAGGCTGAGTTATGCACTTGGGTCGGCCGATCGTAGGGGTCAACACGGAGGACTACCAGGCAGCGACGCCATGGTGAACCCCAGCTCGGCGCGCACTGAGCCGCCGTTCGGCGCGGCGCGGCGGTCGTTCAGCATGATCGCGAAGGTCATGCAGAACAAACATTCTGTGTTCGGCGAATCCGCCTGGTACTTGACAGCAGAAAGGACTCCGAGCGATCAGGCGGGAAGTTCCGTGGCGTGTCTCCAACCTGCGATAGAGGCGGCTACCGCTCCTTCGCGGTGATCCACTCCTCCGGATGGGCTGGCTTGGCAGCCGCGAGAACGCCGAGCGCTTCTTCGGCGGATCGAGTCCGCTGGATGAGATGTCGGCTGGCTGGCTTGAGGAGCCCGGTGCCGACCATCTGGTCAAGCAGGGTGACAAGAGGTCCCCAGAACCCGTCGACGTCGGGCAAGACGACCGGCTTGCTGTGCAGCCCTAGCTGTGACCAGGTGGCGACCTCGGCGAGTTCCTCCAGCGTGCCCAGCCCGCCAGGGAGGGCGATGAACGCATCGGACAGGTCGTACATGAGCTGCTTGCGCTCGTGCATCGACGCGACCTCGTGCAGCTCGGTCAGGCCCGGGTGGCCAACTTCACGGGCAAACAGGCCCGCTGGGATTACCCCAATGACCCGGCCGCCGTGCCCTGGAGCGGCGTCGGCCAGCTCCCCCATGAGGCCCACGCTGCCAGGCGCTGCACCCGGAGCGGGACGAGGGATGACGGACTGCGGCGCGGAGCATCCCGAGTCGGGGCCGCACCCGCACGACCATTCCGGGGCGTCTGGCGCGCATGGTTATGGCGTGACCGCCAGTTCGGACAGCCGGTATATCGCGATCGCGCTGGGCCTGATCGTCGGCTTCCTGGTGTTCGAGGTCATCATGGCCTTCGCCGGTCATTCGCTGGCGCTGCTGGCCGATGCCGGTCACATGCTGACCGATGCCGGCGCGCTGGGCGCCAGCCTGGTTGCGGTCCGTCTCGCCCGGCGGCCCGCATCGGGGGCGTGGACGTTCGGGTTCAAGCGCGCCGAGGTTCTGTCGGCTCAGGCCAACGGCATCACCTTGCTGGTCGTCAGCGCGCTGGTCGCCTTCGAGGCCGTCAGCCGCCTGATCCATCCCGTCGCCGTCACGGGCGGCATCGTGGTGACCGTGGCGGCCGTGGGCGTGGCCGTGAACTTGGCGGCCACCTGGGTGATGGCCAGGGCCGGCCGCGACTCGATCAACGTCAAGGGCGCCTTCGCGCACATCGTCACCGACCTGTACGCCTTCATCGGCACGCTGATCGCCGGGATCGTGATCATCATCACCGGGTTCGAGCGCGCCGACTCGATCGCCTCCCTGATCGTGGTCGGGCTGATGCTGCACGCTGCCTGGGGCCTGCTGCGCGAGACCGGCCGGATCTTACTCGAGGCAGCCCCCGAAGGATACGAACCCGGCGACATCATCACCGCCATTACCAGCCAGCCCGGCGTCGCCTCCGTCCACGATGTGCACGTCTGGCTGATCACCAGCGGTTTCCCCGCCCTGTCCGCCCATGTGCTGGTAAGGCCCCCGGCTGACTGTCACCAGGCGCGCCGCGAGCTAGAACAGCTCCTGTGCGAGCGCTTCGGCCTGGATCACACGACCTTGCAGGTCGACCATGCGCCCGATGACCTGCTGGCCATAGGCGACGGCACGAGCTGATGGACGCCACCAGCGCGGCGAACACTGCGCCGCTGCCTGGCCTACGCCGTCAGGGCTGCCCGGCCCGGACCAGTTCCTCGGCTACCATCGGCCGATGCTGCTCCCCGAGCACCCCATTGAGACTCCCCGGCTGACCCTGCGTCCGTTCACCCTCGACGACTTCGACGACCTCTACGCCTACCAATCGCGCCCAGACGTGGCACGGTACCTGCACTGGGACGCCCGCGACCATGCGCAGGTCCGGCAGGCCCTGGATCGCCAGTGCCGTGAGACCACGCTCCACGCGGAAGGCGACTGGCTGACGTTCGCCGTGGTATGGCGCGAGGTCGCCGTGGTGGTCGGCGAGGTCGGGCTGAAGTGGCTCAGCCGGGAGCACCGGCAGGGTGAGACTGGATTCGTCTTCAACCCTGACTACCACGGGCGAGGTCTGGCCACCGAGGCGGCCGAAGCCATGCTCACGTTGGGGTTTGACAACATGGGGTGGCACCGGATCACCGGCAGCTGTGACGCCCGCAACCACCCCTCAGCGCGCCTGATGGAGCGAATCGGCATGCGCCGGGAGGCGCATTTCATCCACAACCAGATCGTGAAGGGCGAGTGGGCAGAAGAACTCGTCTACGCCATCCTCGATCACGAGTGGAAAGCACGAAGGCCCTCTGCTGCGCCATATCGACACCTAGGTTGAGGCTGGTGGCTAGCAGACAGCCAGGCGGTCCATGGGCGGTGGCGGTGTGCCACGGACGGGGAGAGATCCTTGACCAGGCTCACGGTGCGCTGAGGAATCGGCGGACCACGGTCGCGAATCCGGGTCGTCCTCGTGAACGGCGTGGCCGGTCGAGAGCTCGGCGAACCGGGTGCCGGGGGGGAATGCCGTGTGCTTCGCATGTTCGGTGCTGAGAACGTTGCTGCCGGCGCCGCGCACGAGTAACGGAGCGTGACGAAGCCTCCTTTCCAACAAACACGCAGACCCGCCGTTATCTCAACCCCGGATTTGGGTGTCCTTGCTGTAGCCGCCGCGGGTGTTTTGTGTGCTTTTTGCTGCGTGGCGGACACGTTACCTGAACAGTGTCTCCGCCGCAGACCCCGTGCAAATCCCCTTGTCGCTGCTGTTTTTAGAACTAAGCGTCTACTACGTGAACGCTGTTCAGCTACATGTCCACGCCGCAAACGTCCTGGTCAGGTGCGGCATGCACAGGGAAGGCTTCAGATAACCGCCGTTCTGCATGGCCAGGGGCAGTCTGCCGATAGGTCGCAGACAGGTGCAGAACTGGATAATCGGTGAGCATTGTCGCGCCGGGACCGGTGGAGTGGATCGGCCGCCAGCTGGGCGGAGGGTCTGGCGCGCGGTCAGAAGCCGGTCCAGACCATCGGGATCGTGGATGCGGCCAGCAGGGCCGCCATAGCACAGTTGAGGAGACGCCGGGCGCGTGGTGTCCGGAGGAAGCGCTGGAGCGCGGCGCCGAACGCCAGCCAGGGCAAGCAGCTGGGGAGGGCGGCCAGCATAAACAGGATCGCGAAGGTGACAGCTTGGGCCAGGGCACCGCCGGTGCGCCGGTCCAGGAAGGTGGCGATGGCAGCGACGCCGACGAGCCACCCCTTGGGGTTGACCCATTGGAAGGCGGCCACGCCGAGGAATCCGGTGGGTGCATTCGTAGCCCCTTCGTCATGTCCCGCGGTCGCGATCCGCCAGGCCATCCAGCAGAGCATCGCTGCCCCGCCCCACTTCAGGACCTGGAGGGCCAGCGGATGAGCAAGGAGCACGTTGCCCAGTCCCAGGGTGATCGCGAACAGCACCGCGCCCATCCCGGTCACCTGCCCCAGCAGGCTCGCGAGACCATGCCGGACACCGACCCTTGCACCGACAGCGGTCAGGAGCGCATTGCTGGGGCCGGGGGTTCCAGCGACGACCGCTGAGAAGGTCACAAAAGCGATCACCTGGGCGGGGTCACGTATGACGTCCATGCGCCGCTCCGTAGATTTGCTCTATGGTCCCCAGCCTGGGCGGTGCAGCCGGCGCTGGTCTTGAACGTTCGTGCGACCCAGGCCAGTGGCGTTCGTGCGGCCCAGACCAGTGGGTAGACGCCACGGGGGCGGTGGATGGGGTAGAACTGTTCCGCGCTCGTCTGCGTGGCTGCCCGTTCAGCCGCCATCGGCACGATGTCTATGCGATCGGCGTCACCGAGGAGGGGGTCCAGGCGTTCGACTACCGGGGCACGGTTGAGCGCAGCCTCCCGGGCCAGGTCTTCGTGCTGCATCCCGACGAACTGCACGACGGCAGGGCAGATGGGCCGGGTTTGTTCGGCTACCGCCAGATCTACGTCAACCCGGACCGGATCGCCTCCGCCTTGCCAGCTCTCACGGGACGGCCGACGCCGCTGCCCTTCGCTCCCCCGGTGACCGGCGACCCAGTCCTCGCGCGCGTGGTGCGTACGGCATTCGCGCGTGCGCCCGAGCCGCTGGCGCTTGACGCTCTGGTGCTTCAGCTGGCCGGGGGCCTGCTGCGGTTGAGCGCTGCCGGTATCACCGGCACCCTGCGCTGCCGGGTCGACCTGCCCGCTGTCGAGCGTGGCCGTGACTTCCTGCGGAGCCGGCTGACGAAAGTGCAATCGAGCGAGGTGGAGGCGGTCACGGGCCTAGACCGCTACCAGTTCGCACGCCAGTTCCATGCCGTCTACGGGACCAGCCCGTACCGATATTCGGTGATGCGGCGCCTCGAGGTGGCCCGGGGCTGGCTGCGCGCCGCGCGGCCCCTGGCAGAAACGGCGCTCGAGGCCGGCTTCGCCGACCAGGCCCACTTCACCCGGACGTTCAAAGCGGCATTCGGCATGACGCCCGGCCGGTACGTGAAGCTTTGCACGGCCCGTGCCGGTGATAGAGCTGCTCGTTCAGCCGCCCGCCCCACCCGGGCCAGCACATAACAGGCTAATCAGCGTAAGTTCCCACCAGCCACGAGGCAGCCCTGCTGTGCGCGCCTATTCGGCGCCCGGCGTCATCGCGCAACGCTGCAGCGTTCCGTGATCGCTCACCGAGCGTGACGGCCGCGATATTCGTGCAGGCCGGCGGCGCTGGGAACCTAACTGACGGTCATGTCGCCGAGCGAGATCGACGCCGGGTAACTCCGGCCAGACGTCACTGCTCAGATGGTCGTGGGGCTTGAGAAGTACGGCCGCATGGCCGCTACAGCTCGGGCCGACGTGGTATGCGCGGAGCTCAGGTATCGGCGAAGCATCGCGGCGGGATCGGGCCCCGGCCGGTTCGGCGCGGCAGTCGCGGAAATGGACTTCGGCGCCGCGCCGCCGATCGTCGACGCTGTGATCAGGCTGACCGCCGACGCTACCTTCGGGTACCTGCCGCCGCGGCTCGCCGACGAGCTGGCGGCGGCGTGCGCCGACTTCGAGCAGCGCCGGTTCGGGTGGGGGGTCGATGGTGGGTCCGTCCATCCGGTTCCTGACGTGATCAAGGCGCTGGAGATTGCGATCACGCACTTCTCCCGGCCCGGCTGGCCGGTCATCCTGCCGACGCCGGCCTACATGCCGTTCCTGATCGTGCCAGGCCTGGTCGGCCGCGAGATCATCCAGGTCCAGATGCACGACGACGAAGGGTTCTTCACCCTGGACCTGGACGGGATCGACGCCGCGTTCCGGGTCGGCGGGCACCTGCTCATCTTCTGCAGCCCGTACAACCCGCTGGGCCGCGTGTTTTCGCTGGACGAGATGACCCGGCCGACCGAGGTGGTGGAGCGGCACGGCGGCCGGGTCTTCGCGGACGAGGTGCACGGACCACTCGTGTACCCCGGGTCCCGGCACGTCCCGTACGCGTCCACGTCTGACGCCGCAGCGGCGCACACGCTCACAGCCATCTCGGCATGGAAGGCGTGGAACCTGCCCGGCCTTAAGTGCGCCGAGGTGATCCTCAGCAATGAGCCCGACCGGCAGCAGTCGGGGGACATGGGGCCGTTCGCGTCGCACGGCGCGAGCAATCCAGGCGTGGTCGCGAACCTCGCGACGTTCCGGCACGGCGAGCCGTGGCTGGACGAGGTGCTCGCGTACCTCGACGAGAGCCGCAAGCCGCTGGCCGATCTGGTCAGCCAGCGCCTGCCCCGGGTCAGGTACCGCCCGCCGGACGGGACGTACCTGACCGGGCTCGACTGCACCCCCGATGGGCCTGGACTACTCGCCCGGCGAGCGGATCGTCGAGCGCGCTCAGGTGACCGTCGTGGACGGCCCGGCGTTCGGGGACGGTGGCGCCGGGTCGTTCCGGTTCAACTTCGCGACACCGCACTCGCTGATGGCGGAGATGATCGAGCGGATCGCCGGGGTTCTGAACGATGGCTCGCTGGGCGGGTAGTCGTTGCCGTTGCCGGCGCCGGCCGCCCGCGCAGCAAGCTTGTCCTGTTGGTTCGTCGTGTTAGGCCGCCACCGCCGGGAAGGCGACCGGGCTGCGGTTGCCGGCCGTGTCGACAGCACGGAGGCCGAACTGCACATTGTCCTTCGAGATATCGAGCGTGACGGTGGTCACGTTGCCCACGTCGATGGTGTCGGTCCAGTCGGCCGCGGTGGTCTCGCGCATCACCACCTCATACTTGGCCAGGTTCGATTCGGGGTTGGCGTTCCAGGTGAGAGTTGTCAGGTTGGTGCCGCTCAGGGTGCCGGGCGGCGTGGTGTGGTTTTGCAAGCCTTTCGGCGTGCCAGGCGCGGTGGCCAGGGCCCAGACGGTCGCCGCGTTTACCGCGGCCACCCGTGCGACGTAGTCGAAGTCGACGAACTCGATCAGGTCGCCGAACTGCACGCCGTTGACGACCTGGACGTTCTGGTGCTCGTGGTCGAAGTTCTCCCGCGGCTCGGTGAACCTGGCTGCCGGGTAGCCGAGCGACTCGAATGAGACATGGTCACTGGCCCGCAGGTACCGGTCGCGACGCCAGATCGTCCGGATGTTCACCGACGTCAGGTTGAATGGCGCCACGTCTGCGACGAAACGGCCGAGCTGGCGCGACTTACTGTCATTCTCGCCGCCGGTCAGTTGTAGCAGGGTGATGTCATTGGCGGTTGCCGCGGTCGGCACGCCCTCCACGAACAGCCGGTGCGGGTGCACGCCGGGAACCCCGGCCGCACGGCCGACCCGGTGCACGATCCGGGCGATGATGTGCCGGTCCAGCGTTCCCCGGTGGTCGGCGACCAGCCGCTTGTGGCAGCGGATGTGCTCAAGGCTGGCGGCGGTCCAGGCAGCGAGCAGCTTCACCAGTTCGGGGTGCAGTGGCACGTACCGGTCGTTGCGGAGCTTGCCCAGCGGGATCCGCAGCCAGTGCCCGGCGCCATCCGCACCACCGCATCGGCGTCCAGGCCGGCCAGCTCCCCGGCCCGCATCCCTTCTCTCCGGGTTGTCTGGCTGTTGCATGACGTTGCGGTAACCAGTCATTGTGACGGGTTCTGCGGCGCGTCTCTCCGGGTGTGGCGCTCGTGGCTGGTAGATGTTCATGCAGCCCAGCACGAGACCGAGAGGATCACAGGATGCGGGCGTTCCTGGTGAGGTTGCCGTCCGGCGCGAGGTACTGGATGGTACTCGATGAGGACCTGGCCGTCGTGCCGGTCGCGGACGGTTTCTTGCGGCAGGTGCGGTTCGGCCGCGATGGCGCGGAGTCGACGACGAAGAGTTACGCGCACTCGATCGCGTTGTTCTTGCGCTGGTGTGCCCGGACGGGCCGCACCTGGCAGGCGGGCGCTGGGCAGCTCGGGTTGTTCATGACCTGGCTGGTGCATGCGGGGCCGGCTGCTTCCCGGGCCGGCGCGTCCTCGTCTGGGATCGTGCTGCCAGGGCCGGGGGCTGCCCCGGTGCGGGGGGCGCGCCGGGTTACCGGCGTGCTGACCGCGGTGCGCGGGATGGTGGTGCACGCGGTCGCCGCAGGCCAGGCACCTGGGGATCTGGTGGCGCTGTTGTATGAGGTCGCCGACGACCGGGACCTGCCCGGGGCGGCGCGCGGCGAGGACGGGCGGATGGGCTGGCGGATGCGGGCCCAGCACCGGCTGCACGAGCCTGAGATGCCGGTGTAGGACGCTGGACGCGGACCGCGCGATAACGTGGCCCGGTGGCATGTCGCATAACGGAACTCGTCCTCGACGCACACGATCCTGACCTGCTGGCCCGGTTCTGGTGCACGGTCCTCGGCTATGTCGAGCTCGACCGCGTCGACGGCAGCATCGAGATCGGACCGCCGGAGGCTGGCTTCGGCGGTCCGCAGCCCACCATCGTCTTCGACCGGACGGACGAACCCAAGAGTGGCAAGCTTCGGCTGCACATCGACGTCAACGCCACCGACCGCGACCAGGAGGCGGAGCTCGACCGGCTGCTCGCGGCGGGCGCCCGCCGGGCCGACATCGGCCAGACCGGCAACGAAAGCTGGCACGTGCTGGCCGACCCGGAGGGCAACGAGTTTTGCCTGCTGCGACGGCGGGTGCCGGCGGTGTAGGAGCGTCGACATCGTCGCCGCTGCACCCCACCTGACCCACTTCGAATACAAATACTTACCGCAAAGTCGCTGAGATCAGCTCAGTACGGGGTGACGCGCAGGGAGCTCTTTTCCAAGCAGACTTCGGGCGTGTGCGAGCTGTACACAACTCGACGGTGACCATCGAGGCGTTCCGCAGGCTCTTCGCCGATTGCTGGGGACTTCAGGCCGATCAACGCCTCACCGTGCGCACCATTCGCGGCATGGGCGGATGTTTGTCCGGGTGCTAGGCGGGGCCGTCGAACATGGCGTATCGCCGCCAGGGCCGGTAGCCGGCACGCCGGTAGAACGCCTCGCTGCTGGCCCAGCCGATATGGCAGGCACGGGTGCCGGCCTGAGACAGGAGCTGCGAGGCCCGGGTGAGCAGGGCAGTGCCGATCCCGCGGCCCTGCCGGGGCGGCGCCACGCCCACGCAGCCAATGGTCCC
>WNGK01001367.1_pt1 | contig 30488 bp, 28 predicted proteins | sample 5400601 | NCBI WGS metagenome assembly WNGK01 (sample SAMN13153376, study PRJNA577476) | soil metagenome | isolation source: 60 cm soil or saprolite under Garry oak tree replicate 1 | place: USA:California | collected 2016-06-15 | reverse complement strand
GTATGGCCGGAGAGAACGGCGAGGGCCGGTCCGGAGTCATTGGCAACGAACGGCTGACTGCGCTGGCTGGCGCGGTGCTCTTCGTGCTGATTGTGGTCGAGCTTGTAACCGTAGCGAACCTGCGCACGGGACTCGCGGCCCATGTCTTGATCGGAGTGCTCCTGGCTGGCCCGCTCGCCGTCAAGCTCGGCTCGACCGGCTACCGCTTCCTGCGCTACTACATCGGTTCGCCCGCCTACGTGCGCAAAGGTCCTCCCCGCCTGCCGCTGCGGGTGCTCGCCCCGCTGCTGCTGGCCACGACCCTCGTCGTGATCGGGAGCGGGATCGGACTCGTGGTGACCAGCCCGCTTCATCCTGGTCCACTGCGCCTCGTGCATGGCATAAGTACCCTGCTTTGGCTCCCGCTGATCGCCATCCACGTCTTCGCCTACCTCCGGCGGGTCCCACGTCTCGTCGTGGACGACTGGAGCAAATCATCCGGCAGGAGCGAGCATTTGGCACGTGGGCTTCGGCTCGGAGCGAACCTCAGCGCCCTGCTGGTCGGCGCGCTCGCTGCCATCCTCGTGCTCCCCGTCGCCGCACCGTGGATCACCTGGATCACGACAACCGGCAATGTCCCAGGCCCTTTCCTCATCATCGCTGGCCTGCTGGTCACCGCCCTCGCGTTGCTCACCGCTACGCTTCGCAGGTGGGGGTAGACGGACGATGAGGAATGGGCAAGGAGGATACTCTTAACGTATGACACGGATGTCATACCGAATGTTGTATAGGGATGTGCCCCATCGTTAAGCGGTTGTTTTTGACACTCTATGCTCATCGCATATCTTCGCCTTTGGATATGCTATGAGCATTCTTTTTGTCTTTACATCTTTGCTTTCAGCACATATACTTAAAAAGACACAGACGTCTCCCTCGGCAGGAGCGTCTTTTCAGCGTCGGTCCTTTCGTCAATGGAGGAGAACGCCATGGACCGTTGGCACCTGGCTGGGAGCCATCCGAGTAACTATGAGTCAGGCATTGATCCGCAGATCACCTACCACGCCAAGAACTGTGCCTATCTGAAGTGTCTCGTCGAAGAACCAGAAGGCTTTGCAACGCTCTTACAAATCTTCAAGGCTGCTGCCTAAATCAGACTACTAGAGAATTTTGTCAAGGAGGTGATGTTATGAAAATACAATTAGACACAGAAAACAAAACGATTAAGCTGGAAAAGGATGTTGTTTTATCCAAACTTATCGAAACGCTGGATAAGCTTTTGCCTAACGGAGAATGGAAGGAATTTACGCTAGCAACAAACACAGTAATCCATCATTGGAGCAATCCTGTTGTTATACCGTCAGTAATACCATATCCAGTACCTCCATACCCAAGACCTTACTGGCCTTGGTATAGCTATACTAGTTTGGATAGCAATCTTCATCCAGCAGATGATAAAGTAAGCGCAGGAATGAACAGCAATATGAGGCTAAATAAAGGAGTATACAATATCCAAGCGTAATTGACACCAGACCGAGTTTTGGGTAGTCACACTCGATAGAGGTGATACACCTCTAGAGCCATCTCAATGTATACGGACAGCGATCTCAAGAGGCCGCTCTGGAAGCAGGATTGTGCTATTTGCCACATCTTTATCACCTCTATGCAGGGTGACTACCCAAAATTCGGTATGGCATCGAATATATCACATTTACATACATCAAATAGAATGAAGCATACAAAAACGCCGTAAGCAACGTTCATCAAACACATGCTTACGGCATAAGTTGAAAAGTAGAGTAACCCTTGTGAGCAAGCCATTATAGAGCTCGCAACAACTCTTTCACCCTATCATCACCAGGAAACCGAGAACGAAGCTTTGCAGCCAGTTTCTTCACACGCTGAACATTATATTGTGAGCCCACAGAACGAGCGAGCTTCAACCCCTCAGCTGCATAAAAGCAGCAACTCATGTCCCTACCTGCATACAGCGCTTCGGCATACTGCGTATAGAGTCTGGCCCTCATGCGTGTCATGCTCAAATCGAGCGAATGCTCTAACTTATCGTAGCTTTCAATCGCAACGTCAGGTTTCCCGATGAACGTATGGCATTGCGACCAGCCATCATTAATAGATTGTTCAGAGCATCGGGTTGAAAGAAGAAGCAATAGATGGTCATCCTCTGGATCAACACGCCGCAGCAAAACGCGAGCTTCTGTAAGTGATACCAGGCAACACTGATCACCGAGTAATCCCTGAACTTCAGCATGACCAGTTGCAAGGAATGCTCTTAGCCCTGGTGGAGAGCGACGTGTGATCTCACGTGCAGTTTCATACAGTTGGTTCGCTTCATCCAGACGATCTAACCACATATTCATCACGGCTTGACGAGCCATTGTGAGTGCGTTCAATTCGACACATTCCGCTTCTTGCGCTAACAAAGATGCCTGCTTGAAACATCGTTCAGCAGTTTGAAAGTCCAGCTGGTCACGAGCAATCATACCTTTCAGTTGGTAGTTATGACTCAAAAGTGTGAGCAGTGAGTTACGATCTCTGGCACTGCTTTTATGAAGCAACCGTGTTAGCTCTTCAATATGCACGTTTAATCCTCTATCGGCAGCAAGGGAGCTACCAAGATAGTACAGATCAAGACGCATCCGCACATTATCTGCAAACGTCTCAAACACTATACGACTCAGGTTTTTACTATCAGCAACAGGAACAGTTTCAACAGCAGTGATCACAGCGACTTGAGGCAACGAAATGTCCTCAAGCCCCAACAGTTCAGGTGGAATGTGCAATACCCAGGCCAGTGTACGACGAAGCTTGAGATCATGAATACGCGCACTTTGTTCAATGGAAACGATAGTTCTACGACTCTTCCCGACCTGCCTGGCTAACTCATCCTGAGTGATTCCCGCTTGTGACTCCCGGTACTCTCGGATAACATGCCCGTGATGTGAAGCTTCTTGCATAAGCTCCCTCCCTTCACAAAAACGCACGAAAGAGTATCCTGATACGTGTTCTACTTGTCATATTACCCGATTGTGCAGTACAACATAGTACCAAAACACCCTTCTTTTTCGCTACCTTATTTGCGGTTTCTTCCCTCTACCAGTGCCAGGTTTACGTTTGACTGGCTCACGGAAATCTTCCCGCTTTTTACGCCCACCTGTAGGATTCGCAAATGGCACGCTATCACCCGGACTGAACTTCCGTTTCTGCTCCTGGATGAGTGCATCATTGAGGTGCATGTAATTCTTGATGGTCGCTATGTCCTCGTGCCCTAGCAGCTCTTGAAGAGTGTAAATGTCACCACCGAGCATGAGATAACGCACCGCAAACGTATGGCGGAAGATGTGTGGACTGATGCGCTTGCCCTTGGGCAGATCAACCCGACGACGAAGACGCTGAAACAGCATGTCTATACCACGACGAGTCAAGGCAAAACCGCCTTCACTCAAAAACACATGATCTTCGTTCGGATTACCAACCGCCAACAACGTATCGCGGTTCTGGCGATACCGATCAATGTAGAGAAGCAGAGCACGGAGCGCGTTGCGACCAAGCGCTATACGCCGCTCTTTATTTCCCTTGCCATGAACGATCATCGCGCCCTTGTCACGGTCCAGGTTTGCCAACCGCAGATCGCACAATTCCGCCAGGCGGATACCGGTATCCCACAACAACCAGAGAATAGCGCGATTGCGAGCAGCGTTCATGTCAGTAATAGGGCCAACTTCATGAGAAGGCGTACAGGCTTTAAGCATCCGCTCGAACTCTTCAAACTCGATGATGCGGATTAATGGCTTGCCAACTTTGGGCATCTTCACATGGTTTGAGGGAGCCACCTGAACATAGCCCTCCGCTTCAAGCCAGTTGCAAAAAGCGCGCATCGAGCGAGCATAGCAATTGACGGATCGTTCCGCAAGCTTCCTGCCTTTAGCCCCAGGTTCCGTACTCATGTACGTGAGCCAGGAGAGAACATGCACACGCTCGATATCCTCGATACAGGTCACGCCCTGCTTTTCCAAGAAATCAGCGAAGTTGCCGAGCGCGAGCGTGTGCCATTCAAGAGTCTTTGGGCTATGGTTCTGGCTGCGGTGATCGAGAAGGTACTCTTCGATGGTCGCACGGATAGTACGTTTCGCACGCTTTGAGGAACGCTTCCCAGTGCGAGAGGGGGACTTCGCAGGAGCAGCCTGCTCTTGCTTTTTGTGAGAAGAATCAAAAGACACAGGAACACCTCCAATTCAGGAAAGGCATTCACAGGAGAAGCAGGTACTTACACCATCTCGTACTGGTTTTGACCCTCATACGAGGCAGGTACTCATGGGTTTCGGAGGCAGGCACTCACTGAAACACTTTTCAGCAGGTCCACCTCAGAAGTCAACACTGCTCGCTTCCTGTAAACGCGCTTAGGAACTGGCTTCCTGTGTGATTGGAGCGGGAGACGGGGCTCGAACCCGCGACAGCCTGCTTGGAAGGCAGGAACTCTACCACTGAGTTACTCCCGCTAATTGACTTTCTTGCTTGCTTTCTTAACTCGCCTCGGTCGGGGTGCGCAGACTCGAACTGCGGACCTCCTGCTCCCAAAGCAGGCGCGCTACCAACTGCGCCACACCCCGCTCTACTACTTTCTTCTCCCGCTACTCTCGCTTCCCTCGCGGAAAGTGTCTGCACTATAGCACGCCTATGGTCACCTGTCAAGTACTTTTCTTCGCTACACCCAACTCAGGGGCCATTCTTGCCGTTCTTGCGACGGTAACGCAGCTTGAGTAAGAACAGATTCCAACGCGTTACGAGGCTGTTGAGAGGATTTCGCCGGAGAGGAGTGACATTTCCGTAGCCAATTGATCGCGATGATTGGCGAGAACGCGAACGTAGGAAAAACGGTGAGAGAACCACCAGTATCAGACAAATAACCCCTACAATTGCCAGTACACCAGTGACAACAGTTGCATTACCATTGTTTGCATAGGCATAGCCCCCAGCAATAAGTGCCGCTATAACTGCAATGATAATGAACCATTCGGACGACCCGAATTTGAAAGATGGGAAACCACGACTACGTGGTCTGCTACGCGAAGCCGGATTACGGCGCTTGCGCTCACCAAATTTTTGCCCCAGGCCCTGCTTAGGCTCCGTGGCCTCCAAATTGCGGAGAATTTCTTCGATCTCACGTTCATATCTGTTTGGCATGGATGCTCTGCTTCCTTAAACTCGCCAAAACACTCTTGCCATTAATGATACCAATTTTTAAGCTGCTAGACAAGTACTTTGCCTCTCAATTTCAGCAATACATATCTCAAAGTCATCTCTATGGAAAAATTTTTCGGGAAGAGACTCAAAGAAGTCACTGAAAAGGGAGTATAAAGCCCTTACTTCTTTCTCTGTACAAACCATCTTAAGTAAGGGACAAGGCGAGCACTGGCATTCGAGCTCCCAATCAGCTCCAAATCCTCAGCGCTAAGAGGCTTAATAATGATGAAAAAGCCAATACACAATAGTAAGAAAATAACACCCGACACACCGATGAGTAAACGACTTGCCGGATGCCAGAGGATACCGGGTAAGGCTGCTAACGTCAAGCCCAACAAAAATTTCATGGTGAACCCGAGTGGAAATTTACGTGGCAACACAGGCCAGAGAAAAGCGAGCAGCAGAGCACCAATCAAAACCTGCGCCAGGCCGTCGGCAACAAGCGCACCTGCTGGCCCCCAGTGAGGAATCAAGAGCACCCCGACTACCACGACCGCGACAAGACCTAGCCACTGACTCAGCACAACCAACTTTGGCTTGCCAACCACATACAACGCATATTGATTGTCCGCCGTACCGAGGACACGCACCAGGACATTGAAGAAGAGAAAGATAGCTAGCAATGGACCTACAGCATCATAGTTCGCACCGTACAGCGCGTGAGCAATGATTTGCGCATTAAACAAACAAAACACAAGCACAGGTGCCGCAAGCAGCGTCTCTATTTTGATCAGAGCCTGCCATGAGCGTGCCAGGCGATCATAGTTGCGCCCTACAAAGGCTGCCGCGAGCGCAGCTCCTCCAACCCCACCAAAGCCCGACACAAGCAGAAGACTCGCGGCATGCGCCAGTTGAAAGGACAAATTAAAGTAGCCTATCTGGACTATTGAGACTAAGTAGACGCCAAGCAAGATGATGGACACCTGCTTGAGTAATGCCCCGGTCACCAGGTTGGTTAACCAGGCAGAAATGCCTAGTTGCACGACAGGCTTCATCGCTTGCAAATATGTTTGAAGCCTTTTCCGTTCAAAAAGGAACGGCGTAAGCCAGAACAGAAAGGCCGCTGCATTGAACAGTGAACAAATGGCGAAAAGCCAGAGCACACCATTAGTCCCCCAGCCGAGTTGCAGGACGAAAAAGCTTAAGACCAACAAAGCAAGCTGCGTGAGACCACCGACAACGAATACGAAGCGCATGCGCATCAAAGAAGCGCAAACAGCGGTAATCAGACTACTGATGCCATTACCTAGCACATAGACCGCAATGGGCGTAATATGGCTCAAGAGGACGGGATCACGCAATCCAGCCGCTATTCCCGCCGTGCCACTGTAAGGTATGGCGACAATGAGCGATGCCAGCGCAGGTAGGGCAAGGAGCATTACTGTGAGGGACAGGGCAAGGATAGCCAACCGGAGAACGAGTAAACGGCGTATGAGAACTGCCGCAGCCGCCTTTCCATGCTCGGCAAAAACTCGCGGCACAAAAGTGGTTGTGGCATCTTCCAATCCCAGGGCTACGATATAAGCAATGGTGTTGAAAGCAGCCAGAGATACGGCATAAACGCCATATTCAGCGACGGATAACTTGCGGGTGACAAGAACAGTAAGTAGGAATAAAGAGCTAAACACCCATAAGCCATAGACCTGGTTCAGCAGATAGCTCCCTGGAGTACGCTTCAGAAGGTGGCGCGCTTCTACCTCTGCATTCGCCTTCGGCAACGTATCGCCAGGTAATTGTTGCTCTGCTTTCGTAGAGACAGGTTCTACTAATCCACTCGACCTTTTATTATCTTTCACCTCGCTATTTTCCTCCTGCGGCTCAGAGCTGTCAAGCGTACCAGTACTAACGCTTATCAAACGAAACGGTCGAAGTGCAGGTTTTCGCATAACTGCTCATCAAACTATTTCGATTTAAGAATAAAGCGCCCCAACCATCCTAAAGCACCGAGCGCGGCAAAGAGTTCCAGCAAGCTCACATTCGCTACCACATGATCTGCTGAGACAAGATAGAACGGCCCTATCTTAAATGTGGCTGCAACCAGGAATACTCCCAGGCCAAACCAGGCAGGCAGTGTAGCATAAAATAGTGCCTTTTGCCAGCGTGGGCACAAAAAGCCTATCACTGTGGGAAAGATATAGAGTAGAAACGTAATAATTGGTGCGATAACAGGGGGAAAAGGGCCGTCTAATGCGGCACTGGTAGAATTTGGCAAGAAACGCGTCCAGAATTGTGCTGGGACCAACGCTGACATTACCAATAGTGTTTCAATAACAACCAGAGCTAAGACCAGTATCGTTCTTCGTCGCTCCTTTGCCATTGATTGCGCTGTATTCTGGCCTTGCTCTGTATCCTGGTTCTGCGATGGTTGTGATGTGCTTGTACGAAGCATCTCCATCCCCTCTCTCGTAAAGGTACCATATCATGTAGATGATGAGTGCGAGTGTATAGTAGAGGCCATGAAAGCTGTCGTTATACTCCTGGTATCTGAAGCAAACCCATCTGGTACTTCAACATCAAAATGCGCCGGACGGAGTCATCGATACGTTGCTGGCTAATATCCCCCGCGCTAATGGCTTGTTTGATGCCATTGATCATATCAGCAACACCACCTGGAGTTGAGGCGCCCATCAGTAAGTCGGAACCAGCCTCGACCGCCATTGCCGCTGCCTGCCCCTCAGAATAATAAGCGATAATTCCTTCCATGGTCAAGCTATCCGTCAAAATCACACCATGAAATCCCAGCTGGTTCCGCAGAATACCTGTCACAATTTTGTAGGAGAGCGAGGAAGGCTTCGTACTATCGATCTTCGTGACAATCTCGTGCGTCACCATCACTGCCTGGACATTACCTTGCGCGATCAGCGCGCGATAGGGCGCCCAGTCAATCGCCGATAGTGCGCTCTGCGTGCGGTACAGGCTAGGTACAGTGACATGTGGATCACCGCTGACATCCCCCAACCCTGGGAAGTGTTTTAGCGTACCCATTACCTTGCCACTCTGTTGCAGGCCTTTAAGATATGCACCCGCCATGTTAATCACCGTCGCAGCATTGTCCCCAAATGTACGCAGGTATAATTGGGGGTTATAGACATTCGTAACATCTACTACTGGCGCAAGATTCAGATTGATACCATAATACGACAGATCATTGGCGTCCCGGATACCTTCCGCCATCGCTTTCGCTGGATCGCCTGTCGCGCCAATCGAAGTCGCAGACGGTCGTGAACCATCCAGGTTCATTAAGCGATCGACCGTTCCCCCTTCCTGGTCAATCGCCACCACCATGGGGACAGTGCTGTTCTGCTGCATTTTCTGGACGAGGCCCTTGAGCTGTGGCCTGGAAACAATATTGTTATTCGCCGCAAAAATGAGCACAGCGCCAACTTTGTACTGGCTGATCATACTACTTATGTCAAGTCCATAGTCAGGGCCATAAAATTGTACGATCATCATCTGCCCAAGTTTCTCGTCCAATGTCATTTTCTGCAGAATGGCATTAATATAGGCTGCTGGCGTTAACTTGTGCTTCGTTTGAGTTCTAGTTCCCGCTGTAGGAGTGTGGCGAAATTGGTTGGCAACATCCTTCAGCAAATTATGGCTGCTTGTAGTAGATGCACCACTTAAAATAAAGGCCCATCCCTGTGCACCGATAAATTGTGACGAACCCAGGTTGGCAGCATTGACAATCACGACAAGAAGAAATGAGGCGAGGACTATGGCCCTTCCCCGTGAGATCAACCCTTTTTGATTTGTTCTGGCCAGCACAAAAGATTCATCCGGCTGAGGAGATAGCTGTGGTAATTTGTGAGTGTTGACTTCATCCAAAGGGCCATGAGAACCGTACACCTCCGGGCTCTTTGTCTTCACTGTATCGAGTGATTCAAAGGAGCGATCTTCGTTATTGTGTGCTTCAGGCTCAGCCGCTTGCCCTTGAAGAGGGACGGTGGTTCTAGGGCTCCGGCCTGTAAGGCTTGCCGATTTTATGGTCTTCATTAGTTCTGGTCGATTCTCATTATTTTTATGTTCTCCAAAGAACCAGCGACCAGGATGCTTCATACAAAACGCCTCTTTCAGATAGTGAAACTATTTTACTGTTGATATCAAGTGATCAATAAAGTCTACTATTTAGAACAGCATATAGAGCAGGTTGTAACTCCCGCGAAAAAAGGATGCAAGTATCCTAACCCCTCTAGAGTAAAGCACAATTTTCACAATAATTCTATGGATTACGCCACAAAATAAGCGCGACAAAAAAAATTACTTTTTTCCTTCCCTCTGGCAAATTTATTACAGGCTTTAACTGATTCAAACACTTGTTTGTATTTGTCGCGTGGGATATACTATCGCTACTATGGAACTGCATATTCACTGAAAGGCAGCCATAACAGCATGGCAACTACACAGCATCCCGTATCTTCAGCCAACTCACCTAGAAATTTGTCCTATCGTATGGTTTTTTCTCGCCTTTTCCGTAGCATTTTTATAGGAATCGCTATTACGCTACTACTTACCGCTATTGAGCTAGCCATGATCTGGTTTTTCAACCCTATCAATATCCTTGGAGACAAGAGGGCCGATACCTTTTCAATACTGGTTGCCCTTCCCATGCATTTACCTCTTCTACTCCTGATCCCCTTCGTTGAACTGGTCGCGGCAGCACTAGTAGTCTTTCTCGCGGCCCGGCCACTCGCTCTCCGAGCGTATCTACGAGATGTTCAAAAGGAGCAGGAAGCATATCGCAAAACGTATACACAGCTCGATTCCCTTGCTCAAACGTATAAGACACCGGTGACCTATTTTGAGCATACACCTGATCCACAGTTACCAGGTTTTGGGCAGACCGTTTCTCTGCTTGACCTGGTAGAACTTCCGCAAGAGATATCCCTGCTGCTCGAGGGAGCAGCAGGAACTGGGAAGACGCTCACATTAGAACAATACCGCTTCTTTGCCCTACAGCAGCGCAAGGCTCTGCTGCGAGGTCAAAATAGCATTCCTGTATATCTCCCGCTGAAAAACTATAGCGCCTTCATCAAGTCGCATAACGAGGCTCATGCCCTCTCTACCGAGCACAATCACCCGGACGATCAGGCCGCTATCTCCGAAGCATCGGTACAGCCTGTGACCCTGCTTGATTTCATCTACGAGGGAGACCTTGAGGGTACACGTCATCTTCGACCCTATCTGAACAAGCTGATACAGCAAGGACGCATCTTATTCCTCTGTGATGGTCTGGATGAAGTCGATCAACGGTACCGCGCCGCCGTTGGTAGAGAGCTGGCGGAGATGCTACTTATGACGCAAAACCGTTTCATCATAACATGCCGCGAAGGATATCACAGGGGATTGCCAGAACTGGAACAACTGGTAAACGAGGGCCATTTAAATTGGGCGATCATCTACCCACTGCAACTCGAACAGGTGCGCGAGTTCGTCGAAGAGTATATTGAAGCTCAAGGCGACCACTGGCAACACACTGCTGGGCAGATCATGCAGGTGCTTCTGACCACCCGTCTGCGTTATCTCTGCGGCAACCCTCTTATGCTTTTCTCGTTCATGGAGATCATTGACAAGATCGGTATAGAGCGTGGCAAAAAGCTCGATACACGCGGCCGTCTACTGAGGGAGTATGTGGCACAGTTAATCCAGCGCGAACAGAGGCGGCCACAATGGAAGAAAGCTGCCCCATCACAAAGTGATGTGCTGCAGTTCCTGGGCCGCCTTGCCTGGACCGTTCGCTGGACAAATGATATATATTGCATACAACTACCTGCCGCACAGCGAAAAATGGGAGTGAAAGATTACATCGAGCGCTGTGCAGGCGGGCTACTGGAATGGCTAAAAGATCACCCGGCTCCAGGTCCATCTCCCACAGAGCAGGAATACGACCGTACAATGCTGGCTCAACTCCTCGAATTTGTACAGAAGGCTGCATTGCTAGAGATTGGTTCAGGGAGCATACTCAGTTTTCGTCATGAATTGATCGCGGACTACTTTGCCGCCGAGTATCTCCTGGCATCTACGCGTGATAGTAGAGGAGGTGCTCCCCTTCCGCTCGCCGCCATTCCCGGGGAATTGCTGGACAATACTGCCTCATGGAGTGTGCCAGTTGCGCTCTATGCTGGCCTTTTAGAGACGCCCATGCAGTTAGCCGAGCAGTTCGCCATCCTGGGAAGCGCTCAGGGAAGTGATGCACAAAGTCCTATCAGCAATCAATCTCCTTTTTTGATAGAAGCCCTGGCATTGAGCCTGGTATGCCTCGGCGTTGCCTGGTCGCCCCCACAAGCCGTTGTCCAGCCAGAAAACTCTTTGCCTCCGCGCCTGGCAGCAGCACTGGCACGTGTCTTGCATGACCAGGCCGCACGCGAGGAATTGGCACATCTCGTCCGCGAGTGTTACGAGGAAGGAGCGGAGGAAATCTACCGCTCATTGATACTCCTCTTACCCATCGAAGACGTCGAGGAATTTTTCGTGCTACTCGATACGACCATCGTGCTCAAGTTGCTCTTTTCTTACTTATCCGATGCAGCTGATGATCTACCATACGAGGATCAGGTAAAACGTCTAAGCCGCGCTTTAAGCCACTTTGGTGCGGACGCTGTGGCCTACGCTGGTGAACTAAGTCAACCCGCTCCCGGCAGAAGCACGCGCCTGAGGGTTGCAGCCATCAATATCCTTGGCGGTACCCAGTGTCCATCTGCAGTAGAGTACTTGATTGCACCCCTGAGCGACAGGGAAAAATTTATCGTTGAGCGATCTATCATTGCACTGATCCGCCTGGGTCCTGCGCTCGTCCTGGATCGCCTACTCATGGAATTGGAAAATGCTACGCCCGCTCACTCGACGCGTCTGACCCATGGGGCAGTATTAACTATTCTCGAACGTTTCCTGTATGAGCAAGACGCCAGGCGGTGGCTCACCCCGCCGCAGTACCAGCGCATCCTGGAAGCCCTGATCATGGTCCTCACTTCAAACTACGCCGTTGAGCAGGAAATTCAGCAACAGGCTCGCACTATCCTGACAAGACTGGTTGCCCTGCAAGAGGCACAAAAGATTGAAGAGCAGCCGACTGGAAAGCTGCCACCACCAGGGAACCAGGCGGTCATAGATGGTTCACAGGGAAAAGCGCTCCCAATGCTTATTCACTATCTCTCCTCCGGTGACGACGTATTGGCCGGTAATACGGTGCAAACGCTACAAGAACTTGGGCCTACCGCGACCCCTTACCTGCTAGATCAACTGAAACATGAACCAGCAGAAGCGGTGCGCCTGCGCATCCTGGAGGTATTGAAAAACGTACACGATCCCGATGCGCTGCCTGCCATATTCCGTCTCGTCGCTGATCCATCGCTTCTTGTTATACAGCAACTCACAAATACCCTGCATTCCTTTGGTTCCGAGAGCATCCCTGGCTTGATCAATCTCGTACTCAGTGATCCAAATGACACAGTGGCCGAACGTGCCGCACAGATGCTCGGAGGCATGCATCAGGAGATTGTTGTGCCGGTATCTCAAGCAACATCTCCCATTGTACCTGGACGCACGCGGTTACTGGTACAAGTTTTGGAACAGACCCGGGATAGTCGAGCCATGCCCGCGTTGATCTCCCTTGTCAAGCCATCACAAGATGAACCTCTATTGGCAATCGCGGTCATTCGTGCACTCAGTCAATTCCCTAAACAGCAAGTTGTCGCTCCATTATTGGAGATGCTGGAAAGTCCCCAGCCACAAATCTACGAAGAAGCCATCGAGGCTCTCAGTTCCCTTGGGGTCGTCGCTCTTGATGAACTGATCACAGCCCTGGATGTCCAGCATGAAACGGCAACCACGCCCCGCATACGCCGCGCCATCCTGGGAATGGCTTCTTTCCCTGGCGAACAATTGCTCAGTATGCTACCACGCTGCAGCGATGCTCAGGCGCGGCAAATCTTGACGACCTTCCAATTGCAAGGAGCCGACGCGGCGCAGGTATTGGTTGAGCACCTCTTCGATGAGGACGAGCGCATAAAAACCTCTGTCCATCGAACACTGTCTACAATGCAGGGGCAAATTATTGTCCCGCCGCTCTTGGAAGCCTTAAATCGCCCGGGATGGAGCGACACCATCGCGAAGTTTCTCCTCAACTACCCCGAAGTGGCCATGCCTCCGCTCGTCAATTTACTTGGCGACCCCGAACGTAGCGATGCAGCTGCTTCTATTCTACCGCGGTTCGGCCCTCGGGTCTTGACGCCGCTCATCATAGCATTGGATGACCCAAGAATCATGGTTCAGGAGCACGCCCAGCACATTATTATCACCCTGGTGCGTCAAAACCCGGCTACTCTATCGCATGTCGTCCGCCTTTTTGGCATGACGCTCCCGCTGCGAGCCCATGAAGCGCTACTGGAAGTATTGACCAACGACCTGGTAGACATCAGTGTTCCTGCTTTGCTTGATGGTTTAGAAGATGCACACCTGGTGAACGACGTTTCTGAAGCCCTGGCGCGCCTGGCACGCAAACCCGATTGGCAGCGAATCGTGCTCAATGGTCTGCTGGAATCGCTGCGTATGGAGGAACGACGGCGTGGTGCTGAGACAGCGTTGATCAAGGTTGGTGGACCAGTTGTGCGCGGCGTGGGCGAATTAATAACCGACCAGGACGAGATGGTAGCCAGGGCAGCGCAACATATCTTGCAAGAAATAGGGGCGCCGGCTCTTCCCTTTATCTGGGTTGCGCACGGCGATACCAGTAATCGCGCGCGCCGGGAAGCGGCCTTGAATATCTTTCATAATATGCCCACCGAGGAGATCAAGGATGCTCTGGTGGATTTGCTGACAAGTGATCAACCAGGAGATATCGCTATGGCACAGGCATTACTCCTGGAACGCATACACGATGAGGAAACGCTCCCAGCAGCCAATCAAGAGATGATTCCAGCTTTAATCCAGTATGTGCAGATTCATGAGAAAGAACGTACGAGCCTGCGCGTCATGGCTCTCTTATTTTTACATGGAGGAGACTCGGTAATCAGGCACCTCGTCCAGGTGCTTTACGACTATCCGGAGCATTATGAACAGCTCGTGCATGCCTTTTTGTTCTTGGGAGATGAAGCAATTATAGCTCTGCTGAATATCCTCAACGATCCACACGCCCCCATGTCGCTGCGCGCGGAAGCCATCAGTATGATCGGCCTGCTCGGAGCATCGAATGACATTTATGAGTATGCTCAATCCGTGAGCAAATATGGCTTATCGAGTAACAGGACGGGCGTAGTAAATGTCGAGAGACTCACGATATCCTTGCGCGCTCTCGGCAGTCTGCTAGCTAGCGGGGACTGGGATGTTCCAACACTCCAACACCTCCGGCAAATTACTCCGGAGGGCAGTCCCCAAAGCGACCTGTATAACGTCCTGCTTGGCCGGCGCTACGAGCCAGAAATGCAGAAGCTCAAAAATGATCTGCAGAACGAACGCGAAGCTCGTAAAAGTGAAATTATGAATCTGACCTCACGTATCGTGCATGACCAGGCACGCATCCGCGAGCTAGAAGATAATTTAAAACTGTCCCAGCATGAACACGGGCTCCGCGGCAATGAACTCTATCAGGCGACCCAGGAAAGGGACGCGCTCCTCAGAAATCTCCAACAGGCAGAGCAGGAGACAGAGGCCATCCGTCAGAGTTTCGCCGAGGTTTCGCAGGAGAGAGAGAGATACCGGGTAAATCTCGAAAAGTCTTTGCAGGAGCGGCAAGCACTCCAGGCGGAAATTAACCAGCTGGAGGCTTACAATACCCTCTTACAGCAGCAGATCAATTTCTTGCGCGGAAAAACTCAGGCTTGATGCTTGCTTAGACAGCGTCACTTTTTTCGTCCATCACTCCGCCGCCTGTGATGGAGAAAAAGGACAAGAAAACATACTGTCACAAAATTCGGCCGGGTGGTGTCTACAATATGATTAAGCACAACGAGGTTCAGATGAGCACAACGCTCTAGGTGTGACGGAGTTAAAACAAAACATGTCATCAGACATCAGAAACCGGTCTATCCTTGCCTCAACCAGCGAAGCGTCGTTTGAAACAGTTTTTACACGCTACTATAGCCTGGTCTATCAACTCGCCTATCGCTGTGTGGGACAGAGCGACGAGGCGGAAGACATCGCTCAAGAAGTTTTCCTGCGTTACCACAATGTACCGCCTAAAGCCGAAAGCGAAGCAGAACGACGCTCATGGCTCTGTCGTGTCGCCACCAACCTCGGCCTGAATGCCTTGCGGAGCAGGCAGCGGCGCACAAAACGCGAGGAACAGGTCAGCGAAACAGTTCGACGAAGCACACCTGAGGCAGAGGCACAACAAGACCCCGAGCAACATGTGCTCATCAGTGAACAGGCAGCTCTGGTACGCTCGATTCTGGCGGAAATGCCCGAACGACAACAGGCGTATATTTTATTGCGTAGTACAGGTTTAAGTTATGCCGAAATCGCGCAAGCTACAGGCGTAGCAACAGCTTCTGTGGGCGCGTTATTGGCCCGTGCTGAACGGGAATTTCGCAGGAGGTATCATGAACGAGTTACAGCACCCAGAGCATAACGACAATTGTCTCGATCAAAGCATCTTGATTGCCCGGCGTGATAATGAGTTGCCAGCAGACGAAGTAGCACAAGTTGAACAGCATATTGCTACCTGCGGTGACTGCGCTGCCAATGATCGGCTCATCACCAGTGGCGGGAGTGAGGTCTATACCCTGTTCTCCGCGTTAGATCCCGCACCAGGCGAGGTTCCCGATCCTGTCACGGCGCTCGCAAAGCTGCATACACACCTGCGCGAGACAACACCTCTCAAGAAGAGCGCTCCTGTTTTGAAAGCGCTACCAGCCGAGAAAAAATCGTCATTTGTCTGGCGACAATTGAGACGGAACTGGGTAGCGGCAGTGGCAGCGGCTATCTTGCTTGCACTGGTGATCTTGCCGAACGCCAGCGCCTTAGCGGACCAATTCCTCTCACTCTTTCGCGTCCAGCAATTTCAGCCTGTCAATATCGACCCGCGCGATCTCTCTTCGCATCCACTGCCTGGCATACAGGATTTTGGCACCTGGCAAGCAACAGCCAATAGTTTGAAATTGCAGGATAATCTGACGCAAGCCCAGGCGCAGCGGCTGGTCACCTTCCCCATTGCGCTGCCCGCTCACTTACCACAGGGGCTCGTACATCATCCTTCCTTTGCTGTGGTTAAAGGTGGTCAGTTAACCTTTACCTTTAGCGCTGCGAAGACACATGCCTACCTCGTGCGCAATGGACATGGCGATATGTCTATTCCAGCAAATTTAGATGGCGCAAAATATTCTGTGAGCGTCGCCCCTGGCGTTGAGATGAGTTTTGACAGCCGCGATAAATCCTTCATGGTCATCGAGATTCCCAGCCCGACCATACGTGCAACAGGGAGAGCATCGCTCAACGAACTGCGCGATTTCATGCTCTCACTCCCGAATTTACCATCACAGCTAGTGGCGCAATTGCGACAGATCGATCTCAATAGTGGCACGATGCCGATTCCCGTACCACCTCAATTCACAGCGCAGCACGTCACCATCCATGGAGCTCCGGGATTGCTCCTGGCGGACAATACACCTATTGGGGGTATTGTGGTCTGGCAAACTCATGGTATGATCTATGCATTAGGTGGCGATATCGGCAACGCTGCCCAACTGTTGACTACCGCCAATTCACTTCCGTAGATAGATGGGTACGTCTTGATGAGTGAAAAAGCACATTATGGCACCGGCGGGATTGGCACAATCTCGAGTGGGCAGCAGGAACACCACGATTTTCAGCGTGGTGTTCCTGCTGTGCAAGTTGATCATTTACGTAAAGCATATGGTAGCCTCGTTGCGGTCAATGATGTCAGTTTCGTCACGCAACGCGGTGAGGCCTTTGGTTTCCTGGGTCCCAATGGTGCCGGTAAGAGTACTGTGGTCAAAATACTCACAGGTCTGATTACATCTACACAGGGCAACGTTCGCGTGCTTGGACATCCCGTCAGCCATCTTGAAACGCGCAGGAAAATTGGCTACCTGCCAGAATTGCCCAATTTCCATCGCTGGCTACGCGCGCAGGAGTTTTTACAGTTTCACGGACAACTCTACGGCTTAGGCGGCGCTCCATTGCGCAAGCGCTCCCAGGAGTTGCTGGAACTGGTCGGCTTGACCGGTTGCGAACGACAGAAACTCGGTACCTTTTCCAAGGGCATGTTACAGCGTATCGGGCTGGCTCAGGCTTTGCTGAACCAACCGGAGCTACTAATTCTCGATGAACCGACCTCTGGACTGGATCCCCTTGGGCAGCGTGACATGCGCAATCTCATCCTACGACTGAAGATGGAAGGCATCGGCATCTTCCTCAATTCGCACCAGCTTGGAGATGTCGAGCTTATCTGTGATCGCGTGGCGATCATCCATCATGGTCAACTCTTGAAGATTGGGCCTCCTGCGACACTCTTCGACGAACCACTGGTGTTAGAGGTACGCGTCAATGCCGTGAGCGCTGATCTCCTCCGCCGCGTTGGAGCAGTCTCGCTCGCGGTGCAACGCGACGAAGCTAACCCGCTCCGCCTGCTGGTCGAGGTGCAAGACGACGAACAGGCGGCGGATGTTGCCGCCGCCGTTCATGCCAGTGGAACACGCCTGTTTAGCCTGCAGCCGCGTCGGCGCACGCTCGAGCAGCTCTTCTTGCGCACTATCGAATCGTCACAGTATTGAGAACCTTGGAGAGGAAACTATACCATGGGATGGTTGTTGATCACCCGCTTTACGTTACAAGAAGCCATTCGTCGCCGCCTTTTTCTCACCATGGCTATTCTCACCCTGTTGATGCTGGTTTTATTCGGGCTGCTCATCCATGCTGCGATCGACCGGATGCAGGCAAACCACGTGGCCAATGGCACGGATCCAACCTTGCCTACGATCTACGCCGGTATCGCCATAACCATTCTCGCTATGTGGCTGGTCTATCTGGTCATCAGCACGATGACCATCTTCTTGACCATCAGCATGATCTCCGGTGAGATCGAGGCCGGAACCTTTGTCCTTATTGTCCCTAAACCCCTGCGCCGCGCCGAGATTATTTTCGGCAAGTGGCTGGGATACGCGTTAATCCTGGGCCTGTATACGCTGCTCCTCTCTCTCGCCTTCATGGGCATTATTTACTGGTTCACCGGTTACTGGCCTACGTACGCTTTCGCCGCCATTGGTATGCTCGAGATAAGTATGCTCGTGCTGCTCGGCCTGATCACGCTCTGTGGAGCCTTCGTGCCGACCGCGGCCAACGGCGCCATCGCCGTTATGCTCTTTATGGGAGCCTTTATTTCCAGTATCGTGCAATTCGCCATACCTGCCCAGGATTACATGGTCCAGAATATTACTGCGGTCATCAGTCTGATTATGCCAACCGATGCTATGTGGCATGGCGCCTCCTATTATCTTTTTCCCGCGGCTATCGGTGTGCTGCAGAACTTTTCCGTCAGTAGTGTCAACACGCCCTTTACCGCAACACAACCCATCTCGCCCCAACTCCTCACCTGGGCTATTCTCTATAGCCTTGTACTACCCCTCATAGCCATATTACGCTTCCAACGTCGTGACCTTTGACGCCCTTTCTAATTCACACCACAACGTCCAGCCGCTGACATACTTCTGTAGGGAGCGAAGGATTGGCAGGCGAGAGATTTTGAGCAAAATGTGTCCGATTTGGCGACATATTTTTTGCGGAGTTCAGGAAGAGGATAGGGTGACGCGGGAGAAGTTGTATGGTGGTGGTGAAGAGACGATTGTGGAGTGTCATGGGTGGCCCTCTCTGTTGAGTGTGCTTGTGTCTATGAGATGACGAATGTGGTGAGCGTGATTTCCCACGGACCCATTCTTTTGGCGGGTGGAGAATGTGGTCACATGGATCGGTGGGTGATGCTCCCGGGCCAGAGCAGGCCATCGAGGGCGGGCGACCATCAAGGCCATAAAAGCCGCATCCCCACCACCCTTCATCCACTCTCGCCCTCACGGAATCCTGGGCCTATGTCTTAGGTTGATACGTATTACAGCCGATTGATCGGCCCAACGCTCCCACGCCTCCAACTATTCCACACACCCTGATGCAGGGAAAGGGTTGCAGTACAACATATATCCCTGTACAATCGGTACAGCAGTACTATGCCTAAAGCAAACTTCAACGGAAAGAGCGAGACGACGACAATGACACAAGTTGGGATCCTTCAGTCGGTGCAGGTGGGTACACCACACCGGTACAGCATTGCGAGCGCAGCGGATAGAACGAAGCGTTCTTGGAAAACATCGTTCTTCCGCACGCCTAGCGTACAATCACGCTGGCTCTACACCACGCACCTCGAAGGCAACACGCAGGCCGATACGAAGAATCACGGCCAACTCAGCCAGGCGGTGCTTTTGTACGCAGCCGCGCATTACCCCCTCTGGCAGGCGGAACTAGGTCTGCCAGAGATTGGCTCCGGAGGCTTCGGCGAAAACTTTACAGTGGATGGGCTGACCGAAGAGAAGGCGACGCTGCGATACTGACATCCAGTCAGAACTCGGGTGGAGGAGGTAGCCAGCCCTGCAGGAGGGCCTTGATTTTGGGTGGTAGGCCTCCCGGTTGGGCAGCAGCGTCGCTGAGAATGGCTTGGGTCGCCAGCATGTCGAGCAGACGACGCAAGCCTCGCATCAGGGTGATCTTGCCGGGACGACGATCCTTATGTGGTACCCAGCCCCCTAACTTGGCCAGCAATTGCACCTCGGCCCATTCCAAGGTCACGCCGAGCTGATAGAGAAAGCCTGCCACTACCCAGGCCATAGCCACCAACGTGCGGATACCCCGCAGATCCAGTACTTGCACCTCCTCCCAGCCCAGACACTCTTTGGTCACTTTAAAACTATCCTCGACCGCCCAGCGCTGCCGATACATGGCAAAGATGCGCACGGCCTGCTGTTCATCCTCCACAGGCCAGTCGGTCAGAAGCAGCCACGGCTCCCAGTTCGTGCCCAGGATCTGGACCTGCACCAACCAGACGCGTTTGGTCACCAGCTTTCCTTTGCCCCCAGGCCGACGTACATTGCTCCAATAGGTCAAGCGCAACGGGCAAGCCGCCAGTTCGGCCACGACCGGTTGTTTCTTGGGACGCGCTTGCTTGCCTCGCTGCACCTCGAGGCTCGTTTCCGCACGGGCTCCAGGACGCAGATGCGAACATGCTTGAGCAATATCCCCCTGCTGCCACGTTCCAGTACGGTCTTGGAACTCTACCAATCGGTCGGTGTGGTACACCCGAGACACCACATGATCCTGGTCCTCCCAAATCGTGCGCCACACCGCGATATCGTCAAAGCCACTATCGAGAATCCAGGTAATATACTTGCCCTTTCTCAGTGGCTCGATGGCCTGGCTCACGGTCGAGAGCGCTAGTTGCACTTCGGCCGGTTCACTGACAAAGCCGGGTTCCTCACTACTGAAAAGTCGATGATAGAGGATGCCCCGCCTCCCAGGCGTGACCCCCAGCACGTTAAGGGTCCGATAGCCCGGCACCAAATGGCCCTCTAAGTCACGCACTTGCATCAACGCAGGCATCTCCTGCGCATAGGGTTTGCGCAGATCTGAGCTATCGGCGATCAGCCAGAGTTCGTCTTCGGGTGCCTGCGCCAACTGCTCCACAGCCACCTCGCGCAACTGCTCCGTCAGATGCTCCGCATCCACCTGTGAACGCTTCGTACTCTCCCCAGTCGCCAGACGCAGGATACGTTGGGCTCCATCCTTGGCCCGGGAAAGCTCGCCTGAACAGGCGGCAATGCGTTGGCAGATCAGTGTCCCTGCTGCCAGGATCCCTTTGATGCTTTCCTGAAACGTCCGTCGCGTCCGGGCATCACCCAGCAGTCCATCAAAGCGCTGCAGATAGCTCTGCAAGGGCTCTTCCCACTTCGCTTGCCATTCCATATCTCCTTTCTCCTCCCGTTCTTTTGGTTTTTCCTGATTCTACCACCTCTTCTCACAGTTATGACTGGATGTCAGTACGATATCCTTGACAAAGAGTGACCATGTAGGTAAAATAGAATGTATGTTCAATATTGGAGAGGGTGTTCGACTCGACGTCCTGGACCCACCAACGAGTCAGGAACCCCCGCAGAGCTAGTCCGAGATGTGCTCACGCTGGCGAGCGTGTTCGCAGACAGGCCCGCTGAGCACAGCACTAATGGCCTGCGCAAACGAGTCGCAACACGCGGAAGCACATATGCACAGACTGAGCCACCTGGAGTCAATCGAGGGAATATATGGGACAGGCGACCCGCATGACGAAACTGCTCCTTGACCTGAGCGAACGCAGGCAAGGGGGTGCCAATACCGACAAACGAACGTTTCTCGCTGAGACCGTGGCCCTGCTCACTGCCGCACGTGCCTTTTACATCGACTTTTTTCTCGCCCATGCCGGCAAGCTTGCCGAGCGCGTCCCCTACTACTCGGAGAAGCACCTGGAGATGCTTGAGCGTGCCATCTCTGCCAACGAGCTACTCACCTGGGCGGAAGCCTGCACCGTGGCAACGCAAGAGCATCCCCAGCCCTGGGAGGGGTGGAACTTCACGCAGCGCTTTCCTGACTTGCCCTTCATCTATCGCCGAAGCGTGATCAAAGATGCCATTGGCAAGGTCCGATCGTATCTGTCGCATCGCGCGACCTGGGAAAAGAGCGGCCAGAAGAAAGGCGAGCCAGGGCTGCCTGGGGCCACCGATCACCCCACGCTCTACAAAGGCTCCTGCGCGCTGGACCTGGAAAGCCGCGACCTGCACGCCCGGTTTGTGCAGCTCAAGATTTATGATGGACAGGCCTGGCGGTGGGTGAACTACCCGGTGAAATGCAGCCGCTACTTCGAGCAGCGTCGCTGCGAAGAGGGGTGGGAGCACAAGAGCCCCATCCTGGTCCTGCGTCAGCATTCTGCCGAATTGCACTTCCCGCAGACCAAAGAGATTCAAGCCAGGAAGGTGAAGGAAAGCAAGCTCGATCCTGATCTGGTGACCGTGGCGGTCGACTTAAATGTGAAAAATCTCGCGGTGATTACGGTCAGGCAGCAGAGCACGATCCTGGAGACCGTGTTTGTGACCGATCATGGCCTTGATCAGCAGCGCTATCGCCATCTCAAGCGCATCGCAAAAAAGCAGTGGCAATCGGGCAAGCCGGTCCAGGGAGAGCACAGCAATCAACAGATTTGGGGGCATGTGCAGCGCCAAAATGAGGATGCTGCCCACAAGGTGGCGCGGCGCATTGCTGGTGTGTGCGCGAGATATCCCGGCTGTGTCCTGCTCTTTGAGCGACTGCGCAAGATCAAGCCCAAAGGAGGCAGCAAGTCACGACGCATGAACCGCAGGCAGGCCAACCAGCTCCGAGGCAAAATCAACCAGTATGCCCGCGACAAAGCGTATACGCAGGGAGTGGTCACCGCCGAAGTCAATCCCCATGGGACATCCCAATATTGCTCTCGCTGCGGCGCCAAGGGGGAGAGGTTCTCCTACCTTGGCGGTAAACGCATCAAAGTGAAATGGGGAAAGCTGTTCGGATGTCCCGTGTGTCACTACGAAGCGAATGCTGATTTTAATGCTTCTGTCAATGTGCATCACTCGTTCTATCACGAGTGGCATTGGAAACCGCGGAAGAAGCCGTCTCCCAAGGCCGCCTAGCGCGAGGGAGACGGATTCCGCATATCCGCACTCTCCGGCTACAGGTCGGAGGGGAGAAGCTTGCCTGAGGGACACCCCGACAAAGACTGGCAAGCCAGGCCGGTCCCGAAAGGGACACGCAAAGTGGTACGGCTAGCTGTTGGTCCGAAGGAGGCACGTTTCAGCCCACATGCTCTCTAGGACATGACCTGTATCCGATAACTTCCTGGAATGTGGCAGGAACGCTGGGAACGTCGGACTGGATCAGGGCGACGCGAACGGCTGATGTCCAGGTTTGTTCCACAAACTTGGCAGCAGTTGATACCACGCTGGGGTATCGAGGGGCTGACTGCACGTGTGGCTGAAACCGGGCGCACCGGCTGGTATTGCCGGGTGATGCAAGAGGGGATGGTTGAGCCGGGGATGTTCGTCACGCTTATCGAGCGCCCGTACTGCTTCAACTAGCTCAAACTGTCACAGAAGCCGAGAGAAGAGAGGAATCTCACAATCGTTCCAGCCTATTGAAAAAAGAAGTAAAAGCTCGGCAGATTGTGTCTGCTCACAAACATCTGAACGTGAGTGAAGCATTTACAAAAGAGCAGGCTCATCCGTTAAGGAGTTTTTCCACAGGCTGGTTCGTTTGTTGCGACAGGAACAAGGAGATATCTCAGAAATGACTCTATAGCTGTTCACCCCTGGGGAACGAATCGGTTTCTCCCTTCTTCTGGACCCACTTCTCTGCTCTACTCATCGCGGTTCCCACGTAGATGCTGTCGTGGCAAAAGGCCACGCTCAAGGGCCATCGCAACGGCTGAGGTGCGTGAATCCACGCCGAGTTTCGCATAGATGTTGGTCAGATGGGCTCTGACCGTGCGGTCTGCGATATGCAACTGCGCCGCAATCTCTTTCCCACGTTTTCCCTGCGCTACGGCGGTCAGGATCTCCCGTTCGCGCTCCGTCAGGTCAAACTCCTCATGTGCCGTGCCAGTTTTAGACGGGGAGACGCCACGAGCAGCATAAGAGAGCAGGCGCGTCAGAGTCTCAGGCTGCACGATCATCTCTCCGCGCGCCGCCGTCCGAATTGCGCTGAGCAAGGTCTCGCTACTGCAATCTTTGAGCAGATAGCCGGCGGCACCAGCTTGCAACCCCTTGATCATCAACTCGTCCTCATTGTAGGTGGTCAGAATAAGGACGGCGATCTGTGGCCACTGCCTGCGGATACGTTCAAGTGCTTCCAGCCCGTCCATCCCCGGCATGCGCACATCCATCAACACGACATCGGGCTGCGCCTCCCCGACAAGGCGCACCGCTGTCTCGCCATCGGTGGCCTCGCTTACCAGTTCAAAGCCTTCGGTCATCTCCTCCAGCATCATCCGCAGCCCTTCGCGTACCACGGGATGATCATCAACAACCACGACGCGGATATTTTTACTCAATCCCGTCCTCCTCGCTGGTTTTGAGAGAAGCAGAGTCGAATGACCGTTCCCACCCCCGGAGCGCTGCTCACCTCCAGTGTTCCTCCAGACAGACGGGCTCGTTCATGCAGGCCAACAAGTCCATAGTGGCCTGCTTGCGTCGTCGCTGCCACCGATTCAAAACCCACCCCATCATCGCGCACCTCAAGCGTCAGACTGCACGCATTTCTGGCGATGCTGACCCACACCTGCTGTGCCTGAGCATGGTGTATCACGTTGTGCAGCCCCTCGGCAATCACGCGCAGGGCAGGTTCACGAAAGTGAGGAGGAATGTCCGCGACAGCCTCCAGATCGGTCTCGCAAGGAATTCCTGTGGTCTCAATGAAATGGCCAATTTCTTGCTGCACCGCCCTGCAGAGATCGCCCGCGCTCATGGTCTCGCTCCGCAGATCGTTAATGGCTGAGCGGGCCTCGATGAGGGCTGAACGAGCACGCTGAGTTGCTTGCCGGATGATCTCCTGCGCGCGCTGGTAGTGCTGCTTGCTCTGGTGCGCGTCAGCGACTTCCAGCTGCCGGATCAATCCCGCCAGATCTTGCGCCAGGGTGTCATGCAATTCGCGCGCCAGGCGCTGGCGTTCGGTGAGCCGGGTCAGTTCCTCCATACGCTCAGTTGTGGCTTGCAGTTTGAGATGTGCAGTCTCCAGTTCGGCGTGGGAACGCATCTGTTGCACATACAAGATGAGGTATGCGGCTACAAACAAGAGCAGCACGGCGACATTCGGGAGGTTCCAGATGCTATACCACCAGTTCGCCTTTATTCCTTGCGTACTGGTACTTCTCAGTGCCTCAATGCAGGTAATGCTGGCGATGAAAAGGACGACAGAACTGCTCGCTGCCACGATGACAGAGCGGGTCTGTCTGAAGACCGTCAGGGCGGTGAACAGCAGTGCGAGGAAGAGCCCTAACGCGATGTTCTCTTGTTGCACCATCAGACACACCGCAAGCACGAGCATCCCCTGGATGAGAAAAAAGGGCCAGCGCCACGCGCTTTTTTCAGAGAGGCTGACCCACAACACCATCCCTTGCAGCGCCATAAGCGCCAGGAAAATGATGATCCAGAGAGGACTAAGATTGCCGCCACTCAGGATCTGGCCGGGTTTCCCGGCAGCATTCCGAGTGGCCTGGGAACACTGGATAAACAGATGCGGCAGAGCTAATCCTCCACACCCCTCTTCTTGTACCAACTCCCAGACAGACGAGAATCCCCAGATAGACACCAGGCTCACCCACAGGAGAAGCAACCAGCGCAACGGGCGGAAGTTAAAACGCGTGTCCATCACATGTTCCTTCTGCGACGGGGAATAAGCCACCGTATGTGCTTCATAACGACTCAACTCAAGCCAATTATAGCATGCCTGCTCCTGCCACATATCGTCATTTTAGGCAATCCCTCCTGCCGCTTTAGGCAATGCCTAAAACTCTACCTAAAATGACGATGTTTTCTCAGTTCAGGGCTGTTAGACTCAGGCTGAGAGGGAAAATGTTGAGAGGCGAGTGACAACTGACAGACAAATACACTCGCCTCTCACAAACAGCAGGAATAGCTCTACGGCTCAGAAAGGAGCATCAGGTTATGCAAAAACGATGTGTTCACAAAAGATTTGTCCTGCTCGCCGGTCTTATGGCCCTGGCTCTCGTGGCGCTCATGGGGGGAAGCTTTGTTCTACCTGCGGCCTCAGCTGCAAACCATGGCTCTTCTCAGGGAGCAGCAGCGCATTCGACCAGTGCAGAGCAGTCCGGGTGTGGCAAGAAAGTCCCACAATCCATCTGACCTCCAATACTACATTCATAAAGTTCAATCCCTTGAACAAGGAATCTCAGCCTGCATCACGAAGTGTCCTCAAGATTGGCCAGGTGATCCAGGCAGAAGGGACGCTGAATAGTGATGGATCACTGGTGATGATCGAAGGATGAGCAGAATGGAGCAGCACAAAGAAGTGCCCATGCTCCCCCAAATCACCAGCCTGATAAAAAGCTACCTGCGCTTCTCTCGAACGCCCAGTCCGAGAGAAGGAGTCCGAGCATGAGAATGTATCATTACAGCTATCCCGTGAGATTGACTGAGGAGCAGCGCCGGTGGCTGGAGGCGATGGTGCATATGAGCAATACCCCAGCCAAGCACTAGTCTTTTCGCCCGAGTTCTGCTGATGAGCGATCAGAGAGAAGGCCCACCTAGTGCGACTGATGGCCAGATTGCCGAAGCCTTGCAGATCAATCGTCGCACCGTGATTCGCATCAAAAAACGGTTTGTGCAAGAGAATATGGAGGTGGCCCTGACGGGAAGCTTTCCCCGCGAGCGTCCCGAACGTCGCTGCCTGGATGGCAAAGGAGAAGCCCAATTGATTCATCTGGCGTGTAGCAAGGCTCCAGATGGGCAGCAACGCTGGACGCTGGAACTGCTGGCCGACCGGATGGTACGCCTGGGCTATGTGGAGCATATTAGCCCTGAGACGGTGAGAACGACGCTGAAAAAAACGAGCTGAAGCCGTGGCTCAAAAAATCCTGGTGCTTTCCCAAGGAGGCTGACGGGGACTTTGTCTATCACATGGAGGATGTGCTGGAGGTCTATTGCCAGCCCTACGATCCAACAGTGCCCAGAATTTGCATGGATGAGAATCGCTGCGAACCTGGTCAAAGACAAGTACCCCCCCGAACCCGCCAAGCCGGGCCAGATCGCGCGAGAAGACTACACCTACGAGAAAGAAGGCCGAGCCAACCTGTTCATTGTCTATGAACCGCTTGCTGGCAAACGCTATCTCAAGGTGACCGAGCATCGGACCAAGAAGGACTGGGCGCTCTTCATGCAGGAGATCCTTGAAGAACAGTATCCTGATGCCAGGAAAGTCGTTCTAGTGATGGACAACCTCAATACGCACACCCCAGCTTCTTTCTACGAGGTCTTTCCGCCAGAACAGGCCAAAGCCCTGGTCGATCGTTTGGAGATTCATTACACTCCCAAGCACGCGAGTTGGCTCAATATCGCCGAGATTGAACTCAGTGTGTTAGCCCGACAAGGTCTCGCTCACAACATCGCGACTATTGAGGAGCTCTGTCAACAAGTACAGAGCTGGCAGAATCATCGTAACCAGCGAATCGGCACGGTCAACTGGCAATTTCGCACGGCTGATGCGCGCATCAAACTCAAACGGCTCTATCCCGTACAGCAACCTGATTCTCAGCCTTGTCATGGAGTTGCCTGTGACAGTTTGAGGTAGTTGAAGCAGTACCCGGAGTGGACCGTCGCCTTGACACAGGCCAATGGAAGGATCGACAGACGGGAAGCATCCTGCTCAAAGTCTGGACGGGCACGTGTTGGAGTTGGCTCAAATGTCGGCTCACCGGGCGGGAAGTGCCTCCGGCTCACGAGATGGGAAGTCCTTCTCTCGTGCGGCATGGGAGTCACTGGTGGTTGCATACTCCGGTGGAGAAGCAGTTCACCAGCCCCGCAAAGATCGAAAAGCAAGTGACGACCAAGCAAGAGACCAAGATGTGTGCGGTCGATCTCCATCTCGACACGCATCTAGCAGTGTGTCCCGTCCAAACGGTTGAAGGTACGATCCTGGCCACCAAGTTCATTGGTGGTGGTCAAGCGATAAACGGCTGAAGGCGCGCACCAGTTGGGACGCATTGCACGTAACCGCAAGCAGACTGGGATCATTGCCGAGGGCGAGCAGGATACCATCGCTCTCTGGCGCAAGATCAGCACTGCCGACGAGAACCTCTCCCATCAGGTGAGTGCTCGCATTGTCCCATTTGCCAAAGCGCATGAGGCGACCATTCTTGTCTTTGAGCATCAAGGCTCGCTCAAAGCAGAGAAGGGCAAGTATAGTCGTCGCGGCAAGAGCAAACGCGCCTTCTGGATGAAGGGACGCATCTTCCAGTATGCCAAGTACAAGGCATGGAATGAAGGGATCATCACGTGCCGCGTCAATCCAAGAAATACGAGTCGCGAGTGTGCGCGCTGCCATGCCCTGGTCATTCGCTATGAGGCAGGACAGCCAGCAGAAGGGTATACCTCTGGTGCGCCTTTGGTTCTGTGTCCAGCGTGCGGAATGCAGGGGAACGCCGACCGCAATGCCAGTCTCGTGATCAGTCAGCGTCTGATCGCACGCTACCAGAACATCACGCAGGAAAAGCCTCCCACTCCTCTGGGAACAGAGAGGGCTATGAAAGTAGCAGGTGGTATCGTCTCCCAGGACGCCAAAAACGAGCAAGGACCATCTCTCCTTCTCGAAAGGCATGGAGACGTCAATGAGCATGGCACCGCTCATCAGGTGTGGCCTGCTGGGATGGCAGAGCACACATCCGATATTCCCTGCCAACTCCGGTTGTTCATCGAGTCGTAGCCACGCTACACCTACTCCGACAACCGACTATGCGAGAGTGTCAGAAGCTGCGGGGCTTCCAGCCCCTGCGGAGTGTCACGAAGAAAGCACTCTGTCTTATTTCGAACAATTCCTGTTTACTGGTCAAAGCGGGCAGCATCTCGGTCCAACCCTGACGCGGCATCTAAGGAATTTCCTCAAAGACAATGCACATTACTTCGACGCTATCAAAGCCGCGAGGTCGCTGGTCCATTCCGATTTCAAGGGCTTCAATATACTTGTGCGTCAGCTTGATAACCGATGGAATGTTTCGACAGTCCTCGACTGGGAGTTTGCCTTTGCCGGTTCACCGCTCGTCGACATCGGCAATATGTTACGCTATAGCCACCTCTACCCTGCTATTTTTGAACAGGAATTTATCAATGGGTATCGAGAACAAGGGGGAATGCTCCTGCAAGATTGGAAGAAAATCGCAAAACTTGTCGATCTCTTGAGCCTGTGCGAATTTCTCAACTCCCCAACTCCGCGCGACGCTCTCTGTCAAGAGGTCACCGGCTTAATCATCAACACTCTGAACCATTGGGAAGATTTCAGCGATAACTAGCTGGCAATTCCATGCAGAATTCGAGAAAAAACCTGGTGAATCCCCATAAGTTATGGCTACGTGAGTCAGGTCTGCTGAACGAATGCGCGCTACAGATCCAAAGCTCGCGCTCAGGATGACAAAATCCCTGGCTGTCATCCTGAGCGCGAGCTTTGGATCTATTGCGGACCTATGGGGAATCACCAGAAAAAAACATCTTGACAGGTTAAATAACTCTCTGTATACTTAAAATGGAAGCGCTTCCGGAAGCGGTTACGGAAACGCTAACGTAACCACGTGATGGGCTGACGAACAAGCCAGAGGGGAAAGGCATGGCAGGAAAGCGTACTATTGAAGATATCGCACGCCTGGCCGGCGTATCGAAAACGACTGTCTCTCGCGTTTTGAACCACAAACCAGACGTCGACCCCGCCACCCGCGAGCACATCCTCAGCATCATCGAAGAGCAGGGCTTTGTTCCCAGCATTACCGCCTCGGGATTGGCAGGCGGGCGCAATCGGCTCATCGGCATGCTTATTCCCTCACTCACCTGGCCCCTTATCCCCGACCTTATTCGTGGTATCGCCGATGCTGTCGAACCCACACCCTATGAGCTGGTGCTCTACAGTATCAAGGATGAAGATCTCGAAAGAGACCGCAGCGAAGTCATCAGCCGTCTCCTGGCAACTCAGCTTACCGCCGGCCTGCTGGCAGTCTTCCCTGCTCGCGCATCACAGCAACTGACGCGACTCTACCAGCAAGGCTTTCCCGTCGTGATCATCGATGATCAACTGAAACAGACCACGCCCTGGGTTGGTACGGACAATGCCGCAGGTGCCTATACCGCTGTCCGCCATCTCATCAACCTTGGCCATCGTCGTATCGCGCATATCGGGGGCCCGCACGAGTATCTTGCCTCGCACGACCGCTATAACGGCTATTGCCAGGCCCTGCTCGAAGTTGGGGTCACTCCCGACCCGGATCTTGTGCTGGAGGGAGACTTTATGCCTCCCACAGGACGTACTTGTGCGAAAAAACTATTTGAGCTCCCGCCCGAGAAACGTCCCACCGCCATCTTTGCCGCCACCGATCAGATGGCCTATGGCGTCTTGTCCGCGGCTGAAGAGCATGGTATCTCTATTCCACAAGATATCGCGCTTGTTGGCTTTGACGACGATGCCCCTTCAGCTCATGTCCGTCC
>WNGK01006696.1_pt1 | contig 30493 bp, 31 predicted proteins | sample 5400601 | NCBI WGS metagenome assembly WNGK01 (sample SAMN13153376, study PRJNA577476) | soil metagenome | isolation source: 60 cm soil or saprolite under Garry oak tree replicate 1 | place: USA:California | collected 2016-06-15 | reverse complement strand
CGGGCGCCTGCCGGTCCCGCCGGCACGAGCGCCGCGCCGACCCAGGGCTCCGGCCCGGCCGAGCTGCCCGGCTCGTAACCTCCCGAGCCCTCCCCGTGCCAGATCCACCGACTCCCCGGGATGCCGCCGCATCGCCTATGGAGCGATGCTTGGCGCGCACGTGCTCCTGGAGACCAACCGACGAGAGACTCTGGATCGCCTCGTGCATGACCAGAGACAGACACCAAGAAGACCGATCGCGATGGAACAGCAGACCATCCGCTTCGAGGCGACCCCCGGCGCCTTGTAGGCGCTTGTATCTGGGAGGAAACTCGGCGACCATCCACTGTGATGGTCGTCTTGGTTACCGTTCATGTACGTCAGCAACACGGCACCAGCGTGCGACCAGCCCACGCCGCCACCAGTTGGTGGACGGCTGATGGGACCGGCAGCAGCGGCGGGTAAAGGGGACCTGGTATGACCAGCGACGCGACACCCTCGGGCACACTGCGGGACACCATGCGGGCGGGCGTGCGCGACGTGTCGGGGATCTGGTGGTGGTTTCTGATCCTCGGGGTCCTGTGGACCTGGTTCGGCATGTACGTGCTGTCCTACCGCGTGGGCAGCCTGGCCGCGGTGGCCGCGCTGGTGGGGGTGGCCTTCCTGTTCGGCGGGATCACCCAGCTGGCGGTGGCCGCCCGGGTGCAGAGCTGGCGCTGGCTGTTCATCGTGGCCGGGATCCTGTCGGTGGCCGCCGGGATCGTCACCTTTGTCTGGCCAGGGAGAACGCTGTATATCGTGGCGATCTTCGTGGCCTGGTACCTGATCATCTTCGGCGTCATGCACGTGGTCGCCTCGCTGGCCGGTCCCAAGGTGCAGTGGTGGTGGACCCAGCTGCTGCTCGGGATCGCCGAGGGGGTTCTTGGAGTGTGGGCGGTCCGGTCCTGGCAGCGGTCGCTGCTGACGCTGGTGACGCTGGTGGGGGTGTGGGCGATCTTCTACGGGGTGAGCGAGATCTTCGCCGCGTTCTCCATCCGCGAGGCCGGCAAGCGGGTCCAGCGGCTGGTCGGCTGACCCTGACCGGGCAAGCGGGTCAGCTGTCAATGGCGGTGCGATGGCATGGCCCGCCAGGTCATCGGGTGGAAGAAGCGGCTCACTATCGCCGCGTTCACGCTCGCGCGAGCGGCACCGAACCTGATGACGTTGACGGTGGCGCCCAGGATCACGTCCGGCGACGGCCGTCACACCGATTGTGCTGGCAGCGGCCAGGAGCCCGGCGATCAGACTGACCGCCGAGCTCCTGGCCGCAAGGTCGAAGGCGAAGCCTAGGAGCCCGCTGCCCTGGCGCGCTCGTCGGCGTACGCGCGGGCGTCGATGGCGTCCAGCACCGCCAGCCGCGCGTTGTCGACCGTCCACTGGGCGTAGTCGATCGCGTCGGCTGCGTCGCCTTCCGCCCGGTCCGCGTCACTGGCCGCCGCGCGGGCGTCGAGCTGTTGGGCCCGCTTGTCGATCTTCGCCTGGAGGTCGTCCATTCTGGCGGCGGCGTCGGTCTTCATCTGCGCCCACTTGCTCCGTGCGCTGGCGGCGGCCTCCCCGGCCTGCTGCTTGGCGTCCTTGACGGCCAGGTTCATGTCGACCTGGGCCTGGCCGATGCGCTGCCTAAGCTGGTCATGGGACTCGGTGGCGGCAGCCTGTGCCGCCGACTTGGCCTCCGCGGCGTGCTGCTGGAGCGCGTCGAGTTGTTCGGAGAAGTCCATGCTTCCTCCTTGGGTGGCGTCGATTGCGTCGATTGCAGGTCTGGCTGCCCGCAATAGCGCGTCCTGTCCGCTCGCGCATCACCCCCCATGCGTCGAGTCCACAGTCCAGGCCTGGAACCTCTCAAGGGCCGTCCGCCGATGTAGGTGGACTGTACCGGCTTTGCGCCGACGCAGTCCTGGGTCCACCCGACGAGGTCGGGGATCAGGGGTGAGTCGGCGGCGACGACGCCGACGTGGTCGCGATTGGGGTAGGTGCGGTCGTCGACGTTGCCGCCTTGGTGCAGCGTTGCTGCACGTAGGCGGTCTGGACGGAGGGCGGCACCAGGGGTCGACTTCGCCCTCGGTTGCGCAAGCCTTCATGGTCTGACCGTATCGGGCGTCCGAGGCTATCATCCCGGTGGGATCAACCCGGCCTGGCGAACACCGCTGTAGGGTCCCGTCCGCTGGTGTAACCGGGATGGCATGCAAGAGGTCAGGGGTTCAAAGTGTGTCACTGGCCTGGGCACTTCGAGCGCATCTTCAGTCGGCGCGGTAAAAGCCGGCGCCCGTAAGCCAGCGTCTGGGGTAAGACGGCTGGGCCAGACGGCCCACGCGCACCGACACCGTGGGCTGCACCGCCTGCAGCGCGGCGGCGAACTCCGCAAAGCCCGGGGTGGCGAACGTCACCCAGATCGTGCCCCGCCCGGTGGTCACCACATGGCCCGTCACGGCGACCCGCGATGGCCGGACCGCCACCACCTCGGTGATCGGGACCCGCCCCGAGCGCAGCGGCGCCCACCACCACAGCACGCCGCCACGCACCTCGAGCTGGTAGACGATCCGCAGCAAGAACCAGTAGCCGTTCCAGCAGAGGATCGCGATCCAGGACAGAACGAACCATGCCGGTGCCGGGAACGTGCGGGTGGCCAGCAGAATGCCGACCATGGCGAAGACGCCGAGGGTGAGCAAGACCTGGAACCGGTAGACGGACGGCAGGCGCCAGCCGAAGGCGGGCTGCATGGCCGCGGCGCTCCTCTCTGACCGCATCACCGCTGGGGGAGCAAACCATAGCTTCCTTGGCCGGGTTGGGAAAGCGCGGGCCGAGCGCATCGTGGCGCTGCCAGCAGCCGCCGTCGGCTTGGGTTGCGCCTGGGCAGCTCGGCCGACCACCGCAAGTCACCACACCGACAGCCCGCAACAACCACCATCAGCGCAACCACGGCCCATCAACGAACATGACGAGACCCTGGCTCGGCGGCAGACGGCGGCTGGCCGATGCTGGGCAGTTCCGAAGCTGGTTACCAGGCCATGCCCAGCTGTACAGCAGTCGTCTTGCCGCATGGCTCTGGGCAGTAGACGGGCAGCAAACGCGCTTGTCAGGGGCTGTGGAAGGCCGTTGCGGATCGTCGCTGTATGGGCTGGCCTGTGCTCACAATCGGTCACGTGACCTCGTGTCTTCCACGGGCGGTGGGGGATAGCCAATTCCGGCAATACTGGGCATGCCGGACCCGGCGGACCATGGCATGCAAGAGGTCAGGGGTCCAAATCCCCTCAGCTCCACCACCCAGGTCGATACCTCTGAGCAGGTCGGATGCCGTCTTGTGGCCATCTTGTTCAGCTCCGAATCGTAGCTCGGACGAGGCTGCTACCGCCTCAGTGGTGGGGGCCAGCCGCTCCGACCGTATCTCGCGGGTGTGCCCGTCGATCACCCCGGCCACGATCGAGCGGGCATGCACGTCCAAGCCGACCGACGTACGCTCCAAGACCATCCGGCGCCTCCCGTAATTGCGGCTCTAAGCAGCTGACCAGAAGCTCTGCACGTAACGTGGGGCGGCGAGCGCTGATGAAGTAGTGGGAGCCGTCGCCGGTCCACTCGCACTCCCACGACGCAGCCCGGGTTCGTTGCACCAAGGAACGGTACTCAGCGGGTCGCCCCGATCGCCGGCTGGTGGGCGCTGCTCGGCCTGGGCGCCGCGGGCGCCGCGGACAGCGTGATCAGCTGTGCGTGTCGCGGAGAAAGTTCCGGACTGCCCTGTTGAACTGTTCAGGGGCCTCGATGTTGCACAGATGACCGGTGTCCGGCAAGACGACCAGCGTCGCGCCGGGAATCGCTGCCTGGAGATCCTCAGCGACGGTCAAGGGTGCCCGCACGTCCTTGTCGCCGTACACCAGCAGCGTCGGGACGTCGATGCGGGGCAGGACCTCGCGCAGGTCCTCGGCGGACGCACGCGCCATCGCCCGGAAGCCGGCCGGATGGAACGCCAGCATGCTGGCACCGAACCTATCAACAGACTCCGGCGGCGTCGCCTGGGAGAACATCGTCGGCAGTAGCCGACCCACGAACGCATCGGGCGACAACTCGGCCAACACCAGCGCCTGTTGCAGGCGCTGCCCGGCGACCTCGGCAGGCAACGAGCCGCCCCACCCGGCGTAGGCGGACGCCAGGATCAGCGTCCTCGGCATGGCGGGGTGCCGGCGGTACAACTCCAGCACAAGCGCGCCGCCGAACGACAGCCCGGCCACGTGCGGTCGTTCCAGCCCGAGCCGGTCGACGAAGCCGGCCAGGCAGTCGGCGTAGCCGGCCATGCCAAACGATTCCGGCGGATCGGATGAGCCACCGGCCCCTGGTGCGTCCCAGGCCACTGCCGTGAATTCGTCGCAGAGCCCTTCCAGCTGCCGCCGCCACGTCGTCGGGCGTCTCCCGCATAGCCATGGAGCAGGACAAGCGGTGGTCCAGCGCCGGCGCGTTCGTAGGCGATGCGGAGCCCGTCAACCTCGATCATCTCCATGGCGCGTCCTCCGCGACGGCCGGTTACCTTCGCGCAGATGTCATGGAGATGCTAAGCGGGGACCAGAAGTCCTGCGGGTCACCCTTGGGTGAGGCGAGCGGTGATGACGTAGCCTCGCCGGTCGCTTGAGCCTTCCACACACCGCCGACCGACGAGGCCGCCTGAAGTATGCGTCCCCCAGCGTGTACGCCAACCCTCCTGCCCAGCCGCCTGCCCCTGCGACGTGCTGGGTCTGCTGCATGGCCCTCACCGTGTTGGCTGCCGGCTGGTGAGGATCCTGCTCTCCCAGCAGGGCTGGCCAGCCGCCGCCGTCGCCGGGCTGCTCGGCGACGACCCTCGACCGTGCGCCGCTGGATCCACTGCGAGGATGTGGGGGTGGTGCTCGCCCCGCCGGTCTGACTCATGGATCCACCGGCTTGGTGCCCTGTAGCGGATCTGTCGACCGGTCGGGCGGGCGTCCTCGGATCGGCAGCCCCAAGCTGGGCCAGCGGATCCGCCGGCTGCTCCGCCAGCCCAAGGCCTGGACCATCCCCAGGCTGTGGCGGCAGCTTGGCCGCCCCGCCATCTCCCTGCGGACCCTGCACCGCCGCGTGCGCGAGGTCGCCAGCAGGCGGCGGCCCCGCCTGGTCGCACGAGGCGACCCCGACCGCGACCAGATCCTCGCCGGCCTGCAGCACGCCATCGCCGAACTACCCGACGGCGCGGTGGTGCTGGCCGAGGACGAGACCCACATCAACCTGCTGCCCTAGGTGCGGGCCACCTGGATCCCCAACGGGCAGCGCCAGCAGGTCATGACCCCGGGCAAAAACCGGCTCTCCCGGCATCGATGTGGCCGGCAGCGACTGCCAGGTGGATGCCGGAAGCCTCGTGGCGCGAGCCGTATCGGCCGGGCGGGTAGCAGCCGGCTCGAAGGTCGGGGTCAAGGCCCCTCCGCTTCGCTGCGGTCCCTGCGGGACGGCCCCGCCGGGCCGGCCTTGACCCGACACGCCGGCTGCTTTGGGGCGTCCACGGCAGGCTGACGGGGACAGCCTGCCGTGTGGTGCATCGGTCGGCGGTGATCGTGTGGGTTTCGTCAAGTGATCTGGCCCCACTTGCCCTGGCGCGGATTTTGGCCCCACCTGCGCAGCGGTGTTCCGGCCGGTCAGCTGGCGCGCTTGCGGCGTGTGCTGGTCTTGCTGGTGCGTGGCCGGTAGGCCTCGGTGCCGGTCTCGAGGATGTGGGCGTTGAAGGTGACGCGGTCGACGATCGCGGGGACCAGCCGCGCGTCGGGGAAGAGCGAGCCCGTTCGCTGAACGGCAGGTTCGTGCCGATCGCGATGGGGCGCGCTCTTCGCGTTCGGTGATGATCTGGAACAGCAGTTCGGTGCCCCACGGGTCGACCTGTACATAGCCGAGTTCGTCGGGCAGGAGCAGGTCGAAGCGCCCGTAGCGGCCCACGACGCGGGACAGTCGCGATCCGGCAGGGCCGGTCAGGCCGGTTGCCGGACCGACTCGAAGAAGCGGATCAGCTCCTCGGCGAGGGGCGCAGGTGCCAGCACCGGGGCGAAGTGGCCGACGCCCGACAGTTCGCGAACGTGCGCGTCGGCGACGTGCTGGGCGATGTGCCGTGCCGCATCGGCGAACCAGGTGCCGAGCTGGGTCTGCTGGCCCCGCAGGAGCAGGACCGGCGCGGCAACCGTCCCGAGCACCTCGGGGTCAGTGGATCGGGGCCCCTCGTAGGCCGCGTCCTGCTGGACGAATCGGAGCATCGCCGGGACGCAGCCTGCCCATCGCTCGTAGAAGTCCGTCTCCTCCAGGGCGGCGGTCTCATTGTCGGTGCAGATCCACGGGGCGAACGCGCGAACCGCATCCACAAGCCGGCCGTCGGCAGCCGCCATACCCACCTGCTCCATGGTCGCGAACGTACGGGCGAGGTCGTCCTCGCGCATCACCGACACCACACCGGGCTCGTACGCGGCCACGGCGGCCACCGCGGCCGCGGACCCGCTGCGCGCGGCCGCGCCGAGCACCCACGCCCCGCTGCCCGACCAGCCGACCAGGCAGACCGGCTCGCCGATGCTGTCCACGAACGCGGTGACGTCCTCCTCCAGGCGCGCGGGGGAGTGGTCCGGGTTGTCGCCCGACAGCCCTCGGCCGCGGGTGCTCGGCAGGTAGCAGGTGAACCGGTCGGTGAGGTGGGGGAGCAGAGCCTCCCAGGCGATGTCGCCATCCCCGATCCCGCCGTGGACCAGGACCAGCGCCGGCCCCCGTCCCCATACTCGTCCAGCGATCTCGGTGCCGTCGGCGGAAACGGCTCGGTGGATCCGCTCGTCAGTCATGGTGGTCTCCTCCTGAACGATCGCTGCGCCGGCGTTCGGTACGTCTACCGGGACGCTAGGCCGCGCGCCGCCGCTCCGGCATCGGCGCGATTGACCAACTGGCGGCGGTCGATCTACGCGGTTGTGCGTAGCCGCGTCGCCCTCACCGGGTGCCGGTCATCCCGTGGTCGATGGCGTAGCGCGCGGCCTGGGTCCGGGAGGTGACACCGATCTTGTGGAAGATGTTCGTCAGGTGCCGGGCGACCGTTCGGTCGCTGATGTAGAGCGCCTCGCCGATCTCCCGGTTGGAGCGGCCGTCGGCCACCAGGGTCAGCACCTCACACTCGCGCCGCGTCAGCCCGTCGGGCAATTCCCGCGCCGGCCGGTGCGCGCCCAGCCGCTCGTACGTCGCCTCCGCCCGCGCGACCTCCGCGGCGGCGGACGCCTCGTCGCCGAGCGCCTGATAGGCCTCGGCAAGCCGGACACAGGTGCCGGCGGCGTCGTACACCGCGCCCAGATCGTGCCAGCGCCGACAGGCGTCGCGTAGCACCGGGAGCGCCTCCTCGGCGCGGCCCTCGGCCAGCAGCACCGCACCGCGCGCAGTGGCCGCCATCGCCTCCAGCCCCGACGTTGCGTACGTCCCTGCCGTCGCCGCGAGCTCGGACGCGACAGCCGCCGCGTCATCCAGCCGTCCCGCCGCGATCGCGATCTCGACCGCCGCAGCACACAGCGGGGCCCGGCGCAACGGGTCGGTGCCGACCGCCGCCACGGCCGAGCGCACCGACGTCGCGGCACCCGCGGGGTCACCCTCCTGGAGCCGCAGCAGCGCCCGTCCCGGCTGCGGGTCACGCCCGCGGGCGTGTGCCTCGTCGTACGCGTCGGCGGCGCCCGGGTCGCCGCGCAACCGGCGCGCCTCGGCAACGACGTACCAGGCCTCCGCGGCGTAGTCGATCCGGTTGGCGTCGAGGTCCGCCCCAACCCGCAGCGCCTTCCGCTCGGCCTCGTCCCATTCGCCGCGGAACAGGTGGAGTTGAGCCCGGTGCACCGCGCACAAACCCCCGAACGCCACCGCCGCGGGGAATGTGGCCAGCCACCGCTCGGTCAGCTCGATCCAGCGGGTCATCCGGCGGATGTCGGCGACCTCGTGGCAGGCCGCGATGGTGTGGCAGTAGAGGGTGCCGGACACGAACGGGGCGAGCTCGCCGCCCAGGACGGCGACCATCGCCTCGTCGAGCAGCTTCAGCCCGTCGACCACGTGACCCGACTTGATCAGGGCGCGGCCTTCGCCATTGAGGCCCATAGCCACCAGGTCGGGCTGGTCGAGCCGGCGGCCGAGGTCCTGCATCCGGCGTGCTGCGTCCACCGCCGCCGCCGGTTGCCCGGCCTGGAGACTCGCCTCCACCTCGGTCAGGTGCAGCAGGTACCCGTGCACCGGGCACTCCGGGATCCCCTCCAGGAGACGTCCGGCGCGGCCGATCCAGCCCGTACCCTGTGGCTCGTCGCCTCGCGACAAGTGGAAGATCCCGAGCACCATGGCGGCCCACGCGGCCTCGACCGGTCGGGAGTCGGCCAGGAAGGCGTCGCACGCAGCGGCGCTCAGCCGCAGGTTGTCCTCGATACGGCCGAGCCACCACACGGCATCCGCGTACGCCGCGAGGTCGTTCGCGGTGAGCCGCTCGGTCGCGACCACGTCGAAGCGCGCCGCGGCGGTGGCCCAGTCCTGTGCCGTGTAGGCCTGCCGCGCCAGGGTCAGGTTGTCCGTGTGCTCGTCCACCCGCCGTTCCCCCTCGTGGGTGACACGCACGGGGCCGTAGGTTCGGAGCTGCTCAAAGCCAACCGAACCAGGGACGGCCGCCCGTGCGTGTCACCACTGCATTCTCTCGCCTCCTGCGTCTGCCCGGCATCTGGGTGCGTCAGGTCGCCTTCGAGACCGACCGGGTGGCGGTCACCGTGGCCCTGCGCCGGTGGCGCCTGGTCTGCCCCGACTGCGGCTACACGACCTGGTCTCGACACGACACCCGCCCGGTGGACTCGACCTGGCGGCACCTGGACCTGGGGGTGTGGCGCCTGGAGGTGCGCGCCCGGCTGCGCCGGCTGGAGTGCCCGACCCACGGGGTGCGCACCGAGGGCGTCCCCTTCGCCCGGTCCGGTTCCCGGTTCACCCGGGACTTCGAAGACCTGGTCGGGTTCCTGGCCACCACCGCGGACAAGACCACCATCTGCCGGCTGGTGCGCATCGACTGGGACACCGTCGGGCGCATCCTCACCCGGGTCATGGACGATCGCCTGGACCCCAACCGCCTGGAGTCCCTGTTCGAGATCGGCGTGGACGAGGTGAGCTGGCGCAAGCGGCACAACTACCTCACCCTGGTCTCCAACCACCGCACCCAACCAGGTGGTGTGGGGCGCCCAGGGCCGAGACACCGCCACCCTCGACGGGTTCTTCGACGAGCTCGGCCCCGAGCGCGCCCAGCGGGTCACCGCGGTGTCGATGGACATGTCGGCCGGCTACGCCAAGTCCGTCGGCAAGGACGGGCACGCCCCCGCAGCGGTGATCTGCTATGACCCGTTCCACGTCGTTGCCCTCGCCACCAAGGCCCTGGACGTGGTCCGTCGCCAGGTGTGGAACGACATGCGGGCCCTGGACGCCGCCGCGGCCAAGCGGTTCAAGGGCGCCCGCTGGGCACTGCTGAAGAACCCCACCGACCTCAACGACGACCAGGCCGCCACCCTGCGCCGCCTGCGCCGCCGCGGCGGCGACCTGTGGCGGGCCTACACCTTGAAGGAGGCCCTGCGCGCCGTCTTCGCCGGCGACCTGGAGGAGACCGAGGTCGCCTACCTGCTCGACCGGTTCTGCTCCCGGGCCTCCCGCAGCGGGCTGAAGCCGTTCCTGACCCTGGCCCAGACCATCCGCACGCACCGTGCCGGGATCTTGGCTACGGTTCGACTCCGCGTGAACAACGCCCGGCACGAAGCGCTCAACCGCCGGGTGCGGATGATCGTCAACCGCGCCTACGGCTTACACTCCTCACGCGCCGCCCTGGCGCTCATCATGTTGACCGTGGGCCCGATCACCCACGTGCTGCCCCACGAACGCGCCGCGGTTCCCGACGGATGAGCCACATTCGTGCCGGGAGCCCCCAAAACCGTCGCCGCACCATCTTCGGCGCCGTCGATCTGGCCAGCGGCCAGTGGTTCTACCAGGTGACCCGCAAGGCCATCAGCACAAGCTCGCTCCAAGATCGTCCAGCGGTGGCTTGCCACCCACCCCCGGATCCAAGTGCTGCACGGCGCGCGCTACAGCCCCACGACAACCCGGTCGAGCGGATCTGGGGCGCGCTCAAGGCGTGGCTGGCCAACAACCCGACCCTAACGATCCAGGGCCACGTCCGCCAGGTGCACGCCTTCTTCCGCCAGCGCACCACCACCAGATGCTGACCACCGCCGCGCCGCACAGCTCACCGTGGCTGCCCGCCGATTACGCGCAGAACTTCAGGCAGGCCGCTTAGCGCCGCCCACGCGACGGCAACCCGCGCCAACTTATGAGCGAGGCGCCGGGTACTCCATACGGTCTAGTCTGATGGTCATAGGGATTGGTGGGTTCACGCCATGCGCGAGCTAGTCGATGTGCCGGTGCTGATCGTGGGTGCAGGTCCGGTCGGGTTGTTGATGGCCGCGGGGCTGCGCCATTTCGGGGTCGATTGCATGGTGGTCGAGAAGCACGCGTCGACGTTGGACTTTCCCAAGGGTCGTCGCGTGACGACCCGTACGGTGGAGATCTTCCGACAGTGGGGCCTGGAAGTAGCGGTCTCGGATGTGTCGCTGCCGCAGGCCGACAGCCTGTTCGTCTTCGAGGGGGAGACGCTGCTCGGTGCGGACTTCCAGCGTCGTGGGATGCCCGTCGACGTCAACCGGTCGAGCCCGACCCGCGAGCTGATCTGTTCGCAGGAGCTGTTAGAGCCGGTGCTGCGGAAATGGGACCAAGACGACGGCGCCGACGTGCGGTTCTCGACCAAGGTTGTTGGCTTCGCCCAAGACGACGACGGGGTGACGGCTGAAATCGTCACGCACGGCGAGCCGGTTTCGGTGCGCGCCCAGTACATCGTTGCTGCCGACGGGGTCCGCGGTCGCACACGCGAGGCTCTCGGCGTCGGTCGGTCCGGTCCGGGCGCGTTCGGCCACCGCGTCAGCATCCTCGTCGAGGCCGACATCGAAATGAGGATGAAGAACCGCCAGAGCGCCGTGTACTGGCTATGGCAACCGCGGCCTGGATCGCTGTTCGCCGCGGTCGACAACAAGAGCCGTTGGCTCTGCGTGGTTCCCTACGATCCGGACACTGAGCCCAGGGAATCGTTGACCGAGCACCGTTGCATGGAGCTCGTCCGCGGTGGCCTCGGTGACGACAGCGTCGAGCCGCGGTACCTCGGCCACCGGATCTGGGAGCCAACCGCGCTCGTCGTCGACCGCTACCAGGTGGGCCGCGTCTTCCTCGCCGGGGACGCTGCGCATGTCACCACACCGGTGGGCGGGCTGGGTATGAATTGCGGTGTCGCCGATGTCCACAACTTGGCCTGGAAGCTCGCCGGCGTTCTCGCGGGTTGGGCCAGCCCCGCGCTGCTCGAGAGCTACGAACCAGAACGCCGCCCGCACGCGTTCGCCTGCGCCGCCGCGAGCCTCGGCCCCGCGCAACCGCCGAATCCGGTCGACGGGCTCGTATTGGGACACGTCTACGAGTCGGCTGTCATCATTGACGATCAGTCTGCCGCGCCGAGCGCCGGAGACCCGATCGGTGAGTACCTGCCGGTGGGAAGGCCGGGTCATCGAGCCCCGCATCTCTGGCTCGACCGAGGGCGCTCGACCCTCGACCTGTTCGGCACGGAATTCATCGCGCTCACCGACCCCCTGGGCAGACTGGCACTCGATAGCGCCGCAGGTGTTGCGCGGGCCACGGGAATTCCTCTCGTTGTCCACGTCATCGACGCCGCTGCTTGGCACGACCTCTATGGAGTCGAGCGGGGCGGTGTCGTGCTCGTCCGCCCGGACGGATACGTCGCGTGGCGGAGCGTCGGGCCACCTCCGAAGTCACACGAACTCGGTGCGGCGCTGCGAGTTACCGCCGGCCATGGCCCTGACGACACCAACCTCGAGCGGATGGCTGACCAAGCACCTCTCGCTCAGTGAGAAGGCCACACTTGCCCTTGCCCGCGACGCTCCCGGGCTTGACCGACACAGCGAGGCGCTGCGCCAGGCGATCACGACGCTGCCGAGCCAGCTGTTCCAGAGCATCACCTAGGATCAGGGCAAGGAGATGGGATGCCACATCGGCTTCACCGTGGCCACCGGCATCCTGATCTACTTCTGCGACCCGCATAGTCCCTGGGAGCGTGGGTCCAATGAAAACACCAACGGACTGCTCCGCCAATACATACCCAAGGGAACCGACCTGTCCGTGTACACCGCTGAGGACCTAGCCAGGTTCGCCCACAGCCTCAACAACCGGCCTCGCAAGAGGCCGGAGAGCGGGTCACCGCTGCCGCTGATCACCATGCAACTGCAGGCTATCTTCCAGTCAGTATTCATGCCGCCATTCCGGATTGGTGACTACATGGGCGACATGCCCTTCGGTCGCCGGGATATCATCGGCCCGGAAGATCCCACCATCGTGCCGCCGCGGTTCCGAGGTTGACGGCGGTGGTCAGCCAATGTTCCCAGCCTGGCTACTGAAGAAGATCCAGACTCGACCACTTCGTGCAGAGTCTCACAACGCAGATGCTGCTGCAGCGTGCTGCGGTCGCCGGGGCGGTGAGGACGGTGACGTGGCCCGGTCAGCCGGAGGCTGGTCGTAGGGTCCGCAGCCGTATGAACGCTCTGGCCAGGGTGGTGGCCAGGGCCAGGTGGCCGGCAGGCGCAGGGTCAGGTGGCAGGCGTGGGCGACCAGGTGGCCGGCGACATGCAGCTTTATGAGCGGTTTCGATGGCGAGCTGCCGTTCTTCATGCTCGAACTGGATGACGCCGTAGGGCTGCTGGAGCGGCATCGCTCGCCCGCGTTGGAACCTGCCGACCGCCGGTTTCTACTGGGGTAGCGAGCGAACTGCAGGCACGGCTTACGGGGTTCGGGGCACCGTGCCGGCCGCTGCACGGAAGCCCGCATGCCGGGAACCGGCTCCCAAGCGCCGACGGTCCGGTGCTGCTCGATTTCGAAACGGCGTGCCTTGGGCCGATCGAGTGGAATCTCGCCGCCCTGGGCGACGACGCGCTTGCCTTCGTGCCCGATGCCGATCGCGAGGTGATCTTCACGATGGGCTGTCGGCGACGTTCGTCGTGCAGGCGTCGCCAGCCGGACCCCAGCATTGCCACCCGCGCGCCCGCCTTCCCGTGCCGGGGTGCTCGGAGGTGTCACAGCCGGAGCTGCCGTCTTGTCTTGTGGGGTGCAGGTAATCCTCGATCAAGGAGTTGATGATGAGGGTGTTTGTGGCAGGAGCGACGGGAGCGATTGGAAAGCAGCTGGTGCCGCGTCTGGTTGCCGCGGGTCATGAGGTTCATGGCATGACGCGTAGCGAGTCAAAGCAGGCGATGCTCCACGAGCTGGGCGCTGTGCCGGTGGTCGCGGACGCGCTTGATACCGATCAGGTCGCGGAGGCCGTGGGCAGGGCGAGGCCGGACGTGATCGTCCACCAGCTGACCGCGATCGGAGCGGTGGACATGCGTCACATGGAACGCGATTTCGCGCTGACCAACCGCCTGCGGACCGAGGGCACCGATTATCTGCTCTCGGCCGGGCAGGCGGTGGGGGTGCGGCGGTTCGTGGCGCAGAGCAACGTCGCTTGTTACGCGCGCACCGGCGCAGCCGTCAAGAGTGAGGAGGACCCGTTCGACCCGTCGCCCGCCCGGGAGATGCGCGCGAACCTGGCGGCGATCCGTCACCTCGAGGAGGCGGTCCTCGGTGCGCGGTGGACGGAGGGGATCGTGCTGCGCTACGGCTGGTTCTACGGGCCGGGCACCTCGATCGCGCCCGGCGGGGAGCAGTTCGAGATGATCCGCAAGCGCAAGTTCCCGCTGGTCGGCGACGGTGGCGCCGTGTGGTCGTTCATCCACATCGCCGACGCCGCGGAGGCGACGGTGGCGGCGGTCGAGCACGGCAGCCGCGGTGTCTACAACGTGGTCGACGATGACCCCGCCCCGGTCGCCGAGTGGCTGCCGGCGCTGGCGCAGACGCTGGGCGCCAAGAAGCCCGTGCGCGTGCCTCGTTTCGTCGGGCGGCTGTTCGCCGGTGAGACCGGCGCCGTGATGATGACCGAGCTTCGCGGTGCCTCCAATGCCAAGGCAAAGCGCGAGCTGGCGTGGCGCCCGGCGCACCCGAGCTGGCGGCGGGGGTTCGCAGCGGCATGACCGATCGCGAGCGACTGCTTGACGAGCTGCGGCCGGCCTCCTTCGCGATCGCCTACCGGATGCTCGGTAGCGTCTCCGAGGCCGAAGACGTCGTGCAGGAAGCGCTGCTGCGGGTGCATCAGGCGCTCCAGGCCGGCGAGCAGATCGCATCGCCGCGCGCGTTCGTCGCCACCGTGACCACCCGGCTGGCGATCAACGAGCTGCGCTCCGCGCGCGTCCGCCGCGAACGCTATGTCGGCGAGTGGCTGCCAGAGCCGATCATCACCGACGGCCACGATGATCCGGCCCGGCACGCTGAGACCGCCGATGCGCTGTCGCTGGCCATGCTGGTGTTGCTGGAGAGCCTCTCGCCTGAGCAGCGAGCCGTGCTGCTGCTTCACGATATGTTCGACTACGGGTATCCGGAGATCGCGGCGATCGTCGGCAAGAGCGAGGACAACGTGCGCCAGCTCGCCACCCGCGCCAGACGCCACGTCGAGCAGCGCCGGCCCCGCTTCCAAACGACGCGCGAGCAGCGCGACGAGCTGGCACGACGGTTCTTCGCGGCCGCCGAGCAAGGCGATCTGGCTGGGCTCGAGGCGCTGCTCGCTCACGACGTGGAGCTGACCGGCGACGGCGGCGGCAAGGCTCCGGCGCTCGCGCGGTCGCTGCGCGGGCGCAACCGTGTCGCGCGCACGCTGATCAACTGGGTCCGCCTGGCCGCCCGCCTTCCGGGCATGTCGTTGCGCCCCGTCGAGGTCAACGGCGGCCCGGGAGCGCTCTATCTCGACGCACAGCAGCGGCTGATCGGCGTGTTGGCGCTCGATATCGCCGGCGGTCAGATCACAAGCATCGGCGCGATCGTCAACCCCGACAAGCTGACGCACCTCGGGCCAGTCGCGGACTGCGGATCGCTACTGAGGTCGGCGAGATGAACTCCGGCGTCTTGCCGCGTCGCCCCGTGCAGCTGTTCGGGGCCGCGCTCCTGGCGGCACTCGTCTTCTCATCCACAAGGATCACAAGTCGGGCCACCGGCCGGCGCGCTGCGGCGCCAAATGTGCGCCAACCAGGGTCAAGGCCCATGCGATCGACCAGCAGGTTCGATTTTTCGTAGCCACCCGAACGTTCATATCGGCCCGAGGAGGAGCCAAATGTCAACGGCCCAGGCAACAAGCAACAAAGCGACGTTCAGACGCTTCCATGACGCCATGAGCACCGGCGATGCGGAGCTCATCTCCAAGACGATCGACGAGTTCGTCGAGCCCGACGTGCTGATCCGCACGCCAGTGCCGGTTGAAGCGACGGGGGCGCAAGCACTAAAGGAGGTGTTCGGGAGGCTCTATCGGGCCTTCCCCGACCTTCACATTACGGTCGAGGATGTGATCGCGGAGGGGGACAAGGGTCGTCGGCAGGAACACGGTTACTGGGACCCACCAGGGCGAGTACATGGGCCTCCCACCAACCGGCAAATCCGTCATATACAACGAGATCTTCATCTTCCGGTTCGCAGGCGGCCGAATCGCTGAGACCTGGGGGGTCGTCGACGTCTTCTCACAGATGAAACAGCTCGGCGCCATTCCCGGAGGCTCTTCATGACCACAGCGACGGAGGTTTTTGGGCGGCGTGTTCGACGCCGATATGAACCGCCCGTCGTTTGAGGCGGGGACTAGCCTCGATTTTTCACGGAGGCGTGCTGGGTTGTGGAGACCGTGGCTGGCTTGGTATAGCTCGGGTGAGCTTGGAACTAGCGACTGTGACCAGCACATCGACAGGTCCGTCAGGCTCGGCGGCATCAGCCTTGGCCAGTGCGGCATCGTGACGGTGCTCGATACTCAGGTAGCGGCAAGGTGAGCAGGCCGGATACCACCAGCAGGTGACAGCGGACCAGGATGGCGTGCTGTGGTCAGCGGCGGGCGGGCAGGCCTCGCAGCCGGCCGAACGCGGCGACCAGATGGTTGGCCCAGGGCCAGGCGCGGTCGAGCCGCACGATCGTGCGCCGGGCGTGGTGGACAATCCGGCCGGCGACATGCCACAGGCGGTAGCGCAGCGCCTTGGGCTCGGCGACCTTCAGGTCGGGGTCGTCCAGCAGCAGCGCCTGCGCCCAGCACACCAGGGTCTGGGCGACCAAGGCGAGGGTGAGCCAGGCGTCGTTGGCGCCAAACTCGAAGAACGGCAGGTTCCGCAAGCCGGTGGCCTTGGCGGCGCGGATGCGGTCCTCCACGTGGGCGTGGGGACGGTGGCGGGCCTCCAGTCGGGCGGGGTCGGGGTCGGGCTGGTTGGTGATGAACACCTGGAAGCGATGGCCGGCGGCGTCGGTGAAGCCCATCTTGTGGCGGGCGCCGGGGTGGGGCCGCTCGCGGCGGCAGATCGCCCGGATACCCCGTGGCCAGTCCGCACTGGCAAGGTCCAGGCCCACCAGTTCAGCGACCCAGGCGCCACGGCGAGGCCGACCGTCATCGTCCAGGGCCGGGGTGAAGGCCTGCTCCGGTAGGGCCAGGATCGCGGCGCGGACCCGCTGATCACAGTCGAACCCGATCGAGAACCACAGCTTGCGGCCGACCAGGTCATCGACGAAGGCGTGGGTCGCGCCGGCGGAGTCGGCGCGGACCAGGATCGGCTGCCCTCGGGCCTGCTTGGGCAGGGCCAATAGCGCCATCGCCAGCACGTCCTGGTGATCTTGGGCGGTGTTGGCGGCGGCGTTGCCGGGCCGCAAGACCCCGCTGAGCGCCTCCCCCGTGCCGTCGCCGCGGTCCAGCCAGGCGGCCAGCGGGTGGAACCCGAAGCCCTGCTTGTAGGTGCCGGCTGCGCCCTGCTTGTCGCTGTGGGCCTGGATCAGGGTCGCATCCAGGTCGATGATCAGCGGCCCCTTGGGCGCTGCGCCCCGCTGCCAGGCGCGCTGGCGGACCCGGGCCAGCGCCGACCACAGCGCCGCCACCTGGCGCGGTGCGCCGCCCACCTCCTCGACCAGCACCCGCCAGGCGGTCGAGGTCGAGGCGACCTCGCCGAACAACTCTGGCTGGTCCCGGAGGGTGGCCAAGTCGCTGACGCAGTCGCCACCATCGGCCAGCATCACCACCAGATCACGCAACACCTGCCCGCGGTCGCGGGCGCCACCGCCACGACCCAGGTTGGCGCGGCGGCCAAGCTCGCCGGTCAGGCCAAGCCGGTCCGACAGCTCGCTCAACAGCGCGGCCCCGACGTGGCTACAGATGCCCTCGCCGTCGGCGACGACTTCGAACCGGGGACGCGACTTGGTAGCCTGCACCGGCAGGGTGACCCTCCTGGTCGGGGACTGTGGCCGTGAGACAGCCGCATCGTCCCTGGTCGGGAGGGTCCCTTGCTACTTGGCGCCAACCCATCAGCAGGCGCGCGAAGTATCGAGATTAGCTCCAGCCGGTCGACCAGCTCGGCGAGCAACCGACCCCGGCATGGCCGACCAGGCCTGTGCCATCCGCGGTGACCTCCAAAGGGTGGGCGCCTGCTCTGCCGCCCCGGTAAGGTTGCCCTCCTTGGCCGGGATTCCACCGTCAACAGCCGTATGTTCCCAGCTCACAGGGCACATTGCGGCATCACTGCCAGCCTCAATGTCGTGTGGCGCATACGGCTACGGCTACAGACAGATCCAGCAGTACAGGCGCTCACCGGCCTGCCGCGCACGACCCGCCAAGGCGGCCACCTCACCCAGAAACGGCAACACCTCGGCCGCGGGGGGCTGTTCCCAGAACTCCTCAGTGCGCACCCACTGCTCGGCAACCGCTGGCAGACGGCTGCGCTGCGCATCAGCCAGCGCGTCGCGAAGCTCCTCCGACAGCTGCACGATCCACGGGCCGTCCTCACCGGCCATCGCCAGCAACTCCACCTCTGCCTCGGGCAGCTCGTCGTAGGGAACTCCGGTCAGCAACGACTGCAGCTTCCGCATCATCACCGCAGGCTCAAACCCCTTGCCGTTCACCGCATCCAGCACCGGCGCGTCCGGGCCTCCCATCGGCCCCCCAACCCGCTCAAGCATCGCCGCAGCGGTCGACGCATCTGGCGCACGGAAGTAGTCGAACAGGACTCCCACGAGCACTCCCAACGCAGCTCAGCTACCACGACACAACGTTACGGTGCCGCACCCACAAGGTGGGAGTCCTGCCCGCTGACGGCGACCGTCAGCAGGCCACATCCCTCCAGCTCACAAGACTGACCATCCTCAACCAACACATCGCAACGCCGACCGGCAGTAGCCGAGCGGCAACCTTGAGCGCGACCGCGAGCCGATCGTCGATCGCAGCGGTCGCGCGTGCGAGCATCTCCCGCGTGGTCTCCCGGTACAGCGCACCCATGGGACTGACACCGCGCTCCATCCGGCCGCCAACGTGGCCCATCAGCTCATCGATGACCCGCGAGGGAATGCCGGCGTCCTCAAGCCAGGTGGCGAAGGTGTGGCGAAGGTCGTGCGGGCCGTGCAGGTCCAGGTGCGGGAACCGCGGCCGCTCGGTGATCGTCCCGTCTGGCGCTTTGACCCTGCTGACGATCACGGCCTTGTAGACGCGGCGGTAGTTGTGGGTCGACAGTGGCGGCCGAGCACCGCGCTTCGCCCAGCGATTGCCACCCGGCCCGGTAAACACCAGGTCGTCGGGATCGCCGCCGGGCGGGAGTCGGCGCACGATCGCCTCATGGACGGCCTCGGCCATCGGTACCACCCGGATGCTGGCTGGGCTCTTGGGCCGGTCCTTGAAGCCACGGCCGAACTTGCCGGCCTCGTAGCGCACCTCCAGCACCTCGATGCGGCGCCGCTCCGGCTGGACGCGGCGGCGGCGCAACCCGAGCAGCTCCCCAGGGCGTAACCCAATGCCGGCCTGGGTGAGGAAGTGATCGCGGTAGAAGGGCCGGCAGGCGGCCAGGAATTCGCCGAACTCCTCCGGGGTGAAGGTGCGTCGGCGGACGTTGCCGAAGATCTCGTCAGGGTTGACCGGGGGCTCGGGCGCGTCGACCTCGCGGATAGGGTTGGTGGCGATCAGCCGTTCCTTGCGTGCCGCTTCGAGGATGCGCAGCAGCAGGGAGCGGCAGGCCATGACGCCGCTGTAGCCGAGCTGGGGTTGTGTCGGTTCTGTAGGTTCTGTCGGCGCACTCCTGATGGGAAGCACCGATGATCGGTCCATAGCTGTCCAGCCGTCACTAGACTTGCGGCGGCGACAGGTGGTGCGCAGCCTGCGGATGCCACTCCAGCCAGCACTTCGCGAGAGACACGTTTTCCTGGATGCTGGCGTGGAACTGGATCCGGCCGTACTTGAACAGCGCCGCTCACACAGCCTCTGTCTCGTCATCGCCCTGGACGAGGTCACTCTCATCGCGGAGGATCTCCAAGAGCCGATCAACGATGGCAGCCGGGAGCCGCTTCGTCACCTCGCACAACCGTTCAGCAGGGTTGGATCGCTGGGCCTCGATCTCGCGGTACAGCTTGAGCAGATCCTTGTACCGCTGGTTCGAACATCGGCCAGGCGGGAGCTCGGGAGGGCGTTGAGGTCGAATCTCACGCCGGCGCGCTCCATCTCGGGTCTGGGTGTTGGGTCAGACGCTTCGGCGGGCGGGGTCCTGCTCGGCCAGTAGGCGGGCCACCGCCTCGGCGCTTGGCTTGGCGTACTTGGCAAGGCTGGCCACCGACCTGTGGCGCGAGCGGGCCATCAGCATCGGCGTGGACCAGCCGTCCTCGGCGGCATGCGTCAGCGCCGAGTGCCGAAGCTGATGCAGCGTGTGACCGGTCTGGTCGGTGAACAGCTCGGCCGCCCGCCGATACGACAGCCGCGCGTACCCGGCCGGGTCGGCGTCCAGTGCGGCGGGCATGCTCCGCGACCGGACGTGGGTGGTGAATACCGGCCCGGTGCGGCGCCCAGCGAGCAGGCGGGGCAGCAGCCGCGCCGTGCCTGTCTGCCACATGATCCACTCGACATCGCCCCCCTTGGAGACCGCACGGGCGCGGCGGTTGGGGAGGTCGAGGTCCTCTACGTCGAGGGCGAGCACTTCCTCCGCGCGCGCTGCGCTCTCATACAGCAGCCGCCACAGCGTCTTCTCGCGCAGCGGCGCGTCCAGAGCGAGGACGCGCGCGATCTCATTGCGCGCCAGTGCTCTCGTGCGATCTTGCTTGACGCGGCGGCGGCGTAGCGCCTCGAAGCTCGGCGCCCTCCAGCCCTGCTCCCGCCACCACCTGGCCGCCGAGCGCACGGTGAGCCGTTCCCGGTTCCAGCTCGCCAGCATGCTCGCGCCGTGTGCGGCCTGGAACCAGCCGACCGCCTCAGCGTCGCTCACCGCGCCCAGCGGCCGCGTAGGGCCAAGCTCGCGAGCCATGCGGCGAAGCGACACACGTAGGTGCGCCGACTGGAGCGGGCCAGCTCAGCGCCGTCCAGGTACGCGGCGACCGCCTCGGCGATCGTGGGACCGGCCATCGAGACCTCCATCGCAACAAATCGAGCCGGGTCGAGGCTATCGCGACGGCACGACAGTCCTGCTCGGCGTGGCAGCCGTCGCAGCAACTAGGGTGTTTACTGCGGCGGCTGCGAGCGTCGATCGGTCGCCTGGCAGGAGGGGCGCGATCTCCGTCCTTGTATCCCGCTGCCGGCCTGCGATCGTCAACGCCTCGGCACGCGTCGGTGCTGCTGGCCTGTGCGAGCGGCTACTTCAGGGCCTCAACTCTTCAAACTGCCGCGAGCCAGCCGGACGGTCAGCTTGCGTTAGCGCCGGTCGTCCAGCTGCCCGGCTTGCTCGGTGGAGCTCACGATATCGGTGAGCAGCACGATGGCGAGCATCCGGGTCGGTTCGGCGGCGCCCGGTCGCCAGTCAGGATTCCTCGATGTGATCCAGGGCCAGGTGCGGCGTCTTCAGAACACGACAGCTCGGCCCTGAGCCTTTGTTGGGAGATGGGCCTGGGCTTACTCGAGCAGCCGCCCGGTCACGCTCGGCTCTTCGCTGGCGTCGACCCACGCCTTGAGCTGCGGCGGCACCAGTGGGACAGGCTGGGCGTCGACTGTCAAGCGGCCGTCGGCGTCCAGGCGCGACTGGAAGTTCACCAACAGCTCGGGTGACAGCGCCGGGAAGTCGCGGCGCTGGTGGGCACCGCGGCTCTCGCGGCGGGCCACCGCCCCCAGCAGGGTCGCCTCGGCGGCCACCAGCGCCGCGCGAAGGTCCAGGGCGTGGGCCAGGTCGGCGTAGCCCTCCGAGGTAGGACGCACGTCCACCTCGCGCGCCAGTTCGTGCAGCTCGGCCACCCGGGCCAGGCCGCGCCGCAGCCCTGCGTCGTCGCGGACCACCCCGCAGCTCTCCCACATGGTGTCGCGCAGCGCCCGCTGCAGCGGGCGGGCGAACTGGCGCCCGTGGCGGACAAACCCGGACAGCTCGTCGTTGGCGGCGCGGACCACTTGGCGGGCGCGGAGTTGCACGTCGCGGCCGGCCGAATACCGGGCGGCCGCCTCGCCGGCCCGGCGGCCGAACACCACCGTCTCGGCCAGGGAGTTGCCGCCCAGCCGGTTGGCGCCGTGCAGCCCGGCGGTCACCTCCCCGGCCGCGTACAGACCGGCCACGTCGGTGGCGTGGGTGGCCGGGTCCACCACAACGCCGCCCATCGAGTAGTGGGCGGTTGGGGCAACCTCCATCGGCTGCCGGGAGATGTCCAGCATCTGGTACTCCAGGAACTGCCGGTACATCCGTGGCAGCCGCTCCAGAATGCGGTCCTTGCTGACGTGGCTGATGTCCAGGAACACCCCGCCGTGCGGCCCGCCGCGGCCCTGGGTGATCTCGGTGTAGTTGGCCAGCGCGACCCGGTCGCGGGCCGACAGCTCCATCCGGTCGGGGTCGTAGCGGGCCATGAAGCGCTCCCCGAGCGCGTTCTTCAAGTGCCCGCCCTCGCCGCGGACCGCCTCGGTCACCAGGGTGCCGGCCGCCTCCTCGGGGGCGACCATCCCGGTCGGGTGGAACTGGACCAGCTCCATGTCGGCCAGCCGGCAGCCGGCCCGCAGCGCCAGATACATGCCGTCGCCGGTGTTCTCGTCCCGCCGCGACGACGACCGGCGCCAGATGCGGGTGTGCCCGCCGGCGGCCAGCACCACCGCGTCGGCCAGGAACACCGTCCGCTCGCCGGTCTCCAGGTCGAAGGCCAGCGCCCCAAAGCAGGTCCCGTCGGAGACCAGCAGCTGCGACACGTACTGGTCGTCGATCACGGCCACGCCCAGCTCGGCGACCTTGGCGGCCAAGGCGCGCAGGATCGCCCGGCCGGTCCAGTCGCCCGCGTAGCAGGTCCGGCGCCAGCGGTGGGCGCCGAAGAACCGCTGGTCCAGGCGACCATCGGGTGTGCGCGCGAACGGGGCGCCCCACTCGGCCAGCTCCAGCACCGCCGCCGGCGACTCCCGGGCCAGCAGCTCGACCGCCCGGGGATCGGCCAGGAAGTAGCCCTCCCGCAGGGTGTCCGCGAAGTGCTGCTGCCAGGAGTCCTCCGGGTCGACGGTGCCCAGCGCGGCGTTGATCCCACCGGCCGCCAGCACCGTGTGGGCGTCCTTGCGTGCCCGCTTGCCGATCACCACCACCTCACTGCCGGCCTGGTACGCGGCGATCGCCGCGCGCAGCCCGGCCGCGCCGGTGCCGATCACCAAGACGTTGGCGACGTTGCTGCGAAGCGATAAAGCAGGCATGCTGCACGGCCCTTGTAGACGACTTCGGCAAGCGGCCGACCCGCCGAAGCATCTCGCCTTCTCAGCATGCACCCGCCATCGGCGAGCGCGCGACCCTGGCCTGAGAGACGGTCGGTCCGGCCGCGACCAGTGAGCCAAGTCGCTGCGGTGCGGCCATCGACCTGGCTGGCGCCCTGGCACCTCCCGCCTGTAGCCCCTGATTAGCCGGGACGCGGGCATGCCGAGCGCGGCGCCGGCGATGGGCTCAAGAGAAGGATCAGGTCGGTGTCGCATGCGACGAAGCGCCACAGAATCCTGGGACAGCGGTTGCAGCGCGACATTGATTTGGGACACGGGTTGTGGACGCGCCGCCGGAGTTGCCCCGCCAAGGGACGTGGGTGTCGCACGGACGACCGTTTCCGGACGGCCAGGAGATCTCCATACTCGCCCTGCGTCTGCTGCAGGCCCCACTGGTGCGCATCAACCCCTGCTGTGCAGGAGTATTGGCCGAGCCGAATCGGGCGGACAAAGCAGACATGCTCTGGCCGTACTACAACTTCTCGTCCCGCTTCGACGCCGAGGCGCCCGCGACCATGACCGAGATGTGCCGGGCGCTCGCCGTGCGCCTCAAGCGCTACCAGCAGCGCAACCAGCGGATCATCCGCAGGATCAGGGAGGCCCTCCAGCTCGCCTGATCCTCCTGCTCTTCGAGATCCTCGCCTGGCTGCTCTCAATCGCGGGCATGCAGGCTTCCTAGGCCAACCCGACGCCTACGCCGGACAGTTCCACGACGGTCCGCACAAGTTCGACCTCGCCATGCGGCGGGCGGCGTTCGCCTGGCTGCGCCAGCGGCCGGCGCCAACCGCTACAGAAGCCGGCAGTCTACGTCGCCCTGACCGCGACCTCCTGACCGGCCGCCACGCGGCGCTCGGCCTGGTGGATAACGATGTCGCCGTGAGTCATCAGGTGGACTGCCGCAAGGGCTAGCCATGGGCGCCACTGTTGGGACCATGGGGCGGGGTGGGCGGTGGTGCTGGAGGGGTGGAGGGCGAGATCCGCGAGCGCCGCACCCAGTGATGGGTCGGTGAGCGGGAACGCCTCGCGCTGTCCGAGCCGGAAGGCGAGGTGCTGGCGCAGGTCGTGGTCGATGCCGGGTACCTTCGCCAGCGCGTCCAGGCTGGTGCCGTAGCGTAGCGCGCTGTGGCCCGCGGCGACGGTGGCCGCCAGCCCCCCGATCGCGGTCGCCTCGGCGGTGGGAAGGCCGATCGCAGTGAGGCCGGTCGAGGTGACCATTTCCGCGTCGGGGAAGGTGTGGGTCAGGCCGCCCGGCAGCCCAGGCACGGGTGTGCCCAGGCTGGTCACGATCGCCTCGAGCCAGTGGGCCACCGTCCCGGGAGCGCGCCCGCGACTCAGGATCGCCCGGACGCCGATCTCCAACAGGCTCCACGCGCCCGGGACGGCGAGCCCGGGACGGTCACCGACCATGGTGCCGAGCAGCGGATCGGCGGACAGTGCGGCGACCCCGGTAGCGTGGTCGGTATCGATGCCGAGCAGCTGCCCGACCCGGTCCACCACATGGATCAGGCCCTCCCAGTACGGCAGGTGGGCGCGGAGGAGCAGGTGCCCGTCGCCGCTGGGCGAGATCTCCAGCACCCCGGGCGCGCCGTCCACGGTGATCGTGCGCCGATAGGTGTCACCCTGGATCGCTTCGACCCCCGGCAGCGCCCGGACGGCAAGGAAGGTCCGGACGGCGTCCCAGTCGTAGCCGGGCAGGATCGGCAGCCGCAGCGCGAGCCCGCCGTCGGCGACGAGCCGGTCAGCGCGGTGCCGGCGGTTGCGGAGCTTGGTCGGCGACGCGCGGAACACCTGCCGCATGGTCCGGTTGAACTGCCGCAGACTCCCGAACCCGGAGGCGAAGGCGATGTCGAGGACCGTGAGGTCGGTGTCGTCCAGGAGGCGACGGGCGAAGTGCGCCCGCCGGGACCGAGCCAACTGGTCGGGGCTTGCCCCCAGGTGCTTGAGGAACAGTCGGCGCAGGTGCCGCGATGACACGCCCACCCGGTCGGCGAGCGCCGCCTCTGTCCCGTCGTCCAGTGCCCCGTCGATGATCATCTGCACCGCTTGGCACACCAGCTCCGGTGCGTCGGATCCGACGGGGCCCGCCACGCGATATGGCCGGCATCGCCGGCACGCGCGGAACCCGGCGGCCTCCGCGGCCGCTGCCAGCTCGAAGGTGCGAGTGTTCTTGGCCAGCGGCCTCGCGCCGCATCCAGGTCGGCAGTAGATGCCGGTGGTGACGACGGCGGAGTACGTGGTCATGACGCAGATGTACGCCATTGCCTGCAGGGTTGCTGGCCGGATTCGGACATCATCATCGGCACCTCGGACTTGCTGCGAGCCGGCGGTCGGATCGTGCCCATCATGTCCGGATCTGGCCGGACACGCCGCAGACATCGCGCAGATCATGTTCGCCGTCCACCAGCGCGCCGCGCGCCCGCGTGCCCGATCAAAGGAGATTCCGTGCTCGCGAAGGTGTTTCCTATCAAGCTCAAGGACGGCATGCAGGCCAGGGCCGAGGCGATCGTCCAGGAATTCGCACCCAAGGGCCCCGGCGTCGAGGACGGTACCTTGTCGTTTCGCGTGTACCGGGATCCGGCGAGGGCCGACTACCTGCTGTTCGTCGAGCACTTCGCCGATCAGGCCACCTACGACGCCCATACGAGCTCGCCGGCCTATCAGGACCTGATCGCCGGCCAGTTCGCGGATGTGATCGTCGAGTTCGTTGAGATCGACCACGAGCTGGTCGTCGCCCTCTGAGCAGTCCGGTCGTCCCTGGCGTCGCTGGAGCGGCGCCAGGGCGGGCCGGCAGTGAATGGAGAGGTCATGGAAGTCGATCGACAGGCCCGCCGAGCGGCGATCTTCGCCGGCCTCCACCGGTCCGGCGCCCCGCTGCTACTGGCCAACGCCTGGGATGTCGCCTCAGCGGCCACGATCGCTGGCGCCGGAGCGAAGGCGATCGCCACCACCAGCGCGGGTGTGGCGTGGTCTCTTGGTGTGCCTGACGCCGCCGACTTGGGCGCCGATCGCGCCGCGGCGGTCATCGAGCGCATCACGGCGGCGGTCGACGTGCCGGTCTCTGCGGACATCGAAGCTGGCTACGGGCCTGAGCCCGATGCCGTCGCGGCCACCCTGACCGCGGTCATCCAGGCCGGTGCTGTTGGCGTCAACCTCGAGGATCGGTCCGGACAAGACGGGGCCCCACTGTTCGAACCAGCCGAACAGGCCGAACGGCTCGCCGCGGCCCGCGCTGCCGCGGATCGCCTCGCAATCCCCGTGTGGATCAACGCGCGGACCGACGTGTTCCTCGCCGGTATCGGTTCTGCCGAGGAGCGGCTCCAGGTCGCGCTTGAGCGAGCTGCCGCCTACGCGGCGGCGGGGGCGGACAGCCTGTTCGTTCCCGGCCTGATCGACCTGGCTGCGATCGCCGAGCTGGCAGCGGGACCGCTGCCGGTCGCGGTCATGGTGTGGGCCGGCGCCCCGACTGTGCCGGAACTGGCGTCCGCCGGCGTGGTTCGCATCAGCCTCGGCTCCGCGGTCGCCCAGGCCGCCTACGCGGTCGCCGCCCGTGCGACCAGGGAGCTGCTGGTGGACGGGACCTACGACTCGACCGCCGACGGGATCCCGTACGACAAGACCAATGACGCCCTGGCCAGCAGGCCGGCGACCCAGGAGACCCGGTGACGGTGCCGGCCGGCAACCGGGTGATCGCCGTCTTCGGGGCGTACGGGCACACGGCCCGGTTCGTGGTCGCCGAGCTCGGGGAGCGCGGCTGGACGCCGGTCTTCTCGGGTCGCGATGCCGCCAAGCTCGCGACCGTCGCCGCCGGTTCCCATCCGGTGCTGGAGAGCCGCCTCGCCTCCATCGAGGACCCAGCGTCACTCGACCGCGCCATCGCCGGCGCCGCCGCGGTCGTCAACTGCGCGGGTCCCTTCGGCGAGACCGCGCCAGCGGTCATCGAGGCCGCCCTGCGCGCGGGCATCCATTACCTGGACGTGAACGGACAGTCCCTCGTCACGATCAGGACTTTCGACACATATGCCGACGACGCTCGGGTACGGGAGGCCGGCATCGTGATCGCGCCCGCGCTGGGCTTCTACGGTGCACTGGGGGACCTGCTCGCCACCGCCGCGATGGCGGGCTGGCCATCGGCGGACGAGATTTCGATCGCGGTGGCGCTCGACAGCTGGAAGCCGACGCGGGGAACCCTGCTGGCCGGCGAGAACACCGCGGGCCGGCGGGTGGTCCTCAGCGGCCATCGGCTGCGGATCCTCCCCGGCGACCAGCCACCGCCGAGCGGGACCTGGGACTTCCCCCCGCCGTTCGGCCTCCAGGAGGTCGTGGGCGAATTCCCCACCACCGACGTCGTCACCATCGCGCGCCACCTCGACGTGGCGGACGTCCAGGCCTTCATCAACCGCGCTCCACTGGCGGATCTCGACGAACCCTACTCGTCGGGGCCCCAGGCAGCGGACGAGCGTGGGCGTTCAGCGCAGACGTTCGTGCTCGACGTCGTCGTGCGCCGGGGAGGCGAGCGGCGCCGCGCCGTGGCGCGCGGCCGCGACATTTATGCGTTCACCGCACCGATCATCGTGGAGGCGCTCGAGCGGATCCTCGATGGTCGGCGCAAGACCGCCGGCGTGATCGCGGCGGGCGAGATCTTCGATGCCGGAGATTTCCTGCGCGCCCTCCCGTTCGAGCAGCTGTCGCTCGAGGCCACCCGGCGGTCGAGCCCGTGACGCGGCGCAGCTTGCAGGTGACCCCTTGCGGCCTGTGCGACCAGCCTTACGGCCTTCGCGACCGTGTCCGCGTTGCCGGCGGCCGGAATACCGCGCCGAGCAGTCATAATCCTCACCGGGTCGCCAGCTCGGGTCCGGTGGTGCAGTAGGGCTGACGTTGCGCCGAGGACGCGGTGATCAGGAGGGTGAAAGTGCGCAGGATTGTCGCAGCGGAATACCTGTCGCTGGACGGTGTGACCGAAGACCCAGGCCCCATGGGAGCGTTCGAGCACCGCGGCTGGACGCTTCCGTACTGGACCGACGAGCTCGCGAAGTACCAGTCCGACCAGCTCTTCGCCAGCGATGCGCTGCTGCTTGGACGGGTGACCTATGAGGAGTTTGTCGCTTCGTGGCCATTGCGGTCCGGCGACCCGTTCACCGACAGGATAAACAGCCTGCCCAAGTTCGTTGCCTCCACGACCTTGGAGGAGCCACTGGAGTGGAACGCAACGCTGCTCAAGGGAGATGTCGCGGCCGAGGTCGCGAAGCTCAAGCAGCAGCCCGGTCGGGACCTCCTCATCTACGGCAGCGGCGAGCTGGTGAGCACGCTGATGCGGCACAACCTGATCGACGTCTACCGGGTCATGCTCTACCCGCTTGCCCTGGGAACCGGAAAGCGGTTCTTCAGGGAGGGGGGCGACCAGACGACGCTGACGCTGACCGAGGTGAGCACCAACGGTGCGGGCGTCGTCATGCTCACCTACCAACCAGCAGCAAAGGACGCGGAGGGATCGGCCGCCAACCAGCAGAAGGAACCGTAGGCTTACTGATTCAAAAGGCCTCCTCTTGCGGTTGCCGGCATGGTCCGAGGCGGCCAGTTGAAGGAGTTTCACTGATCTGGCCGTGGATAGCTGTATCACCAAGCCCTGCGGCGGTGATGCCGCCGGGCGCAGCGCGCTCGATCGCGCCAAAGGAGGCCGCAGGCATCCACGGTGACCGAGGCGCGCGCACGCCGTCGGGTACCACCTGAGAAGGCCTTTCGGAGGCTGGAGGCGACCCCGCCAGCACAAGGGACGCCACGCCATCGGTGGTTGAATACGTTCAGCCCGCCCGCGTCCCGCGGCGTCACGCCCGACCGCCGCCGTCGCGCCGAGGCTTCGCGCTGGCGATCTCGCCCCGGATCGGCAGCCAGTAGTAGGGGATGAACGCGGCGATCACGGCCATGCCGAGGACGGGGAGCAGGGCGCCCAGCAGGGTTCCGGTGCCGATCCAGGCAAGGGCGAGCCGGAAGCGCCGGCTGATGGCTCTGGCCCCCGCGGAATCGATGGTGGTGCCGAGCAGCCGGTGATCATGGCGCGCGTAGTCCCAGATGGCGTTGAACAAAATGGCTGCCAATTCGAACGCGAGGCCGTGGAAGACGACGGCGGTGCGCTGCCCGTGTCCGGTACGGAACGCGCCGGCCAGAACGGCAGCGGCGAACGGCAGGAACGCGATGTCCATCAGCAGCAGGGTGTTGAGGAACAGCACCATCCGGTCGGCGCTGCGGATGTGGTCGAACATGACGTGATGGTTGGCCCACACCTGCCCAATGAGGAGGAAGGTGATGGCGTAAGCCAGGTAGGAGGGCCAGAGCGCGGCGAGGCCGTGGAGCAGATGCCGGGTGTCCTGCGGCGGGCGGATCTCCAAGACAAGCAGGGTGACGGCGATGGCGAAGACCGCATCGCTGAAGAAGACGACCCGCGCGGGATTGCGTTCCGTGCCGAACCCCTGCCGGATCCGGTCGGGTCGTCGGGCGCGGAGGTCGTTGCGATCGAACGGAGCCAGCGGATCAGCAAGGCGACGCGTGCTCCTCGGCACCGGATGGGCAGTCGTTGGCAGCGGCGTACCGGCGCGTGCGGCTGGCACCGTGCGCCACTGTGCCGTCGGGGTAGCGCTTGGTCACCGAGTCGAAGCGGATCATCGTGCCTCCTCACGTCGCTGGCGCCACATCGTGGCGGACATGGAGGGTGCGCCCGAGCTCGTCTTCGCAATAGCGGCTGACTTGTGCTGAGAGACAAACACGGCACGATACCCGGCGCCGTGGCCGAGGGCGGCCTAGCCGGGGCGACGGTGACGCTCATCATCCTACCCCTCGGCCTGGTCGACGAGGCCGGCGAGGAGGTCGCTGGCGGCCCGGTCCGGCCGGGTTGGAAGTGGCTGTAGCGTTGGCTATCGGGGGAATCGTCACGGCCCATACTCACGGGCCGAGGCGGTCTTGGACGCGGGCGCGGCCAGATGCAGTGAGACGCCGCGTGCGGATTGGGCCAACTCCAGTGAGACGCGCACCAGATCCACTGAGACGGGACAGTAGCGAGACCGCCGTGTGCCGGGCGATTCGTTCTCGCGCCACAATGCCGGATGCGCCCAAACCAGGTTCGCGGCAGGGAACGCACGATTCCCTGCGAGCACGATCACCACGAGCTGGGCTGTCTGGCTGCTGGCGTAGCCTCCACCCATGCTGATTCCCTGCGACGCGCCCCTGGCCAAGGTCGTCTCGGCCTACCTGGAAGCCGGCGACCTCACCCCCTCCAGCCGCGCCACCTACCGGCGAGTGCTCGGCGAGCTGGCCCGCGACCTCGGCGCCGAGCGGCCCGCCGAGAGCATCACCGGTGACGAGCTGGCCGCCTGGTTCGTGCGCACCCGCGACGCCTACGCGCCGGCCACCTGGAACCGGGACCGGGTCATCGTCCGCTCGTTCGTCCGCACCCTCCAAGCCCAGGGCGCGCCGCTCGACCCGCCGGTGATCGGCTACCGGCGGCTGCGGCCCGTGGGTACCCGAGCGCTGACCCGCGCCGAGGTCGCCCGCATCCTCGGCCTGCCCGTGGCGCTGCGCGAGAAGACGTTGTGGACGCTGGCCTACGACAGCGCCGCC
>WNGK01000961.1_pt1 | contig 30509 bp, 30 predicted proteins | sample 5400601 | NCBI WGS metagenome assembly WNGK01 (sample SAMN13153376, study PRJNA577476) | soil metagenome | isolation source: 60 cm soil or saprolite under Garry oak tree replicate 1 | place: USA:California | collected 2016-06-15 | reverse complement strand
CTGCGGTGCAGCGCATTACCCCTTGGCGCAATCACGGTCGGAAGGAATAAGTGTACTTGACGACGAATCGGTTCTCGTAAAACTGAGCTGGGCTGACAGCCGCAAGGCTGGCGAACTTCTGACCCGCAGTGTAGATCACGTAAAGATCGCTATCGGGACGGTAATTCCATCGCAGCCGGATATTGGCGCTCGCAGCTTGTGCGTTGGCAGTGTCGACCTGAAGAATCGTCGAAAGAGAGACGAACCTGGAGAATGCGTAGTCAGTTTCCAGAGCGCCGAACACAACCGAGAAGTCGCCGTTGGCAAGCGGCAGGCGAAAACGGTTCCACTGCGGGCCCGCACTGAACGATAGTCGTTCGTTCGCGCGATATGTGGCACGAACGCGGAATTCGTTCAGTCTTCCATTATAGTAACTCCCGAAACGCTCGAAAAACCGCACCGTGAGTCGGCGATCTTCCGGAGAGCCGTAGGTGAGCTGGTGCCTCGTCCAGTTGTAAACCCCTACTGGAATATTGACGTTCTTGTAGATGTTGAACGGGATAATAAGCCGCTGAGCAAACACGTCAACGATGTCGTCGTCCGTATAGGAACCGTTGTGAAAATCAGCGCGAAAGGTGGTCTGCCACTCCTGCGTCTGGACAACACCGTGCGTATCTGGAGCGTGGAGGATGAAGCCCTCAAATTGCATTTCCCGCACACCCGCGAATTGAGGCCGAGTCTTGAAAGTGGCATCCGCAAAATCGCAGACGCAGTCGGCTCGCTCGAGAAAGCCTACCTGTGGGTTGAAGTTTCGACCCACTTTTCTGTGCTCCGCTTCAAAGTCAAGCCAGTTGGAACGGAAGGTCAATCCCGCACCCAAGTTGGATTGCCCGCTTGAATACCCAGGCGTGCGGGTCTGAACGGCGTAACCGTTCAGCACGAGGTTCTTGAAGAGAATAAATCTGCCATCCACGCCGGTTGTCTGGTTGAAGCTGGACGTCACATTCCCCGATCGCTTGTCGATTCCTATGACTCCCACATAGGACCCGCTGCCCCACAGCGACCTCTTCAGGCGCAACACTGCATAATTCGCCCATGGGTTCGGCCCGGAAGATCGGGTATCGACATCCATGACTCCCATCTCGAATCCGCCGAGCGTACCTGTGACCTTAGCTCCGCCGTTGATCGGGACTTCTTGCCCCGTGACTGGATCAATCCCGATCTGCCGGCTGAAAAAGACCTGGTCCGCGTTACTGCTGAGGCTCATGGGGAAAGCAAAGACGCTCGCGTTCTCCAAGAAGAATTGCCGTTTCTCAGGAAAGAACAATTTATAGGGAGTGAGATTGAACTGCTGCACATCCACGTCACTGTCCGCGAAGTCCGTATTGCCGGTGAGATTCGCCACCAGGTTAGATCGGAGCCCAACCTTGATATCGACACCGCCAGTGTGCAGTGCAGTCGTGCCCGGGTTCAGACCGCTTGCGGTTGCATCGGCAGGCAGATGACTGAAGCCGCCTAGAACATAGGGCTTAACGATGAACAGACGGCCACTGCCGATTTCGTTGATCCCATGCAACTCTCCCGCTTGGCTGATCTTGGTTGCCCCAAAGGTTCTGCGCCAGCCGCTCCATAGGTCCTGTTCGTTCTTGCGGCGAATAAACCTTTTGAAGTTCACCCCCCACACGACATCACGAGACCGCATGAAATTCAGCGTAGAGAAAGGTATGGCAACGGTCGCGGTCCAACCGTCTCGCGTTATCCGTGCTTCGGAAGTCCAGACTCCATCCCAACCGGGATCGCCATCCTGGGTATCCCCGGCTTGCTCGTCGGTAACGAGAGCGTCTCTTTGTGTACCCAGCGGATTGATCTGGAAGACGTAAGCATTGCGCCGATCACGCCGGGAGTCGATCACGATCTCGAAATAGTCATCCAATTCCTGACTAACATCCCGGCGCAGTTGCGTGGCTACGGGACCGTTAACAGTAGAATCGTGGCACGCGACTCCAAAGTAAACTTCACTCCGCGTATATAGCACTCTTACTTCCGTTCGCTCCCTAGCGGGGCTGCCTTCGTACGGTTCTCTCTGCCTAAAATCGGTGATCGCGGAGGCCTGCTGCCAAATAGGATCATCGAGCGTACCATCCAGGCGTGGTGCACGATCGACTCGGACAGCTTCGACAATGCGTTCTGCCGTCTCTGCATCGGCCGTGCCAGCAGGTTCTGATTTCTGCCCGAACGTAAATTGATTCAAGACACAGAGAAACAGGAGAATCCGCGCGAGTCGAGCGCGACACCCCTTCCGGCGGCATGGCACGGAGGCAATATACTGATGTCTGCCTGAAGACCGGGTGAATGCGAATTGACTTAGAGGCTTGCCATGCGAAAACGACGGTGGGGTTTGGGTCATGTCGGGGCGTTAGCAATATTGGTCTCGATATTCGGCTGCACGGCCGCGGTCCCCTCCAACAACGCAGACACGGCACCACTGAAGAAGGTGGCGGACGTGCCCCTTCCGGATCCCGCAGTTCGCTTCGACTACCAGAGTCTTGACGGCTCTCACGGCCGTCTCTACATCGCCCACATGAATGCTGATCAGTTGGTGGTCTTCGACACGAAGAAACGCGAAGTTGTTGCGAACCTCGATGGCTTTCCCAATGTCCACGGCGTTTGGGTGGTTCCAGAATTGGGCAAAGTATACGCATCGGCAACCGGAGAGCATAAAGTCGTCGTTGTCGATACACAGACTTTGAAGACGATCGCCAGAGTCGGAACAGTCAAATATCCAGACGGTATAGCGTACGCGCCCGGCGCGAAGCGAGTCTTCGTATCTGACGAACACGGAGACGCGGATGCCGTGATCGATGCGACGACCAACTCGTTGGTTACCACGATTCCCCTCGGCGGCGGCGCGGGCAACACCGTCTATGACCCTGGCTCCGGCCACATCTTCGTTGCTGTTCACGAAAAGAACGAACTCGTGGCGATTGACCCGGCAGCCGCCAAGATCATTGGGCGCTACCCCGTGACTGGAGTCGCGAGTCCGCACGGGATTGCCCTCGACGTGAATGCCAGACTGGCGTTTGTAGCAGGAGAGGACAATAGCAAGCTGGCAGTGGTCGATCTCACGAACATGCGAGTGCTGGCGACCTATCCGGTCGGAAAGGACCCCGACGTACTCTCGTTCGATGCTGGACTCAAGCGGTTGTATGTGTCGGCAGAATCCGGGAACGTGACTGTATTCCGCGAGAATGGGAAGACGTTGATTACCGAAGGCGCCTTTTCCATGCCTCACGCGCACACGGTTTGTGTCGACCCGGAAACGCATTTGGTCTACTTCCCTTTGCAAAATATTGATGGTCATCCGGTTCTGCGGATCATGGCACCAAGCGGAAACCAGTGACATCTGGGTTTTCACGCGTGGTGTAAGAGCAAACCGGCAACGGCAGCACACGCGATAAGAACTGGCTCGGGTATTTTCCAGCGAAACAGTATTGCAAGGCTTAGCAAACAGATCAAAATTGTGGGCAGATCGTAAACAGAGCGACGAGCAAGGACTACCACCGCCCCCGCAATCGCCCCGGTAGCCGCCGCCGTTACGCCGCGCACGAATGCATTCAATTGGGGATTCTTCGCCCAGCGCTTGTACGACGGTGCCAGGCACACGACAACCAAATACACCGGCAGAAAAATGCCGAGCGCCGCCGCCGACGCCCCCGACACGCCGGCCACCAGATACCCAATGAACGCAACCGTGATCACCACTGGCCCCGGCGTAATCATCGCAACTGCGATCGCGTCCACGAATTGATGGTCCGTCAGCCAGTGATGCCCTTGCACCACGCCACCGTAGAGAAAGGGCACGACAGCAAGCCCGCTTCCGAATACGAACATTCCAGCTTTGGCGAAGTACACGAAGATCTGCAACAACATGCCGCTTGCGTCAAATGTCGCTAATGTCCCTGGCACGAAGAGCAACGAGAACGTGCTTCTGGCCTGCAAACGGCTAGGGAAGGCTTTCGCCAACAAGTTCACTACTCCGCCCAGCAGAAAGAGCCAAATGATTTCCTGCGAGGTCCATGCCGTTGAGACCGCGAGTAGCACGAATACTGCCCACAACAACTTGTCTTTCCCGAGGGTGAGCTTGCTCAGCTTAAAAGCAGAGCGCGCGATGATCCCAATGACGCCGGCGCCGATCCCGTAGAACATCCCTTGCATCCACGGCAGGCCTCCGAAGCGGACGTACGCCGCCGAGAGACCCAGGACCATGATGAAGGATGGAAGCACAAATGCCACACCCACTGCAGTAGCTCCGAACACCCCGGCGCGAATGTAACCGAGATATATCGCAAGCTGCGCTGCAAGGGGACCCGGTGCGAGTTGCGCCAGGGCGAGGCCTTCCAGGTAGTCTTCCTTGCGTATCCAGCCGCGATCATCCACCAAGTCTTGCTGCATGTGTCCCGCAAGAGCAATTGGCCCGCCGAATCCCACGGTACCGAGCCACAGAAAATATCCGACGAACTGAGTGAGCGACACGCTCTTTGGCTCTTGCACAGCCGAGCTGGTTTCTTGGTTCATTTTGCTGAATTTGTACTATCCAGCGCAGCTCGTAGGCCCTTCGCCAGTTTCAAAGCATCGTCATTTGCCCAGAAGTGCATAAAGAACAGGCGGGGCTCTTCCATCAGCATGTGGCTATGCAGCGCTGTCACTGCGATTCCGTTCTGCCGCAGCGCTTTGATGACCGGATTAACCTCACTTCCAAGGAGCACGAAATCTCCGGTGATCGCCGCTTTGCCGTTGCCGGTCGGTTGGAAGTTCAGGGCCGTTGCCACCCCCATCGAAGGTGGAACCGTCAGGCCAGAATCGGTGATTGTCTCCGCCCTCGGCACTCCGATCTGTAGAATCCCACCATTAACTTTCCCGGTGTGCCCGAGAATCTGCTCAAGCTGCTTCTGGTCGAAGCCTAACTCGGTCGCTGCTTGGGTTGCTGGATTGGCATCCGGCCCCGGTGTCTTGGTTAACGCCAGAGCATCGTGAATCGCTTTCGCCATCTGGACAGGATCGCCATGGCTGGCGATATGCATGTACATCACATGCGGCGATTCCTCAATGAGGTGATTATGGACAGCGGATTCATGTATGCCTCCCTCCTGCAGCTTCATCATGACGGGTTCGACCTCGTCCTCAGTGAGCACCAAATCGCCCATGACCATGGCCCCGCTACCGTCCCGCTTGAACGCTGCCCACGAACCTAAAGCGAGTCCCGGCTTGATATCGACGCCATCGAGCGTGACATGCAAATCCTTTCTCGGCATGCCAAACTTGATGACGTCCCCAGGTTGCATTTGTCCAAGACGACCCATCGCGCCCTCTACCTGTTTCCAGTCGCTCACAGGAGCAGATGAACTTCCCACTTGACCTGCCGTTAGAGGGCTGCTCAACATGAATGCCACGCCGACAGTGACACTCGCCCCTGTCCTCAGAATGTGGGAAAACAGATTGTCTCTTACAAGATTCCTACGCATGATCAATTCTCCTTTTCTATCGTTCTCGGTCGTGTTAACCAAAAAGCATTCAGGGATGTCCCAACGGCAACTCGCTCACGCCGCGAAGCTAAGTCGAACACCAGACCCCTGCCGCTCAGCCTTTTCGTACACAAAGGCTGCCGCAGCCACATCTTGTAATGCCATCCCGGTGCTATCGAAGATGATGATCTCGTCATCTGATTCGCGGCCCTGCTTCTTCCCTGCCACCACGTCTCCCAGCTCTGCGTATACGTCTGCTTGCGTAAGAACCCCCGCGTCCAACGCGTGATGCAAGTCACCCATTACTGCGCACTGCTGCAGGATGTCGGTTACGATTTTGCTTTTGGCCATCAAGGAGGAATGGAGTTCCTGTTTTTCAGGGCTATCAGCGCCAACCGCAGCAATAAACGTCCCGGGTCTGACATCGTCCGAACCCAGCAAAGGCTGCCGTGACGGAGTGCAGGTCACACAAATGTCACTCCGTCGAACTGCCACTGGGAGGTCAGTGACGGAAGTTACCGGAATTGCCAATTCTTCTGTAAGATTTCGCGCAAAGCGCAGCGCCTGTTCTTCACTCTTGTCATAGGCGAATACATTTTGCAGGTTGCAAACGCGGGAAAGCGCCCTGACCTGAATACGTCCTTGATTTCCGCAGCCGCAAATCGTGGCGGTGTGCGAATCCCGGCATGCCAAGTATTTCGCGGCCACTGCCGTTGCCGCCCCTGTTCGCAGCGATGTGATTCCCCGGGAGTCCATCACCGCGAGCGGACTACCTTTTTCGGCATCACAGAGAACAATGACCCCCTGGATTGTGGGCAATCCGAATCGCTTCCCGTTCTCCGCGAAATTCCCGTTTACTTTGGCACCAAAGTACGGCCTGCTGAGTTCCAGCACCCCGGCCTTTACGTGAAATCCCCCATCGTGAGTGTGCATACTCAACACTCCTGGCGGAGCCGCCTTGCCCTCTCCATGCAAGTGGAATGCATGCTCTACTGCCACGATGCATTCATCGATGGACAGCAAGCCTTGAATCTCTCGCGGCGTCAGTAGCAGAATTTCTTCCGCGTTCATGAGCGCGCCCCGACTGAAGAGGCTTCCCACAAGACTGGGCAGAGATTGGAGCCCGCTGTAGCCTCGACAGGCTCCTCGTATCGTCGGAAAATGCGAGCGGTATATGCTCCTTTCAAAGTAACTGCCCCCTCTTGCACCCGAAGAATCGAGCCCTCTCGTAAACCAACCACTGGTTCCTCGTTCTCTTCAAGGAACTGCATGATCCGTTCCTCCTGTGTCTCTCCCATGTGGGTGGATGAAGGGTCGGGGTCCAGGTAGTGTGGACTAATCTGGAATTGGACCAGACCCAACGCCTCGAACGATGGAGGCTGCACCACAGGCATGTCCTTGGTCGTCTTCAAGGTAGGACAGGCCACGATAGAACCGGCACTCGATCCGATGTAGGGCATGCCCGCTGCTACTCTCCGCCGGATCGGACCCAAAAGATCGTGGTTGTAGAGCCCGTTCAACAGTCTGAACGTATTGCCGCCTCCGATGAAGATCACATCCGCTTCGTCGATGGCTCTTGGCATATTGGAAAGATCATGGATTGACGTCAGCGAGAAACCCATGTCGCGAAACCGCTCTTGTGCCTTCGCCGCGTAAATTCCCCAGTCGTGCACAGCGAATGGAACAAAGATTGTTTTTGTCGCCTTCCCTACAAAATTCCGAATCTCTTCTTCTGCATGGTCTAAATAACCGCCGCCATGAAGAGTCGAGTTGCTGATCAGCAGCAACCGTCGGGCAAGGTCAATACTCTTCATAGACAGCTCCGCAACTCACGTTAACGAGTCGTATAAACCTTCGATCAACTCCATCCCTCGCTGTAGCAGTTCGTCATCTGGCAAATCCTGCTTTGCCCACCCATTTAGCACCTTGTCCAATCCCTGTCCTTCCACGCGGCCGAATTTCTCGTCATCGAGATCAGCATCGTGGACAATTTGAGCGATGCGCTTTACCCTGCCGTCCCGGATCGCGAACTGCTTATGCAGTGTCTCAAACGTGCAGTCCTCCCCACGATGACCGAAACCTTGTGACCCAAACATGTCGAACGGTATGGCGGCGGGGTGGGCACCGGGCTCAGTGCCAAAGAGGAAGCGTGCCTTCGGATCGATGAATCGCCGGATTAGCCACGCGGACGACACCCGATCAATGCCGGGACGAGGCCGGGTGATCCACAGGCGGTTGACGTACTCGCCGGATTTCCGTTTGTGGTTTCGCCCGGACTTTACAGCTCCAGATTCATCAGCATGTGCCAGCAAATTCTCAATCTTCGTGCGCAATGGATTCTCGAAAAAGTCGATATCTTGCACCTCTATCAGCCGACGGCGAATCCGATTGACCCGTCCAGTAGGTCTGCGGGACGAGGGCAGTGCGAGAAGTTTCTTCGCCTCGTGAAGCAGCTTCTGGTAGTCCCGCGATCGCGCTTCTACAAACAGTTGTTTTAGACGTTCCGCTGGCAGATCGTCGAAGCCCAGTACCTGAACTACCGACGCGGCCCCCTTGTAGGTCCGAATGGCTGCGGCGAGCCACTCCATGCGCTCTTGGTTTATTGCCGAATTGGGCAGAACATAACCTGAGCTACGCAGAGCCAGCATGCCGTACTTCTGCAACTTGCGCCATACCTGCACCCGCTCACTTGCACTCTTTGCCGGAAGGCTGAAGACCAGCAGTACCCATGGAGCTGTTTGAGGTCTGGTGGTTACATGCATTGCTTAAATGTTATATCTATAACATTCCTATGGCAAGGGGCTTCTACCTCGGTGGTGGGGATGTCAAATCCGTGCCAGTGCATCGTCATGGGCTCATGAAGACTGCCGGAATGGGTTTCGCCTTACTGTTAACATGGGCTCATGGCCACAGACGTCATTCAAAGGCGGCTAACCGTCAGTCGCGGTATTCGTCTGGAATATCTGACAGTCGGCTGGAACATCCTGGAAGGAGCGATCGCCGTCCTTAGCGGCATCATCTCTGGAAGCGTGGCTCTCGTCGGGTTCGGAATAGATTCTGCAATCGAAAGTTTTTCCGGTGCAGTTTTACTCTGGCGCTTACACGCGGAAAAGAATGGCCAGAAGGCTGACTTGCTTGATCGGAAGGCGCTCAAACTAGTGGGAACTGGCTTCCTGTTGCTTGCGGTCTATGTAGCATTCGACGCCATCAGCACGCTTGTCACAAGAGAACAGCCGCGCCGCAGCTTCATTGGTATTGCTCTCTCCCTGCTATCACTGGTCGTCATGCCACTTCTCGCAAGAGCAAAACGACGCACCGCGTCAGAATTAAACAGCCCAGCTTTGCATGCCGATTCGCGGCAGACGTCAATCTGCGCTTATCTGTCCGCCATTCTGCTTTGCGGCTTGCTCCTCAACGTTACGGTCGGATGGTGGTGGGCTGACCCCATTGCTGCCCTGGCAATGGTTCCCATCATTGCGCAAGAAGGACGCGAGGCTCTGAAGGGCGAGATTTGCTCTGATTGCCACTAGCGCAATGCGCCACGCCGCAGTGCCCGCTCTTTCATCAACACAAAAAATACCGGCACTAGAATCAACACATGAACGGTCGAGGTAATCATTCCGCCGACCATAGGAGCGGCAATCGGCTTCATCACATCAGAGCCGATACCACTCGCCCAGAGGATCGGAATCAGGCTGGCGAGAACCGCGCTCACTGTCATCAGCTTTGGTCGGAGCCGCTGCACAGCACCCTCAATCGCGGCCTCGTGAATATCGGCATGTGTAAGCGGGCGACCTGAAGCAATGCGCTTATCGAGCGCTTCGTGCAGATACACGACCATCACGACGCCCGTCTCCACCGCGATTCCAAACAGCGCGATGTAGCCGACCCACACCGCGACGCTGAAGTTGTAGCCAAGCAGCCACTGCAAGATCAGCCCGCCGGTCATCGCGTAGAACGTGGGGAAGATCAGGACCATGGCCTCGGTTAACGAGTGGAAAACCATGTAGAGGAGCAAGAAGATCACGAAGAACACCACGGGCAAGATGAGCTTCAGCCGCTCCTTCGCCCGCAGCTGGAATTCGTATTCGCCCGACCACTGGTAGGTGTAGCCAGCAGGCAATTGCAGCTTCTGCCGAAGCATGTTGCTGGCCTGGTTTACGAAGCCGCCGTAGTCGGTGGTGTTGAGATCAATATAGACATATCCCGTGAGCTGGCCATCTTCATCGCGGATCATGGCCGGACCGCGTGAGAAGGAAATCTTCGCTACTTCGGAAATTGGGATCTGTGCGCCCGAAGGTGTCGCGATCAAGACCCGGCTAAGCTCTTCGACGTTGTCGCGGAAATCACGCTGGTAGCGGACATTGATCGGGTAACGTCGGCGCCCTTCGATGTTCTCGGCGACATTCATGCCTCCAATGCCCGATTCCACGGCCTGTTGCACGTCGGCGATGGTCAAGCCGTATTTCGCCGCCTCTGGACGATTGACTTCCACGTTGATGTAAAAGCCCTGCGAAACCCGCTCGGCAAACACCGAACGAACCTGCGGCAGACCCGAAAGAATCTGCTGCACTTGCGCCCCGAGCTGTTGGATCTGCTCTAGATTGGTGCCCTGGAGTTTCATTCCCACGGGCGTCTTGATCCCGGTTAACGCCATGTCGAGGCGGTTTTGTACTGGCATGGTCCAGGTGTTCGTGAGGCCCGGAAACTGGAGCTTCTCGTCCATCTCGCGAATGAGCTTCTCGTACGTCATCCCTGAGCGCCACTTCGCGCGCGGCTTTAGCATTACGGTCGTGTCATACATATCGAGCGGAGCGTTATCGGTGGCGCTGTCGGATCGGCCGACCGCGCCGAAGACGGTCTCAATCTCTGGAAAGGATCGGAGAATACGGTCTTGCTCCTGTAAAAGCTGCGAAGCCTGCGTGATCGAGATGCCGGGAAGTGCTGTGGGCATGTAGAGCGATGAGCCTTCAAACAAGGGCGGCATAAACTGACTGCCGATTCTGAACATCAAGGGAAACGTCACCACGAGGAATACCAAATTGAGCAACAACGTCGTCTTGCGGTACTTCAGGCAGAGTCGTAAAACCGGCAGATAGAGTGCCTGCGTAACTCTTGAAATCGGATTTTCCGATTCGGGCCGCAGCTTCCCTCGAATGAAAATGACCATCAGGATGGGGACCAGCGTGATGGCCAACAAGGACGAAAAGCCCACGGCCAGAGTTTTTGTCCATGCCAGCGGACGGAACATGCGTCCTTCCTGTGCTTCCAGAAGGAACACCGGGAGGAACGAGACCACAATAATAAGGAGGGAAAAGAACAGTGCAGGGCCCACCTGCTTGGCTGAGTCGATGAGAATGCGCACCCGCTCTCGTTCAACTGCCTTCTTCGCGGATTTACCTGCGCTCGCATCTGTCTCTTTGTGAAGGACTGATCCATTCGAGGAATTCGTCTCACCGAATACTTCTCCTGATGCCGGGCGCTCGGAAAGATGCCGATATCCGTTCTCCACCATGACGATGGCGGCGTCCACCAAGACACCAATCGCCAACGCCAAACCGCCAAGGGACATGATGTTGGAGCTGACGTTAAGGTAGTACATAGGAATGAAAGAGATCACGAGCGCAATGGGCAATGTCAGAATCGGGATCAGCGCCGAGCGGAAGTGGAACAGAAACACAATGATGACCAGGGAAACGATGATCGCTTCCTCCAGCAGACTATGTTTCAAAGTGTTTATCGATTCGCTGATCAATCCCCCGCGGTCGTAGCTAGAGACGATCTCGACTCCCGGCGGCAGTGATCCTTTGATCTCAGCCAGCTTCTTCTTGACACCATCGATCACGTTGAGAGCATTCAGCCCATACCGCATGACCACGATGCCGCCCACGGTCTCGCCTTCGCCGTTCCACTCCGCTACACCTTCTCGCATGTCTGGGCCGAAGGAAACCGTGCCCAGATCCTTGATCAATACAGGCGTTCCGTTCTTCGCCATGACGGGCACGTTTGCCAGATCATCGAGCGACTTCAGATAGCCCAGCCCGCGAATCATGTATCGCGTACCGCTCAGTTCCAGTACGCGGCCTCCGACTTCATTCGTACTCGACTTCACCCGGTCAATTACGGTGGACAGCGGGATGCCATACGCGAGTAACTTGTTGGGATCGACATTGACCTGGTACTGCCGCACGAACCCACCGATGCTCGCCACTTCGGCCACGCCAGGAACGGTCGCTAGCTGATAGCGCAGGTGCCAATCCTGAATGCTTCGCAGATCGGCGAGGCTCTGCTTGTGGCTGTGATCGACGAGCACATATTCATAGACCCAACCCGCACCGGTCGCGTCCGGGCCGATGGCAGGATGCACATTCGCAGGAAGCCGACCCGCAATCGTCTGCAGATACTCCACAACCCGAGAACGGGCCCAGTAAATATCGGTGTTGTCTTCGAACACGACGAAGACGTACGAGTCATTGAACATGGTCTGCGCGCGTACCGCTTTCACCCGCGGCGCAGCTAGCAGAGCAGTGACGATCGGGTAGGTGACTTGATCTTCGATGATGTTGGGTGGTTCGCCTTCCCAATTGGTGTGAATGATGACCTGCACATCTGAAATGTCCGGCAGGGCGTCCAGAGGAATGTGGCCCATGGACCAAATCCCAGTCAGCGTGAGCAGAAGCACCCCAGTGAAGACCAGGAAGCGATTGTGTGCGCACCACTCGATGATTCGGGAGATCATGACTACATACCTCCCGTCGCATTGAGCGTGAGCTGCTTGTTCGCAATCGTTTGCCCGTTTCGTTGTGCCCTGATCGTGACCTGCCAAGTGCCGCCGGAGCCGAGATCACCTTTGCCTTCATACAGCCCGCCGCCTTTGTCGCTGGCATCGATGACGGTCTTCATCGAGGCCATTCCCATCGCCGGCATTGCGGCCATGAAGAAGGTCACGGTTACGTTTGCTCCCGTGATCGGTTTCCCATCTTGCCCCGTCACCTTCACGCGAACGATGTTGCTGCCCTTGTGCAGAGGGTCGGGGTCAGTCGTCAGATCCACACTCGCTTGTTGTGGCGCTGGAGCATTCATCGAAGCCGCCTGACCAGCACCGGGAGGCGGAGGAATAAACGCGCCTGCAGCCGCTTGCAATTGCGCCTCGGAATCAATCAGGAAGTTTGCCGACGTGACGATTTGTTCTTGTGCCTTTATGCCTTTCGTGACCACCAGTTCATCGCCGACTTGAGGCCCGAGCTCGACTTCACGCGGCTCAATGTTGCCCTCACCGCGATACACAAAGACCAAGTTTTTTGTTCCGGAATGAAATGCAGCGCTGGCAGGGATGACCAACTGCCTTCCCATCGGGAGCTTCGCGCGAACATTGACGTACATTCCAGGCCGCAACTTCAGGCCAGGATTGGGAAACACCAGCCGTACCGGCAGCGTGCGCGTGTTCATGTCTAACTGCGGGAGGATGTAATCTAGGCGTCCGGTGAAAACTCGACCGGGATACGCATCGACGGTGACCTCGGCCGGATCACCCGGCTTGATCTTCCCTGCGTCACTTTGGAATACCTGGGCGAGCACCCAAACATCGGAAAGGTCCGCTACGGTGTACAGCATGGTTTCGGGTTGGACGTACATATTGGGCAGCGCGTTTTTCTGCGTGATGTAGCCCGAGACTGGAGAAGAGATGGTGAGATCCGTGATGACCTTGCCCGTCTGATCGAGCTTGTCGATTTCAGCGCGAGACACTTCCCATTGCAGCAGTCTCTCTTTGGCAGCGCTGAGGAGCGAAGAGGCGCCCGAAGCCACTCCGTTCACTTTGCTTTGCTGCAAGGACTCTGAGTTTTTCTTCGCCAGCAGATATTCCTGCTCGGTCGTCACCAGGTCAGGGCTGTAGATCGTGAACAATGGCTGACCTTTGCCAATGAAATTGCCGGTGGCATCGGCATACACCTTGCGAATCCAGCCGGCAAAGCGCGTTTGCACATAGGCCTGCCGCCGCTCATCGACTTGTACGTTGCCGTAGAACCGGGTTTCGGTGTTTACAGCTTTGGACTCAACCTTCCCAAGCACAACGCCAATGCTCTGCATCCGCTGGGGCGTGAGCTGGATTGGGACAAGCGGCATCTCTTGCATATTGCCGGCCTGAGGGTCACCTGCCGCTCTGGGCTCGGAACCTAAGGCGTTTGCCGACGCAGGGTGTGACATCGCCTCCATTGACTCGTCTGCGGAACTGTTGCCAGACTGCGTCGAAGGTCCAGCATGACTTAAACGCCACCCCAAGACTGACGCCACAATCGCGAGCACAACGGTTGCGATCGCTGCAATCCAAAACGCCCGGCGATAGTTGTTCTGTTCTGTGTGGAGCATGTTTGACTCCTCATTTGCATTCGTTCTGAAGTTGCGCTCGTTCATGGCACATCCACCCCGGTCAGGCGCTCCAGTTCAGCCAGCGCCGATTCGTGCTCCACCAGCTCATTCCGGTATTCCAGATCCAGATTCAACACATCGAGGAACCCGGAAAGCAGACTTTCGAAATCTTGCCGATTCGATTGATAAGCAGACAGGGCGGAGCGAAACGTAGCTTCCGATTGCGGGACGAGGCCGTCGCTGTAGATTTTCAACCGCTCCTCCGAAGTCTTTGCACGAATGTACTGTTGCTGGACTTCTGACAGGACGCGCTGCGATTCACCGTCCAGCTCTTGCCGCGCGCGCTCCTGGTTCTGTTCCGCTTCGGCCAATGCCGCGCGCTGGCGACCCCGGTTCGGCAAGCGCACACTAAAGCTCGCCATGTAGTAGTCCTTGAATTGACTCGCGGTGTGCTCGTATGTGTAGCCCACATTGAAGTCCGGGCGGAAGTCTTTGTGCGCGAGCTCGACTTGGGTGTCCTGCTGCCGGATGGAGGCCTGCTTTGAGCGTATCTCGGGATTCTGCTCGCGAGCTCGCTGCAGGAGTTCGGTCGCGGTGTACGGAAGAGATCGCACCGTAAGGGTCTCGGCAACGATGTCCGCGGACTCCTGCGGACGGCCCAAGAACTGCTTGATCTGAGCTTCAAGCAGTCCTTCCTCCTGATGGTGGTGTGCGACCTCTTGAAGAATCTTGGTGTGCTGCAACTGAGCTTTCAGCACATCCTGCTGATTGCCCTGACCCACGCGGTAGCGTGCCTCGGTCGCCTCCTGCACCTGATTCAGCAGCTCGTCACTTCTTTGCAGAACCCCGAGGGTTTGCTGAATGTATGCCAAGCGGAAGTAGACCATCTTGAGATTCCCCACAACCGTTCTTCGCATTGAATCGGTCTGCGCTTCCATGGAGGCCGCTTCGTGTTCGGCGACACTGGCGCGCAATCGCCGTTTACCTGGGAAGGGGATGTCCTGCGACGCGCCGAACCCGATGTAGGCGAAATCGCTGTTGCTGTAACCCGCGAAGGGTCGTGGACTGCCCACGCTGAACTGCTGCACTGAAAGTTGTGTCTCGGGTAGCGCGGAGACCTGCTTGGGAACGCTTCGTGAGGCCTGCCAAGCGTGAAAAGAGGCGGCAATCTGGGGATTCTTCTGCTCAGCCTCCTGCACCAGTTCGTGCAGAGACCTAGACGTTCCCGCGTGCTCGTCCATTACGTGAGATTCAGGAGTCGAGCCTGGCTGCTGCCAATTTCTTGCTTGTTGAGCTGTCCCGTTAACAGCAAAGAGTATCGTTACAACGAGCAGAGCTGCGCTGATCAGTGAAATACGAACACGCCCGAAGAGACTTCGGGACAAATCAAGGAATTGCATCTTTCCTCCGCATCACAAGCATAAGTTTGCAAACGCACAAACGTGCAGACGCACGAATGCGTTAACAGCTGAGAGGAAAGGCGATCAGATTCTAAGAACGGAACTAGTGACCGGAGGTGAGACAGGCGGCGAGTGGATGGGAGCTGACCAGGGGGATGAACCAGATTCCGGCATCGTTGTGATCGTCGGAGTCGGCGGTAGCGCGTGTGCAAGAACCAGCGCCAGATGCCTCGAATTAACGTCCGAGGAACTCTTGATTGCAGGCGGATGATCCGAGACTGTCGCGGTCTGACAGCAGGAATGAGATTTGGCCATTCCTTTTCCACATTCCTGCGCCATGCGCTTACAACAGTCATGCTCCGCAGCAGTCATAGCGAATGCGGGCATGACACATGCCATAATCGGCATCGCAAGCAGAACAAGCGACAGCACTGAAACGCCGACTTTGCCAACTGGCTTCATAGCCTTAAGAAAGTATAGGTTCGACCACAGGTTAGACGCAATGCCAACCGGAAAGTTACCGGTTACGGAAGGCAGTCTGGGGCTGGCTCGTCCTACTCCCAAGTAGCTTTGCCCTGGAGTTCAGTGTTCCAGTCGAGTCGTGCTCCTCTCGCGGAATCAACGGTTTAGCCGAGGTTGCCAAAAATCTGGGCAGTGCTGATGCCGCTGATTAGCACGCACTATGTCAAATAGGAGCAGGGGGTGTGCAGGTTCGCTCCAGATTCTAGCGAGCACTCTTCGTTCGTTTGTCTGCCATCCTTTCCTGGACAGATTTCTTTTTAGCGGGCCGCGTGCTGCAGTTTCAGTCGACGAAGCAACTGTGCATTCGCAGCCACGATGATAGTGGAGAGGCTCATTGCGACTGCACCAACGCTCATGGGCAGATCGAGTCCCCATCGAACGAGAAGGCCTCCTGCGACAGGGATGGCAACAAGGTTATAGGCGGTCGCCCAAACGAGATTTTGAATCATTTTTCGATAGGTAGCCCGAGATAGTTTGATCGCTCCCACAACATCGCGCGGATCGCTGCGCACAAGCACGATTCCAGCTGACTCAATTGCCACATCGGTTCCAGCGCCAATCGCGATTCCCACATCTGCGGTCGCCAGTGCTGGAGCGTCGTTCACGCCGTCACCAACCATTGCGACCTTTTTGCGGCCCGCTTGAAACCCCTTCACGGCCGATGCCTTCTCAGCTGGAAGAACCTCGGCTGCGACCTCGTCTATCCCGATGCGTCGAGCGACCGAATCAGCAACCGTCTTCGCGTCTCCGGTGATCATTGCGACCCGGATACCAAGCCGATGAAGTTGCGTGACCGCTTCATAGGATTCGGGCCGAATCTCATCTTCCACGGCCAAAGCGCCGAGCAGTCGCCCTTCGACGACGACATATAGAACTGTCTTTCCTTCGGCTGCCCAGGCTGTCGTTAACTTTCGAACTTCTGGCGGCACTACTACCACCTTGGACTCGATCAAGAGACAGGGTCCGCCGACTACGATTCTCTTGCCGTCTACGAGCGCCTTTGCCCCTCGACCGGGCAGCGGCTCGAAGTCGGCAGCATGCAACGCGGGCAGGTTTCGGCACTTGGCTTCGGCTACGATTGCCTTAGCGAGTGGGTGTTCGGAGTTGACTTCGACAGCAGCAGCGTGTGCAAGCAAATCGGTCTCGTTGGTGCCAGGCACAGGGGCCACTCCCGACACTGCCGGGGAGCCGCGTGTGAGCGTTCCGGTCTTATCGAAAATCACTATGTCCAAATTACGGGCGCGTTCGAGTGCGAGTCTGTCCTTGATGAGGAGACCGTTCTGAGCCCCGAGCGATGTCGAGATTGCAATCACGAGTGGAATCGCCAGTCCCAAGGCGTGGGGGCAAGCAATGATGAGGACGGTTGCCGTTCTGATCAAGGCGTGTTCATTGTCTCCCGAAAACCACCAGTAGAAGAACGTGATCGCTCCAGACGCGACTGCTACGTAAAAAAGGATTGCGGCTGCACGGTCAGCGAGCGCTTGCGTGCGAGACCCAGAAGCCTGCGCAGCGGCAACGAGCCGCATGATGCCGGACAGGGCTGTCTGCTCCCCGACTGCCGTGATGCGGACTCGAAGGCTTCCACCGATCGCGACCGTTCCCGCGATGACGGTCGCACCTGACCCCTTGCAGACTGGCCTGGACTCGCCGGTAATCATCGACTCGTCAACATCGGCCGCGCCCTCGACGACTATGCCGTCCGCCGGCACGCGGGTTCCTGGTCGGACGAGGACAAGGTCGCCTACGCGCAAGTCGGAGAGCGGAACGGTCTGAATTTCCGCACCGTTTACACGTTCGGCAGTGTCTGGGAGCAGTGCGGCTAACGCGTTGAGTGCGCCACGGGCCTGGGAAATAGCTCGCATTTCGAGCCAGTGGCCTAGGAGCATGATCGTAATCAGAGATGAGAGTTCCCACCAGACATCGATCTCGAAGAGGCCGAATGTTGCGGCGAGCGATGTACCAAAGGCAACTGTTATCGCCAGGCTTATGAGGGTCATCATGCCGGGCTTGTGGTCCGCCAGTTCGCTCCATGCCCCACGGATGAAAACGAGACCGCCGTAAACGAACACCATCGTTCCGAGGATTGGAGCGATTAGGTTCGAGCCTGGGAAGGAAGGTGCACTGTACCCAAGCCAGTGTTGGACATCGGTCGACCAGAAGACCACTGGGATGGTGAGACCGAAGCTCAACCAAAACTTGTCACGAAACATGGCGACCGAGTGTCCGGCGTGACGGTCGTGACTCGCGTGGCCTTCCGACATCTTGTGACCGGCATGTGGGTCCGCCACTTGTCCATGGGCTTCGTGTGTCATGTGGTCCATTTTGAACTAACGAAACGAGTAAACCGAACGCCGCTCGGAGCTGCGTTCAAGCATTCGTACTAGTGATCACCCCTCCCCCGATGCCTACAGCCGTGATCGATAGAAGAAGACTTCGTTTTCTCATGCGCTCACCTTTACTGGGGGCTTGCTCCCATCTGGAAGGGGATGTTGACCTCACGCACCGGTTGGTCGATTCCGCCAGGCTGCGAAGGAGCTCCCAGGCCGTCCGTGAGCAAGTAGGACTGCAGAGAAAGTGAGCTCGCGGCGAAGTTTTCCAGCGCGGTGATGTAGGAGGCTTCTAGCTGCATCATGGTTCTCTGGGCGATGAGGACCTGTGGGTAAGCTGCAGCCATCTCCTGGTATTTTTTTGTATACATCTCATAAGCCTTTCGCGCCCTCGGTATCATCTGGTTCTTGTATCGGTCGACCGCGGTTTGCGAGAACGTGTAGGTCTGAACGAGGCTTGCCGCCCGCTCCCGCAAAACAAGCTTCACGCGCTCAACTTCGCGTTTCGCTCTCTCTTCATCAGCCTTAGCGGTAGAAATGTTTCCCTGGTTGCGGTTAAAAATTGGAATCCTGACCCCCACGTCGGCAAACCCCTGCAGTCCGACAGGCCTCCCGCTAGACAACAACTCGCCATTGTGTTGCAGGCCACCGCGGAGTTGCAGATCGGGAATCGGTTCCCGCTTCGTGCGAGCCAAGGCTGCTTCGGCCCGTTTGACCCCGATTTCGGCGATTCTTACGGCCGGACTCTCATCGACGAGTTTCTCCACCAGTTCATCCGCATTGACCGGCGGGGTGTCTTCGAGTTTTCCTTCTAGCTTCATCAAGGGAAGACGCGGATTCCCTACGACGGCGGCCAGTGCTTTCCAAACCCGCTGCTGGTTCTGTTCGGCCATGGTGACCGCGAGTTGTGCCTGCTGCGCTTCCACTTCCGACTCCAGCACGTCGGGAGCATCCGCTTGGCCGACATTCGCGAGCTGACGGGAGGTTTCGACAGCGTCGTCGGCAAGCTTGCTGAGGTTGTGCCGCAACTCCAGCATCTGTTGGGCGGCCAGTGCTTGGATGTAGGACATCCTTACGTTTGTGACTACTCGCAGTTTTTGCTCCTCGGCTTCTGTTTCTGCCTGTTTGAGCTCCTGGTCAAGAATCTTTCGATTCAGACCCAGCTTTCCACCCAGCACGATGTCCTGCTGAAGGACAAACCCTTGCTCACCCCCGTGAAACGACCCGCCTCGGATCTGTTCGCCCTGGTAGCCGACGATTGGGTTCGGGTAGAGTCCCGACTGCTTCTTCCTGCCTTCCGCCGCTTGGATGTTGGCGGCGGATTGCCCGAACGTCGGGTTGTTCTGTAAGGCCATCTGTTGCAGCTCTTCGAGTGTGATCGTCTTCTGGTCGAAGCCTGGAGTTTGTGCTCGCCCCGGCAAGGCGACCAGGAACAAAACCCAGGAAAAGCAGAGCACGAATCGGCTTACATAACGGAGTGGTGACATTGTTTCGACCCTCACTTCCATAACCTTCACCGGCGTAGTCAGGTTATTCATGTTTGTGCTCCATCCCCGGCATGTCCATCTTCATTGGCTTATTGCCTTCCTGCTTTTTCGAAGCTCCATGATTTGGTCGTACTTGTCTGGAGGCAGCACGCGTACGAACGTCATCATTCCCGCCATGAAGCCGCTCCAGCCGGGACGCAGGCCATAGTTTTCAGGTTTGTCGACCATTTGATCCATCGCCATCATGGGGCCTTCCATGAAGGCATCCTGCGGAAAACCCGGCACGGAATTCGCATCCTTGCTGACTTCGGGTTTGCCTATTTGCATTCCTTGGTGCTGCATGTCGGGCATGTCTTGATGCTGCATCGGACTTTCGGCTTTGAACGGCGAATTCGATGTCCTTTGTTCAAAAGTCGAACCGACACCCATTCCCCGACCTAAGCTTGGACCGTTTTCCTCAGACGTGGCACTTCCTTGCCGCAGCATCCCCATGCCGCGCTCCATGTCGAGACCCGCGGGCATCCCATTTCGCCGTGTCATCGGACCGACATTGGAAGACATCTGGTTCATCATGTGGTGAGGAAGATGACAGTGCAGCATCCAATCTCCGGGGTTGTTGGCAACGAACTCCACATCGCGAGATTGCGCCACTCCTACGAGTACGGTATTTCCAGGACCCCACGTGGATTGCGGCTGTCGCCCTCCTTCCGTGCCGGTGACAACAAAACTGTGGCCATGAAGATGAATGGGGTGGTGGTCCATTCCGAGGTTGATGAGGCGAACCCGGACTCGATCCCCGTGACGGACGATGAGCGGTGTAGTTGCCGGTCCGGCCTTGCCATTGAAGGTGAGCCAGTTGAACTCCATGTTCATGGAGTTCGGTACCTTGATGTTCGGCAAGATTGCGTACTCCTGCATAATGACTGCGAAGTCTTTATCGGCGCGCGGCTTGTAAGACTCCCTGGGATGCATGATGAACGCGCCGATCATCCCCATCATTTCTTGCATCGCCATGTGCGAGTGGTAGAAATAAGTGCCTTCCTGATGGAGCGTGAATTCATAGACGAATCGACCACCGGGAGGGATCGGGTCTTGACTCGAACCGGGCGCCCCGTCCATCTCGTTGGGGATTTCGAAGCCGTGCCAGTGCATCGATGTCGCTTCGGGTAGGTGATTATCCACGACGATCCGAACGCGATCACCCTGGTTCACTTGAATCGTCGGGCCGGGAGCACTGCTGTTGTAACCCCAGAGGTCAACGACCCGGCCTGGAAATATCTCCTGCTTAACCGGCTCGGCAATGAGATGGAATTCCTTTACGTTTCTGTCCATGCGCCACGGAAGCTGCGAAACGTCGGGCGTTTCCACGGAAACGATCCCACTGCTGCTACGCTGCGTAGCGTGGCCCATGTGCTTCATGTCCATGCCCGCTGCGCTTTCCTGCGGGGCTGCGAACAGGCGAGGTACGGCAGCTAAACCGGCACCCAGGCCAAAAGTATTTCTAAGGAAATCACGTCTGTTCTTCATAGCTCTCCCTCTTCAAAAGTTCGCGGGCCCAACTGTCCGAGAAGGTCAATGGATATTGGATCGAAGAGAGGTGCACGGCCAGGCAGTCGACATCAAGTCGCTGCTTTGGCTATACCTCTGCTTGGAAGGAAAGGGGGAAACTCAGATGCGAAGAATGCTGAAAGAGGCACCGCGTGCAGTGGGCGGGGCGGGCGGGCCGCTATCCGCACTCCATGCGGCCGCAGGATCAGGCGCCACAAACTTGGCGGCGGCTTCCAGGACTACCGCGCCTGCCTGGCCTACCGTCAACTGAGGGACAACCTTTCTCGAAACGTTGAGACGCTCCGCGATGACGCAATTTGTTTGGCACGATTGCGACACAACTACTAGACGCGTGTCCTCAAAAGCTGGGTGATTCATGGCCGAGTGACCGTGGTCCATTCCTGGCATCGTGTCCGAAGACTGACTGCAATGGCGCTGAGTCTCCACTGGGGCGTGTCGTTCACACATGAGCGCGCAGACCCCGGTGGGGGTAATAATCCCGGACAGCAGAACAGTCAGGAGAACTATCGAAGTTGCGGTTCTGGGGGCCACTTTCCAAACTGTACCCTACGGCCCAAGAGAAGCGCAAACTTGGGCGAAGTGACCACACCATGGCAGTTGGTGAACAAGATCGCTCAATCACTTCAGAGAGATTGTTCCGTACCACAGCTCTGCTAAAACTAGCCCGCCCAGAACAGCCAAACCAATACTGAGGAGAGTCCCGATAAGGAAATACTCCGCAAATCGTTCTTTCAACTCCGGAAATCTTGCGATTGATTTTCCCGTAAGAATCAGTCCTACCATCGAAGGGGACTAAACCAATATGGCGGTCACGACCAGAAACCGTTCCAACCAGCCTATGTACATGCCGGCATTCTTAACTTGCTCTGCAGTCTCGCCCGGCCTGTCGATTCCAGCCGAGAGATTACGAGTCAAGTAACGAATCAGATATCCTCCCGCGAAAACGACGGCCACGTAGACAATTCCCGCTTGGAGAACTCTTTCTGCTGTCGCTGCAGACCAACTGAACTGGGATTTCAAAGTCGTCCAGCTCGGTCGAATCAAGAACCACGCCAGCGCGACGATGGTGCAGACGTGCAGCACTTGATCAACAATAAAGACAGAAGCCGAATCCGCCAGCCTTGCAGTACTTACGAGTCCTTGCTTTGCCCGGTCAATCCCGAGATGCACGGCAATATAGAGCCCCGCCAGAATCCAAAACCAAAGCGAAGTCAGCCATTGGAAGCTGATAAAGACTGCAACACACAACACAAGAACAAGAAGGTGGATAGCCCCGTGCGCAAGGGCACGAATTCCCTGGTGCTTACCTCGCACCATGCTCGATGATTGAAGCGGAAAGTCACCTAGAAGGTGCGCCAGTAAAACTGCAAGGAGCATTTTCATGAATGGTTGCATATAACTGTGCAATTCTCTATACTTGCACATCATCGTGCACTACGGAAAATACGCCTCAATCACTCGCTTCATCGCTTCCCGGGTTTCCTGCGTTTGCCACCAGAAGCCGCGCCGCAAATTCCTGGAAACGGTCGATTCGTTCAACCGCAACTTCTTCGCCGTGAGGTCCTGCCTGTTCGTCTCCATATGGACGTTGATCGTTTGCCACTGCTTGGCGGAAATGCTTTGCAGCAAAGTATCGTGCAGGTGGTAAACGGTGTTCGCGATCAAATCAAAGGTTTCATTTCCGGTAACGAATGACGTCAGAATGCCGGGCTTACTCCGTTTGGCCTTAAGGTGATTCATTGCCTCCCGAGCCCGCTCAAATGCCTCGCCCCCGGCAAATACATTCACAGGCTTCCGGTACGGTTCTGTGATCTGCCCAATTCCAATACCAATCCAAAGCTCAAAGGGATGAAAGTGCCTCCGAAGGTCCAAAATCACAGCCGGCAGGTTTGTCGGCCGTGACAGGATTCCCTCGAATTCATCCCAGGCGGTGATGGCATACTCCGACAAAATCCATTTTCTCTCAACATGGAGTTTAGAGATGCCACGCAGCTTTTGATCCCGTTTGCGGCGGAACTCCTCAATATGCCGAGACCCCACGATGTCGCATGTGACCACCGCATAAGTTTTGGCTTTGGTCTTCATCAGAGTTATGTGCAAACTAGTTTATTGGAATCGGTTGGTAATGGTGCAGTTTGGCTCGGATGGGTTTTACGTTTGGGAGTGGCTCGCGTGGGTTCAAGCAGCAGTCTTGAGTTGCCCCAGTTTCGCGTGTAGTTCGTGGATGCGGTCCTGCCTTGCGTCGTATTCATACCGCTCTACGTCCGTTAGGCCGACAAAAGTGCCCCGTTCGAGGACTTCGACCTGCTTTTCGATTAGCGCAAGAAGTTCGGTACGAATTTGTTCGAGGTCTTCCACTGGCCGCACCGGTGGACGAAGCGGCTGGTCCTTTTCACACGCAGACGGCAATCAGTAGTATGTCAAACAGGGCGGTTATGTTCGATAGAGTACATACTGTATTTCCAGAGCACCTGCTTCTGAGAAAACTCACCGCCTTGGGCTGGCGAACGCCGACAATCTGTAGATCAGCGGAGCAGGTTTGGCGATATGTTAGGGTTATCATCCAACTGCCGGATCACGCCATAGCACTCACAGGCTGCATCTTCCAAACCTTTTCTGTTGGTAATCTTTACCGCGCCACGGGCGTACTGAATGAAGCCTGCCCTCTGCAACACAGCGGCGGCCAGGCTAACACTCGGCCTTCCGGTTCCTAGCATTTCAGCGAAAAACTCGTGAGTCATTGGCAGCAAATCGGAACCAATCCTATCCTGGCACATGAGCAGCCAGCGTGCGAGGCGCTGATCAATCTCGTGTAGCCGATTACAGGCGGCTAACTGCGCCACCTGCATCCCCTGAATCTGCGCGTATTGGTTTAGACGAAGACGCAGATTGGGCGTTGAGCTAAGAATAACTTCCAGTACCTCGGCTTTGATTCTGAATCCGTTCCCATTCGCCTGTACCACAGCGCCGTAAGGAGTCCTGTTCAAGCCTGCGGCGATGGGTGTCCCCACAAAACCCTCCCGGCCAACAATTCCTACCTCCACACTCCTACCATCGTTGGTCACGATCACCAGAGAGGTCAGTCCAAAATTGAGGAAGTATCCATATTCAAGTCCGTCGGGGGATTCGTGCAGGCTCTGCTTCAATCGAAGCTCAACAAATTCCAAGTGGGGAAGCAGGGCATCGTATTCCTTACCTGGAAGGGACAAAAGAATGCGGCTGTGCACGACGTTCCCCTTAGCATCGGTAAGGTGGACCGGCAGCGTTGACCGTGGAACAACTTCGAGCTTCGGTTTGCTGGTGTGCCGGTGCTGCCTCGTCGCCATATTCACATTCTCTTCAAAATGTATTCCTCCCGAAGCCTTCATAGGCTGCTGGGCTAAGAACTGCTACGGGATGTAAGCGCCTAGATAATCTTGCGTTGCAGGGATTCAGCGGCGCGAGCTAGGCGTCTCTCGATTTTACACTTGCTATGCAAAGTAAGCTGCCGGAAACTCCACTTGTTCTCGTTTCAGCGAACGCAGGCTTGCCAATGCGTCCTCAATCGCCAGCAGTTCAACAAAGCGGGATTGACAGTTCGGTGTCCCTTCTAGTGATTGAAGCCTCTCGAAGATTGCGTACTCTGCCTCTGTGACGCGCCCAAGTAGCTTACTGTGATCTAGTTCAACGAGTGCCGCCTGATACTGCGACTGCCATTGGGGAAATCTAAGATCTGAACTGTGCTCTGCCATACGGCCTCCTGTAGGGCGAACATCAGTTGCACAAGGAACCGTCACCCGAAGGGCACGGCGGAAGGATGTGTAAGAGACAACTCCAGCGTACTCCTTTTGTAACCAGGCCGGTCTAACAATTTCGTATCACTTTGATTTTGGGATGCAAATGGCGTTCGCTGTCATACGGTACTCATCGCGAAAAAAGCCTGTCACGTTTCGTGCCTGTAAACCCCAAAAGTGAGCAATATTGAACAGTTTCCAATGTACGAATCTGGCAATCTTTTTTAAGCTGTATGGCGTTCAAGGCAACAATCGAGCATCCTGCCCATAACTCCACTCAACCAACCATCCTGTGCGTAGAGGACAACAAAGCTTATTTGCGGGTCCGCAAGGCGGTTCTTGAGAGGGAGGGCTATTCGGTTCTCGCTGCGAGTACAGGAACTGATGCCCTCAGATTGTTCCGAGAAGCGGCAGTCTCCCTCGTTCTTTCCGACCACATGCTACGTGGAACCACGGGCGTCGCACTCGCCAAACAATTGAAAGCAATCAGGCCGCATGTGCCCTTCGTACTCTATTCAGGGACGGTGCCCGAAATAATGGGCAACGTAGATTGCTTCATCAGCAAGGACGAAACTGTTCCAAATTTTCTCTCCATAATCAAATCCCTCATTAAAAGGTACGAAGGATAAGAGCCTGGCATTGTTGTTTCCACCCAGCCCCTTGATTTGAGTCAGACCAGTTTGCGCCCATCGTCGCAGATGTAATCTTCGTCAGATGTGAGCATCTATATCGGCGCACGCGCGACAGCGTAATAGAGCGTATGATCGTCGCATGATGGATGCTAACTATGTCTCGGAACGCCTCACCAGCTTAAAGCAAGAGATGCGAGACTTGCAGGACTTCAATGGCCGTCATTCCATTCGGAACAAACATACCGCTCTGGACAACTCAGCTCGCGCCTCACGGCAGGAACGCCTGCTGCAGATCAAACGAGAACTGTCAGATATGCTGAAACGATGCGCTTAATGAGCCTGCGCCCGATGAAGTTGCCAGCATTGGGGACACTTGGTAGTGGTGCAGGTTTGACTGAATCTGCGGCAGGGTTTGGTCTTTGAGTTGCCAAGGTCGGGGCTGGCGGGGAAAATCTAGTACTGCTTTCCTTTGAGCCGCTGCTCTTTTTCTGCTAAAAGTTTGTTGATCTCTCGCGTCAGTTCCAGCAGCTTGTCAGAATCTTGTTCTTCAGCAGCCAGCGCGCACAGTTCCATCCATCGCTCATGGTTTTCCCGCACATAGGACCTTATTTCCTTCTGACACTTTGGTTATACCACATGGGCTAGGTCCGCTGCCGGACATCCGTCATGACCGATGGTTTTAGTTCGGTTTTAAGCGTTTCTTTTCCACAGCATGCAACTCTATTTCTTCAGAGTGAAGCATGAATCGCAATGCGTCTTTGAGGCTTTCAAGTTCGGCGGGGTCTGTTTCGATGGAAGCTTTACGGCAGAGGTCTCGGAAGGCTCCTAATTTCGCATCCATAACCACTTCGACCACTGTACACCCTAGCGGAATTTGCGTTTGGGCGTAGGTTTGCGGAGCAGGATACGTTTGACGGATGGCGGCATTTGGCGACCAGTTTCCTCCCGGTAGATGCACTCGATGGGAGTTTCGGCGCGGGTAGGCTTGCGGTGGTGCATACAGCACCTCCGGCGGGATCATACGCCCTAGAGCCAAGATGCACGAAACGTGACAAACGAGGAAAGAAAAGCCTGCCCGTTATGCTCTCAGAACAGAGCAGGCTTCTCTTTGGTTGGCTTTTGGGGCTGACTATATTCGTGCAGGTTCTTAAAGTCAGCCAGGCAGAGTACATTCCAGACACAAAAACGCCCGCCGAGGTGCCATTCCGTGCAGCGGGCAATCCCATTCTTTGCTGTAGTGCAATTCGCTTCTTGGATTCTACGCCCTCAGTATTTCAACCCGCCCAAATTATTTCGAAGGCGATTCTATTGGGCCTTAGGGACAGGGCGTCTTTGCAACGCCGTCAACCTACTCGGCCATGCGGAACAAAAACATGTGTTTTGGGAACGCTCGAAATGGAACTCAGCGGGCGTGTGCAATCAGCCGATTGCGGCTGCGTCTCGGGAAGCGTTTCTGGAACACTCGCAGTCAATCCTAATGCTGAGCTTTTTTGGCTCGGCCTTCTCCCCAGCCACCACCGTTTTAATTGCACGTAAAAGGAATTAGTATGCGGCTCTCGGTTCGATTATGCCGACACACGATGTCTCCCACATATTCATTGAGTTGGGTCTTGCCGTTGTTGGGCTTGCAGTTCTTGCCCGGTTAGCGAGCCGATCGGGCTTCTCGGCGATCCCCTTGTATCTGTTGGCGGGTCTTGCCTTCGGCAAGGGTGGTCTCGCACCCCTTGAACTTACTGAAAACTTCATTCACATCGGCGCCGAGATAGGTGTGCTCTTGCTCCTATTCATGCTGGGACTGGAGTACAGCGGGGATGAGTTGAAGGCGAATCTCCGCGTTGGGCTTCCGGCAGGTGTTGCCGATTTTGTTCTCAACTTCACCCCCGGGTTCGTAGCCGGGCTTCTTTTAGGATGGAAGCCGTTACCCGCTGTCTTGCTAGGCGGCATTACCTACATCTCGTCCACCGGGGTGATTGCCAAGTTGATGAGTGAGCTCAAGCGATACGAAAATCCAGAAACGCCGGTAATTCTCTCGGTGCTAGTCCTGGAGGATCTGGCGATGGCTGTCTACCTGCCGATCGTGGGAGTACTACTACTTGGCGGCGGATTTCCGAGGATTGTCCTCTCGGTCGCGATTGCGCTTACTGCAGTGTCTGTCGTAATTGTGGTTGCGGTGCGGTACGGTGGACAGTTGAGTCGGTTTGCCGCACACGAGTCCGACGAAATTATCCTTCTAACCGTGTTTGGTACCGTCCTGTTAATCGCTGGCCTAGCGCAGCACTTTCAAGTCTCGGCGGCGATCGGAGCGTTTCTGGTGGGGATTGCACTGTCGGGCCCCATTGCTGAACAGTCACATCGCCTTCTAGGTCCGCTGCGCGACTTATTTGCAGCAACGTTCTTCTTCTTCTTCGGCCTTCAGATTGATCCCGGCACCATACCACCAGTGTTGCTATTAGCAATTGGATTGGCTGTCGTCACCGCAATCACAAAGATACTAACAGGGTACTGGGCTGCTCGACGAGCTGGCGTGAATAGAGCAGGATGCCTGCGCGCTGGCATGGTTTTGGTCGCCCGTGGCGAGTTCTCGATTGTCATCGCGGGTTTGGGTGCCGGTCTTGAGCCACAACTAGGGCCGCTAGCAGCCACCTATGTTCTCTTGCTGGCGGTTCTCGCTCCCATTCTCTCGCGGGCAGTTCATTAGACGCACTCGGACTTCATCCCCGGCAGAAAGATCGGGGGCTCGGTTGCCCGGGATGGACGAATGAAAGGATACCTCTGTCTACGCTTCAAACGCCACCTCGCGGCGTCGCCTGCAAGACTCGAGGCCAGGATGGATTCGCTACTTCCTTTCCTGTAGGGCTCTTTCATCCCCTCCAACATGCCGGTTTAGCCCGGCGCTCTCCGGATAGCCCGTAAGATCGGCATAGGGGCGGCAGTCACCCGCCGACCCCTGCCACACCACCGTGCGTACAGGTCCGTACACGGCGGTTCGAGTTGGTTGCGCTAACAGCCATCAATCAACGTCGGAAGTCCAAGCGATTTGAAGTAAGCATTGGAAAGCCCAACAGAGAGGGCCTTGGCCCGAGCCAAGTACCAAGGGCCACGTCCACTGCCAGCCGTGTTATTGGCGAGTCGCGGACGGACCCCCAGCGACAACAGAGCGGCGCGGCGACGGCGTGGTGTTTTCCACTGCCGCCACATTGCTGCCCGCAATCGCAATCGGACCCAGCGGATCAGGTACATCAGCTCATCGGGCGTTTCGCAGAAGCCAAAATAGCTGCGCCAGCCCCGCAAATACGGAGCAAGTTCCGCTATCGTCGTCTCCATGCTGACGCCTTTTGCCCGGCGCGTGACGTCCCGGATTCGGTGCTTAAACCGCTCCAGAGCTTTCGGCGCGATAATGCGCCTAATATCTGGACCGGCGCTAAAGCTAAACCCGAGAAACTTTCGCTCCTGCGGTCGCGACACCGCACTCTTGGCCTCATTTACTTTGAGCTTGAGTTGGTGCGTGATGAAGCGCGTGATGCCCTTCATCACTCGTTGACCGGCCCGCTGGCTGCGCACGTAGATGTTGCAATCATCCGCGTATCGCAGGTAGCGGTGGCCACGACGCTCTAGCTCTCGGTCGAGTTCGTCGAGCACGAGGTTGGACAGCAGTGGCGAGAGTGGACCTCCTTGCGGAGTCCCTTCCACGCTGGGGCTGACCAGTCCGTTCTCCATCACCCCGGCGTTCAAGAATGCCCGGATGAGTTTCAGCAGCCGCTTGTCTTCGACTCGTTTGGCGACCCGCCCCATCAATTTGTCGTGATTGACTCGGTCGAAAAACTTTCGAGGTCGAGATCAATCACCCAGCCGTAGCCCGCGGCGATATACTGTTGCGCCTGAGCTATTGCTTGATGTGCAGATCGTCGGGGTCGGAAACCATAGCTGTGATCGGAGAACGTCGAGTCCCACCGCCGCCGCAGCACCTGCATCACCGCTTGCTGGATAAAGCGATCCAACACCGTCGGGATGCCAAGCTTTCGCACCCCGCCGTCCGGTTTGGGGATTTCCACCCGCCTCACCGGCTTCGGTTCGTAGGCCCCGTTCAGCAGTTGTTCTCGGATTACTGGCCAGTGCTGTTTCAGGTAGTCGGTGAGTTGACTGACGGTGATCCCATCCACTCCCGCGCTACCTTTATTACCCTTCACCTGCCGCAATGCTTCCTTCAGGTTTTCTCGCTCACAGACCTCCTCCATCAGTCGATCGGTTCTAGCTGGGCTTTCGGGTCCACTCGTCGCCATCAACGATTCAGTCTCTTCTCCTGCGACACCTCGGGCTTCACCCGTCAGCGCAGATGAGAAGTCCAGTTCCATCTGGATGTTCTGCTGCTTATCGTCTTTGAGACTCATGGCCTACTCGCCGCTCCTTCTCGTTCGGGCCTTCTCCGTTGCCGGATACTATGCCCGATGCTGACTTCTGCTCCGCGGTCAGGTCGCCTTACGGCTACCTCAGTCGCCACAGCGACACGGAACAGATCTCCTGGGGTAAGCTCAGTCACTTTCTGTGCACAATCGCCGAATCTACGCTTTGCACCTTGATGGATTATGGACTTCGCGGTAAGTTGCCCACTCGTCCGGTCCGGGCGCCTTCTATTCGGTTTTTGTTCATCGACTCGCACGTTTGTTCCATGCTTCCTTCGGACCTCGCCTCGCGGCGATAGCCCTTGCATTATCACTAGGCCTTCACCTCCATCAGGTCGGCCAGAGGACTTTCACCTCCTAGTTACTGAGCATGCCCAGCACACAACGAAGCCGCTGGCGCGGCGGACGCTGCCGCGTGAGTGATGTCGGCAGTCCTGATTTTTTGCTCAGATAATTGTGGGTCACAAGGAGGTGTCTCTGTGACCCATCTACGGAAAAGGATGCTGGAAGAACTCCAGCGACGTCATTACT
>WNGK01001188.1_pt1 | contig 30537 bp, 29 predicted proteins | sample 5400601 | NCBI WGS metagenome assembly WNGK01 (sample SAMN13153376, study PRJNA577476) | soil metagenome | isolation source: 60 cm soil or saprolite under Garry oak tree replicate 1 | place: USA:California | collected 2016-06-15 | reverse complement strand
AGGCGGACGGGCTTTTCCAGATTATCCACTAACGCCGAGCAGGCCATTCGCGCTTTACCATTGATCAGCATGGCGCACGAGCCGCAGACCTCTTCCAGACAATTCGAATCGTAGGTGATGGGCGTAGTCGGCTTGCCGTGGCGGGTCAGCGGATTACGTGCAATCTCCATCATCGAGGAGACTACGTTCATCCCCGGATGCCAAGGGAGATCAAACTCCTCCCAATGAGGTTTGTCGTGGGGAGAGGCCTGGCGGCGGATTTTGAACAAGACGGATTTGGAGTCAGCCATTAGCCATTAGCTTAAACCGAATGGGATTCAGTCCGCCAACTCTCAGTAGCCAAAGCGAGAACTCGCAGCTTCGTCAAAGAACAGCTCGTGGCGCGAGTACGCAGAGTACAGAGCCGGAAAAGAACTGTGGAATCACGGCGAATGTGTCCGGGCCGCTCAGGAACCAAATGGGCAGCCAATCCCTGGATTCGCGATTACTGCCCCTACAGGATTTTCTGTATTGCGGGAGCAAAGTCGGAACGCTAAACTCTGCCGAACCGCCACCACACATTCTCTGGCGCCGGCTTCTTCGCAACTTGATGGAAGCGCTTGCCAGCGATGCCCCGGGGTGTATTCTATGAGTTCGATTGCTATGTGTGTCGCCGACTCTGTCAGGAGTGACGAATCCAAACCAGTACGAATCCTTGTGGTGGACGACCACGAGGTAATGCGAATGGGCATTCGCAACCTCCTGGAGGCGGTTCCCGCATGGACCGTTTACGCAGAGGCCAAGAACGGACGGGAAGCGGTGGATATCGCACTCACCTCCCCGCCTGATGTCATTATTATGGACATCACCATGCCCGAGATGAATGGCCTACAAGCCGCCGCCAAAATCGCGCTGGATCGTCCGGACATCCCGGTCATCATGTTTTCGCTTCATTTTTCCGAAGACGTAATTGGCCGCTTCAAGACCGGCAGCATTCGGGGCGCCGTTGCCAAAAGCGAAGCCGCCCGCGACTTGCTGGATGCGGTCAGGTCAGTGTTGGAAGGCGGCACGTTTTTCCCGGCGAGATCCCGCTCGGCGTCTGTGGATAACTAGGCTTACTGGGTCCTCAGGCAGCCTCGGCAAATACTCGGGGCTAGTTCCGTTCTCTTCATCCATTTCTCAATTGGGGCGCGCGCTGAAAGAAGCTCAAAGGAGAAGAGAAAGAACCAGTTCTTAACGTAAGCTCACACGCTGCGACTCCACTCAGAACGGGAACCTGCCTCTTACCCTAGCACCGGTGAACCGCCACAGAACGCGGTGACCTTTTCCGCAATTGAGGCTTAGCGCGATGAGTTAAACGATTTTCTTTCGGTGACGACTACGACGCCGGACTTCTTAAGGGAGGCGGCAGGCCTCGGATAAAGGGGAGGTACAACCGACGCCTGCCTTCCGTCTCCTTCGCGTTGGGGCTGATTTATATGTAAATGATTCCGCAAGCGACGCGCTATCCGGGAAATACTGTATTTTTGGGCGAAGTAGACGTTTTCCACAACGTTAAACCTTAAAGCAAAATCTTGATCTAATATTTGCATCAACTTGCAGCTGGTCTTGGTTGAAGAAATCAAGGTCTGAAGAAATCAAGCTATCCGTGGGGATCAGGTATGGCAGAGCACAACTTAAAAGAATTTCCTGCCGTAGAAGACTATGGTGTTATCGGGGACTGCCGGGCGGCGGCGCTGGTCTCGCGTACCGGCTCTATCGACTGGCTGTGCTGGCCCCGCTTCGATTCCCCGTCGATATTCGGAGCGTTGCTCGATCGCGAACGGGGAGGGTACTGGAAGCTCTCTCCGGTCGGGAACTATTCAGTTGAGCGCCGGTATCTGCCAGAATCCAACGTGATTCAGGCTCGTTTTACCACCCATTCGGGTACCGCTGTTTTGAGCGATCTGATGCCGGTTCGAGACTCCGGGCATTCATCTTCATCGCTATCGCTAGTTCCGGATCACGAGATTATACGCCGCCTGGTTTGCACGTCGGGGGAAATGGAGATCGAAACTGTCTTCGTTCCGCGCGCAAATTATGGCGAGAAAATACCGTTAATCGTGGACTCCGGAAAATTAGGACTACGAATCGAGTGCAATCGTGGGGTTTACTGGCTGCGCAGCGGGATTCCGCTGCAGGTCGTCGAGGGCTCGGCGTTTGCGCGAATGCGCCTGCGCGCCGGACAGACGTTACTCTTCTCTTTCAGTTACACGCGAGAATCGCCGGCCGTGCTGCCGGCGCTGGAACAGATTCCGCAGCGCATCGATGCCTGCGTGGAGTGGTGGCGGCGATGGGCGGGACAAGCACAATATGATGGCGATTTTCGCGATGAAGTCCTGCGCAGCGCGCTCACTCTGAAGCTGCTGAGCTTCACGCCGTCGGGCGCCATCATCGCAGCTCCAACCACTTCCCTTCCGGAGCGAATCGGCGGCGGTCTCAACTGGGACTACCGCTATTGCTGGCTCCGCGATGCGTCTCTGACGGTGCGTGCTCTGCTTGATCTCGGGTACTGGGAAGAGGCCACCCATTTCCTGGACTGGATGCTGCATGCCACGCATCTCACGCAGCCGGAACTGAGAGTTCTGTACACCGTGTTTGGCAACCTTGCTCCCAAAGAACGAGAGTCGAAGTTGCTGCGCGGCTACCGTGGTTCGGCTCCGGTAAGGACTGGTAATGCCGCCCGCGACCACTTGCAGCTCGATGTGTACGGTGAGGTAATCGATGCTGCCGCGCAATACGCCTTCCACGGAGGCACGCTTGACCGGGAAATGCAGAAAGCGCTGGTGGGCTTTGGAAACTACGTTGCGAAACACTGGCACCTTCCCGACCAAGGCATCTGGGAATTCCGCACCGAACCTCGCCACCATACTCATTCGCGTCTGCTTTGCTGGACCGCCCTCGACCGGCTGATTGCATTGTGCGATCACGGAATGCTCACGAGTGCGCCGATAAATGAATACAAGAGATATCGCGAAGTAATCCGCCGCGAGATCGCTGATCGCGGCTGGAATGAACGTGCGCAGAGTTACGTCAGCGAGCTTGGTGGGGACCAACTCGACTCCAGTTTGCTCTTGCTCTCGTGGTATGGATTCGAAAAGGCTGATTCACCGAGAATGAGCTCCACATATCGTGCGATTCGCAACCGACTCGGCACTCCGGATGGACTGCTCTATCGTTATCAAGCCCAGCCGCAGGAAGGCACATTCGCCCTCTGCAGCTTCTGGGAAGCGGAATATCTTGCTCTCGGCGGCGGAACTATCCAGGAAACCGATGGCCTATTGAGGACTCTGCTCAAGTATCACAATGACCTCGGGCTGTACAGCGAAGAACTCGAAGCCGGTACCGGGCATGCGCTTGGCAACTTTCCGCAGGCCTACACCCACGTAGGGCTGATTGGTGCGGCGCTTTCCCTCAACCAACGGCAGAAAGGCGAGCGACAATTGGCACATCGTCCAGAAAGTGCGACACCACAGCAATCCCATCCAAGACGAGCATAAAGGGCAGGGCCATGAATTGGTTAAGCTGGATTCTCTCGGGACTGTTGGCGACGCTGGCGCTCTCCACTCTACTAGCAACCAGCCATGGCCTTGGCCTCACGCGCATGAACATTCCCTACTTGCTCGGCACGTTTGTCACGTCCGACCGCGAGAAGGCCCGGCCCTACGGGTTCGTTGTGCATCTGCTTAATGGCTGGGCATTTTCAATTCTGTACGTTTTCATTTTTCAGGCCAGACACATGGCCAACTGGTGGTTCGGCTTGCTCATCGGACTTGCACATGCGCTATTTGTGCTGACGGTGGGTATGTCATTGCTACCAAGCCTGCATCCTCGAATGGCCAGCGAGCGCCACGGCCCCGTCGCCCAGCGGCAGCTTGAGCCACCGGGATTCATGGCCCTGAACTACGGCTATCAAACGCCTCTCTCGGTATTTCTGTCGCATGCCGCTTTCGGAGCAGTTCTTGGGTCCCTTTATCACCTCCGCTAGAAAAAATAGCCTGAGACCTGTTGCTTAGTAGATTCGAGGAATCTAAGATTTTGCTGGAAGACGATGGCGGCGCGGGTTTTTATCGTTTCCCCGCTCGGGCCCGGACGAAGTCGAACGATGTCAGTCCGGGCCACGCCATCTGAATGCAGCCACCAGCTCTTGGCCATCAGCTTCGAGCATTTAGCGTTCACACATCGCGGGCTTCGAGCGTTATAGAGGCAAAGCGCTTATTTCCAGTGTCCGACTCGCTGGCGGCCGGGAACCAGAAGCTTGTCTTACGTCGAATAGTCCGCATTGATTCTCACGTACTCCGATGTGAGATCTGCGGTCAGAAATTCCAGCGCGGCCCTTCCTCTTCCCAGTCGCACCCCCACTCTGCATTCCGGTTTGGATAGCTCTTCGTGGGCGCTCCGCTCATCGAACTGGCAGGCCACGGCGCCGCGGCAGACGGTCTGGTCGCCGATGGTCACACTGAGCTTTTTCGGGTCAACTCGCACTCCGCTTCTTCCCACTGCTGCCAGGATGCGGCCCCAGTTAGGATCGGCGCCCGCCCACGCGGTCTTCACTAGCAGCGAATGCGCGATGGTCCTTGCTATCTGGAGGGCTTCTGGGCGACTTTTTGCCTGACCGATCTGCAACCGGATGACATGCTGCACTCCCTCTCCGTCAGCGACGATTTGTTCCGCGAGCGAGCGGCATACTTCCAGTAATGCGGTTTCGAACTGTTTGCGAACCCGGCGGAAGGCGATTCGGCTAGCGCCGGACGCCAGCAGAAGAACGGTGTCATTCGTCGAGGTATCGCCATCCACTGAGATGACGTTGAAGGTTTGATCACACGCATTCCGCAGCGTGCGCCGCAACTCTGCCGGCGTGGCAACAATGTCGGTCAGCAGATAAACCAGCATGGTTGCGAGTTGAGGATGGATCATCCCCGACCCTTTTGCGATGCCGGTGACGGCGCCGCTTCCAGACTTCAAAGGAGCGCTCGCCACTTTGGGCCGCGAGTCGGTGGTTAAAATGGCGTCAGCAAACTGGCGAAGGCGCTCTATGGATGCGCCGGCGCTTGCGATCAGCGGTTTCAGCTGGGAACTGATCTTCGCAACCGGAAGCGGGACGCCGATAATGCCGGTGGACGAGGGGAACACCTCTGCGGGCCTGGCGCCCAGCAACCGCGCGGTCTCGGCGCAGGTCACTCTGGACGCGCGTATGCCCGGCTGTCCGGTGGCGCAGTTGGCATTGCCGGAATTGACCACGACCGCGCGTACGCGTCCGCGACTCTTCGTCAGTGCGTCGCGCCCGACTTCTACCGGCGCCGCGACGATGCGGTTTTTGGTGAAAAGCGCGGCGGCGGTTGTGCGGGGCTCGGCGAGAATCAGCGCAAGATCAGGCTTTCCGCTGGCTTTAAGTCCGGCGGTGACTGCAGAAAACTTGAAACCTTTGGGCAAGAAGATCGGACCAGACTCGCTCATATCTGGAGTTTCACCAGAAAATTTGCAGGCTCAGGCAGCATGGTGAATCGGGGCAACTCGCCTTTGACCATGGCGACTTCATCGCAGCAGTGATAGCGGGGGCACACACAGCAATCCTTGTTGATCTTATCGGGAAGATCCTCGCGCTGGGCGACGCCAAATCCGAGCTTGGAGAAAAACTCCGGTGTGCGGGTGAAAAGGCAGATGCAGCTCACTTCGTGCTTGCGGGCTTCGGACATCAGCGATTGCACCAGCAGTTCCCCGCCGCCGCGTTTCTGGTAGTTCTTATCCACGGTGATTGAGCGGACCTCTGCGAGGTGCGGGCCGTACAAATGCAAAGCGCCGCAGCCGATGACGCGTCCAGCTTCTTCGAGCACGATGAAGTCGCGAACGTTTTCGCAGATTTCCGCCAGAGTCCGCGGCAGCAAGGTGCCGTCGGTGGAGTAGGAAGAAATCAGGTCGTGGATGCGCTCGGCATCGGGCAGGAAAGCTTCACGCGTGTGCATGAGCCTCCTCGCGCAGCGTACCTGTTTTTTTGCGGGCGGCGGCGATTGCATGGGCGACGCGTGCGGGGGCGGTGCCGCCGGGGACGTCGTGGATTGCCAGCACATTGTCGAGCTTCACGAAATCGTAGAAATCGCGATCGAAGTGAGAATCGATAGCGTTCAATTCCTCGAGCGAAAGATCTTGCAACTCGCGGTGCTTGTCCAGAGCAACGCGGACCGCTTTCCCAACTTGTTCATGGGCGATGCGGAATGGCACGCCTTTGCGGACAAGATACATGGCGGCAGCAAAGGCGTTCATGTATCCAGTGTCCGCGGCTTTGTGCATGCGCTCGAAATTAAACTCGACGGACTCCATCCATCCTGTGACCAGCGGTAGTAATGAAATCACAGTTTCGGTGGCGTGGAAGAGTGGCTCTTGGGTTTCCTGCAAATCTTTGTTGTAAGCGAGCGGCAAGCCTTTCATAGTGATGAGCAGGGCCGTGGCGTCTCCGATGACGCGGCCAGCTTTTCCGCGAGTGAGTTCCAGCAGGTCGCCATTCATTTTTTGGGGCATGGCGCTGCTACCGGTTGAGTAGGCTTCAGGCAAATGCAAGAAGCCATACTCCTGCGAGGAGAACAACAGCATCTCCTCTGCCCATCGGCTTAGGTGTAATGCCAGAAGCGAAAGCACGTTGACGAATTCCAGGACACAATCGCGATCGCTGGTTGCATCAATACTGTTGGCGGTGGGGGCGTCGAAACCGAGCTCTCCTGACATGTGCTCGCGATCGAGGGGCAGGGTTGACCCTGCAACCGCCGCAGAGCCGAGCGGGCACAGGTTCGCGCGCTTGCGGCAGTCGGCTAGGCGATCGGCATCACGAAACAGCATCTCGACGTAAGCAAGCAGCCAGTGCGCGACCAGTACCGGTTCGGCCCGCTGCATGTGGGTGTAGGCGGGCATGGCGGCCGCGCCAGCGTGTTCGGCGCGATCCAGGAATGCGGCGATTAATTTGGAAATCGCTTCGCCGACTTCATCGCACCCCGCGCGCACGTACAGCCGAAGATCGGTGACGATCTGCTCGTTGCGGCTGCGCCCGCTGTGCAGCTTGTAACCGGGATCGCCGATCAGAGTGACCAGTTGCTTCTCGACAAAATGGTGGATGTCTTCCGCCTCGGGATCATCGAGGAAATCTGGAGAAACCGCCGCATTCTCGCCGATCTGCTCCAGACCTTGCAGCACGGCCGTCAGTTCGTCCGCCGAGAGCACGCCGCACAAGTGTAGAGCGCGAGCATGGGCTGAGCTGGCCTCCAACTCGCACTCCAGCAATCGGCAATCGAATTCGAATGACCGCTGCCAGCTCTCGAACGCGGGATCGAGCGGCTGACGGAAGCGGCCCGACCACATCTTCATTGCGTCACCCCTGATCGTGTGACCTCCGGCTTGGCTTCGGCGCGGCTGCGGGCACGCGAGCGCGACGGCAGGCCGAGAATCCGGATGAAGCCGGCTGCATCTTTCTGATCGTAACTCTCGCCCATGGTGAACGACGATAGGTCGGTGCGATAGAGCGAGTAGTCCGATTGCCGGCTCACCACGCTGACGTTTCCTTTGTAGAGCGAGAGGGAAACCGTGCCTGTGACTTCCTGCTGCGTGCTGGCCACGAATGCATCGAGCGCCTCGCGTAGCGGCGTGAACCACAGTCCGTAATAGACCAGCTCGGCGTACTTCAGCGCGATGTGCTGCTTGAAGTGCATGAGGTCGCGCTCGCAGCACAGGGCTTCGAGTTCGCGATGCGCGGTGATCAGTAGGGTCCCGCCCGGCGTCTCGTAACAGCCGCGGGATTTGATGCCAACAAAACGGTTTTCGACGATGTCCACGCGGCCAATCGCATTCCGTCCGCCGATATCATTCAGCAGTTCAACTAGCGACACCGGATCAAGCCGCATTCCATTCACGCTTACCGGAATGCCTTTCTCGAATTCGATCTGCACTTGCTCCTCGCGATCAGGAGCCCCCTGTGGAGATTTTGAAATCTGCCAGGTGCCGGGAAATGGCGCATTGGCTGCGTCTTCCAGCTCTCCGCCTTCGTGGCTAATGTGCCACAGGTTCCGATCACGGCTGTGGATCTTCTCGCGACTGGCGGCAACCTGGATTCCGTGCGCTTCGGCGTAGTCCAGACAATCTTCGCGCGACTTCAAATTCCATTCGCGCCACGGAGCAATTACTTTCAGCTCGGGAGAGAGCGCCTGGTAGGTCAGCTCGAAGCGGACCTGGTCGTTTCCTTTACCCGTACACCCGTGCGAAACCGCGGTTGCGCCTTCGCGTAGCGCCACTTCGACTTGATGTTTCGCAATCACCGGCCGCGCTAACGAAGTTCCGAGCAAATACTTGTGCTCGTAAACGGCTCCGGCTTGGAGCGCGGGAAACACGTAGCCAGTCAGGAATTCTTCGCGCAGGTCTTCGACGACGACCTTACTGGCGCCGGTCTTGTAGGCTTTCTCGACGACCGCTTCAATGTCGTCACCTTGGCCCACATCGGCGACCATGGCGATCACGTCGTAGGAATAATTTTCCTTCAGCCAGGGAATGATGATAGAGGTGTCGAGGCCTCCGGAATATGCGAGTACAACTTTTTCAGGCATGAGCGCTCCTAATCGGCAGACTGGTTTTGCTGCCCACCAGCATAGCTAATATCGCTTTCTGAACGTGCATGCGGTTTTCCGCTTGATCGAATACCACCGAACGGACAGAGTCAATAACCGCATCGGTGACTTCTTCGTTGCGATGGGCCGGCAGGCAATGCATGAACACACCGTTTGGCGCCGCACCCGCCATCAGTTCGTCGTTGACCTGGTAAGGCGGAAAAATTCTGTTGCGTTCTTCGGTTTCACCCTCGTGGCCCATGCTGACCCAAGCATCGGTATAGACCGCGTCGGCGCCGCGCACGGCTTTGTGCGGGTCGGTCATGACTTCGATCTTCGCACCGGTTTGCTTCGCGAGTTCGCGACCGTCGGCGAGGATTTGCGTATCGGGACCATAGCCCGCAGGCGTGGCGATGCGAATCTTCGATCCTAGCAGCGCCGCGGTGAGCAGCAGCGAATGCATTACGTTGTTGCCGTCTCCAACATACGCTAGGCAAATCTTTTTCAGATTGCCGAACCGTTCGTAGAGCGTGAAATAGTCGGCCAGCGCCTGGCAAGGATGCTCCAGATCGCTGAGCGCATTAACCACTGGGACGCAGGCATATTCCGCTATTCCTTCAACCGTTCTATGAGCAAACGTGCGCAGCACAATTCCGTCCACCCAGCGTTCGAGATTGTGGGCAATGTCGCTCAGAGTCTCGCGCGCGTCCAGGCGTTCATGCCGCTGGTCAACGAAAGAAACCGAGCCACCAAGTCCGCAAATGCCTGCCTCAAAAGTGAGCCGCGTGCGCAGCGAGGGCTTCTCAAAAAACATCGCGATATGCTTTCCAGCGAGCGCATTGCGAAAATCCTCCGGGCGGGCTTTCATTCGGCTAGCGAGATGAAAAATAGACTCCACCTCAATCGGGGAGAGGTCGCGAATCGAGACTAGATCCCGTTCGGGGACAACCGTCGCCGCAGGTTGCGGCAGGGTTTGGGTTGTGAATGGTTGGCTGCTCAACTTAGTGGCTCCTTTCCGATTTCTTCTTTCCTTCCGCGGCTGCCTGGGAACTGAGCGCACGGTCGAGCGCGCAGACGACTTCATCTACATGCTTCTTCTCGATGATGTAAGGTGGCAGGAAACGCAGGACGGTATCGTGAGTGCGATTGATGAGAATTCCCTGCCCCAGTAATTGACCGACAATTGCCTTGGCGGTTTCACCAGAATCAATCTCAATGGCCAGCATCAGCCCCATGCCGCGGACCGCTTTCACTGCCGGATGTTTGGCCTGCAATTCCTGAAGCTGGGCAAGAAAGTATTTTCCCAGCTTCGACACGTGCCCGAGCAAATCATCCAACTGCCGCAGGAACTCGATCGCAACCGCGCACGCCAACGGTCCACCGCCGAACGTAGTGCCGTGCAGGCCGGGATGCATTCCAGTCGCGACCCGATTGGTGGTGAGCAGCGCGCCCAAGGGCAGGCCAGCGGCCAGCGGCTTCGCGACGGTGACAATGTCCGGCGTGATTCCGTAGTGTTGATAGGCAAAATACTCTCCCGTGCGGCCCAGCCCGCTTTGAATCTCGTCCACCAGCAGCAGCGCGCCCGATTTTTGCGTCAGATCTCGCGCCAGTTGCAGGAATTCAGCGCTCACCGGATTAATTCCGCCCTCACCCTGAATCGTCTCCAGACAGATCGCGCACACGCTACCATCGAACTGCCGCCTCAGATCCTGCACATCATTGAAGGCAACGAAGTTCACGCCCGGCATCAGGGGCGCAAACGGATGGCGATACTTTGCCTGACCGGTGGTTGCGAGCGAGCCAAACGTCCGGCCATGGAAAGAGTTCTCCAGCGCCAGCAGACGCCACTTCGCCTTGTGGCCGTTGCTGTTGTGTTCGCGGGCGTAGGCGCGAGCGAGTTTTAACGCGCCTTCCCAAGCCTCGGTGCCGCTATTACAGAAAAACGCCCGGTCGAGGCCGGAGATTTTCGTGAGCCGCTTTGCCAGTTCCGCCTGATATTCGTGATAGAACAAGTTAGAAGTGTGAATCAGCTTTCCTGCCTGCTGCTTCAGGACTTTCTGAATAGCAGGATGCGCGTGGCCCAGCGCATTCACCCCGATGCCGCTGAGGAAATCCAGATAGCGCCTGCCTTTTGAATCCCATAGATAAACGCCGCGACCGTGGGTGAAAAGAATCTTGTGCCGGTCATAGGTCGGCAGCAGCAACTTTTCTTCTGCGCGAATGACGGTGGCGAGGTTCATGCTCATGCGCCAATGACCTCAGTCCCGTATTCGAGCTTCTGAAAATAAAATTGCGGAAGCACCTCTGCCTGGGACGCAGGAAGAATGCGTACCCGGCCTACGCCTTTTCTGAGGGCATTGCTGCAGGCTTCAAGTTTCGGCAGCATGCCACCGGCGACGATAGAGTCGGCAATCAATCCGGGAACCTGCTTGATGGTGAGCCACGGCATCACTTCGCCGTCGGCGTCTTTCACGCCGGGCACGTCGGTCAGAAAGATGAGCGTATCGGCATGGCACGCGATGGCGCAGGCGGATGCCATCTGGTCGGCGTTCACGTTGTAGTACTCACCGTCGGAGCCGAGGGCGAGAGACGAGAGCACAGGAATGCCGCCTTCATTCCAGATCGCCTCAAACCAGCGCGGCTCGACCGAACAGATTTCGCCGACAAACCCCAAGTCGTAACCTTGCGTCTGCTTCTTGCGCGCGCGGAAGCTCATGCCATCCCCGCCGCAGAAGCCGACCGCAGGCAGCCCAGCGCGAACTACCGCGGCCACAACCTTCTTGTTCACCATGCCGGCCAAAACCATGAGCGCGACGTCGCGAGTTTCGGCGTCGGTGATCCGTAGGCCGTCGATGAAATCGCTCTGCTTCCCGAGCAGCTTCAAGGTGCGAGTCAGAGCTGTTCCGCCGCCGTGCACCAGGGCCACGCGGTGTCCGTCTTTCGCCATCTCGACTACGGCGCGGGCGCACTTGTGCAGCGTGGCTTCATCTTCGAGCGCAACGCCGCCGATTTTGATTACGATCTTCAAAGCAGCCCCTGTTTGTTCACAAAAGCATTCATAAAAGCCCATCTTCTTCTGGCCAGCCGTACATCAGATTCATGTTCTGTACCGCCTGCCCGGCGGCACCTTTGATCAGGTTGTCCTCGCAGGAAACGATAATCAGGCGCTGGCCGTCCTGGGCGAGGCAAAAGCCGATGTCGCAGTAATTCGTGTTCAGTGAGAACTGGATTTCCGGCAGCTTGGGTGTTCCGAACACGCGCACAAAACGCTTCCCCTTATAGAAGTCGCGGTAGCACGTTTCCACCTCTGCGGCTTGCGTCGGCCGCTTCAGATGCACGTAGATGGTGGATAAAATCCCGCGCGGAATCGGCAGCAGGTGCGGTGTGAATGTCAGCTCGTTTGTCGTGAGATTCAGCTGCTCGGCCATTTCTCCCAGATGACGGTGCGTGAAGACTCCGTAGGCGGAAAGATTGTCAGCCACGGAAACAAAGTGCGTGCGCGAGGTCAGTTCCTTCCCCGCGCCGGAGACGCCGGATTTTGAATCGGCGATGATCCCACGCTCGCGGTCGGCTAGGCCTGCTTTCAAAAGTGGCGCGAGCGCGAGGATTACCGTGGTCGCGTAGCAGCCGGGATTCGCGACCACTGTGGCGGTGGGAATCTTGTCACCGTTCAGTTCGGGTAACCCGTACACGGCTTTCGCGGTAAGTTCGGCGGCGGTGGCCACATCCTCATCTTCGAATCCATAGATGGCCCGATGCTGCGCCTGCTTCAGGCGCCAGGCGCCGCTTAGGTCCACTACCCGCATGCCCTCGGCCACTGCTTCGGGAACCAGCGCGCGCGAAACTTCATGCGGCGTCGCGAGAAAAAGTAATTTCACGCCTTGCTGCTTCAGCGAAGTCCAGGAGAGCGGCTGGAGGGGATAGCTTCCATTGCCGGACAGCGCGGGAAAAATATCCGCGAGATTAACCTCGCCACTTTCCGACTCCCCACCCTTCGAAAACCGCGAAGCCTGGGGCACTCCTTGTGCGTTCGCTGCTTGGCCGTTTGCGGCTCCGGGGCGGCGCAGGAGGACGGGCTTATCTACTTGCGGGTGGCGCAGGAGGAGGCGTGTCAATTCCAGGCCGGAATAGCCGGTGGCGCCGAGCACAGCGACTTTGAATTTTGCGGACATCAGGCGAGCATTCCCTGAATGCGGTCGGCGAGGCGTCCGGCGGCGCGGCGGTCGTGGCAAACGATCAGAATGGTGTCGTCGCCGGCGATGGTGCCGATGGCCTCCGGCCAGTTCTCTTCATCGAGGGCTGCGGCCACGGGTTGCGCGCTGCCCACGCTGGTCTTGGTCACCAGCAGGTTCTCGGCAGCGCGGACGCTGGTGACAAACTCGCGCACCAGGCGCGAGACTGACGGCAAATCCGTTTCACCAGCTGCTTCCCTGCCGGGCAGCGAATATCCGCCAGCAGCCTTCACCAGGCCCAGTTCGCGAATATCGCGGGACAGCGTGGCCTGACCGGCGTCGAACCCGCGCCGGTGTAGCAGCCGCTGGAGCTCCTCCTGGCTGGGAACGGAGCCAGCGTCCAGCAGCTCCAGAATCGCTTTATGGCGTGACAGCTTGCTCATGGATGATTATTCACTATAGTGAATAATTATTCATCTAGTGTAATGGATTGGGCGGAGGTGTCAAGGGGGAATTGCAGGAAGAACGATTGTTTTCAGGGGGCTAGCGTCTGAAGGCTTTGCACGTGCTTTCTCGGGACGCCCCGCGGTCGAGGTGGTGGTGTCAGAATGAGGTATGGCCCCTCGATTGACAGTAATCCTGCCGCTTGGAGCGGGGTTGCTCACTGCAGCACTGACGATTTGGGACATCTACAATAGTCGCCTTGCAGCGGGCCTGTCTCAGGAGGAAGGAATTACGACTAATTTTCGCGCGAACTGACTTGCGAGGAGCTTTGGCCTTCGGTTTGATGGCCCTCTTCGAAGAACTGCACCAGGCGGTCGATCAGGCGGCGGCGGCCGCCGATCATGTGCAGCCCGCTTTCGTGTTGGTGCTCCTCCAGAATGTTATTGATCTTGTTCTCCAATTCCGTCATTGGACACCTCCGTGGTGGACTGTATCTACGATAACAATTGCGGCGGCAGGTTGGTGATTGGAAATTGTGATGGATAGGATAAAGAAAATGAATGGGAAGGGGCGTGTTGGTCGTTGGCAAGTGCGGTCAAGGCAATGGCCGGATCTCCGGCTGCAGCCAAGCAGACTGTGCCGCTACGGTGCCGTCCCCGAAGGGACCCGGGGCGTCGTGGCTTAGTTTCCCGGCACTTCCGTGCCGGACCATCACATTCCGCGGCTTCGCGGCTGGAGCATCGGTATGGCCCCATGGCTGAAGACGCGGACACAGAGGGTCCGCAACATAAAACGCAGTCGAGCCTTGCTCGACTGGACAGCCGAAGGCGGCTGTCCCTAGATGGGCGGTGGTGTTTGCCATCGGCCACTCGCATCGGCTGTCTGGCCGACTACAGCCGACCGATCGCCGACGACGAACCACCGCTGAGGGCTGGCTACTTCGACACCGCTGCCAGCTGGCGGACGGTGCTGATGAAGGTGTTGGTGGCGCGGGTTAGGGTACGGTCGCGGCGGTAGGCTACGCCTAACTCGCGCCAGAGTTCTTCGCCTTTGATGGGGATCAGCTTCACGCGTCCGGCGAGAACCTGGTCGCGGGCGAAACTGGCGCTGATGATGGAGACGCCCAGGCCTGCGGCGACGAAGCTTTTGATCATGCCGATGCTGGGCAGCTCCATGCGAACTTGCAAGTGCGCGGCGTAGGGACGAAATAGTTTGTCCATTACGCGGCGGCTGAAACCGGTTTTGGGGAGCAGAAGGGGATGTTTGGCGATCTCGCTTACTGGCACGATTTCCAGACGCGCCAGCGGGCTTTGGGGATCCACCATCAGCATCAACTGGTCGCGAAAAATTGCATGGGCTTTTAGATTGGAACTTTTCACCGGCATGGTCACGATGCCGACGTCAATCGAGCCGTTCTCGAGTTTCTCGACAATCTTGTAACTGAAATTGCGATAGATGCTGATCTGCACGCCGGGATACAGGCTGGAATATTTGGCGAAAACGTCGGGCAGCACATAGAGGCACGTGGCTTCGTTGGCGCCGACGGTGATGGTTCCGCGCGGACTGCTGCCCTGGTCGGCGACCGCCAACTGCGATTCGTCGCGCATCTGCAGCATGCGTTCGGCGTAGGCGAACAGGACGCGGCCGGCGGGAGTCAGAGTTACGTCTTTGCCGGTGCGGTCGAGGAGGCGGTCTCCGTAGGCCTGCTCGAGTTGGCGGATTTGCGCGCTGACCGCGGATTGCGAGCGGAAGACTTTTTGCCCGGCGCGCGAGAAGCTGCCCAGCTTTGCAACTTCCAGAAATGTAGCCAGTTGATCGAAGTCCATGCGAGTGCGTGTGAATTATAGACCAGGGGGCAGGGGGCAGTGGTCAGTGAGCAGTGATCAGTTCAAGCGCGGATGATCGATGCGACTAGCGGGCTTGAAAGACAACTGGCCCAGGACGGCCCACTGAACAATCGCCACCGACAACTGCTCCTACTCTTCCGCACATACGGGCACGAGCTGCACCAGTGATACTGGCTGCGCCGCCGCAGTGTGCAGGCCGCATTCGGTTTTGCGGAAGCCGGACCAGCGGCCGGCGCGAGGATCTTCTCCGGGGAGAACGGCGCGGGTGCAATGAGTGCAACCAATACTAGGATAATTCCGGTCATGTAGCGGGTTGTAGGGCACATTATGTCGAACGACATAGTTCCAGACCATTTCCCGAGTCCAGTCCGCCAGCGGGCTGATCTTCACAAGGTTGAATTTCTCGTCCCAGTCCACTTTGCGGACACCGGCGCGTTCCGAAGTCTGGCCGCGGCGAATCGCGGTTACCCAGGCATCGAGGGTCGCCAATTTGCGCTGCAGCGGCTCGACCTTGCGCAGCGCGCAGCACTGGTCGGGATCGCGTGCCCACAGCTTCGGTCCGTGTTCGTGCTCCTGTTCTTCCGGCGTCAACTGAGAATAGAGGCGTTCGACCTTGATGCCGTATTTTTCTTCCATGCGGTCCATCAGGTCATAGGTTTCGGGGAAAAGGAACTCGGTGTCGCCGGTGAACACCTTCAAGTCGGGATTCACCCGCGACGCGATATCAATCAGCGCCATGCCCTCCACGCCGAAACCGGTGGCGATAGCGATGTCTTCTCCATAGTTAGCGAATGCCCAGGCCAGCACCTGCTCGGGCTTCCAGCTTTCAGCGGCTATCCTGATCTGATCCAGACTGGGTTTGGCTTTCACTTAGCGTTCTCCCTGCTACTCGAACTGACCTTAACCAAAGACGCGGAAAAAGACTCGGCAGAGATTGCGAACCCCCCGAACTGTTGTCGCAGGCGGGAAGCATCGGCAAGGCGGACGACTTCCCCCACCACCAACAGCCGTGGCGCGGGTAGTTCCGGGGATGCCGCGAGGTTAGCAACTGTCGTGATCTGAACTCGCTCCGCTTCCTGGGTCGCACTGGCGATGATGGCGCAAGGCGTTTCACCTGAAACGCCGGATGAGCGCAGGCGCGCTGACAAGGATCCCAGATCATTTCCCGGCATATAGACCACAACCGTCGCGTTCGACGGAAGGCGGTCGGGCCAATTCGCAATCTGGCCTGGATGCTTGCTGCTACCGGTTACGAAAATCAGCGCGGACGAGACATCGCGATGAGTCAGCGGGATTTGGACTGCGGCGGCCGCGCCCAGAGCAGCGGTGATTCCGGGAACCACCTCGACCTGAATTCCAGCTTCGCGCAGCGCCTGCAATTCTTCGCCGCTGCGGCCGAAGATGAACGGGTCTCCGCCCTTTAGCCTGACGACCTGCAGCCCCATCAGAGCGTGCTGTACCAGCAGACGATTGATCTCTTCCTGCGCGGCGCTCTTCTTGCCGCTGCGCTTGCCAACATTGATGAGCTGCGCTGTGGTTGGAATCAAGCGCAGGATTTCCCCGCTGACAAGTTCGTCGTGTAGCACCACGTCGGCGGAGCGCAGGACTTTTGTCGCCTTAAGCGTGAGCAATTCCGGATCGCCCGGACCTGCGCCTACTAGAAATACTGTGCCAGCGGCCATCAGGTAGTTCTCCCTTGTGGTTTTTTGGTCCGGTTCACAAAAGCTTCCCGACTCGCCAATTGGTGCAGCAATTTGCGCCGGGGTTCGACAGCAACTCTCTTGGCGGTCATTTCTTCACGCACCTCGCCCAATTCCTTCACCCACGCTTCGTACTCCGGCCCGAACTGCTCTTCCAGTTCCTGCCGAAGTCTCTGCGCCAGGGCAGGACTGCGACCGTTGGTCGAAATCGCAATCTGTAAGTTGCCGCGGTTCACCACTGCGGGGTAGTAAAAATCGCAATGCTCGGGATCATCGACCGAATTGCACAGAACTCTTTTCTCCCGTGCTTCATTGAAAACCCTGGCGTTCAGCTCAGGCGACGACGTCGCGACGATCACCAGGAAAGCGCCGTCGAGATCGTGTGACTCGAAGCCACGCGCGCTCCAAGCGATAGTTCCCTCCCAGGCCCATTTCTGTACCTGCAGGACCGCCTGTGGAGCGACTACTTGCACCGACGCACCGGCTTCCAGCAAGCCACGGATCTTGCCTTCCGCCACCACGCCCGCGCCCACTACCAGGCACCTTCGGGCCTCGAGTTTTAGAAACATCGGAAACATCTGTACTCGCTATTCTCTTCTGCTCTCGCTACTCTTTTCGCCAAAAAGCAAAAACCCACCGCCAGCGTGAACTGGCGATGGGCTTTTCTGTATCGGTCTTACTGAATGTTCAGGTCAGCAGCTCTCCCGCGCCAGTGTAAGGACACATACAACAACAGCTACAACACTGGCGACGCATTTGCCGGGAAAGACTCATTAGGTTACCTGCCATGGTAGAAACGTTGCGCACCGCTGTCAATGTTACTGGCGGCTTTCTCCCATTTAAAGTTTAGATGGATTGCATCGAAAAACCGATGCTCTTTATGAATATAGCTCGCGGGATGCGACCTAGTTATCCCCTCGGAGCCGGTAATCCTTCTGGTAATCGGGTATCAACAGTATTGAAATTAGGGCAGTTAGACGCAGCATAATAGGGACGTTCGAGCTCCCCCAGCCGATGGCAGTACGCATTCTGATTGCCGATGACGACGCCTCCATCCGCCGCCTGCTGCGGCGCCTCATCGAGAACCATGCAGACTGGACAGTCTGCGGCGACGCGCTCGACGGCCAGGACGCCATCGGAAAGACCGCTCAACTCACCCCGGACGTGGTTGTACTCGACTTGGCGATGCCACAGATGAACGGCCTGCAAGCCGCGCGGGAAATATCCCGCATCCGGCCTGACCTTCCCATGCTGCTTTTGACGGTGCAGAGCGTATCGAAGGAACTCACCACGGAAGCGGCACATGCTGGATTCAGAGGTGCGGTCTCGAAAAGCACTGGAAGCGAAGTGGTCCGAGGCATCGAAATGCTGTTGAAACATCAGAAATTTTTTCGGCCTGCCAGAAGCGATTCCTTCAGTCGGGGATCTCTTTCATCTGAACTTGCGCCAGCGCCCGTTCCAGTCCCTGCTTTGGAAGTGGGGGCATCGCACCCGAACTCGACGCCACCCACGCCCCCATCCGGTTTGCCAAGTCATTCATCTGCGCCAGCGTTGCCCCGCGAAGAAGTTCATGAACCAAGGCGGCGGTGAAAGCGTCTCCCGCGCCGACTGTGTCTTTTATCTGGATTCGGAACCCGGGGTGCTCGTCTGTGTTGTTTCGATCGCAGAGCAGGCTGCCGTCAGCTCCGCGCGTGACACAGACTAGCTGCAGATGGAATTTCTGTAGTACCTCGCGGCAGAAGGCCATCTCGTCGCTGTTGTCAATGGCGAGCAGTTCTCTTACGCGTGGCACCTCCTCGTGATTGAGTTTGACCACATTTGCGCGTTTCACTGATTCAAGAACGATTTCAGCGGAATAGAAGGACTGCCGCAAATTTACGTCGAAGACTCGCAGGGCTTCCGGCTTGGTGGCATCCAGAAAATCCAACATCGTGCGCCGGGAAATCTCAGAACGCTGCGCCAGGGAACCGAAGCAAACCGCATGGGCGGACTCGGCCAGAGCTTGCCAGAGATCGGTCCAGCTCAGAAAATCCCACGCTGCATTGTCGGCGATCTCAAATTTTGGCTGGCCAGCCGAGTCCACCTGAACATTAACGGTGCCGGTGGAATGCTCGGGATCGGTTTGCAGGAACTGGTCGGTAATTCCGGAGCGCAGCAGAGAGTCTCGCACTTCTCTTCCCAGGTGGTCTGATCCGATGCGGCTGGCGACGACTGCGCGGTTCCCGAGCAGATGCGAGCAATAGGCAAAGTTGGCCGGAGCGCCGCCAAGTTGCCGCCCGGACGGCAAAAGATCCCACAGAATTTCTCCCAGTCCGATAACTGTAACCAGAGGCTGCATTGTAGAATACGTGCTCCCGGCCTTGTCTTCTTGGATAAGCCTGGGTCAGCTCTTCCGCGAGTGGTGGAGAAGCAAAACTACATCCCGGGATATTTCCCGAGAAAAATAAGCACGAAATCAATCGAGTCCTGAATTCCGTGCGCAATGATCGGCACCGCTAGGTTGCGCCCGGTACGCAGATAAATCAGTCCCAGTAACAGCCCCATTAGGCCCTCGTCGATTACGCCAGTCAATCCTTGGTAAGCGTGGGCAAGCCCAAATCCGAAGTGGACGGCAAGCAAGCTGACGATCCAGGCACCACGTGTACGATTCAGCAGGTCGGCTACCCGGTTCATCAGGTAGCCGCGGTACACCATCTCTTCTCCGAAGGCAGCCAGCGTCCACGCCAACCCAAGGAAGATCAGGGTCTGCTTCCAATTCCCGATAAGCGAGCGAAGAACCTCGAGGTCCGGTTGCTTCCCGATGAATTTCACCAGCAGCGGCTGGCTGACGAAAAGCTCGAGACCTTCCAGCAGGATGCCGGCCCCAATGCCCAAACCTAGCGTGATCCTCCAGTTCCGGTACACGGTCAAGCCGACGCGCCGCCAACCGAGTTTTCGCACCCACAGCGAGGCCCATCCGAACATCAGTAGGAACGGGGTTTTGCTAAAGGGAATGAGGTGGCGAGCGTCAGCTATAAAGATGAGGGCAACAACGACCACCTCTCCGACTGCCAGCCATTTGCTGTGGCGCCAGTTCGAAACGCCATTTCCTAGCCTCAAATCAGCAGCGGCCTGCAATGCATTTCTCGAATCATCGCCCGTCCCCAACGTACTCATATGCACCTCACCAGCGCAGTTCCTTCCGCGCTGCGGCTAACTGCTTGCGCTTCTCCGGATCCACCGTCGGGTAGGCCAGCTTCAAATCCTTCAACATATCCACTATCGCGGCCGCGACCACCAGCCGCGTGTACCATTTATTGTCTGCGGGGACGACGTACCAGGGCGCATGTTTCGTAGAGGTGGCGGCTATCATTTCTTGGTACGCTTTCATGTATTCGTCCCAACACTCGCGCTCTTTTATGTCGGCCACGGAAAACTTCCAGTTCTTTTCCGGAGTTTCCAGGCGCTCTAGAAACCTGCGCTTCTGTTCTTTTTTCGAAATATTCAGGAAGAATTTACGCACCACGATTCCGTTGCACGAAAGATAGCGCTCAAACTGCCGGATGTCCTCGAAGCGATCTTCCCACAGGCTCGTTCCAAGCAGAGGCTCGGGAAGGCGCTCGTTCTTAAGAATCTCGGGATGCACCCGCACTACCAGCACCTCTTCGTAATACGAACGGTTGAATATCCCGATGTGTCCGCGTTCGGGCAGACACTTGCTGGTGCGCCAGAGGTAATCGTGATTCAGGTCTTCGGACGATGGCGCTTTGAAGGAATAGACCTGGCAGCCCTGCGGATTCACTCCGGACATCACGTGCTTAATCACGCCGTCTTTTCCCGCCGCATCCATGGCCTGAAAGATCAACAGCACCCCCCAACTGTCCTCGGCATAGAGTTTGTCTTGCAGTTCGGTCATCTCGACAATGCTCTGCTGCAACAGTTTCTGAGCCTGCTCCTTGGAATGGATGTGCGCGGTGGCCGCGGAATCAAAATCCTTCAGCCGGAAATTCTTCCCCTGATCAATTCGATATGGCTTCGACAGCTTGCTGGCCCAGCTCATAACATCTCCTCACAGTGTGGGAACGAAGCAAAGCGGGAGTGTAACACTGCTGAGGCTTCGCTAGGAGCGCGGGTCTTTTGCATGCTCTTCGCGCGTCTCGCGAATGATGGCGACAAACTTGCGCGCAGTTTCGGTGATTTCTTTAGTATTTCCTGATTGCAGTGCGGTGGCGAAAACCAGTTCTGAGCCAACGCCCAGAGCCTCCGCGCCAGCTCGAATGAGATCGGCGGCGGTTTCGAGGTTCACGCCGCCGGTGGGAATCATCGGAATTTGCGGCAGCGGCGCTTTCAGCGCTTTGATGTACTTTGCTCCACCCACTGAGCCGCAGGGAAAGATTTTCACGAAGTCGCTCCCCGCTTTCCATACGCTGACCACTTCGGTTGGGGTAAGCGCTCCGGCGGCCATCAGTTTGCCGAGCCGCTTCACGTGTTCCACGGTTTCCACATCGAAGCCGGGACTGACGATGAATTCGGCTCCGGCATCAATACAGCGCTGCGCGGTTTCCGCATCCAGCACCGTACCTGCGCCGATCAGGATTTCCTTCCCTAAAGGCTTCGAGAGTTGCGTGATCAAATCTATCGCACCGGGAACGGTCATGGTGATTTCGACGATGGGGATTCCGCCCGCGCAGACAGCCTCGGCTGCCTGCAGGGCATGTTTGGCCGATGTAGCGCGGACGATTGGAATCACGCCTACTTCACGGATTTTTGCAGCGGCTTCGTCTCTGGTCATCGACTTCCTGCCCTAGCGTGCGATTCGCGCGCCGGCACCGCGCATAAGCTGTGTCACTTCCTTCAGCGTCGCCATGGTGGTATCTCCGGGCGTGGTCATCGCCAAAGCTCCGTGAGCGACGCCGCAATCGACCGCCCATTGCGGCCCCTCGCCGGCAAGGAATCCATAAATCAGCCCTGAGGCGAAGGAATCACCGCCACCCACGCGGTCAAAGATTTCCAGATCTTCATAGCGTTTTGACTCGTAAAACTTGCCGCCTTCGTAGCAGATTGCGCTCCAATCATTTACTGTAGCGCTCTTTGCCTTGCGCAAAGTTGTGGCAACTACTTTGAAGGGAAATTCTTCCACCACTGCCGCAATCATTTTTCGGAAAGCTTCCGACTCAATCTGCAAGATGTGCTCATCCATACCGGGCACTTGGAATCCCAGCGAGGCGGAAAAATCCTCTTCGTTTCCTAGCATCACGTCGACCAGCGGCGCCAGACCTCGGTTCACCTCCTGAGCCCGCTTCTTGCCGCCAATCGCTTGCCACAGCGATTCCCGATAATTCAAATCATAAGAAACGATAGTGCCATGCTTGCGAGCGGCATTCATGGCTTCGATGGCGACTTCCGGAGTGCTCTCTGAGAGGGCGCAGAAGATGCCGCCGGTATGAAACCAGCGCGCGCCATGCTTGCCGAAAATTTCATCCCAGTCGAAATCTCTCGCCTTCAACTGCGAGGCCGCGGAGTGACCGCGGTCGGAGCATCCCAGCGGCGGGCGGACGCCGAAGCCTCTTTCTGTAAAGTTCAAACCATTGCGCACCTTGCGGCCAATGCCGTCATACTCGACCCAGCGGACGAAACTCTGGTCCACGCCGCCCTGGTAAATCAGATCCTGCAGCAGGCGGCCAACCGGATTATCGACAAACGCGGTTACGTGGGCGGTGTCGAGTCCAAAGCAGCGCTTGAGGCCGCGCGCGACGTCGTACTCGCCTCCTCCCTCGCAAACGTCAAACGAGCGCGTAGTCCAGATGCGGCGAGGGCCCGGGTCAAAGCGCACCATGACCTCGCCTAGACTCAGCATGTCCCAGCGGCATTGCTCTTTCGGTTTGATGTGAAGACTCATATTTGTGGAGGCTGGCGGATCGGCAATTTTACACTTCGGCCTCATTCAGGCGCACTGCATCGAGCCGGGGAGCCAGCAGGTGAATCGCACCGAGCGCGACCAAGTAAGCAGAGCCTGCCATCAGAAACGGAATTGCGTAGCTCCCGGTCCACTGCAGAAGATAGCCTACAAGTTTAGCGATGAGCATTCCGCCAATGGCTCCGGCCATGCCGCCCATTCCAACCACCGACGCAACCGCGCGCGCCGGAAAAATATCTGAAGGCAAGGTCAACAAATTGCACGAGAACCCCTGATGCGCAGCCGCCGCCAGTCCGATAAATAAAACCGCGGCCCACGTGGAAGCTACCTTGGGTGCGAAAATAATAGGCAAGACGCTGACCGCGCAAATCAGCATCGCCATTTTGCGACTGGCATTGACGCTCTTTCCCCGCTGAACTAAGAATGACGAAAACCAGCCTCCCGCGATGCTGCCGCCATCGGCCATCAGATAGATGACGACGATCGGCAAGCCAATCTGCAACAACGCCAGTCCGTGCCGGCGCTGCAGGAAGTCTGGGATCCAAAACAGATAGAACCACCAGATGGGGTCAATGATAAATTTTCCCGCCGCGAATGCCCAGGTCTGGCGATATGACGCAAGTTTGGCCCAACTGATCTTGCTGGGCGATTCTGCAGAGTCGCTGCGAATGTAACGCAACTCGGCGAGGGAACAACGCGGGTGTTCCTCCGGCTTGCGATAGATCCACAACCATAGCGCCAGCCAGACGAACCCGACAGCGCCGATCAGGAAGAACGCCCAGCGCCAGCCCAAGTGGACGGTTATCCACGGCGCCAGCAGCGGCGTAACGATGGCGCCGGCGTTAGTTCCGGCGTTGAAGATTCCTGTGGCCAGCGCGCGCTCTTTTTTCGGGAACCATTCGGCGGTGGCTTTCAGGCTGGCGGGAAAGACTCCCGCCTCGGCGAAGCCGAGTGCGGATCGAGCCCCGGCAAAACCTGCAAGCGAACTCACCACGCCATGCGCCATCGAAGCCAGACTCCAGCAGGCCATCGCCAGTGCGTAGCCGATGCGCGTACCCAGGCGGTCAATCAGGCGTCCCATCAGCAACATGCCTAATGCGTAAGCTGCTTGAAATGACGTGACCAGGTTGCTGTAATCAATCTCGCTCCAGCCCAGGTCGTGCTGTAGAGTGCCTTTCAGCACGCCGATCAACTGCCGGTCCATGTAGTTTTTGGTGGTGCCGAAAAGAAGGAGCGCGCAGATCACCCAGCGAAAGCGGCCGACCTGATTCATCAATCGCCTAGTTTGCGAGGGGGCATCTCGCGCGGGATCGGAATTGGTTTGCGTCACCGGCCAGGAATCCGTGCGGTCCATTTCGCGCTCTCAGCTACCGCTTTGGGTCGGTGCGGAATCATTGGGTCACGCCGCTGGCCAGGAATCCGCCATCCACTGCCAGCACGTGTCCGGTCACAAAACTCGCGGCATCCGAAGCCAGGAACACTGCGGCGCCCACCAATTCCGGGAGATTGCCGAAGCGCCGCATGGGCGTGCGCGTAATAAACTCCTGGCCGCGAGGGGTACCGTCAAGCAGGCCTTTGTTCAGATCGGTTCGAAACACTCCCGGCGCGATGGCATTGACACAAACCCCGTGCTGCGCCCACTCCACGGCCAGCGTTTTGGTCAACGACTCGACTCCCGCTTTGCTGGCAGCATAAGCCGCAACTTCAAAAAATCCGCGCCCCGAAGCTACCGAAGCAATATTGATGATGCGGCCATATTTTCGTTCGATCATCTTGCGTCCGAAAATCTGGCAGGTACGCAGGGTCCCGGTCAAGTTCGTCTCTAGGATGCCGTTCCACTCGGCTTCGCTGACCTCGAGCGTCGGGGTGCGCCGGGTGATGCCGGCGGAGTTAAGCAGAATGTCAACTTTGCCGAATTCTGCATTCACGGCTGAGAATAAAGCTTCTACACTGCCGCGGTCAGTCACATCCGAAGGAAGCGCCAACGACTTCCGCCCCAGCGCGCGAATCTCATCAGCAGCAGAACGCACCAAGTCGGCGCGGCGACCGGTTGCTACCACGTCAGCGCCGGCTTCGGCCAGGCCCTTGGCCAGCGTCAGCCCGATGCCGGAGGTCCCGCCGACGACTACCGCTACCTTTGACTTCAAGTCGAGCGCTGGATGTCCCATGACGCATTCATTATCTGCAACCTTCTCTAGAAGTCAAACCATCGTTTATTCTTCAACTTCGCTGGCTGCGCGAGCGCATTGAAGACTTCGCTTGCTCAAAAAGTGCCAAGCTGTGGCAAAATCGTCGGACGCAAGTCCGGCTAGGGAGCGCTGCTTGAGTTTTATACACGAGGAATTTCTGCTGCATTCGCGCGCCGCTCAGCGGCTATATCACGGCTATGCGGAAAACGAACCCATTCTGGACTTTCATTCCCATCTGCCCGCGGCGGAGATCGCGCAGGACCGGCGCTTCCATGATCTGACGGGGATTTGGCTCGAAGGCGACCACTACAAATGGCGGGCCATGCGGGCGAATGGAGTCGCGGAGCGCTATTGCACCGGTGATGCGCCCGCCTATGAAAAATTTCTCGCCTGGGCCCGAACTGTCCCGTTTGCGCTTCGCAATCCTCTGTATCACTGGACTCATTTGGAATTGAAGCGATATTTCGGGATAGACGAATTGTTGAACGAACAGAGTGCGAACGCGGTTTGGGAGCGCGCCAATTCCCTGCTGGCTATGAATGATCTAACGACAAGGGGAATTTTGAAGAAGTTCTGTGTGCGGGTGGCGTGTACTACCGACGACCCGTGCGACGATCTGACTCATCACCAGGCAGTAAATTCTTCGGCGCAGGATTTGCGTATTTATCCGACGTTTCGCCCCGACAAGGCGCTGCAGGTAGACGCCCCGGAGAAATTCAATGCCTGGGTGAAGCGCCTAGAAGCAGCCAGCAATGTGAACGTCGCTTCACTTGCGGACTTTCTGGATGCGCTGAAGAAGCGTCACGACTACTTCCATGCGCATGGCGGAAGGCTCTCTGATCATGGACTGGCGCGCTGCGTTGCTTCTCCTTGTTCCGAGAAGCAAGCGGGAGCGATTTTCGACAGGGCGCGCTCCGGTGAGGCGGCGAGTGCCGATGAGTATGAACAGTTTGCTTCTTTTCTCATGCTCTTCTTTGGCCGGCTGGACGCGGAGAAGGGATGGACGAAACAATTGCACCTGGGAGCGCTGCGGTCAGTGAACACGCGACGGTTGCGCGAGTTGGGTCCGGACACCGGGTTTGACTGCATCGGCGACTGGCCTCAGGCGAAATCGCTTTGCGCATATTTGAATTTGCTCGAGCAAGAACGCGCGCTGCCGAAGATAATTCTATACAACCTGAATCCCGCCGACAACTACATCGTCGCAACCGCCGCGGGATGTTTTCAGGATGGAGAGGTGCCGGGGAAGGTTCAATTGGGCAGCGGCTGGTGGTTTCTTGATCAGAAAGAAGGAATGGAGTGGCAGCTTAAGGCGCTCTCCAACACCGGGGTGCTTTCGCGCTTCGTCGGCATGGTGACCGACTCGCGATCGTTCATGTCGTTCCCGCGGCATGAATATTTTCGACGAGTGCTGTGCAATCTACTAGGGCAAGAAATGGAGAAAGGCGAACTGCCTAACGACGAGGAATTGATTGGAAGCATGGTTCGAAATATCTGTTTCGAAAATGCCCGGCAGTTTTTGGGGCTCGAAGTTCCATCCCTTGAGTGACAGCCCAAGACTTCACCAGCTATGCATAGTTTCATCCAACTTGCGATTGATGGGCAGGTAAGCCCGTTGGTAGGGATATTGCGCCGCCAGCGCTTCGTCAATGCTCACGCCGATTCCGGGCGCGTCACCCGGATACATGAACCCGTCCTTGAATGAATAGGCGTGGGGAAAGACGCGATCAGTTTCCGGCGTGTGCGGCATGTATTCCTGAATGCCGAAGTTGTGGACGCTCAGATCAAAGTGCAGGGCGGCGCCCATGCAGACCGGACTCAAGTCGGTCGCTCCGTGCGAACCCGTGCGCACTTGATACATCTCGGCCAGGCTGGCGATTTTTCTCAGGTGAGTGACGCCGCCAGCGTGGACCACGGCGGTGCGGATGAAATCAATCAACTGCTCCTGAATCAACTGCTGGCAGTCAAAAATGCTGTTGAATACTTCGCCGACCGCCAGCGGAGTCGTGGTGTGCTGGCGAATGAGGCGGAAGCTCTCCTGCAATTCCGCCGGAGTGGGATCCTCCAGCCAGAAAAGATGGAATGGTTCGAGTTCCCTGCCAAGACGCGCGGCCTCGATAGGAGTGAGCCGGTGATGGGCATCATGTAATAGATGAATTTCTGTTCCAAACTCCTTGCGCAGCCTGGCGAATAATTGCGGTACAAAACGCAAGTAGTGTTCGGTGGACCACTGGTTTTCCGGCGGAGCGTCTTTTTCTGCCGGTTCGTAGGCCATGCCTCCGCGGCCAATGCCATAGGTGCTGCTCAGGCCGGGGATTCCGGATTGCGCCCGCACCGCTTTGTATCCCAGGTTGACGAAATGAGCAAAGGCCTCGACCGTTCTTTCGATATCGCTGCCGCTGGCGTGTCCGTAAACCAGCACGCCGTCGCGAGAAGCGCCGCCCAGGATCTGATACAAAGGCGCGTTCATGCACTTGGCTTTGATGTCCCATAACGCAGTATCCACGGCGGCGATGGCACTCATAGTCACTGGCCCGCGCCGCCAGTAAGCGCCTTTGTACAGGTACTGCCAGATGTCTTCAATGCGGCGCGCGTCGCGTCCAATCAGCAAGGGCAGAACATGATCGCTGAGGTAGCTCGCGACCGATAGTTCCCTACCATTCAACGTGGCGTCGCCGAGACCGGAGATGCCGTCTTCGGTGGTGAGCTTGAGCGTGACGAAATTTCTTCCTGGGCAACAGACAATCACTTTGGCGTCAACAATCTTCATTCAAGAATCCTAATGCCGTTGCGTATTTTATCCCGAGATGAGGGGACCGACACAGAATTGAGGATTTCGGACCAAGACGTGACGAGGTCGCGTTGCGGCGGGTCGTCCGGCTGAGAGGGTAGCGCTCAGCTCAGTCTTGTATGATGCCAGATTTTGATGTCGCACGCTCGCGTTCAACTCTGCACCATTACGCGAAACTCTAAGACTGACAGGCGTTTCCGGTGATTTCTTCTGAGAACCGTCAAGCACCGACCAGCACAGAAGTGGAGATCCAACTGACACCAGAACTGACACCAGAAAATGTTGATCATGAGTTGGTTAAATTGTTCGCCACACCTGCGGCGTACACGCAATTGCAGAGCACGGATGGAAACATTCGCATGGTCTATATCGCTGGGATGAAAGAACATGGCAAGCAAAGCGAAACACGCCGGAGCAGATGCGGGAGCTGCGCGACTATTCAGTCGAAAGTCGCGCATCGTGGCGTGCCGCCAAGCTTCAGGAATATGCCGACACCGAAAGCTTGGAAGCCTACGTGAAAGGAGCACCAGCCGATCACTTGCACGGTTTGCTACAAGGCAACAACGCGACCTGGCAACAGGTGCACGGACTGCTCCGTCACTACGGGCTGGAGTTGGAGAAAGGCGACAAGGGCGGGTACACCGTACGCGCAATTGGCAAGGATCTCAGGGTCAAGGCGTCAAAGGTCTTCCGCAATGACTTCGCAGGAAGAGCTGCCAAGCACGGGCTGAACGTACGGTTCACCGAAGACCGCATGAATCAGTGGCTCAAGATCGACCAAAAACGATACCTTGTGCGTGGCCTTTCCCGGGAGCGATAGCGGAACGGCACATCCGGAATTCTGTGAGGTTGAGTCCTCAAGCAACAGCGAACGTCTAAATCACTTTTTCTTGGGAAGGCTGAATGCAGACCAGTTCGCCTCGCTCGTTGATCGTAATGTGCTGCGCGCTGCGCAGCCGGATGTTGAGTTGATAGCGCGCGTGCTTGCGCTCGCCGGCTCGAATCAGTGCACCTTTGTCCACCAGGTCAACCAGGTCTCGAGTTGTGGTCGCTGGGGATGCGCCAGTGATAGTGGTGTACTTGCCAGCACTCAAACCGCCGGAGAAACCCTCGGGACCTTCGCGGAACATGCGGAGCAGCGCTTTTTCCTGGCGCTGGTTGATCTGATCGCGTAGCCGATCAAGCAACTTCGCCTTGTCGATCAGGAACTCGACCGTATCCGTGGTGCGCCTTTGCGCTTCAATCGCCACTCCCGCAAACCACGCAAGCCATTTGCTGATTTCGTTGCCCTTGTTGGCAGCTTCGAGGGCCTCGTAGTAACTCTTCCGCCTGGTAAGGATCGTGGCCGCCAAGGCCGTGAGCGTTGGTTGACCGAGACCTTGCGCCAAAGCCTTTTCGGCAATCGCCCGACCAATTCGTCCGTTGCCGTCTTCAAACGGATGGATAGACTCGAAATAAAGATGGGCAATCCCGGCCCTTGTAAGTGCGGGCAAAGCCTTATCACTGCCGGGTCCAGTCCGGTCGAACCAGGCGATGAAGCGCGTCATCTCCGGTGCTACCCGAGATGATGGAGGCGCTTCGAAGTGCACCTTGGGTTCATAGATCGCTCCGGAGACGACTTGCATCGGACCGTCGCCGCTTCGATAACACCCGACATCCTTGAGATCATGCCTCCCGCTCACGAGCATCCGGTGCCATGCGAACAGCATGTCGTCGGAAAGCGGCGCGGCGAACGAACGGTAGAGATCAACCATCATCTCAGCAATTCCCCGTTCCGCGAGCCCAACGCTCCGGTTGTCTGTCGCTAATCCAAGTTGCTTTCGAATGGAAGATTGCACGCCTGCGCGATCAAGAATCTCGCCTTCGATCTCCGAGGTCGTTACGGCCTCCGTGCTGATAGCCTCGACTGTGATCTGGTCGTGTTCCTCCACATCCAAGTGCTTCACCGCGCCGACCAAAGTGCCTGCCCCGATCAGGAATTGCTGCTCGGCCCGAGCCAGACGAGTTTTGTCCCAAGTGAAATTTGGCCAATCAGGTTGTTGCCAGTTCCAGACCATGAGCGATAGACTCTATCCTTATCGCTCATAATAAGCGATTACATGAGTGATAACAAGGAGAGTTACTCGATCATCGTTGTCGCTGGAGGCACCACCGACCATCACCAGGTGTATGGGTTTCCAGTTTCATGAGTAATGCTCGATCGAATCGACCCCATTACCAGGAAACGCTGCAAACACCGAATTGGTGGGCATGCGATCTACCTGTGGCCAAGCCCGAGCTGCTCGTACTGACCTGACCGATTCCCCGCGTGCCTCTGCAGCGTCCCGCCCTTACGGTAAAGCCGAAGGGTGGATTCCTTGACCTCGATGCCATTCCGAGATAGCTCTTCCGCAATTTGAACGAATGTATAACTCTTGTTCCGCAATTCTGTGCTGCTTCTTGAGGAATGGAAGAAGACGAAAAAGGCAAGAAAGACGAAGTTGGCCGGCAAGCGCAGAGCTGGCGGTGCTTGAGGTTCAGTGATGAAGGCGCAGCGCGGAGTCTACGAAAAAGTCCCCGGTTCCAATGTGTGGTGGGTTCGTTACGCAGATTCGGCAGGACGAATCCGTCGTGAGAAGGCGGGAGTGAAGAGCGCTGCCATCAAGCTTTACCGGAAGCGCAAAACCGAGATTCTAGAAGGCAAGAAGCTTCCGGATAAACTGCGGGCAGTGGTACGGATTTCTGATCTCACCTCGGCGCTACTGCGCGACTATCAAATGAACGAAAAGAGGTCGTATGAAGCGACTGAACGCCGTTTGCGTCTGCACGTACTTCCCTTCTTCGGAGCCATGATTGCAAATGAGGTCGGTACCGACGACCTCGATCGCTATGTAGATGAACGCAGACATGAAGGCGCTG